>Ga0065715_10001834_pt1 | contig 10550 bp, 8 predicted proteins | sample MisBulReplicate1_FD_59102 | JGI IMG/M metagenome (GOLD analysis project Ga0065715, IMG submission 59102) | Miscanthus rhizosphere microbial communities from Kellogg Biological Station, MSU, sample Bulk Soil Replicate 1 : eDNA_1 v2 (version 2) | ecosystem: Host-associated > Plants > Roots >...
CAGCCCGCGACTGGCAAGAGCGCGTTCGTAACGCATATACACGTGATTGGCGGTGGCGCTGGTCATCACGGCCCAGTGTCCGTTTCGGACCCGCCGCGCAATCCGGTGCGCGGTGCGAAGCGGGTGGTAGCTGCGGCGCATGCAATCGGCAAGCGCGAACTCGAGCTCGTCGGGAGACACTCGTCGAGGTTGATACACAAGATGCACGCCGTCGCTGCCATCGAGCAGATCTCCAGGCAGGAGCCGTCCGGCCGCTCGCAGCTCCTCTCTGAAGGGCGTTCCCTCGATCGGGACGGCAAGCGAGTAAACAGGAATATCAACGTCGATTTCGTGAACCAGCTCCGGGAGGTCGTTCAGGTACTTGCGGGTGTCGCCGTCGAGTCCAAGCAGAAAAATACTCATCACGACGACGCCGTTGTCATGAAGGTATCCGATCCGTCGGCGGTAGTCGGCGACTTTGTTGTGACGCTTGTTCGAAGAGATCAAACTGTCTTGCGCCAGGCTTTCGAGCCCGATATAGACGTACCGGCAACCCGACCGTCCCATCAGACGGGCTGACTCCGGCGTCACGGTGTCGATCGACGTCTGCGTCGACCAGAATCGCTTCAGCGGCACGAGCGCTTCGCACAGCTCACGGAAGTACGTGCGGTCGGCGCCGAGATTGTTGTCCCAGAAGTTCACAAGCTTCCGCTGGCGCCACGACCATGTGGAGGGGACCGCTCGAATGTCGCGCAACACATTTTGAATCGGCCGTCTCCGGTACGGTGATCGGATGGCGGAGAGCACACAGAACGAACAGGTGAACGGACAACCGCGTGTCGCCTCGTATCCCAACGGGACGGCGAAGTCGGTTTCGACCAGATCATATCGAGGCGGGGGAATCAGGGCGAGATCGGCCGCGGCTTCGGCTCGATAAACAGGAGCGAGCCGGCGCGTGCGCAGATCTTCGATGAGCCGCGGCATCACCGGCTCCGCTTCGCCGACGACAACCGTGGCGTCGCCGTCAAAGTATCCCGGGTTCAGCGTCGGATATAACCCGCCAACCACAACCTGCACTCCGCGTGCCCGAAACGCTCGTGCGAGCGATCGCGCGTGCGGCGCGCAAAAATCCATCGTCGACAGAAAAACCGCGTCGACGTCCATGTCGAGGTCCACATCCCGCACCATCTCGTGAACCAGCGTCACGTCCCAATCGNGAGGNANCAGGGAGGCAATGTGTGTACCTCCGTACGGGGCGGCNGAGCGGTCGTAGGCCANTGCCGCNGGAACACGGCTGCCCGACGCGGAGTGGCGACCTTCCCAGGAAGGGAAGTGCTTNGGGCGCCAGACCAACACGACCGCAACGCGCATAGTGGCGGGATTATAGTCGCGGAAGACCGATGCGTTTCTTCATGGCTACAATAGATACGAAACATGCTGCAACTCTTTGATATCAAATCAGATGCGCGCGTCCTTTTTGGCACGGGCATGCTGGAGCAGCTCGGGCAGCTCGCCAGGGAATTCGGCTTCACGCGTNCACTGCTGGTTGCCGATCCGGGCCTCGCGAGGGCGGGGCACNTCGAACGCGCACACAGGTTGCTCGAGAGCGCCGGCATCCATGTGTTCGTTTTCAGCGACTTCGGTCCAAACCCCGACACCAATATGGTCGAGGCGGGTCGGGCGTATGCCGACGGCAAAGGCGTCGATTCGATCGTCGCCCTTGGCGGAGGCAGCTCCCTCGATTGCGCCAAGGGGATCAACTTCCTGCTGACGCAGGGCGGTGCGGTGAGGGATTTCTGGGGATACGGCAAGGCCGTTCATCCCATGCTTCCCATGATAGGCGTCCCGACAACGGCCGGCACCGGCAGCGAGGCGCAGTCTTACGCCTTGATCTCGGATGCGAGAACTCACCGAAAGATGGCGTGCGGCGATCCAAAAGCCGCGTTTCGAGGGGTGATCCTCGATCCGCGCATGACACTGACGCAACCCGCGTCGGTGACTGCCGCCGCCGGTTACGACGCGATCGCGCATGCCGTGGAGAGCTATGTCTGCACCAAACGCAATCCGGCATCCGCTCACCTCTCGCGCGAGGCCTGGCGCCTGCTGGAGCGCCATTACGAGCGAGTCCTCGCGATGCCAGACGACCTGAACGCGCGCGCGGCGATGCAGCTCGGCGCGTACTACGCGGGCGCGGCGATCGAGGCGTCGATGCTCGGCGCGACACACGCGTGCGCAAACCCGCTGACAGCGCGGTACGGCACGACACACGGCGACGCGATTGCCATTTTGCTGCCGCATGTCGTGCGCTGGAACGCCGCGAGCGCCGGCTCTCACTACGAAGCGCTGCTTCAAGAGGCCGGAAGAGATAACGGCAACCGCAACCCGGGCGAAGCGCTCGCCAGCCGGCTCGAGGAGCTTGCGGCGGCTGGCGGATTGCCGTCGACACTGGCCGAGGTGGGTGCCTCGAAGGACGACCTACCGGCGCTTGCGCAGGAAGCGTCGGAACAATGGACAGCGAAGTTCAATCCCCGTCCTGTTGATGCCGCGGGTGCTCGCGAGGTCTACGAATGCGCGTTCTGACCGGAGCGATCGTCACGCTCGCGTTGCTTGCCGGAGATCCCTTCGCGCAGCAGTTGACGACGCCTGCTCGCAACGCCGGTGCCGGTGATTCCTGGCCGCAGTTTCGAGGGAATCCGCAACTGACAGGTGTCGCGTCTTCCACCCTGCCTTCGGCGCTCAAAGTGATGTGGACCTTCGACGCAGGCGATGTGATCGAATCCTCTGCCGCGATTGCAGACCGAACTGTGTTCGTGGGATCGGCCGCCGGCGAACTGGTTGCCCTCGATCTTCAGTCGGGCGCCGTGCGTTGGCGCTACCGCACCGGAGAGATTGGCGAGTCTTCTCCGGCCGTTGGCAACGGCGTGGTGTATATCGGCGATCTGTCTGGCACGCTTCACGCTGTCGACGTCCAGAGCGGCAAAGCCCGCTGGACGTTCAAGACCGCGGGAGAAATTCGATCGTCTCCGGTGATTGCCGGCCCTCGGGTCCTCATCGGATCCTACGATCGTTTCCTGTACGGATTATCGGTCGAGCGCGGGACGGTCGATTGGAAAGTCGAGTCGGAGGGATACATACATGCGACGCCGGCGGTCGTTGAGGGCGTCGCCTACATCTCCGGATGCGACGAGCGGTTGCGCGGCGTGCGTGTCTCGGACGGAAAGGAAGTTCTGAATATTCCGGTCGGTGCCTACATGGGTGCGTCCGCGGCCGTAGCAGGCGGTGCGGCATATGTCGGGACGTTCGAGAACGAAGTGATCGGCGTCGATATGAAATCGCGGAAGCTGCTCTGGCAGTACCGCCATCCCGAGCGGCTGTTTCCCTTTTATTCATCGGCGGCTGTGAGCCAGGGCCTGGTGATTCTTGGAGGGCGCGACAAAATGATCCATGCCCTCGATATGAAGACAGGAAAGGCCCGCTGGACGTTCATGACCAATGCCCGCGTCGAATCGTCGCCAGCCATCGTCGGGACTCGGGTCTTCGTCGGGTCGAGCGACGGCCGTCTCTATGGGTTGGATCTCGTGAAGGGCGGAAAGCTATGGGAGTTCGATGCGGGTGCGGCCATCACAGCGTCGCCCGCGGTTGCTGATGGCCGTCTGGTCGTGGGGAGTCACGACGGCAGGCTGTACTGCTTCGGATCCTGAACTTTAATCAGACCCGCAAATCCTGGCAGGTAGGCAACGGTCCAACTGAGAAAGTGAATCGCGTAATCCCAGCCTCGAGGATTGAACGGCCGCCAGATCCCGGAAATCAAATAGAACGCGACGCCTGAGCTGATCGCGGCGAAGAAACCTCGCCCGAGGACCTCATTCCATGTCAGCGGGTTCTGTCTCCGAAGAACCCTCCCGGCGAGAATCGCCAACCCCAGCCACACGAGCGCCCAGACGACAAACATCACCGCGTAGCCGGCGACGGGCGCAAGCACGTAGAAACTGCCCGCCGCGAGCAGGCCGATCGCGGCGCCGCCGAGCGCGCCGACGGAAGGGCGCTTCGCAAGCGTTCCGAGATACAGACCGATGCAGAGAAAAAGAATGATGCCGTGACTGAGGCCATAAAGAGGTCGATGGCGTAAATGCAGGCCGGCCCAGATGAAGTCGCCGAGCGTGCTAACGGCGGCCATAAGCACGGCGCCGAGAAGTACTGCGCGGGCATTGTAGATTGCGCGATTGGAGATTGGGTGATTAGTGGTCATCAGACACCAAATCAAATCACCAAATCACCAAATCACCAGATTGCCAGTTTTCCTATCGCCCAATCACCTATCACCCAATCACCAATGATTTAGTCGGGTAGATTGTCCACACTCGGTTCCGGCAGCCAGAAGCTCGCAATGAGACCCACGAGATAGCAAGAGAATCCCACTCCGGCGGCGACGAGCGCCACCTTCGTCGGCGCGTAGGCGCGGTCGGGGGTCACTGCCAGCGTCGCCGTCAGCCAGGCGAAGGAAGTGCCGATCAGGCGCCCACCGATGTTGGCCGCAAAGCTTTCACCCGTGCCACGTAAGTAGGTCGGATACACGCGCGGCAGATAGTTTCCCCAGAAACTGAACTGGGCGACGGTAAAAAACCCCGCGAAGAACATCGCCGGATAGGTCCAGCTCAAGCTTGTCGTCGCGGCCACTGCGAACGTCAAGGGCATCACGATCATGCCGGGAATCTGAAACAGCCGGATCACCTTGCGGCGGCTCACGATGATCACCGCGATGTACGCGAGCGCGATGCGGCCGGCGAGCCCGCCGATTTCCTGGACCTTCGTCACGTTTGCCGCAACCTCCTGAGTAACGAGCGCTGCGCGCGGAGGCGGCAATCCCTGCGTCATGCTGTGGACTTCGGGCAGGCCAGGCACTATCTGTTGAATCTGCTGAATCGCGCCGAATGCCGCGCCGTACGCCATCGCAAACATGATCGTCGTGACGATCGTCGTACGGCGGAACTCGGGAGAAAAGAGGGCGGCAATGCTCGGACGCCGCAGCGTCCCCGCGGCCTTCTTCTGCTGCCATAGCGGAGATTCGGGAAGGAGAGGCCGAATCAGGATCAACGGGATCGCCGGCAGCACGCCCGACATCAGGGTATAGCGCCACGGACCGTGCGGGTCGGCGATCGTCAGGCCGAAACCGCCGATGGCCGGCAGGTTGTGCGCATACGTCACGCACAATCCGTTCACCGTGGCGACCAGCACACCGCCGATCGAGGAGAACGCCTGCGTGTATCCGAGAACCTTCTCGCGCCGCGCGGGCTCGGTAAACAACTCCGCGAGCCATGCCGTCGCGGCGACGAACTCGACGCACACGCCGATGAACACGAAGCACCGCAGGATCAGAAGCATCTCGACCGACGTGGAAAATCCCGATGCGAACGCCGCCAGCGCGTAAATCAGAATGCTGTAGGTGAGCACGCGCCGGCGGCCGAACCGGTCGGTGAGATAGCCGCCGATCAATCCAAAGATGCCGCCCGCAAACGCCGGGATATAAAACAAACGGCCGACCCACATCTGAAACTGCGGCGATCCGGGCGCCGCGCCGCTCAGCTGGAGCAGCGCCGGACGGACGACGAGGGGCAGCATGAGAATCTCGTAGATATCGAACGCAAAACCGATCGCGGCGATCGCGCAGATCAGCCATTGCACGGGCGTGAAGCGATTTGTCATCGAGTCATTTTCTGGGTTGGGTGAGAATATACTACGCGGCTATGAAGTCGGAGATGCAGACCCCCAGCGAGCTTGCCGGTCACGCGCGCCAGGCGCAGGACGCGCTCGACGCTCACGTGCGTGCCACGGTTGGCTGGCATTTTGATCCTGCGACGGGATGTCCGTTCTGGCTGGAGTTTGCCCGCCGCCTCGGGTGGGATCCCCGCCGCGAAATCCAGTGTTTCGGGGATCTGTCGCGCTTTCCCGCGTTCGAAGACGAATGGCTGCGCGGCGGGCCCGTGCAGCGCTGGATTCCAAAAGGATGTGCCGGCAAGCCGGTTTACGTTTTCGAGACCGGAGGCACGACCGGCATTCCGAAAACGCGTGTCGCCTTCGAAGATTTCCGTACCGACTACGAGCTGTTCAGCCGCACGCTGCCGGACCAATATTTTCCGCCCGGATCGAACTGGCTGATGCTTGGGCCGTCGGGCCCTCGCCGGCTCCGCTTGGCTGTCGAGCATCTCGCTCAGTTCCGCGGCGGCATTTCGTTCTGTGTCGATCTCGATCCGAGGTGGGTCGTCAAGCTGATCAAGAAAGGCTGGATGGATCAGCTCGAGGCCTACAAGGCGCACGTGATCGATCAGGCGATTTCGATTCTGCAGGCCGGCCATGACATTCGCTGCATGTTCACGACGCCGAAGCTGCTCGAAGCGCTCGCGCTGCGTCTGGAGTCGATGGGCACCACGATTCGACAGGCTGGAATCACGGGCATTTTCTCGGGGGGCACCGAGTTTACGCCGCAATGGAACCGCTTCGCGCACGAGGAGCTCCTCGACGGCGCCTATATGACACCGACCTACGGCAACACACTGATGGGGCTTGCGGCGAGCGCGCCGACGGGGCCGGATAACAATTACAAGATTACCTATCACGCGCCTCAGCCGCGCGCGGTTATCGAAGTCGTCGATCTGGATGATCCGGCGAAGCTCGTCGAGTACGGACAAACCGGCCGCGTGAAGTTGACGACGCTGACGAAAGAGTTTTTTGTGCCTGGCTTTCTGGAGCGTGATGAAGGAGAGCGCGAGCCTCCCTGCGCGATGTATCCGTGGGACGGTGTCAGCGGCGTCCGTCCGTTTCGTGGCTTCGCGGCGACGACGACTGTTGGTGTGTACTAATGGGCTTCGGACCAGGCCTAAAGCCTAAAGCCCAAAGCCCAAAGCCTAAAGCCCAAAGCCTAAAGCCTGGAGCCCGAAGCCTGGAGCCTGTTACGTGCTGAATATTCCCGTTCTCCGTTGGGGTACTCCTTACTCGAGCATGGACGCCGACGAGGTCGTGCACTTCCTCACGGGCGAGCCCATTGCCAAAGTCAGTCGGGCGAATGCCGGCCTCATCCAACGCGACATGCGCAAAGCCGCCGGTGCCCGCGATGCCCTGCGCAGAATTCCCATCGCCGAACTGATCGCCCGCATGAAAATCGCGGGCGACGCCTACATGAACGACGAGCTGCCGATCGGTGACGGCACCCAGACGCCCGACGATTTCGTGAAACAGCAGTCGGCGAGCACCGGCCTTCCCGAAGCGTTGTGCCGCGCCAACATGAAAAAGAATCAGTTCGTGCTCGGCGAGATGGGCAACATCCTCCATTCGCTGACGCGCGGGCTCGATCTGAACGTCTTGACCAGCGGATATGGCGAAGAGAACGGCGTGGCCATCAGCTATCAGGCTCAAAGTCCGGTGCTTGGTCTCGTGCTGCCGTCGAACTCCCCGGGCGTTCACACGCTGTGGCTGCCGATCATCCCGATGCAGATCGGCCTGGTATTGAAACCGGGTCCGCAGGAGCCCTGGACGCCCTATCGTGTCGCGGCCGCGTTCTTCAAGGCCGGAATTCCGCGCGAAGCGATTTCGATTTATCCCGGAGAAGCCGAAGTCGGCGCCGCCGTCGTTGCGGCGTGCGGGCGCAGCCTGATTTTTGGAGGCATGCCGACGGTGGAGCGGTACAAAGGCAACCCGCGTGTGCAGGTTCACGGCCCGGGATTTTCGAAGATTCTGTTTGGCGACGACTGTGTCGATGATTGGGAACGGTATCTCGACGTGATGGTCGACAGCGTCTTCCTGAACAGCGGCCGCGGTTGCATCAACTGTTCCGGCATCTGGGTCAGCCGACACAGCCGCGAAATCGCCGATGCGATCGCCAGACGGCTTGCGGCGATCGAGGCGCTGCCGCCGGACGATCCGAAGGCGAGCCTGGCGGCGTTTACGGTGCCTGGAATGGCCGAGGCGATTTCGCAGTCGATCGATGCGGATTTGAAGGCGCCCGGCGTCACCGACTACACGGCAAAATATCGTGACGGGTCGCGCGTGGTGAAGAAAGGGCGCGCCGAATACCTGCTGCCGACCGTTGTCCACTGCGCCTCGCCCGAAGCGGCGATCGCGGCCAAGGAATACATGTTCCCGTTTGTCACGGTCGTCGAGTGTGCTGAAGAGAAGATGCTGGACGCCATCGGTCCCACTCTCGTGTGCTCGGCGATCACCGGGAAACCGGAGCTCAGGCGCGCGCTGCTGGACGCGACCCACGTCGATCGCCTGAACCTCGGACCGATTCCCACCATCCGCCTCAACTGGCTGCAGCCCCACGAAGGCAACATCGTCGATTTCCTGTACCGCCCGCGAGCGTTGCAAAGCGCCAGCAGCATGTGAAGGTCCTCTTTATTACGGCAGGCGCGGCGGGGATGTACTGCGGCAGCTGCCTGCGAGACAACGCGTTGGCGGCCGAGCTGAAGTCGCGAGGCCACGATGTCGTGCTCCTTCCGCTCTACACGCCTACGCTGACCGACGAGCCGAATGTCAGCGAACCGCGCGTGTTTTTCGGCGGCATCAGCGTGTACTTGCAGCAGCATGCGCGAGTCTTTCGGCACGCGCCGGCGCTGGTCGACAAGCTGCTGGATTCGTCGTGGTTGATGAAAGCCGCGACATCTGGATCGATCACGACAGATCCCGGCTCGCTGGGCGAGCTGACCATTTCCATGCTCAAGGGCGAGGACGGTTTTCAGCGGAGGGAGTTCGACAAGCTCATGGAATGGCTCGTGAGCGAGCCGCCGCCCGATGTGATTCAGCTGCCGAATGCCCTCCTCATCAGTCTCGCCAAGCCTCTCAAGCGCGAGTTGAAGCGGCCGGTGCACTGCACCCTGCAGGGCGAAGATCTGTTCCTCGACGGGCTTGCCCAGACACATCGCGACGCGGCCATCGGGCTGATTCGAGAGAACGCTCAATTTGTCGATCGGTTCACCGCGGTCAGCGAGTATTACGCGACCTTCATGTCGAAGTACCTGTCCATTCCCGGCGACAAGATTGACGTCGTGCCTCTGGGAGTGAATCTCGACGGTTTTGAGAAACGAGTCGACTCGTCGACGCGGCCGTTCACGGTCGGCTATCTCGCGCGGATCGCTCCCGAAAAAGGGCTTCAGATGCTCTGCGACGGGTACGCCCGATTTCGACAGCGGCCAGGCGTCGAGCGCGCGCAGCTCGAAGTGGCCGGATACATGGCGTCCGATCAACAGAGTTACCTGCGCGACGCCAAACGACGGTTGGAACGCGCGGGTGTCGGTGGGGAATTTCACTACCGCGGCTTGCTGAATCGTGAAGAGAAAATTGCGTTTCTCCGGAATCTCGACGTCTTCTCGGTGCCCACTGCCTACGTCGAGCCGAAGGGTTTGTTTCTGCTCGAGGCGATGGCGTGCGGCGTTCCAGTGATTCAACCGAATCATGGCGCGTTTCCAGAGATGATCGCGAAAACATCTGGAGGACTGCTCGTCGCACCCGGCGATGCCGATCGTCTGGCAGAGGGAATCTACGACCTCTGGAAGAATCCGGTGCGCCGGTCTGAGCTGGGACGGAATGGATTCGACGGCGTTCGCCGGCACTACCGCGTCGCTCGATCCGCGGACAGGATGCTCGAGGTTTACCAGAGGTCGATGTGCTGACGGTCAGCGGTGTCGGCAAGTCGTATTCCGCTCCACAGGGGCAGGTCGATATCTTGTCGGACATCTCTGTTTCGTTTTCCCCCGGCGATGCGGCTGCCATCATGGGACCGTCCGGGACTGGGAAGAGCACGCTCCTCTATATCCTTGGTGCGCTCGAGCCGCCGACAACCGGTACCGTTCACCTCGAGGGCCAGAATCCATTCGAGCTGGCGCCCAAAGCCCTCGCCGCCTTCCGCAACAAAGAGATCGGATTCGTTTTTCAGGATCACTGTCTGTTGCCGCAGTGCACCGTCTTCGAGAATGTGCTGGTGCCGACGCTCGTCGGCTCTTCCGATCCCGACGCCGCAAGTCATGCGCGTTCGCTCGTCGAGCAGGTCGGGCTGGGTGCGCGAGTCGATCATGTTCCGGCCCAGCTCTCCGGCGGGGAAAAGCAGCGTGTGGCCCTTGCGCGAGCGCTTGTTCGCCGTCCGCGGCTGCTCCTGTGCGACGAGCCGACGGGGAATCTCGATCGCGCATCGGCCGACAGCGTCGCGTCGCTTCTGCTGAGCCTTCAACAGCGTCAGAATGCCATCTTGATTGTCGTCACCCATAGTGCGGATCTGGCTGCGAGGTTCGAGCAGCGCTTCGAACTGGCCGATCGCCGGCTGAGGCGGGTTGCCTGACATGCGCGCGAATGTTCTTGTCCGCCGCAGCCTGATCCACTACTGGCGGACGAATCTTGCGGTCATCGCCGGTGTGGGGATTGCCGTGGCCGTCCTGGCGGGAGCTCTTATCGTCGGCGTGTCGGTGCGCGAGAGCCTTCGCGATCTCGTCGTCCGGCGGCTCGGTCAGACCGATCACCTCGTGGTGTCCACGGGGTTTTTCCGGGAACAGCTCGCCAGCGATGTTGCCGCCGACAAAGGGTTTGCG
>Ga0065715_10000732_pt1 | contig 10534 bp, 7 predicted proteins | sample MisBulReplicate1_FD_59102 | JGI IMG/M metagenome (GOLD analysis project Ga0065715, IMG submission 59102) | Miscanthus rhizosphere microbial communities from Kellogg Biological Station, MSU, sample Bulk Soil Replicate 1 : eDNA_1 v2 (version 2) | ecosystem: Host-associated > Plants > Roots >...
GAGCCACTCTCTTACTACCATCGTACTGGCCCACTGGGACAGGTCTTCACGAGTTTTCAGTCGTCGCCAACTGTGAAAGACGTGGCTATCGTCGGACTCGGAACGGGCGCGACCGCAGTCTACGCTTTGCCCAACGAGCGTTGGACTTTTTACGAAATCAATCCGGCGGTGGTGAACATAGCCCGCAACCCGGAATACTTCACGTACCTGAACGGCTGCAACTCGGTCCCTATAAATATTGTTTTGGGAGATGCGCGCTTGCGGATGCGGGATGCGCCCAACGCGGGTTACGGATTAATTGTGCTTGATGCCTTTAGCAGCGATGCCATACCTATCCACCTCATTACGCAACAAGCTCTTGATCTCTATCTGTCGAAGCTGGCGCCAGGCGGGCTGCTCGTGTTCCATATTTCCAACCGGCATCTCAATCTCTCTCCGGTGATGGCGGATCTCGCCGCCAGCCGAAATCTGCACTGCATAGGAATGTACGATCCGGCGCCGTACAACATTCAAGGGAAAGATGCGTCAGTGTGGGTAGTGATGACGCGCGAACCGAATGATGCCGGAAGTTTATCGACTAGCTCGTATGCGCGTACTTTGTCGGGAGATAATCGCCGCAGGATATGGACCGACGATTTTTCAAACATCCTAAGCGTGCTTAGCTGGCGGTAATGAACGATGGACCACGGCAAGCGCAAAAATCATTGACGCGTCCGGCGCGGATAATATACAAATCGACATGGCGTTACTTCTGCTCCTGAGAGGGGACCAGCCACATGCAAATCAACTGGCTAACCATTCTAGCGATCGTGGTGATACTCGCCGGACTCGGTTTTCTGTTAATGCGCCGTCGCGGCCGCTAAAAAGCCTCGACTCCTATTAATTGCAGGAGGATCTGCCACAAAGAAGCACAAAAGGCACAAAATGAAGGGCCTTTGCCTCAAAAGTAGGAAATCGCACTTGGATCGGGTCATCTATGATGCGTCGTTCGATGTCAAGCACTTTTTGAGCAGACCTCGAGCGTGACGCCGCGGCGCCCGGAATAATGATTGTTTGTGCGCTCTTTGACATGAGACTGTTAGTTTTAGTTACCGCCGTTAGCGGTCCTCCCCTGAGCCAGGCAAGCGAGCCACGCTCAATCATCTATGCGGTCATCGTCCATGAGGTTTACTTCGCACTCTTCGTAGCTGCCCGCCGAGCGAGCCTTAACGAGCTCGGCGAGGCGGGCAGCGGCGCTAGCTAAGCGCCAGAAGAGGTCGACTGCCCAATCAGTACCTCGGGCACCTTAGTGGGCCCTTGACCCGTGCGGGCAAGCCGAACTGCGACAGCTCGACGGCGGAATTCCGCATAGTCGATCTCATCCCGCAGCATGATGTAAGCGCGGATGAGTAGTTTCCTGGCGGCCGCGACTTTAGCCTTTGGACGGCCGCGTCGGGCTGCCAGTCGTTGATAGAAACGCTTTAAGTCCTCGTCATAGCGCACCGTTGTTTGCACGGCTTCGACCAACAGATAGCGCAGCAGGCGGGAACCGGCTTTGCTGATCCCGAGAAACTGTTGCCGTTCGCCGGAAGAGCGTTCCACCGGATCAAAGCCCGCATAGGCCACCACTTTCCGCGTATTGCGAAAGCGCTCCACTGGTAGCAGGGTGTGCACGAGGCACAGCGCCGTCAGCAAACCAATGCCCGGATGAGTCCGCAAACGCTGGAGGCGGAGGTCATCTTGGCTGTGCCCCTTGAGCCAGACCATTGTTTCCAATAGTTGGGCATTCAACGGTTGCAGCAACTGCAACCAGTGCTCNCGCTGCCATTGCAATACCGGGGACATGGCCGCGCTTTTGAACTGTTCCTGTCCCGCGCGCGTGAATAGCTGTTTGCCTTTGGCTAAGCCGGCTTGCAGGGCGATCGCCTGCAGACTGTTTTTAGCCATGGTGCGCAGCTTGATCAGCTTTTGCCGGTAGCGCAGCATGCGCAGCACTTCGCGACTAGTGGCGGCTGGTCGGTGCAGACGCGGAAACTCATCATGGACCATTAAGTCCCAAATGAGTTCGGCATCGCGCCGATCGTTCTTCTGCCGCCAACGAGCCCGACGCCGGATCTCGGTGGCGTGACCGACCCAGACTTCGCAACCAAGTTCCTCGAGCAAGGCTTCGAACCAGGGGCTGTAACCACTGGCTTCCAGGCCCACGATCACGGGCCTCGGGAACTGCTGGTAAAAACCCCGTATTTGCTCTTTGTCCTGGTGCGGCAGTTCAGAAATGACGAGTTCGCCAGTTTCAGTTTTCAAATAACAGATCGTTTGTTGTCGTGCATGAAAGTCAACGCCGATATATATTTGCTGCATAGCGCCTCCTTTCAGTCTCGAATGTCAATGAGCGACTGAGCCGTGAGTTTAGCACTCACGGTTGGAGGCGCTTGCTTCATAACATCAGTACAGGGAGCGGTAGCGACCTGGTCAGTGATCAGCATGCGATATTCCTAGCGATTCTTGACTCCATGGTTTGACCAGGTCGCTACCGCTCCCTGTACTGACCCGATCCAAGAGTAGTTCGGACTTTTGAGGCAAAGCTAAATCAAGGGAACCCCTTTTTGTGCTTTTTTGTGGCTGGAATACTTTTGAGGCATGACCACTCGCAAGCTGTTCGTCCCTTTGTTCATGCTACTGATCTTTGCAAGCGCCTTGCGACCCATTACCGATCCCGATTTCTGGTGGCATCTCAAAACCGGAGAACACATCGTCACTGCCAAAAGCATTCCTCACACCGACATTTTTTCAACACTACGGTTTGGCAGCGAATGGGTAACCCACGAATGGCTATCTGAAGTATTGATGTACACAGTTTTTCGCCTGCTGGGCTATGGTGGATTGATCGTCTTATTCGCGGCGGTGATCACACTCGCGTTTTGGATCGCATATCGTCGCTGCCAGAGCCGCACGCCGCATGTTTTCGTGGCCGCCTTTGCTTTGCTGCTCGGAACTGCCGCGACAATCCCCACCTGGGGAGCGCGACCGCAGATGTTCTCTCTTCTTTTTGCGAGTGTGTTTCTCGCTGTCCTGGATAAGTATTATCGCGGTGAAGACAGGCGATTGATTTGGTGGCTTGTGCCACTGATGATCTTGTGGGCCAACATGCACGCGGGATTCGCGATCGGCCTGGCTTTCATTTTCCTGACTGTTCTTGGTATCGCCGTAGACGAACTAATCCTGAACAAGCGTTCTGTCGCTTTGATCTGGACCAGCATTCGCCGGTTATGTCTCGTGTGGTTGATAACCGCCGCTGCGGTCGTGATAAATCCAAACGGTGTGCGCCTTTACTCCTATCCTTTTGAAACTTTGAGATCGTATGCGCAGATGCGTTACATCCAGGAGTGGAAATCACCTAACTTTCAGGACCCGATGTTTCTACCGTTGTTGATACTCATTCTCGTCCTGCTATGCATCGTAGCTTTCTCAAAGAAGCGACCACGGCCAGGCGAAATACTTATTCTGCTGGTAATGCTGGCGGCAACACTACGATCAGCGCGCAACGTTCCGTTCTTCGCATTGGCTGCGATGCCCGTGCTCGCCGGGCAATTCTGGTCGTTGTTGTCTGCGCATGTTCACACCACCGAGGTGAGTTCAAAAGACAGCCGCCGAGCCCTGGCCTTCAACGTGCTACTCTTTGTCATCGTTCCCATAATTCTCATCACTGTTGTTGCGCGACGGACACTTGCGAAACAGCCACAGGTTGAAGCTGAAACCTATCCTGTCGCGGCTGTTAATTTTGTTAAGTCACAGAACCTCCCGCAGCCGATTTACAATGAATATCATTGGGGTGGGTACTTAATCTGGAAACTCTACCCGCAGTATCGTGTCTATATCGACGGACGTGCGGACGTTTATGGAGATACTTTGATAGAGGAGTACTTCACGGTCCATGACGGCGAGCGCGCCTGGCGTAAGCCACTCGACACTTATGGTATTCGCACCGTACTCATAGAACCGGATACGCCTCTTGCGAGTTTGCTGCGAGACGACAAGGATTGGCAAAACGTTTTTGAAGATAAGCAGTCGGTGATCTTTGTTCGATCCGGCAGTTGGGTGCGGTAAATTCATTGCCGAAGATCTGCCACAAAAAAGCACAAAAGGCACAAAAATCAGCGGATTTCCTTTTCTGCTTTGTGTGCTTTTTTGTGGCTGGGCAGCGTAAACACGTATGAATAGGTCGTCGTTGAAGTGGTGCTCGTTCGCAGCGATCGCAGTTACATTTTTATCCTTACTGCCTCAACTACATCTGTGGTATGCACGCGGCTCGCAATGGAATGGAGCATACGCAACCGTAGATGGAGACGAGTTTCTCTACTCTGCATATATCAATGCGCTGCTTGATGGACGTTCACGCCGTAACGATCCTTTCGCGGGACGCGACGATAATCCAAACGCTCCCTTACAAGAATCAGGTTACTCGATAAATGTTGTTCCGGCGTTTGTTATATATTCGCTCGCGAAGCTTTTTAGCGTCTCATCATCAACTGCATTCATCGTCTTGATCGGCTTGGCGGGATTGCTGGCAAGTGTTGCGATTTTTTACCTGATTCTATCCGTTACGCATGATGAGCGCGTCGCTGCGGCGGGCACTCTATTTGTGCTCTGCCTTGGCGGAGCTGCTGCCGGTCAGGGACTCTTAGGCATATTATTCAGTTCCGACGTCACAAATCTGGGCCTGATCTTCCTGCGTCGTTATCAACCCTCTGCATCATTCGCGCTGTTCTTTGTGTTCGCTACGCTAATCTGGCGCGCTTTGGTCGCAGGCAATAACAGTCGCGCCTGGTTATATGCGGTGTTAGGCGGCGCAGTCTTATGCGCTTTGGTTTTTTGCTATTTTTATTTATGGACCGCCGCGGCGGCGTGGCTGGCAGGCTGCGGACTACTCTGGTTTTGCTTCAGACCTGAGGCGCGCGCGCGCACCATTCAAGTGCTTGCCATCGTTATGGTGATGGCTCTTTTTGCGTTAGGGCCATACGTGTATTTACTCTCCCAGCGCTCGACCAGTCTGGATCAATCGCAGCTATTGATTTCAACGCACCGTCTGGATCTGTTGCGAATCCCTGAAATAATAGGTGCTTTAGTTTTGATTGTTCTGGTGGTGGCAGGCCGGCGTGGCAAGCTGAAATTCAGTGGCGTCTCCAACATATTCACAGCATCTTTCGCACTGCTGCCTTTCATTCTTTTTAATCAACAAGTCGTTACGGGCCGATCTCTCCAGCCGTTTCACTTTGAGAACTTTATTGCGAATTATGCGGTTCTCGTTGGCGTCGTCCTTCTAATAGCAACTCTCACACGAGTCTCGCCTAATTTTTGGAGATTGGCATTCGTTGTCTGCTTCGTCTGGGGCGCTCTCGAGGTAGTTCTTCCAGCTCGGGCTCGTTACGCTGCAAATGTCGTGAGTGATGAAATGATCCCGGCTATGAAACGACTAAAAGAGTTATCGGCGACGGACGGAACACTATCAGGGTTACGCTCTGTCGGTAAGACACCGGCAGTGGTGTTTTCTCCTCATACCGACGTCATGCGAGTGGTACCAACCTGGACCGCGCAAGGAATCCTTCTCGGTGTGGGCTCACTCGATTTCGGCGGCTCCAGGAACGAGTTAAAGGTTTACTCTTATCTCTACTATTCCGGTGTGAACGGCGAAAGGTTGCGAGAGTTGTTGAATGATAGAAGCGCGGACACCTTCATGAACTACTATGCTCGCAGCGCGATCTTCGGATTGCCGCGGGTCTCGCCAAACCTGACTTTTAACTTCAAGCCTATTCAAAATGCTGAGATTGAGGACCAGGTGCGCAACTACGAAACTTATGTTGCATCGTTTAATCGCGAGGCTGCCCTGAAACATCCACTGGGCTACCTCGTTATACGGCGAGATGCGGCGTTTGACTTTTCGCTGATAGATCGCTGGTACCAGCGAGCAGCGGCCGAACATTATGGCCCCTACGATCTTTATCGCCTTAGTCTTCTCAATTAGTTCGCCGCTGTTTGTACGTCCCAATCAGGCTAAGGCCGATGGGAAACACTGCGTGTTTGACCAACAGCCGTTCCAGTCCGAATACACCCGCAAGCATGTCGTTTACCACACCGGGTTTGTTATCTTCAAAGTCACTTCGTGGTCGATTTCCTAAACCCATAGCGCGTCGAGTCAACCGCATGCTTGCAGCTACCGGAAAGAGTAAAGAGTTGAAATAACCGATGCGATAGCCCGATAACCCGGCATTGTCGAAGAGTCGCGACAGGGTACGTTTCGTGTATCTTCTGCGATGCTCGCTTACTACGTCTTGTCCGCCCCACAGACTCGGTAGTGCGGGTACGGTTATCAAAAGCGTTCCACCTGGTTTCACCAACCGCACTACTTCTCGAACACCGGCAGAATCGTCGTCCAGGTGTTCAAACACATCGAGCGCCAGGACCAAGTCAAAGGAGCCGGCCGTGAAAGGAGACTGCTCGACGCTGCCAATCACGAATGCGATCTCCCGGCCTACAGTTTTGCCGTGTAGTGGTTCTATATCCAGACCGATCACTTTACCGTCTGGTCCAGCAAACGGCACAAGCCATTTCAATCCTTCAGCAGGTCCACAGCCGAGCGAGAGTATTCGTTTTGAGTGTGTCCCATTAATCAATTCCGATTGCAGGATAGATTGAAGAATGCGGGTTCTTCCGCGAAACCACCAATGCCACTCCTCGTGGTTCTTGTATTGTTCTGCGAAGTCCTTCTTCATGGCTTTGCTTCAAAAGTGCATCAAATCCGATTCGTTGCAGAAGAATCTGCCACAAAGAAGCACAAAAGGATAAAAATTAGCGGAAATTCTTTTTGTGCTTTTTGTGGCTGTCTTAAATCTGATCTGCGAACTCTACGTCCTCGATACGCACTTCGTCCTGATCAAAACCTACTCGGGAGTGGACCACATACAACGGACGTTGACGCACCTCGTCATACACACGCGCCAGATACTCTCCTATTATTCCCAGCATCATAAGTTGTATCCCGCCGACAAAAAGAATTACTGAAATGGTAGACGCCCAGCCTTGCGGGACATGCGGCGCAAAAAGCCTGCTGAGAACAGCCCAGGTAGCAATTACAAGACCGGCGGCGGCCGATGAAACTCCCAACCACGCTGCCAGTCGCAGCGGAACTGAAGAAAATCCGACATAACCCGAAAGAGCAAGACTGATCAGTTTTCGCAAAGTATATTTCGGTTCGCCGGCGTGCCTTGCATCACGTTCGTATTCTATGCCTATCTGTTTGAATCCGACCCAGCTTCGAAGTCCTCGAAGAAACCTGTTGCGTTCGCGCAGTGAGACTAAAGTGTTCACCACCCGCCGGTCCATCAGGCAAAAATCACCAGCATCCAGCGGCGCATCTATCTCTGAAATGATTCGCATCGATCGATAAAACACCGAGTAAGCGAACCGCTTCCACGCAGCTTCTTTGCGTTTTCTTCTTATTGCGTAGACTACGTTGTAACCTTCCCGCCACTTCGCTATGAACTGCGGAATCAGTTCTGGTGGATCCTGAAGATCTGAATCTATCAAGGCCACGGCATTGCCTCTGGTGGCCCTTAAGCCTGCTTGCAGCGCAGCCTGATGTCCGAAATTACGAGAAAAGTGGATCACTTTATACCGAGCGTCGTGCCTGCAGATGTCATCGAGCAACTCATCCGAACCATCGCTACTGCCATCGTCAACGAAGATCACTTCAAAAGACCCGACGGCCTCAAGGGCCGAATGAAGTCGTTGAAATAAAACTCGTAGATTTTCCTGTTCGTTATAAACTGGAACGACGACAGAGATTTCAGGTCGCATTGAAAGAATCCTTGTTGATGTTGGTATGCAGCTACCTGGGATCCAACAGGTATCAAGATAATACTCGGTTCTCTGCTGTTACTCTATGACTTATATGCGCGGGCTAACGCCTCGACAGCGAATGTGGCTGGTAGCCGCCCTCATCTTTGCAACTCTGATAAAACTTTACCTCGCGGCCACAACCATCGGAACCACCGACATCGACGGCTTTTGGGATCAACTCGTTAAGGCCCAGGAGCTGGGAGCCGGCGCCTACCGCGTCAGAGGCCCCTTTAATAATCCATTCAACCATCCGCCGCCGATGATTCACGTTCTCAAGGCACTGGGCTACGTGACCAGAGTTTCTGGTATATCGTTTAGGTTTTGGCTGAGGTTGGTGCCAATCGCCGCCAGCCTCGGAGTCTTCTTCATCGTCTGGCAGTTAGTGCGTGACAGAAAAGATCAGTTTGCGCTTTTGCTCGCGCTCGCTGTTTGCCCCATCTCCATCATGGTCGATGGCTACCATGGCAATACTGATAGTCTCATGATCATGTTTGTGCTGTTAGCCATTTACCTGGTTGAAACGGGGGCGGGTGCATGGCTGGCGGGTCTCGCGTTTGGCTTGGCTTGCTGCGTGAAAATTGCGCCTCTAATGTTTGTGCCCGTGTTTATTTTGTACCTGCCGCATCTGAAAAGCCGTATTCAATTTGCACTCACCGCAGCGGTCGTGTTTTTCGTTTGCTCGCTGCCATATCTGCTTCAGGATCCGATCGCCGTGAAGAATGCTGTCTTTGGCTACCAACCAGTTTATGGAATTTGGGGAATCAGCCAACTGCTGGCAATGTTCTATCCCGTGCATCCGGTCTACGCGAATAAGCCGTACGATCCAACCGGCATCCATGCAGTGTTCGCAGCAGTTTTGAAGTACATCACCATTGCTGCGATCTGTGTCGTGTCGATCTGGATGAACGTCAAAAGGGAAAGGCCGAGGCTTTTTGTGCAGTGTGGAATTGTCGTCGCAGTTTGCCTCTTCCTGACGTCAGGCTGGGGCATGCAATACCTGGTTTGGTTGATGCCGTTTGTGATTGTGCTGGGCCTGCGATCCGCGCTGATTTTTTATATCGTCAGCACCGTGTATTTGGTTTTTACATATGAGGGAATTGACGAGTCACCCAGCAAGATCCTGGCACTCATTGGCGCGCTGCTATCTCTAGCCGCATGGTACACGGTGAGGATCGTTCTTTCCCATTACCGCGCCGCTTTAAAATCTACCTCTTTCGGCCACAAAAAAGCACAAAAAGCACAAATGGATTTCGGTTGATTTTGTGCCTATTGTCTCTCTACTCTTTCGCTTTGCAAACGAGTATGAACTGATAACCAAACAGCGTTTTCCGAAGTTTCGTGAGTCCCCAGTTCAAGACGTGAAGGAAACTGAGCGAATGGCCCTTCTGAGTTGCAGGTAAAAGTATTGGTAAGGGAATGGGGGTGGTATTTATGCGAATGACCTCAAGGCCGGAGTCGTGGGCCAGCTTCTTACTCGTTTCCAGGGTAAAGAATCGCAGATGCGATTCATCAAGGATTCCTACACGACTGTAGTTGAAGCGACCGAAAAGCAGGTTAAGTCGTACCCAGATATTCGCAACGTTCGGAAGCGACATCAAGATCTTGCCGCCTGGTCTAAGCCGTTTCGTGAGCTTTCGCAGGACTTCCTGTGGATTGTGGAGGTGCTCCAGAATATCTCCAAGAATGACCGCGTCGTATTGACCAAGCCCATCAAGGTCTACTGATTCAACATCACCTACCAGCATCGTCTGGCAATACTCGCTCGCGATGCCGGCCATTTCCGGATCCTGCTCCAGTCCGGTGACTCTGCAACCGAGCCTCGCCATTTCCGCCGTGAGGTAACCGGTCGCCGTGCCAATCTCCAGGAGGTCTTCCGGCCGCTCTTTCTCGATCCACGCCAGGATTTGGGCGTGACTGCTGTATGGATCAGCCTTCTTGTAAATGTATTGGCTGTTTTGAATTTCGTATTTCGGGACGTGGGCTAGTCTCAATTTGTGCAATCGATACTTTATCGCAGAGCGCACACAATTAAACGCATATGCCAGTCCGTTTACATAGCAGATCTCGTCGCCATAATAAGTGGGAATCGGCCGTTCCACTATCCGCAGGCCGGCCTCGTGAAACTGGATCAAGATATCGGTGTCGAAGTGCCATTCGTTGGAGTTCAACATGAATGGAACTCGCTTGAGAGCGTCGCATGAATAGATACGGTAGCCCGAATGAAACTCCGAGAGATTCATGCCCGTCAGTTTATTCTCTATCCAGGTGAGGATCTTGTTGCCGACGAACTTATAAAAAGGCATTCCCCCAGCCCGCGCAGCGCCTCGTTCTGCCATGCGTGAGCCGAATACCATGTCCGCCTCGTCGTGTTCAAAAGGTTCCAGGAGTTCGGGCAGCGCCTCGGGTGCATACTGCCCATCGGCATGAAGCATAACTACGATGTCGAAGTCTTTCGCGATTGCGTACTGATAACCTGCCTTTTGATTGCCGCCGTATCTGAGGTTACGCGCATTTCGATGGATCGTGAGCTTATCGAGGCGCTTTACGTGCTTGTAGCCAATTGCTGCGTAGTAAGTATTGTCTGTCGAACAGTCGTCGAAGAGAAACACCTCGTCAACCCGGTCCCAGACCTGTTCCGGAATGCGATCCAGGGTCCAAT
>Ga0065715_10001948_pt1 | contig 10519 bp, 8 predicted proteins | sample MisBulReplicate1_FD_59102 | JGI IMG/M metagenome (GOLD analysis project Ga0065715, IMG submission 59102) | Miscanthus rhizosphere microbial communities from Kellogg Biological Station, MSU, sample Bulk Soil Replicate 1 : eDNA_1 v2 (version 2) | ecosystem: Host-associated > Plants > Roots >...
GCAAATAATAAATCAACGGTAGAAGAACAGCAACAAAAGCAACGAGATCAAGAACAGCTCAAAAACTTATTTAAGTAGCGTTGTTTTTGTTATCTTTGAACATAAATAGCTTTTATTCAATCAACCAATAAAACAGAATTTGTACAGAAATTAGTACGTAATTTCCACAAGGGTTACCTGCAACGATATTTCTGTTTATACCGTACAATCTAATATGACCAATATACTATATATCATTTTTGGTGCCTTTATAGCTTATTTAATAGGTTCATTTATCACTGCAATCTGGTATGGTAAACAATATCATAATATTGATATCAGAACAGCAGGAAGTGGTAATGCAGGCGCTACAAATACCTTTAGGGTACTTGGGAAAAAAGCGGGTACCATAGTGATGTTGATTGACATCTTTAAAGGTTGGGTTGCTACCAGTTTAGCAGTTTTTTTGGTGCATTTCNCAATTATTGATGAAAGCCAATTGGATGTATATAAACTGATTTATGGTTTGTCGGCTGTAGCCGGACATATATTCCCTATCTATGAACGTTTCAAAGGTGGAAAAGGAATTGCAACATTACTGGGTATGGTATTGAGTATACAATTAGAAGCTGCACTGCTTTGTTTATCGGTATTCTTGATTGTATTAATCACTACAAAATATGTATCAATCGGTTCAATACTTTCTACCTTATCGTTCCCATTGATGATTATTTTTATACCGAGGTTTCATACGGAAACACCTATTGTGATTGTGTTCGGCTTTGCCATTTTCTTAATGGTTGTACTGACACATAAGAAAAATATAAAACGACTGTTTATGGGAGAAGAGAATAAAACCTATCTCATCAAGAAAAGAAGTCACTGATGTTGCCATAAACAGCACCGCCAATAGTATCACAAGAAGCACCCGTAACGGTGCTTTTTGCATTTGGTATATTGTGCATGCGAAGTAAACCTAAAAAGCCAAAAATAATAGCTTCTTTGAATTGAATGGTGTCCGCATCTGGCACGACTAATTCAACAGTTGCGCCTGAATAGCTTTTTATAGATTCTATTAAAAACGTATTGAATGCACCGCCACCGGTAATTAACAACTGCTGCTTGCCATCTTTTACAGGTAAGGCAGAAAGGCAGGCAGCAATTTGCTGTGCTGCATGCTTAACAATGGTGTGCAGGATATCTTCGATTGGATGTGTTGCATACTGTTCAATAATAGGGAATACTTCTGTATCTACCCATTCTCTGCCAAGAGATTTTGGCGCCGCTTGTTTGTAAAAGTTCAGCTGATTGAGTTGTTCAATCAATGCCGGAATCAGCTTACCGCTTTTTGCTATACGTCCGCCATCGTCATAACTCTTTCCGATCTTTAATGTATAAGCATTCAATAAAATATTTATCGGACAGATGTCAAATGCTATATTTTTTTGATTGGATACATAACTGATATTGGCAATTCCGCCTATATTTAGACAGCCGCTGTAGGCCCCAAAGAGCAAGTCGTCACCAAGGGGTACAAGAGGCGCACCTTGGCCGCCAAAAGCTACATTCACAGAACGTAGATCTGTTACTACCGGAATGTTGCATGCTGCATACAACGAAGCTCCGCTTCCAATTTGTAAGGTATAACCTGCCGCAGGATTGTGAAATATGGTATGGCCATGTGCAGAAACCAGATCAATGCTAAGATTGTGATCTGTTATAAAATTTTTTACTGCATTGCCTTGAAAGGTTCCGAAAGAACGGTCTAGTGCAATTAATTTTTCACCAGAAAACTTCATGGCCGTATTCAATTCAATTTTAAATTGCTCCGAATATTCAACCGTTGTAGCTGCAAGTGTTTTATATGTCCATTGATTGTTTTTTTGTTCAAATACACAAACGGCAATGTCCAAGCCATCCAAGGAAGTACCAGACATTAATCCCGCAACCGTATATGTTTTATTCTTCATGACTTCATATAAATTAGTGCTCTAAGTTACCAATCGGACTCTTAAATGTTAACGATCTGAATGCAAATAACTCTAAAATTAAAACTAGCCAGACAAACGTGATTAAACAACTTGGAACTTCTTTATATTTGGAAATAAATTGAGTAACAGAATGAATATTGTTTTGGATGTAGGGAATACGTACATAAAAGCAGGCGCTTTTGAAGGCGATGTATTACTCTGGGCTCATATTTATGAAGAAGCGCGTGAAGTAATTTCAAAAATTCAGGAAGTAAAACCGCTGCATGTATTTGTATCCAGTGTCCGGAAAGAGGATCCCTTTGCTGTATTGGCTGAATCGACAAAGCTGAGCTACTTTAATGCTCAGACAGCATTACCTATTAAAATTGATTATAAAACACCTGAAACGCTTGGTACAGATCGTATTGCAGCGGCAGTTGGCACAACGGTATTGTATCCGAATCAAAATAATTTGGTATTTGATCTGGGCACCTGTTTGACACATGGTATTGTAGATCAGGATCAAACGTATCACGGTGGCAGTATCAGTCCAGGCCTGGATATGCGTTTGAAGGCATTAGCACATTTTACGGCTAAACTACCACTAGTAGATGTTCCTGCAGAAAAAATAGAAATAACAGGTAAATCCACCTCAGAATCAATTTTGAGTGGCGTTATTTGCGGAATGCAGTTTGAAATAGAAGGTTTTATTGCTGTGTATCAAAATAAATATCCCACAATAAACGTATTATTGACGGGCGGAAACGCTGCTCTTTTTGAAAAGAGGCTAAAAGAATACATCTTTGTAGTTGCGGAGCTGAATTTAATAGGTTTAAATCGAATACTGAATTATAATGTTTAATGTCTTTAAGGGATTCGTCCTACTTTCCATATCATTTTTTGTTGCAATTATATCTAATGCCCAAGGCTTAGGGAATTCTCCGTATTCACGAGTGGGTGTTGGCGATTTGATGAGCTATAGAGGTAATATCCGTAATATGGGTATGGGTTATGCAGGCTCGAGTTTGATGAGCAAGGATTATATGAACGTATTGAATCCTGCCGGTTTGGGAAATTTTAAATATCAAACCAATGATTCATTGGTAAAGTTTGATGTTGGATTTACAATACAGTATAAGTCATTCAAAGCCGGCGAAACACAGTCTACTTCGTCAGGGGCAAACATCAATAACCTTGCGTTTACAGTACCAATTTCAAAAGTTTTTTCGTCTGGTATTATGTTGGCTCCGTTATCTATCGTTCAGAATAAATACAGCTACACAGACACGATAGCAAATGATCCTAATAATTACAGTGCGTTTTATAAATATTTGGGTGATGGGGGAGTGTATCAATTGCAATGGATGAATGGTTTCGGAGTTACCCGAGATTTGGCATTGGGTATGACAGTTGCCTATAATTTTGGTAAAACAACACAAGATGCCACAACACAAATCATTTCAGATCCCAATAATCCGGATGCCGAAAATGAAGTAGGTGCGCAAAAGAAAATGAATTACAGTGGCGTATCATTTAAGCCAGGATTTATTTATAAAAAACAGTTAAATCAACGCAAAAGATATAGTTACTATACAATAGACAGTACACAAAAAACTGCTGAAGACGGTGCAATGTACTATGTTGTAGATACCATCAGACAAGACAGTGTTTCCAAAAAACCGGGCGCTATTAATTTTAGAATTGGAGGCAGTGCAGAATTATTTCCTGGCGTAAAAATGACCGAAACACAGAGTTTGTATGTGCGGAATCCAAGAAATTTATTGACGTCTGATTCGACGGTATCGAAAACAACTTCTCGTGGTAATTTCCCGGCAACATACAGACTAGGAGCTAGCTTGGAAAAACCAGGTTTTTGGTTGGTTGCTGCAGATTTTGTGTATACCGATTGGTCTAATTTTGATAAGAATAAGTCCAAAGACAGTGAGTTAAATGCTTCGTCATATACATTTGCTTTAGGCGGTGAAATTATGCCGCGGAATTTTGTTAAAAATTCAAGTAAGCTTTATCGCGGTCATCGAGTTAAGACGTATCGTGCGGGCTTCTCTTATACAGCAACACCTGTTAATATTGCAGGCAAAATACTGTATGATTATGCATTCTCTCTAGGAGCATCCATACCTGTTGGGGTGCGCTCAAAAGGAGCTGCGAATACTTCGTATGTTCCAATCTTGCCAAAAGTCAATATTGCGGTAGTACTTGGTCAGCGCTCTACCTTCACTGCAACACAACTTTCAGAGTCATACCTTAGATTGCAATTTAGTATGACTCTTTATGATAAATGGTTTCATAAAAGACGTATACAATAATGTTTCGCTGGCTGTTATTTTTATGTACCTTATTGTTCTTAAGCTGTACAGCCGCAGTAGACCAGGTAGTCTATGTTGAGCCCTATAAAGGTCCAATGATGACAGCAACAAACATTAAAACGGTTTACAGTGATTCAGGCGAAACAAAGTTAATTCTGAAAGCTCCTGTACAATTGTTGTTGCAAAACAACGACAGAGAATTTCCCCAAGGTGTATATGTAGAGTTTTTTGATGAAAAAAAGGACCCTAAAGCAATCTTAACTTCCAACTATGCAATCTTTTATAAAGAAAAGAATTTATATAAGATTTCAGGCAAAGTTGTGATTGATAATAAGCGCGATGGCAAAAAAATGTCTACAGAGGAATTGTTCTGGTCGCCGGCAACCCAAAAGATCTATACCGACAAGTTTTTAATAATCGAAACAGCAAATGAGATTATTAAAGGGGAGGGAATGGATGCTACGCAGGATTTCTCTTCGTATTCTATCCGGAAACCGATTGGAATTGTTTCAGTAAAATAACCGTATGAAAAGTAAAAGTACCTTCACCGTAGTTCTTTTTTATTCAATGGCGGGTATGTTGATGATTGCAATACATCAAAATATGCGCAATGGCTTCGCTGCCAGTTACATGTTTTACATGCTTACCTTTATGCTGTTTTTGGGCTTCACGTATCGCAGGATAAATGAGTCTAAAGAGGAGGAGGAGAGCCAAAACAACCAAAAACCTGACCCTAAGGTTAAATTTAAGAAAAAAGGGAAATAATTAATTTTCAAATCGACTCCAGACTTTTGTTTTTACGGAGGTTTGTCGTTATTTTGCAATTCTTTAGAAACGTATAAAAATGGGTATTTTCAATCAAATCAATCAAAGATCTGGCCTCGTAGTAGGTACAATTGTACTAGGATTAGTGTTATTCCTTTTAGGGGATGCTTTTACATCAAGTAATTCTATTTTTTCAAGTTTTAAAAACAAAGTAGGCGAAATCGGAGGTAGTAATATCACGATTGAAGATTATCAAAAAAGCATTGCCAAAGCAGAAGCACTTTATGGTGGTTCAAGCAACAATGCTAACATGGAAGATTTAGCTTGGAATCAATTGGTATTTGATAACGTAAACAAAGTAGTTTATGAAAAAACAGGTATCGAAATTTCTGAAGAAGAAAAAGGAGATTTAATAGAAGGTGAGCACATGTCTGAAATTGTGAAACAACAGTTCGGAAGCGTAGAAGGTGTTGCCCAATTCAAAAAGTATTTGGAAAGCGATCAATTTCAGAATGAAGAAGAACGTGTAACGTTGAAAGGTCGTTGGAGAGCAATGAAGGAATATGTTTATGACGAGAGAATGCGTAGCAAATACGATGCGTTGATCAAGAAGTCTGAATATGTTACTAAGGCTGAAGCAAAACGTTACTACAGCAGCATAAANGATAAAGCAGAAGCGGAATATGTTTACGTTCCATTTTATTCTATNAANGATACNATTGCTGTAACAGATGAAATGATCGAAAAATACATTAAAGATCACGCAAAAGAATTTGAAGTAGAAGAAGGCCGTTCAATTGAATTTGCTGTATTTAACAATACCCCTTCAGCTGTAGACAGCGCTTACATTAAAAAGGATTTGGATGCGATTAAGGAAGAATTTAAAGTAGCAAAAAATGATTCAGCATTTATTCGCTCGAATTCAGATGCTGCTGCAGACCCATCATACGTACAAATCAGTCAATTGCCGGCAGCAATGTCTAAAATGGCTAATTCATTACAAATTGATAGCGTATACGGTCCATTCCCAATCAACGCTGGTTATACTTTAACAAAGGTAATTAAGATTGAAAGCGATACGAACGTAATGGCGAAAGCAAGTCATATCTTATTCCGTGCAAACGAAACAGATCCAGCTGAGAAAAAAGCAGAAGTAAAAAAACAAGCACAACAAATTTTAGCTGAAATTCAACAAGGCGCTAGCTTTGAGAAAATGGCTGCACAATATGGTGGTGATGGTACTGCTGCTAATGGTGGTGATTTAGGTTGGTTTGGAAAAGGCCAAATGGTTAAGCCTTTCGAAAATGCAATCTTTGGTGCTTCTAAACCAGGTTTATTACCTACAATTGTTGAAACACAATTCGGTTACCACATCATTCGTGTGGATGTAGCTAAAATGGGTAAAAAATTCTTAGTTGCTACCGTACAGAAAAATGTTGAAGCATTTGAAGCTACAATCGATTCTATTTACAGAACGGCAGATGCGTTTGCTGCATCAGTAAAAGATACAGCTACATTCAGAGCTGAATTGAAAAAATTCAATAAAGGTGTTGCAAAATACGACCAAGCAAACATTGATGGTGCTGCGAAAGGTATTACTGGTGTTACTGAAGCAAGAGAAGTTATTAAATGGTTATACAACGACGATAGAGATGTAAACGATGTGTCTGAAGTATTTTCAGTAGACAACAAACAAGTTGTTGTATTGGTTACACGTATCCGTGAAAAAGGTCTTGCTTCTGTTGCAGATGTAAAAGATCAAGTGAAGCCTAAAATTGAAAATGAAGAAAAGGCTAAATTGATCGCTGCAAAATTAAATGCAGATGGTGCTAATTTAGCTGCAATTGCAAAAGCATACGGTGCAGATGCATTAACTGGTAAAGCAGCAGATATTACGCTTGCTTCAGGTATGATCACTGGTGTTGGTTATGAACCAGAAACAGTAGGTGTAATCTTTGGTTTAGCAAAAGACAAAACATCTCAAGTTCTTACAGGTGAGAATGGCGTATTGATTGTTAAAAAATTGAATGAAACAAAATCAGAAGTTGCAGATTACAACCAATTTGTTTCTCAATTACAACAGCAACGTAACAACCGTATCGCATACGGCGTTATTGATGCAGCTATTAAAAAGACAACAGAAATTGTAGATATGCGTTATAGATTTTAATTGAATCTAATAACTCAAAAATTAAAAATCATCACGCGATTCGCGTGATGATTTTTTTTGTGCCATTAAATAAAATGAAATCGTATATTTAAATACAAACCTCATAGAAGTTTTTAATTATGCCTGGTACATCTTCCACATACGATATTCATTTTCAGCAGCAGTTAGCAAAATTAAACCCAGCTCAACTGCAGGCGGTGCATACAACTGAAGGTCCGGTGTTGGTAATTGCCGGTCCGGGTACCGGTAAAACACAAATACTTTCTGCACGTATTGGACACATCTTGGCATCGCCGGATTTGCAGGCACAACCGCATAATATCTTATGTTTGACATTTACGGAAGCCGGTACAGTGGCTATGCGTAAGCGTCTGCTGGATTTTATTGGTCCGGATGCATATCGTGTGCATGTATATACTTTTCATGGGTTTTGCAATCAGGTTATTCAAGAGAACTTAGATTATTTTGGCGTGCGTAATTTGCAGCCCATCTCCGAACTAGAGACCATAGAGTTGTATCAAAAGCTGATCGACAACTTTGATTCTACAAGTAAGCTGAAGCGATTTAAAGGAGATATTTACTACGATCAGATCGGTTTGAAAGATTTGTTCAAAAACATGAAAAGCGAAGGTTGGTCTGAAGTTACTATGTATCGTTTGATTGATCAGTATGTAGATGAATTAAAAGACGATCCCGAACATCAATACAAACGCAAATCAGGTAATAACAACAAAGGCGATTTAAAGGCGAGCTATTATATTGAAATTGAAAAGATGGATAAGCTAAAGGCTGCCATTGCAGAGTTTGCGAATTTCAATAAAGCAATGAGCGATATCCGTCGGTATGATTACAACGACATGATCTTATGGGTGCTGAAAGCATTCAAAGAAAATGATTTATTACTTCGTAATTATCAGGAACGCTATCAATACATTTTAGTAGACGAATACCAGGATACAAGCGGCTCGCAGAACGAGGTAGTAGATATGCTGGCTTCGTATTGGGATAAGCCCAATTTATTTGTAGTAGGCGACGACGATCAATCCATCTATCGTTTTCAGGGAGCCAATATTAAAAATATAGTTGATTTCAATATTAAGTATAAGCCTGAGCTAATTGTATTAAAAGAGAATTACCGTTCTACGCAAGCTGTGTTGGATGCATCCATGGCGGTGATCAAGCACAACAACGAACGTTTGGTGAATAGTGTGAAGGGCTTGGATAAAGAGCTAACAGCAAAAGGGGCTGTTGCCGCATCTGTTGTGAAACCTAAGATCATTGAATACTATAACGAGTTGCATGAAGAAGCAGCGATTGTGCAGCAGCTGGAAACCTTACATCAGGAAGGTGTTGACTTATCTGAAGTTGCTGTTATTTATCGCAAGCACTCAAAGGTTGCCGACATCATTAAGGTATTGGAAAAACGGAAAATTCCGTTGAATATCAAGCAAAGCATTAATGTGTTGCATTTGCCTTTTATTCAAAACCTGATTGATATTTTAGCCTACATTCAAAAGGAAAATGAATATCCGGATTCGGGTGAAGAACAATTATTCCGTTTGATGCACTTTGAATATTTTAATATTGATCCCAGAGATATTGCGAACATAGCCCGTAAAACAAGACGTACAGCGGATACAAAGTCCATTCGTTGGAGAGAGTTGATGGGAAATAAATCGGAACTTGCAAAGATGCATTTGTATTCACTACAATCAATTGTTGACCTGGAAGCAAACTTGGTTTACTGGCAAAAAGAATTTCATAATATTACCCTTCAAGTATTATTTGAAAAGATAACAACCAGAGGTGGTGTATTGTCCTGGATCATGAATACGTCTGAAAAGACCTGGTACATGCAAGTACTAACAACCTTCTTTGATTTCTTAAAAGAAGAAACAGCACGAACACCTTTGTTGACGCTGAAAGAATTTTTATCTACCATTCAAAAAATGCTGGATAACGATGTGCGCATGAATCTTCAAAAAATTATTCATGCAGATAAAGGTGTCAATTTTGTTACTTCACATTCGTCTAAAGGATTAGAGTTTAAGTATGTGTTTTTAATTGGCTGCATCTCTAAACACTGGGAAGGACAGTCGACACGTAATTTTGGATTTAAAATTCCGAGCACCATTACTGAAAACGAAGAGCACGATAACGAAGAAGACGAACGTCGTTTGTTCTATGTTGCGTTAACACGGGCAAAAGAGTTTTTATATATTTCGTATCCGGCAAAAGATGCGAATGAAAAAGAATTGGTATGCAGTCGTTTTTTGATTGAGCTAACGCAAGACGGATCCAATCAAGTTGAGTATGTAAATTTGAACGACGATTTAATTGTTCAATACAAATTAGATATTTTACAATTTACAGAACCACCGGTTATACCGTTGATTGATTCTGTGTACTTGAATGAGTTGTTAGAGAATTACAAATTGAGTGTTACACACTTGAATAAATATTTAACCTGTCCGATTGCATTTTATTTTGAAAACATGTTGATGGTGCCAAGTGCACGTACCGCTTCATCAGGCTTTGGTACTGCTGTACACGAAGCGTTGAAAGACTTTTTTGCATCCATGTCTGCCGACGAAGAGAAACGTTTTCCAACGGTTGAATATTTGAGTGAAGTATTCAAACTTAAAATGAAAAATGTGCATTCACACTTTACGCTGATTGAATATAAAAATTACGAAGAGTATGGCGCTACTGTTGTGCTTCCTGAATTATATAAAACATATATCAACACGTGGCACAAAGATGTTTTGTTGGAATATAAAATTGACAATGTTGAATACAAAGGAATACCGATAAAAGGGAACGTAGATAAGATTGAATTGTTTGGCAACGATGTAAACGTGATTGATTATAAAACGGGTAAGTATGCTACAAGTAAATCCAAATTGTTACCTCCTACTGAAAAGGATGTCAATGGCGGTGATTACTGGCGACAAATTATATTTTATAAATTGCTGATTGAGAACGATCGTAAAACCAATTACAAAGTTGTAACCGGAGAGCTTGATTTTGTTGAACCCGATGCTACAACAAAACAGCAAACCAAACATAAAATATTTATCTCTCCGGAAGACGAACAAGCGGTTGGATTACAGCTAGTAGATTCGTACAACCGTATCATGAAACACGAGTTTAACGAAGGTTGCGGAGAAGAGGATTGTACCTGGTGCACCTTTGTACGCTATAATTATAAGCCTACAGATATGGCTCTGTCATTTGACGAAACAGAGTAGAGATTACATTTAAGGAAATTCTTTAGAGGTATAATTCAGTTTAATGAATTATACCTC
>Ga0065715_10000672_pt1 | contig 10517 bp, 14 predicted proteins | sample MisBulReplicate1_FD_59102 | JGI IMG/M metagenome (GOLD analysis project Ga0065715, IMG submission 59102) | Miscanthus rhizosphere microbial communities from Kellogg Biological Station, MSU, sample Bulk Soil Replicate 1 : eDNA_1 v2 (version 2) | ecosystem: Host-associated > Plants > Roots >...
TTTGCCGGCGGTGATCATCATGACCATGGTGAGAAGAAATGCAAGGACAACGGCGACAACAACTGTAATGACACACATAAAACTCAGAAAATAAAGGAAAAGAATTATTGAGATAGAAAATGAGAACAAAGACCATAGTAAACATAACGACAACGAGAATTCCCTAGAGTGCAGCAACGTAGCACAAAATCTGAAAGATGTATTTCAAGGATCCGAAATCGTTGACGGCCCGCCAGAGTAAAGAAAAGATCCAAAGGTTGCTCAAGGGCTAGTGAAAATGCTCACTGTCCCTCCCTTTTTTACACCATTCTATTCTATTTTTCTTTATCCTCAATGAAAAAAGAAAGGTACTGAAAGGCCCTGCTGACTACAGGCCAGTAAGCAATTCTTTCTTCCTAATCCTTATATGCAGAACTTGAACATAGTAAGTAGAACAAAATTGGCGAAAGACTGGAAACTTCAAGGAGACTACTTTGAGGGTTGTAACTGTGATTCAATATGTCCATGCTTATTCTTATCAGATCCAGACAAAGGGTTTTGTAATGTTACGGTTGCATGGCATGTAGAAACAGGACATTACGATGATATCCAACTCGACGGATTAAATGTCGTGGCTGTTTTTGCTTCACCTGGAAATATGTTCACTGGCCCGAAATGGAAGGCTGCGCTCTACTTGGACAATGGTGCAAGTCAAGAACAAACAGAAGCCATAACAAAAATATTTTCAGGTCAATCTGGAGGGTTCTTTAGTGCAGCGGCTAATTTTATCGGAGAAATGCTTGGGATAAAGTCTGCTCCAATAACGTTTGGAATGGATGGAAAGCGTCGTTGGCTACACATCCCTGAATATTTAAGTCTAGAAATAGAGGCAATCAAGGGAGGAGATCAGAATAAAGACAGTTTGGTAACAAACCCTGCATTTACTGTCGCACCAGGATATGATCCTGTGATTTCGCGTTCTACCAAACATTCCTATAAAGATCTTGGGCTTGAATGGGACAGTTCAGGTAAGAATGGATTCTATTCAAAGTTCAATTATGGGCCGTAACTTATTTTTTTGATAGGATCCACAGTTACTACTAATTTGTGCTTAAATCCTACCTAACGTTATGTTTATTTTAACAAAATAGTAAAGTAAGACCGTGCCAAAGTTAGATCGCACAACATAATATTTAGTCAGATGTTTGAATCGAGTATGATTAATTATAAGACAATCTTGTGAATTCATAATACCATGATAGGAGTATAATATCCTGTGCCAGCAATGCTTATCTTGTGAAGACTCTTCAGAGTGCGAAGATTAGAGTCGGTCTATAATGTAACTTGGAACCGACATCTTATTTCCCACTGTCTCTACAATTTCACTCCATANCGCATCCCGAATCCCATCCATGGCCTGTAACGTTTCCAATANGTCTAGNATTTCATGATTATCNTTAACTATAGTCTCCACTCTCAAATCGATAGTATGTTCTCCTATGCTCTTTCCCACTGCTGTTACTTGATTTAGGGAAAGAAGATCATTTGCCAACGCATCAGTTTTTCCACCACTGGTTGAAATAAAGAAATCAACACGCCGCCAACCAAATTTTTTAAGAAGAAATGTACAATCCTCCTCCAAGAATTCTTTTTCCAATCGTTTACGCCGTCTCTGAAGCGTGGTCATGGATATCTCTAATTTCCTGGACATATACACTGATGCCTTATTTTCATTTGGGGGAAAGAATTTCTTTAAGTATCATTTTATCTGTGCGAGAAAGAAGTGGCACCATATTCAAAATAATCTGCAGCGTGGGTATTTTACCACATTTGAATATAGATCATACGGTATAAACTACTTGTGACCGATATAAAAGGGAGGATTGAATTGTTTGGCCAAATGTTTACTAACTATTGGTCAATTACGCAATATTGAAATACTGGGGTAGGAATACACTTCGCTCATAGGTCTGCATCTTCAAGCATCTGTCAGCCCAATTTTCTCACATGGTACAGCACAAATACCAGTTCAAATGGTAATATTGCAACAAAGAATGCATAATCACTAATTATTTGGGAAAAAGGCTATATTATCCCAAGATCCAACGACATACCCGTAGGCAAAAAAGCCAAAAAGCCTTTACGCGGCTTTAATACACATGCCTGCGATGGATGAATATGTGGAACCAAACATACGAAGTAGATAGCGAATCTGCCATATGCGTTATGTGTGGTACCAGATTGAATATCCAAATAGACTATAAAATACATGATTACTTCAAGTATAGAACGGTCTATGCCAAGTATAATAACGAAAATTGGTAACTAGAATGTTATAGAAAATCGGTCATATTCGAAGAAAACATCGTGGACTTGCTTGATGCGGGGTTTGGATGCCACACAACAAACAAGCCCAGAGCCCGTAAGTAGAATGTCAGTCGAAACCACACACCCCCCCTAACGAACACGATAATATCTTCAAACTAATAGATAAACAAATTTGGATTAGATATGCAGCCTTTCTCCAGTACCATCAGAGAGCCGTAAAATTGTCGCCAAAATAGGACAAGTTCCTAAAACCAGACAATCTTATTAGAGATTATTGGAGGTCTAAGGTATGACCAATCCAGATGAAATTACTAAATTCGACGTTACCGAAACGGGCCCTGATACTATAGAGGCAAGAGGTTCTGATGGCGAAATAATTTCAGAAATGACTTGGGGTGAATTTGAAAAGAGAATTGGACAGAGCACAGAATTTCGCGAAGCATTGGAAATGCAACACCTTGATCGCAATAATACAAACTATGAACAATTATTTGATGAGTTCTTAAAAGACTACATAAGAAAAATTGATGCTAATCCCTTACTGTTAGTATATAAAAATCAAGAATATATTATGGCAAAAGGCACAAATCCATCGGAAGATTCTAAGAAATGAAAATCTATGAGCCTNGTGTACTATAGTACTATAGTTTATAGNCTACGCACACCAGTTTTTTATATGACTAGTTGTAACCGTTGCGGCCAAGACCTNATTTGCATTGGATGCAGACACCCTCAAGAGCAATGTACATGNGCGAGCCCAGAAAAGCCAAAGAATGAAGCGCCATAATTCATAATCTTCCTTCCGCTGGCGGAGTAATACCTAAAGCTAACGATGCTCTATTCTTACTTGATAGGAGAGGAAGATTGAGCAAACACAATCCCAAAACAACCACATATGACAATTAAGCAGTATCACAAATCACGACCTAGAGATGTTTACTCCTTGCTATGGAACTCTAAAGAAGCACAGAAGATACTTACTCGCGAGAAGGTATTTGATGCTGATAGTGTCAACATAACAAACCCAATGGAAGTTCAATACCTGGATTATATTCCTAATCAGTCTCCATACAAGACATCATTTGGTATTTCAGACTTCTTAGATTTCAAATATGAAAAACTCCAAGAGTTCTCAAAAACAGTAAAATATTCTTATCTTGCAGATATAGGAAGAAGAGTTAATCCTTACATATCTATTCGCAGTCATCTTTATAATGCCTACATCGCTAGAACATCCTGCTGATATGGTCACTTTTGTGAAAACGATGCTGTCGCATTAGTAAAGTTAGGTTAATTCAAACCGTTGATGTGCGGCAGTTTCTTCTTTATCATTTTGAATTACAAAGTCCATTAGTTATGAAATTATGAATTAATTGTGCAGAAGTTTAAGCTCAAAGAGAAAGAAAGAGATACTGTCCTATATGCTACAATCGATTGAAATTCAGTAGGTATGAGAGTGGGTAACATCATCTAGTCTATCGCATCTACCACACTTCCACGAAACATGCTCTAAACATACATTGCATAGTGAAATTACTTTCAAACTGTTTCCACACCCTCTGCAATATTCCTTATTATACAGGCTCATCGTGAATTTACAATTACTTATGTAGAACTCTCCTATTAACGGAAGACGTCCGCAAAGAAACCATTTAGTGGAGATATAAACCAGGTATTGCCGTAATAAGACAGAATAAGTCAATATCACGACCAAGATAATTTTTAAGTAAACCAATCCATTAAATTCTCAAGATTAGGATTAACAGGACCACGACAAGTGGGGAGAATTAGCCAGCCCCGTATATGGCTTTCTCCCCGTGATGTTCGGTGAACGGAGCCGAAACTCGAACATTCAATAATTTTATATCTACTTTGAGTCTATTTACATCTTGTAAACGTGATTGCTTAGTCTTCAAAACAGTACTTTACAAGATTCTATGTACCCTGTCATTGTTGGGTATTTATGAAAAAAATATTTAGATCAATTGTAGATGTCATGACGAAAACATTATCCATATGGGCATTGGGATTGGTCCTATATTGTCCTGAGTCTATATCAACACATAACTAGCGTCCTTTCTGCTTCTGAATTGAAATTTTTGAAGGAATCTTGGATATCCGGCAATCCTTTGGGTATTTACCCATAATTGTTAAGTAAAGTATAGTTCGATTATACCCGATGGTAACGCCAATTTTCGAAGAGCAAATAGTACGAACCTTGCAATGTCACTACTGCAAAAATTCATAAGCGTAACAACAGTCCCTGACTTCATAGGTTTCTGCAATATCACTTGTGCTGAGAACTGGAAAAAGGGAATATATCAAGAGCTAATTGAAAACTAAAATACAATCATTGTATATCGTGGGATGATGTTTGAAGAAGGGCATTTACACAGATGTGAAGCGTGTGATGATTATTATCGACATGATGATTACAAATGTAATAAATATACTAATTGGGGAAAATGTAAAAAACATAGATAGAATGAATTAGATAAATTCGCAGGACAACTTAAAAGGCTTTTTGTCATAGATTCATAATTGAGATCTATCGTTCTAGGAATAATTTAAATTCGGCAGACAAGGTTTCACGGATTCTGCTGCTTTTAACAATAACCAATATTTTTTCTAACGTTTCATGACTAAGATTTGCTTTCTTGAATGATTGAACATCAATGTTAAGCCGTTCCAATTGTTCATAAATTTCTTTATGTTCTATTGCATCAATTAGGTTCCTGTTTGAAATAGGCTTCTGTAAAAACTCTGGCGTAACCTTAAGTTCTTTAATGGAGTCAAGTATCCATTCTTCAACGAAAGCAGAAACGAAGATTATTCTTTGATGAGGATTAATTGTCAAAATTTCCTTTGCTACTTGCAACCCCGTTCTGTCTGGCATTTTATAGTCAAGGAGGACGGCATCGTACGGTTGAACATCTCTGAGAAAAGTTCTATTCGTCAGTGCTCTTTCTAGGCTTTTACTGTACGTTTGGAGACATTCTTCAGCGGTACATACAAGAGTAACTGTATGCCCTCGCTCCTCTAAGACGGATCTATACAAAGAAGCAACTTCGGAATCATCGTCCATTATCAACAAATGTAATGCCGAAAACATGATAATTAGCTAAGGTCACTTATCAAAGTAAATATACTTTTGGTCATGGATTTGCCAAATTTGGCAACAGTATCCATAAAATTTGAAAATATTTCATCTAAGAGCATCACACACTGAAAAAAATGATAAGAAGTTCAAGCTTGAATCCTATCCCCCTCGCCTTATAGCAATCCCTTCTTTAAAAGCAACAGTAAATGTTTCTTGGTAGCGGTTAGAACAGTACCTTACTTTAGAATTGCATAGGAAATCGACCTAACAAGGTGGAAACAATTTAGATTCTATTTGGAAAAGAAGGCCAGAAAGATGTTTGATCAGATGTACTACTGTAAATTGCGCAATAAAATAATTGGATTGTTAAAAGTCTAATAAACTGGTACCAAACTAGTGTATGACTCCGAGGGCGAGGATTAATGAATGAGATTAAAATACCCTGTAGAGGATCAACTTAATATCTAACTTTCACAAAATATATCAATGACAAAACTCTTTTGCCATATGTGTAAGGAAGGTGGACGTGAATGTATAGAGATCTTTGAGCAATCTGAATTCTTATTCGTAAGGTCTCATGTAAGATGCCATATGTGTGGAAGACCACTCGTATCATAGATCCAGCTCCAGAAAACTACACCTTCTTTGTACGAAAATAACAACACTAGATCCAAACCTGCTACTAATATCGAGGATAGTACCGGCTGGAGAGTGAGAGGGGAGTCAAGGTATAGAATTATCTTGATCAACTAATGATTTCAAAATCTTCATTTAATTTCTGGCGTATTTCTTTTGCCAGATCTTGGGTCCTAATTGGCTTTTTTATGAAGTGCCGTAGTGTCAATGTAGGAAATGATTTCTTAAAATCTTCATTGTTGATATCATATGCTGTTATAAAACAAAGTTTGACTTTTTTATCAATTTTACGTATCTCCTTGTACAATTCAAATCCATTCATCATAGGCATTCTAATATCTATTAATAACAAATCATACATATTCGGCTGGTAATTGGAGGCTGCTAAAATAGGATTGTTAAATGTATCAACTTGAAAGCCGAGTCGTTCAAGACCCAATTTCCATGGAAAGGTAATATCGTGTTCGTCGTCCACTATCAAAATCCTAGGCTTGAGAGCCTGTCCCGACGATTGCTCCTTATTTAACAAGAACGATAACACGCCTACGATGTATTAGAACTTTCTTACAGGCCCACTTCAAAAAAGTCAGCACTATGACGTTATTAACTACTAATGACGTCAGCCACTGCATGATTGCGACTCACTTGCTTAATTCTAATCTTTACCCTTTCTCCCGGGTTCGAGTTATTAACAAGGACTACAAAGCCTCTGATTTTGGCTACTCCTGTGCCCGATTTGCTAGTTTCTTCAATGGTTACGATGTATTCTTCTCCAACGCTTATAGGATTCCTAGGTGCCTTTGATCCTCCATAACGATCACTTTTCTTCTCGTACCTTTCGTAACTCCGTGGTTTCTTCAATCCATCCCCCTCTCCTTATAGTAATCCCTTCTTTAAAAGCAAAAGTAAACGTTTCGTGATAGTGGGTAGAACAGTTCCTTCGTTTAGAATCGCAGCGGAAATCGAGCGAACATGGTGGAAACAATTTAGATCTTTTTTGGATAAAAAAGACAGAAAGATGTCTGATCAAATGTATGATTATTATAAATTACATAATACGGCCTGCAGCAATGCATGCAGACCTGTCGTAATACATGCAGTCTTTATGGCAATTATATTCGAACATTACAAGCAACTTACAAAATTAATGGAGCAAAAAAAAGGCCAAGGAATTAAAGTCCGATACACTTGACGTGTGGACCTAGTTGAATATCCATTTTTCTTATGTCCCCCACACATCATATTTTTAACATTCAAAAAAAGGGAAGATTTGGAGTGGAGTAAGAGTCTATGGAGCACTAACCAGAAGGTCCTGTTTGGCGGCAAGTACCAGTCTGATGGACGCATAGGAAGCCATCGATGCAATCAGCTCCCTGGTTTTGGAAATGATGGCATCCTACAGCTTGTGCTGTTCCTATTGTGCTTGCCAATACTAAAATCCCTGCCGATAGTGTAGTTGTTACTCCTAATGCCAACATGACTAGCATGAGAATTTTTTCCATTACAAACAATTAGGAATTCCAATAGATAAATGTGATCTTCCTGTTATGCCAGCAAGCTAATTATTCTCTGATTCATTATTGCATTTAGCGTATCTCGCAAAATGTGTCTACACTTGGGAATCTCTGTAATAAATCTCCATTTTATGGTAAAATCTTATATAAGATTATCTCTACTGTTGAATAATGTCTAATAAATTGGAGTGGAATCCGCTGCAGGGTTCAGTTCTAGCCATTACAGCTATTACGTTGATAGGAATAGGACTAATAGCAGTGGGTTCGCAGACAGTAACAGCAGGTCCGATCCCTCACCTTAACATCAAAGTGAAAACGTGCAAGGTCGATACCAGTCCCGATCCAGTATCATGTAAACCTTTGTTGAAATCGATTAATGGAGATACGTTTGACCTTCAATTGTCGCGTGTTGGCGGACATATTGTAATCACCCTCAATCCTACAGAATCAGTACGGACACCATAGCATAGGAAATGAGGCACATCTTTACCTCATCATTAGCGGTACTAGTGACTGTCAGCCTGATTGGCTCAATAGGTGCATTAAGTTTACAACAACAAGCCTCTGGATTTGAGATCAAGGACTTTAATAAACTGACACACGAGTTTGAAAAGAATGTAATAAGTGGACAATGGAATCCTGGGGATTCACCACCTTTACGCGAATTGGTAGATGCTTATGGCCTAGATGTTATGCGCTTACAACCGCCTGACCCCGTTCCTGGATGGCTGGTACTATATCAGGAAGGAATTTTTACATTGTTCGAACACTTGCCTTCGGGTCATAAATCGGTGTTACTCGACCAGATAAAAGAATTCAGACAATTAACGCATGATTTCGAAAAGGCTGTAACTGCTATTAACCGCTAGAACGAGAATAATCTTTATTTTTATTTCAATTTATAGATCTTACACGCGAGTCGGAGAGCGTCTAACTATACTATAATGACAGACAAATATGATACGATTTGATTATACAACTAACTTGTTAAAATATTCTAGGCCCCAATCACCAAAAGTATCGATGCAAATAAAATCAAATACAATACTCGCCGGAGTGTTAATAGTTCTTGGAATCATAATATTTGTTGGTGGTCTTGGCTATACATTCGACATCATAGTCGACCCTCCTCGTGATAATACCGATACATTCGCGATTGGTGGTGCTATCGCCATCTGCTTGGGATTTGCGCCATTTATCTACGGCATAGTAACCCTCCGCGATGACATTCTATACGGGAAACCTGGGGAAGAGAATGAGGAAGACGAAGAACCTAAAGTGTAATTTTTCTGAGTTACTTTATTGGGGGAACGGAAAGGAAAGAAATTGCTAAACTATCATGAATCTTGACGGATTGAGCGAGGCCAAGTGTTAAAGTTTCCCAATCCGCACTACACGTCTTGGTATTGATTGACAGACTGGATGAATGACACACAATTATGACATTAGTACATTTAGTACAAAAAACAGAAATCCTGAAATATCGAATTGCCGAATATATGGGTCCTATTGATTACATGAGGGCTGCTATGGCGGCGATTCGGTGAGGCCAACCGAGTAGTAATTATAGCAACCCGATTATTATTTTTTGATTGCCCGATCTTGGGTCTTCCATATCTCCGAATTAAGAATCGAGGTCTAAAGATATGAAGAGTTGTTTTACCTACTTAAAATGTAACGGAGAACTATATTTAGGAACACTTACAATTAATATTGGCGTGAGAATCATAATCGCGATTATGGTTGCTATAGCGATAGTAGGAAATGTTTCAATGTCTAGTATATCTCCATCTACAATTGACATCAGCAAAATAGATTGTGATAAGTTTGTATACTCCGCCAATTGGGGACTTGAAATAACTCTGGAGGTAATAAGACGCTTCACCGGTGCGGATAAGGAAGTACACTAATTTAGATAACGGAACTTATGAATTGACTGGTTAAGTAGGACCTGACGCAAGATATGTGATTACATGATGAAACTTATGCTTCCCACTCAAATATTTCTGTGTTAGCCTTTCTTTGTAAGATTTTCTCCAGTTCGTTTTTGTCAAGCCGAATCAATTCCAAAACTTGCCAGCGTTTTGCTTCTTCTTCACTGAGATTTGGGGGTTTATTCCCAGACACTTCGTCGAAACGTAACCATTCGTAACAATATGGACACTGAAATGCTATGCCTGCCTTTTTGGTCGTATTAGTGTAATTTAATATTATTAGGTTGTTGCAAACGGGACAAGTAAAGTCGGGATCGGTGCCCGATGTACCAGAATAACGGATAGCAGAAGTCATGAGACAGATAGTATAATACGGAATCTTATGTATTTGTTTCCCCTGCTCTCATAAGGTCAGACAGCCATCATTAAATGGTTATGTTATGTCTCCCTCACTCTCTTCGGTTTACATTTGTTAAAGCCGTTGTTGCTCCAAATAACAATATTGAGGAACAATGAAGAAACCGTTAAAACGCGCAGCATCACGAACAGAAATTTTAGAAGCGATTAGCGATGCCAAATCATTGGAACTGTTAAGTTTAATAGCTAAAGGGAAAGGTTCTAAAACAAAAGATCTTATCGCTCAAGTTGGAATATCACGAAGGGAGTATTATGGAAGAATGTCTAAACTTCTAAACACAGATTTAATCGTACGGAGGCACGGAAAATGGCATCTCAGCAAGTTCGGATTAGTTATTTATGGAGTTGAGACAATACTTGTCAATGAAATTAACGTGACAGAAATGACACGATAATGTCCACTGTCTAGACAGAAAATGGAAATGAAATGAAAATGGAAATTCAAACACATTTAAAAAGAGTGATGGGAAGTGGTTGCGGAGGGTAATCCGCACCATACTCGCTTTACTTAAAATGTGAACTCAAATGTTGTGCTATGATTTAATAACCCAAGATCATAAGCATATACATGGTAAAAACTCTTTCAAACCAGGTTTTAAAAATTAATGA
>Ga0065715_10089402_pt1 | contig 10512 bp, 3 predicted proteins | sample MisBulReplicate1_FD_59102 | JGI IMG/M metagenome (GOLD analysis project Ga0065715, IMG submission 59102) | Miscanthus rhizosphere microbial communities from Kellogg Biological Station, MSU, sample Bulk Soil Replicate 1 : eDNA_1 v2 (version 2) | ecosystem: Host-associated > Plants > Roots >...
CGAGCATCGCAATGGTTGGCGAATCGAACAATCGTCGCAGCGGCAATTCAACCTCCAGAGCGGTGCGCACTCGAGAGATGACTTGAATCGCAAGCAGCGAGTGGCCGCCAAGGTCAAAGAAGTTGTCGTGTATCCCGACGCGCTCAACTCTCAAGACCGCCTGCCAGATATTCACCAGCTCCCTCTCTATATCGTTCCTCCCCTCTTCATAGACACCAGCTTCACGCTGAGTTTCTTCTTCGTCCGGCAACGCACGCTTATCAACCTTCCCATTGGACGTCACTGGAAGCTGTTCGAGAAATACATACTGCGACGGCACCATGTATTCCGGAAGCTTCTCCCGCAAACGTTCTTTGATCTCCTCAACAGTCAAACTCTCGTCTTGCTCCTGGACAACATACGCCACGAGCGTGCGCCTTTCCGCTTCGCCTTTGACGACGACAACGCACTGCTTGACACCCGCTCCTGCCTGTATGACTGACTCTATTTCTCCCAACTCTATTCGGTATCCTCTGATCTTCACCTGCTCGTCATTCCTGCCGAGATACTCGATGTTTCCGTCGGGCATATACCTAGCAAGGTCCCCGGTCAGGTACATCCTTTGACCGGCAGCATCAGCAAAAGGGTTGGGGAGAAACTTTTCAGCCGTCGCTCCGGGCCTGTTCACGTATCCGCGACCGAGCCCTACTCCTGAAATGTAGAGTTCGCCGCTGACTGCTATCGGGACCGGCTGAAGTTCATTGTCGAGGATGTAGAGCTGCGCATTTTCTATCGGCCTGCCAATCGGCACCGGGCCTGAATCGGGAGAATCGGCGTCTACCTCGTAGACGCAGCAGCCGACAACTGCCTCGGTTGGGCCATATTCGTTAATGATCCTCGTTGCGGGGGCGTTCGCGCGCCAGAAGGTCAGCTTCTCAGCGAATAACGCCTCGCCGCCAATGACCAGACACCTCACTCTTCCCGCGATCTCGGAAGCCGGCATCAACTCGGCAAGCAAGTTCAGATGCGCGGGGGTTATCTTGATAAGACTCAAATCCGTTTCGGTTCGCAGGGTGGCGGCGAGCGATTCTACTCCTGAGTCCGGCGGCGCCAGCACGACCGATTTGCCCGCGACGAGCGGCGTGAACAGGCTGGTGATGGTCAGGTCAAAAGAGATTGGGGAGTGACACAAGGCACCGCGCCCTTCGCTTACTTTGTAAGCGGTGGCAGCCCAGTTGAGATAATTCGTGAGCCCTCTATGCGTCACCATAACACCTTTAGGCTTGCCGGTGGAGCCGGAGGTATAGAGGACGTAAGCAAGGTTCTCCGGTTGCACAACAACACCTGGCTTCTCGTCCTTGTAGCCCGCTATCGAATCCCATTCGGAATCCAGGCAAAGGACCTGGCCCCAGTGAGACGGGAGATCGTTGACAAGGTCTTCCTGCGTCAGGATCACGGGCGGAAGCGCTTCGTCCAAAATGAAGGCGAGCCGTTCGAGCGGATAGGTAGGATCAAGCGCGACATAAGCGCCTCCCGCTTTAAGGATGCCCAGCAGCCCGATCAGCAATTCCGCCGAGCGTTCCAGATAGATACCGACTCTGACCTCAGGCCCTACTCCCAGGGACTCCAGATAGTTCGCAAGTTTGTTCGACCTTGCGTCCAACTGTTCATAAGTCAGCGTGTGCTCCCCGGAGACGAGCGCGATCGCGTCGGGAGTGGCCTCGGCCTGGGCCGCAAAGAGATCCGCAAAAAGATCTGTCAGGCAAAGGTCGCCGGCAGGCTCGCCGCCGGCCTCTGCGCCGGTACGATTCCATTCGTTCAGCAAACGAGTCTGCTCGGGCTGAGAAAGAGCGCTGAACTGGTGATGGAACTGCAACGGATCGGTCGCCATCGAAGTCAGGGTGTTAACGTAATATGTCGCGATGGCCTCAATCTGGTCAGGAGACAATTCTTTCGGATGATAGTTCAGGCCTAGTCTCACGTCGGAAGATCCGAGGTCGAGGGAAAACTGCGCCATCATTACGAAATTAGTCTCTTCGTATCCGATGTAGTCGATGACTTCGACCTCTTCGATTCCTCGCAAACGCTGGTATACGTGGTAGTGCATGAAGTTGAAATTGCTCTCAAACAACGGCTGCCCTCCACTCTTCCTTTGCAACTCGGCCAGCGGGTAGCGTCTAAACGGGAGCATCTCTCGTTCCTGCATGAAGGTTTCGCGCACGAGGTCCATCCAGGTGCCGTTTTCCAAGTTAAGCCTGAAAGGCACCGCATTCAGGAATAACCCCAGCACGCGATCACCATCAGCCTCTTCCGGTCGCCCGTTAGATATGAGTCCCGTCATTACATCGCTCTGACCGCTCAGAATTCCCATGACTTTCATGTGAGCAGCCAACAGCACGCTCTTGATAGGCACCGAGGCCGAGCGCGCAAACTCTTTTAGTCCGGCTGACACCTCTTCCGGAATTAGTACCACCTTGAATTGAGCCTGAGCGGCGCTTTCGTCGCGGTAAGACGCGGGCCAACGCGGCATCGCTGAGATGGAAGGATTCCTGAGCACCCTGCTCCAGTACTCTTCTGATTGCTCCGATTCAAGGGTCATCTTTTCGAGCAGCACAAAGTCTCTGAACGAGATCCCCAGCGGCGGCTCGGGCCGAGTCTCCGGGTCTTTGAGCAGTGATAGATACCGGTGAAACAGCTCGGTCAGCAGGGTGGCGACACTCCATCCGTCGAGTATTGCGTGATGGAACATCATCATGAACTGAAATTCTTCATCCGTGCGCCGGAGTATGTGAAACCGGTGCAAGGGCGCTTGCTCATAATTGAAATGCCCATCCTTTTCCCGCTCCAGCCGTTGCTCTATCGCATCTCTCAACTCCTTATCTGAGACGTGTCTCAGATCTTCTAATGAAATTGAGGGACTTACATTCCTATGCACAAGCTGGAGAGGGACGCTAAAGCTGCGCAGGTCGAATGAGGTTCGCAGCTCCGGATGGCGGGCGATGGTCTGACTTAACGCCTTTTCTAGAATCTCTCTATCGAGGCGCGCTTTCATGTGGAAACTGTGCAGATCGTGGTAGACGGCCGAGTCCGGGTTGAATTCGGTATGGAAGATCATGCCGGCCTGAAGCTGAGTCAGCGGATAGGCGTCCTCGATCTCTTCGTTCATCAGCATTCGATCTTCGGCAGACACGAGATCGAATGGCTGGGTCTTGACCGGCTCAATTGCGCCGGCATCGGCAAAGGCAACCACCCGAGCCAACTCGCGAATCGTGTGGTGCTGAAAAAGGTGCTGGTTTTCTATGTTCAGCCCCTTCTGCAAAGCCTTCGCGCGAACCTGAATGGTGCGTATCGAATCGCCGCCCAACGCGAAGAAATTGTCATCGATCCCGACACGCTCCAAGCCCAACACCTCGGCCCAAATCGCACACAAGGTCTCTTCGATCAACATTCTCGGTGGAATGTAAAGCTCATCTATCTCCGGGCGGACTCCATCAGGTGACGGCAGCGCCTGGCGGTCCACCTTGCCACTACTCGCGAGCGGCAGGGCTTCAAGCTTGATGAAGTAGGCAGGCACCATGTAGTCGGGGAGCAGCGTCTTCATGAAGCTGCGAAGCTCGGCAATCGAGACGGTTGTTTTTCTCTTAGGCACGACGTAGGCTACCAATCGTTTTTCGCCCTGCTTCTCTTCCCGCGCCAGCACCAGCGCGTCCCGCACTGAGGGGTGCTGCCTGAGCACTGTCTCAATCTCTCCCGGCTCGATTCTGTAGCCGCGAATCTTTAGCTGTTCATCATTGCGTCCGAGGTATTCGAGGCACCCGTCCGAGTCGATGCGGGTCAGGTCTCCGGTCTTATACATTCGTGAGCCGCGCGTGGTGCTGAAGGGGTCTGGAAGGAATCGTTCAGCTGTCAGGTCAGCTCGGTTGTGATAGCCTCGCGCAACACCGTCTCCGGAAATAAACAGTTCGCCTACAACCCCTCGCGGAACTAACCTCATTTTTTGGTCAAGCACATATAGCTGAGTATTGGCCGTGGGACGTCCGATAGAAACTGCACCGGTGGCCGGAGTCTGATCCGACACTTCATACACACAGCAGCCAACCACTGTTTCCGTCGGACCGTACTCGTTGAAAATTCGCGTTCGCGGGGCATTCGCACGCCAGAACGCGATGGATTCTGCCGTCAGGGCTTCGCCGCCGAGGATGAGGCCGCGGGTCCAGTCCGCGACTTCCTGGCCCGCCATTTCCTGCGCCAGAATCTCAAGATGCGCCGGCGTCATCTTTACAAAACCGAGCCCTCGGTCTGCCTTCAGGCTCGCTGCCAAGCCGTCAATGCCCGGCGCTTCCGAAGCCAGTCTGACTCTCTTTCCAACCAGCAGCGGCGCGAAGAGGCTGGTTACGACCATGTCGAAAGTGATCGGCGAGAAGACCAGAGCGCCGTCTCCCGCGCCAACCTGATAGTAATTCCTGCTCCACCACAGATAATTGACGGCTCCGCGATGGGTGATCAGCGTACCCTTGGGCTTACCTGTCGAGCCGGATGTGTAAATGACATATGCGAGGTTGTCGGCATCGACGTTCGTATCGGGGTTCTCCTGCGACTCTGGTTCTATGAGATCCCACTCCACATCGAGGTAGATAATCTTCGGTATGCGGGCCGGCAGCATCTCCACAACTTTCCGCTGCGTCAGCAGAACCTTAACCTGCGCATCGAGAAGGATGTGCGTTAGCCGTTCCTCGGGATCTGCCGGGTCGATGGGCACATAAACGCCGCCACTTTTCAAAACTCCGAGCAGCGCGATCATCATCTCTACGGATCTTTCCAGACAGATTCCAACCCGCACTTCCGGACCAACCCCGCACGAGCGCAGGTAATGCGCCAACTGGTTAGCGCGAGCATTCAACTCGAAGTACGTCGTTTCGCGTCCTGCCAATTCAACCGCGATGCCGTCCGGGTTCAGCTGAACTTGCTGCTCAATCAGGTGATGAAGGCAGCTCGTGCGCGGGTAGTCGGATTGTGGTCCGCTAAGACTTTCCAACAAATGCCGGCGTTCTTCGGAGTGGATAACATTTAGGTCACCGATGCGTTTTTGCGGGTTGCTGGTCGCGTCTCGGACAATCTGCTTGAAGACTTCGACATAGCCCGCGACGGTCGTCTCAGAGAAGATCGACGAATCATAGTGAATCTCACATTTGACGTTTTCGCCCTCGCGAATGCAGACAAACCTGATCTTGGAACGATACGAGCAGCAATAGAGATCGCTAATGCTAAAGCCGACTCCCTGCTTTGCGGGCGGTGCGAGTCTCTCTTCAAATTCATAAGCGATAGGCAGACTCTCACTCTCGTCCTGAATAGGGCGTGCTGATATCTCCAGGACATCGGAAGCTTGTCGCGTTCGGGCCTCGTCAATGACCTCTTTCGCGCGACACTGGACTTCACTGAACTCGTTGTTGCTATCCACATAAGCCTTCATAGGAACGGGCGCGGCCAGCAGGCCAAAGGTGCTCTGTAGTTCCTCAAACTGCCTTCCGTCGCACAGGTAAGAGATCGCAATTTCCGGGAGACTGGTCATGCGATGGACGAAAGTCAACCAACACGCGAGGAAGAAACTGTTCAAAGAGTCGCTGTTCAAAGAGTCGCCGGATTCACTGTTGGCAGCCAGGATTGTTCTTTGCAGATCGGGCTCGAGCGTGAGTTCCAACAGCCTCGGTTCAAAGCTGGATGTGGTTCCTATTCTTGCCTCGAAAGGCAGACTTACCATTGCCGGAGAATCGTGCTCAATCGCGGACTCGATCAGCGTGACCGGTTCCTGGTTTGAGATCATTTCGAGTTGCCATTCGGCGAACTGAGCGTACTGCAAAGGTTCTCCACTAACCGTGAGCCCGTTAAGCAAGGCATCGTATGACCGGCCGATTTCGACTGTCAGGTTACGGAGTGTAGTGGAATCAGCGCAGAGCGCTGGCAGGTCCGCTATCAGGCAATACCTTTGATCGGAAAGGACGATCAAGTGCAAACTGAGCAAAGGGCCTTCTTCCAAATCAAAGGCTCGTCGTCTCTCTTTCACTCGAATATCTTGTAGGCGAGCCTGTTGCTCAGTCTCGTCCAGTTCGCGCAGGTCAAGCAATACCGGCGGAGAGAATCGGGCCTCGTCGCTTATCACTTGTACCGGAATTTTGACCCCGGGAAGTCGGTAGTAGGTCGTGCGAAGCATCTCGTGCCGATTGATTACATCGGTCAATGCCTCGTTCAAGATCTCCTGGTCCAAGTTGCCCTCGATCAAGATCGAACACTGAGCGTGATACGCGTTGCTATCGATCTGATCGAACCAGAGACGAGTTTGCTGAGGTGAGAGTCTAAAGCCCTCGATGACATCCTGATGCATCTTTACCTCTCGTTTTACGTTTCTTTTTACGTTTTGATTTCTTGCGTTATTTCGGGAATGGGTTTGCCATCGCTACGAGGATGCTGCGGCTGCCTGCGTAGGACTTTCGACCGTGGGCGGTCAGCATGTTGTCGAGCAGAATCAGGTCGCCCTTTTGCCACGGGCAGGCGGTCGCGAGCTGGCTGTATGCGCGCCGGATCTCAGCCAGGGCGCTCGCTTCGATCGGCGTGCCGTCTCCGTAGTAAGAATTGCGCGGCAATTCTTCTTTCGCGTACAGCAAACGCATGGACTCGAGGAGATTTCTTTCAAGGCTCGATACATGAAAGAGGTGCGCCTGGTTGAACCACACATTTTCTTTCGTTATCGGATGGACCGCCGTGGCCGGTCGCACCTGCGTGGTCCTCAAGGAATCGTGATCTCGCCACTCGCAACGCATGCCTACCCTCGCGCAGTAGCGTTCAACCTGGGCTCGATCGGAGGTCTGAAAGGCTGTCTGCCAAGGAAGATCCACATCGGAGCGGTAGTTCCTGACATACATAACTCCTTTTTCTATGAACCGGTCGCGGACGCGTTTATCCAGTGCGTCGTAAACTTTGCGACTATCGGCGAGGGGAGTTTCTCCTCCGATTCGGGCCGGCTCGACGCAAAAAAAGTAAATCTTGCCGGGCCACGTATGCGAGTACGAATTTTCATTGTGCAGCGGGATGTTCTGATCGGCCGGATACTCGGTGGAGGTATAAATGTTGGCAGCCACCTCCGAGCGCGGCGTTGAGCGTTCGGTATACTTCATCAACTGCGGCGAGATCGCGCGCGCGAATTCCTGGAATTCGATCAGTGAACGAAACGGAAACTCTCGAAAGAGGATAGCGCCATGTTTGACTAACTCCGCTTCGATCTCCGCCAGATTGCGCTTCGCCCATTCGATCGGATCAATATCGCTGCCGGCAGGACGCATCACGAGCGGCAGCTTCTGTTCCGGCTCGAGGTAGTCTTTCAGTATCAGCCGTTGATTACCCAGCCGAACGCGCCGGGGTTTGACGCTGAGAAGACTTCTCAGGGCGGGCTGATCTTTTTCCACCATCTACGCGCTCTCTTTCGCAGGTAACTGCACGGACTTGGGCTTGATGTTGAGAAGTTTCTTTCGATTTGACACTTCTCTTTCCTTCTCTACCCTGAGCTTGGCCTGTCGTTCAGTCTCGGTGTCCAGGGCCAGGGCGCTCAAGCGTGCGTCTGGCTGTTCGACGATGGAGTCAAGCAGGATTTGAAACTGGCTTAGCATCTGGCCGATGGTCGCTTCGTCGAAGAGATCGGTGTTGTATTCCATCGAGCCCACGATGGCGTCGCCGGCATCCCAGATATCCAAAACGAGATCGAGCTTTGCCGTTCCCATTTCGGACCCCATAGCACTTAGCGAAAGCTCAGGCAGTTCCTGCGACTGTTCGCGCGGCGTGCTCCTGAAGTCAAAGATGACCTGGAAGAGCGGTGAATAACTCTGACTACGCTCGGGTTGCAAAACTTCGACAACTTTTTCGAAGGGCAGTTCCTGATGAGCAAAGGCGCCCAGCGTTGCTTCGCGCGTCTGGCGCAGCAGCTCACGAAACCTCATATCGCGCGAGACCCTTGCGCGCAGCACGAGGTTGTTGATGAAGCAGCCTATTAGCCCTTCGGTCTCGGCAAAGCTCCGCCCGGCGATAGGGACGCCAACGCAAAAGTCTTCCTGTTGCGAGTAGCGGTAGAGCAGGGTCTGAAACGCCGCGAGTAAAGTCATGAACAGCGTCGTGCCCTCGCGGCGGCTGAGAGATCTGAGTGAATCCGACAGGCCTCCGGGTAAATTAAAAGATTTGTGAGCACCTCTGAGTGTCTGCACGTCGGGACGCGGGTGGTCCGCCGGGAGCTTCAGGACATTCGACGCGCCGGCAAGCTGTTCTCGCCAATAGTTCACCAGCGAATCCAGTCTATCGCCCTGCAAGTGACTTCTCTGCCACGATGCATAATCTGCGTATTGAATTGGGAGCAAGGGCAGCGGCGATTCTTCGCCGCGCCTAAAAGCTTCGTAGAGCGTGGTGATCTCCTGGATGAGTATGCCGGTGGACCAGGCATCGGAGACGATGTGATGGACCGTCAGAAGAATGACGTGATCCTGTTCTCCCAGCCGGAGCAGAAACGCCCGCATGGGTCCTTGTTCCAGGTCAAAGGGAAGACGCGCGTCTTCGGTAACCAGCCTGCTCGCCTCAGCCTCGCGCTCGGCTGCTTCAAGCGCGCTCAGATCGGCAATCGGGAACCTGATCTCAGCGGGTGCCTGGATAATCTGTGAAGCACGCCCGTCTACGTCGGCAAATCTGGTTCGCAAGATCTCATGTCTCCGAACAACTTCGCTGATGCTTCTTTCAAGGGCTTCAATCTCAATGGCGCCCTGGAGCCGGACGGCCGACGGGAGGTTATAAGCGGCGCTGGTCGGATTCACCTGATGTATTAACCAAAGCCATTCCTGCGCAAACGAGAGCGGAAGCTCGCCGTCGCGCGCCACTCGTTTGATCGAAAATGGATCGACCTTCTTCCCGCACACCATCGCGTCAAGCGATTCGAACGTCGCTCGAACCTGGGCCGGCGTCGGCAGGACTTCAAAGACCATGTCGTAGCCTCTGTATTCTACTTTGACAGTCATCGCGAGTTTGGAATGTAACGGCAGTCCGGTAGTGGTGCCCTCAGAAACTGAAACTGATTCTTTGCGAAACTTTGCGTCTTGCTTTGCGATCTTTGCGGTTTCGCTTTGCGTTTAGGTCTTACCGCAAAGTACGCAATGGATTTCGCAAAGCAAACTGCAGCAGTGCTCGGCAATTCGGTTGGAGAGTATTTTCGTAAGAGGGAAGGATTTCACTTCACAACAAGCTAAAGTTTTCGGCACCTTCAGGAAGTCCCGTCCGCAGGTAGTCTTCCTCGTTTAAGTAGACCTTCATGCTGTCGTCATCCATTTTGAGATCGAAGGTGCAGTAGTAGTTCGAGCCATCAGAACCGTTGGGCATTATCTCTTTGTAGATCGCACGCGAGAGTTCGGAGATGGTCTGATTTAACAGGACCTTTTCTAAAGAGATCTCGATCGAAAACGACTGTCTGATCCGTGAGAATATCTGGGTGGCGAGCAGAGAATCACCACCCAACTCGAAATAGTTGTCCTGAATGCCGATGGCTTCAAGACCCAAAACCTCGCCCCAGATCGTTGCCAGCCCTACCTCAATGCCATTGCGCGGAGCGGCATAAACTTGCGCTAGTTCAGCTCTTGAAACCGAGAAGCGCCCGTTTGATTTCGGCGGCGGCGGTTCGGGCTCAATTGGCGAAGCTGCCGGCTGCTCGGATGGAACACCCCGGTCCTTGTTGCCGTTCGCAACGGCCCCGTCAAAACTCGTCTCTACCCAATAGCGCTTGCCTTCGAAAGGGTAGGTTGGCAAAGCAACACGTCTACGCTGTTCGAATTTGTAAAAGTTTTCCCAGTCCGGCTCGAATCCGTTTAACCAGAGATTTCCTAAAGCGGTCAGCAGCGTTGCATGGTCGGAATCGGTTGTCGGTTGACTAGGCAAAGAAGGGAGGACCGCGTTAGGGCTACGTCTCCCGAGATGCTGCCTGGCCATGGCTGTCAACACCTGGCTTGGTCCAACCTCCAATAGCACCGCGGGTCTGGTGTTTAGCAGAGTGTCAAGGCCGCCGGCGAACTGAACCGGCCGACGCATCTGATCGACCCAGTAATTTTCGTCAGTGGCCTGGCCCGGCTCGAGCCAGGTCCCGGTGAGATTCGAAATCAACGGGATTGCCGGATCGTGCAGCGTGAGATTTGCAATCATCGCCACATATTCCGGCGTTATTGAGTCAATAGCCGAAGAATGGTAGGCAAACGGCACCGGCAGCCTGCGGCAACCAACTTTTCGAGAAGCCAGAACGCGTTCTAGTTCTTCAATCTCTTCGCTGGGTCCGGAGACCGCGGAACTGACGCGGCTATTGACCGAGGCAATTGAGAGTTCTCCGCGCAACAGCTCGCGCGCTTCAGCTTCCGGTAGTCTCACAGAAAGCATCGCTCCGCGAGGAAGCTTCTGCATCAACCGCCCTCGATCCGCTGCCAGGCAGACCGCATCTTCGAGACTGAAAACTCCGGCGAGAGCAGC
>Ga0065715_10089401_pt1 | contig 10509 bp, 8 predicted proteins | sample MisBulReplicate1_FD_59102 | JGI IMG/M metagenome (GOLD analysis project Ga0065715, IMG submission 59102) | Miscanthus rhizosphere microbial communities from Kellogg Biological Station, MSU, sample Bulk Soil Replicate 1 : eDNA_1 v2 (version 2) | ecosystem: Host-associated > Plants > Roots >...
GGCACGCGCTGCGAGGTTGACGGGACGGAAAACGTCGTCGCGCCAATCCTCGAGAAACTCGGATACAGGCTCGAGCGCGCAAAGACGAACATCGGGCTGGGCAGAATCACGAATCCTGGCGCTGCGCAGCCCCAAATGGAAACGGTCAAGCAATGACAAATACTCTGCACCGGTTTGGAGACGCCCAAAGCTTCCGCGACGACTACATCGTGTTTGCGATCGCGAGCCGCGGAAAAAACGAAATCAATGCGGTTCCGAGGCTGAAGAAATTTCTGGAGATTGCTCTCCAGTACAAGCCGGTGAACCTCGGAGATGCCCGGCACGGCGGTGCGCTGCGCTCGTCGAAATCGCTGAATCCGCTCGCGCACTGGAATCGCAACGACAAGCCCGACTTCGAGATGGTGATTGCCGGCGTCGACGTGGCGACGACGTGCGCCGCCGTGTTCGACAATCTGGAGGCGGCCGAGGCGTGCACCAAGGCGGTCCGCGAGGCGGATCTCGGCTTGAGCATCAACATTTCCACCTCGATCCAGGGCGCGCAGGAATGCTGCAAGGCGGCGGGGATCTGCCGTCACAGCGCCGGATACTCCCTCGGGTTTGAGGGCAAGACGGAGTACCTGCCCAATAGCGATGTGCTGAAGGTGGCCACGATGTGCGGTCACGGCATGATCAGCACGTCGCTGGCAAAGAAGATGATCGACTGGGTGAAGGAAGGCCGGCGCACGCCGAAGCAGGCGTCGGCGGTGCTCGCGCGATTCTGCTCGTGCGGTGTGTTCAACCCGTCCCGCTCAACCCGGCTTCTCGAGGAAGCCCGGGGACGAACGAAGTGATGCGGGCGCGTCTATCGCTGCTCTTCCCGCTGGCGCTGTTGTCAATCGCGGCGCTGGCAGTGGTCGACGCAGCTCGCGGGCAAGTCGTAAGACCGGCGACGCCGGTCGCGACCCCAAATCCTCTCGTTCTCTCCAGGTTCACGCTCATCGACGGCAACGGCGGCACGCCGTTGCAGAACGCGGCGCTCATCGTTCAGGATGGCCGCCTCACGTTCGTCGGGCCGGCGTCGCAGCTGAAGCCGCCGGCCGGCGCAACCGTTCAGGATCTCACCGGAAAATATGTTCTGCCGGGGTTGATCGATCTGCATGTTCACGTCGCCGAGTCGGACGGAGCAGTGCAGGATCCGAAGCGCACGTTCACGCGCGAGAACGTCGAGAAAGATCTGCTTCTCTACGCCAGCTACGGCGTGACGTCGGTGCTGTCGATGGGCAGCGACCAGCCGCTCGTGTATCAGATTCGAGACGAGCAGCGGCGCAGGCGGCCAACGATGGCGCGGTTCTTTACAGCGGGTCGTGGCTTCACCGTTAAGGAAGGGTTTCCGACCAACCAGGGGAACATCCCAGGTGTTCCTTACGAAGTGACGGAGCCGAAGCAGGCGGCCGGCTTTGTGGACGAGCTCGCCAAACATCGTCCGGATGTGGTGAAAATCTGGGTGGACGATCGCTTCGGCGACTTCAAGAAGACGCCCATCAACCTTTCCAAGGCGATCATAGACCAAGCACACAAGTACAAGCTGAAAGTTGCCGCTCACGTGTTCTATCTGGACGATGCCAAGCAGTTGGCGGCGGCAGATCTGAACGCCTTCGCACACAGCGTCCGCGACAAGCTGATAGACGACGAGCTGATCGCGCTGATGAAGCAGCACGGCACGTGGCAGATTCCTACGCTCACGCGCGACAGCACACCGTTTGAGTTCGAGCATCCCGAGCGCTTTCTCAACGACCCGTTTTTCATGCGCGCGGCGCCACCGCTGTGGGTCGCCAACCTGAGATCGCCGGCATTTCTCAAGGCGATGGTCTCCGATAAGCACTTCCGCGAATATCCCGGCCTTTTGGAGAATTCGAAGAAGAATCTCAAGCGGATGCACGACGCGGGTGTGCGATATGGGTTTGGCACCGATGCCGGGGTGCCGGGGCGCGTGCCCGCCTACCTCGACCACGAGGAGCTCCTGTTGATGCGCGATGCGGGACTGACGCCGATGCAGATCCTGGTCGCGGCGACGAAGAGCTCGGCCGAGTTCCTTGGCGCGCGCGACCTGGGTACGGTCGAGCGCGGAAAGTGGGCGGATCTCCTCGTGCTCGGCGGCGACCCGATCGCCGATCTGTCGAACAGCCGCAAGATCGATGCGGTGTATGTGGCGGGAAATAAGGTCAAGTAAGAAGTAAAAGTTTTCTAAGATCACGAAGACGAGGATCACGAAGACACGAAGCGGGAACCAGACAAGGCACAAAGAAAAAGATTTTCTTATTCGTGCCTTGTTACGTTTTTTGACGATTTTCGTGCCTTCGTGTCCAAGAAGGAGAGCAAGATGATCTGGAATCGACGAATGTTCATGGCGGTGCTGATCACCGTGCTGGCGCTTGCACTACCGCAGTTTGTTCGGGCGCAGGCGGGTGCGCACGGTAATGCGGAGCAGCAGGTGCTCCAGGCCGAGAAGGATCGCTTCGCCGCGATCGTGAAGGCCGACGAAGCGGCACTCAACAAACTTCTGGCCGACGACCTCACCTACACGCACAGCAACGCCCTCATGCAGACGAAGGCGCAATTTATTGCCGACGTGAAAAGCGGTGCCATCGACTACGTACTGATGCAGGCGAACGAATCGGACTGGAAGGTTCGCGTGCTCGGGAACGTCGCGATCGTGAACGGCACTGCCAATGTGAACGTGATCGATCACGGCAATAATCTCAAATTCAAGATCCGTTACACCGATACTCACGTCAACCGGGGCGGTTCCTGGCAAATGGTGAACTGGCAGTCCACAAAATTTCCGCAACAGTAGACCGGGGGTGTATTGATGAAACGCCGAGAATTCGTCGGACTCGCCGCCGCCACCATCGTCGCACCAGCGTTCGCTCCAGACGTCGCCCGGGCAGCGACCCCTAACCTGTCGGGACTGAAAACGCGGAAAGTCGGGAAGGTCGAGATCGTGTACAAGTCGCCCCACTCAAAGCCTAACGGGCTTCAGGCGACGCCTCAGGGGCTCTGGGTTCAGGATCAGGGCGCCGAGAACTGGGTCTCCCTCGTCACCTGGGCCGACGGGAAAGTGATCCGCGAATTCAAGCCGGACATTCAGGCGGCCAGCGGTGTAACGGTCGATGCCAACGACGTGATGTGGCTGAGCTCGACCTACAGTTGCACGACCGTTGCGTGCAGTCCGGTCGACGGGAAAACCATCGCGAAGTACTGGACGCCGGGCGCTGGGCGTATTTATCAGAAGGCCGGGGATCCGCCGGCAAGCAGAACAACGTTGAAGCCGGCCTACCCTGAACCTGCTGCTCCTGCGGCCGCAAACAACGGGGCACGCGGAGCGGGCGGAGGCCGTGGTGCTGCCGCCGGCAATTCAGGTCCGGGCTGGACGGGAACGGCGGGCCTTTCGTATGGCCAACTGCCGCTCGACGCAAAGAATGGCCTCGGCGGAACCGGCGCGCACGGCATCGAACATCGTGGAGGGTTGTTGTACTTCGCGGTGCCGCCTGCGCGCACCCTCTATGTGATGGATCCGAAAACGTGGGTCGTCCAGGCGGCCTGGCCGGTCGCGGCCAATCGCCCGCACGGCGTGGGATGGGAAGGCGATTCGCTCTGGGTCGCCGACTCGAATCTGCGCGCGTTCTTCCGGCACGACATCAAGACCGGCGAGATGGTCGAGAAGATTCAGCTTGCCGAGAACGATCCGATCATCCACGGCGCGACAGTCCACGACGGCTATATGTGGTACTGCGACGATGTCGGCTACGTCTGCAATTTCAAACTGAACTCGTAGTCCCTTCGACGCGAAGACGCAGAGGCGCAGAGTATTTTTTCTTGTAAGAAAAATACTTTGCGTCTTTGCGTCCCTGCGTTGATGTCTTTCGACGGGCGGCCGCTCATTTAGTCCTTCATTGGAAGCCCAAGAATCCGACAAATTTCTTGACAGTGTCGCGGAACGGCACAATAGTATGCGGCGCTGATAAATCATCTATCAACTGTCGCAGAGAACTGCGTCATCTGGGCGGTTCGAAAAATCTGCAGGCGCGGATCGAGGTGTTCAACATTCCGAATACGCGGCACTTCGCGAACCCGAATGGGAATATCGCGAACGTCGTCTATAACGCGGATGGATCGATTCTCTCGCTCAACGGGTTTGCGGCCGTCACGGGGACGAACTCGCTTGGCCGTGAGTACGACGAACGGTACATCCGGCTCGGCGTCCGGTTGAGCCTTTAACAAGCACGCACGTTAAAGAAGGATGAGATCCATGAGAAGTATTTCGATCGCCAGCCTCTTTTTGTTCCTCTTCAGCTCCGCCGCCTTCGCGCAGTCGAACCGCGGCACCATTACAGGGACCGTGACTGACGCGGGAGGCGGCGTGGTTCCAGGCGCGAACGTGGTCGCCGAAGATCCGCAAACCGGGACGAAGTACGACACGGTGACCACCTCGACGGGCAACTACACCATCGTGCAGGTGCCGGCTAGCGTCTACAACCTTTCGGTCGAGTTGACCGGGTTCGGAAGGTTCCGACAGGAAGGCATTCGCGTGTTCGTGGGCCAGACCGCGCGCGTTGACGCCAAGCTGGAGATCGGGAACCTGTCCGAAGAAGTGCGAGTCGTCGCGGATGCGTCGATGTTGAAGACTGAGAACGCCGAAATCAGCTCGAGCATCACAAGCGAGAACCTGAACGAACTTCCGCTGAATTTCGGAGCGCGGGGTAATTTCGCCGCGGCGGCTATTCGCAACCCCTATACGTTCGTCAACCTGGTGCCCGGTGGGAGCATCTCATCCTACAGCTCGATCAAGTTGAGTGGCGCGCCCCTTGATACCTACCAAATTCGCGTAGAGGGTATGGAATCGAACAACAACCGGCTGGTCATCCGCGTCGATCAGGTCCAGCCGTCGGTCGAGGCGCTCGAGGAGATGACGGTGCACACCAGCAATTTCGCTGCGGAGTACGGTTCGGTGGCCGGCGGCATTTTCAACCTTACCGCGAAATCCGGGACCAACCAGTTTCACGGCAGCATGTTCAATTACACCGTTAACGAGGCGTTCGGCGCCGGTATTCCCTATACGAATGACGGCAGCGGACACCTCGTGAAACCGCGGAACCGCCGATATACCTGGGGCGGCACGCTCGGTGGGCCCGTCGTCCTAGGGCCGAAGCTCTACAACGGCCACAATAAGACGTTTTTCTTCTTTTCGTTTGAAAAATTCCAGCAGGACGAGTCGAAAAGCGGACTGCTGAGCACGATGCCGACCGAGGCGATGCGTCGCGGCGATTTCAGCCAGGCCCTCACAGGCCGTGTGCTGGGGACCGATCCGCTCGGCCGCCCAATCATGGAAAACGCCATCTATGACCCCAGGACCACGCGTGTGGCACCCAACGGTCAGATCGTGCGCGATCCGTTCCCGGGCAACGTGATTCCACAGGAGCTTCTGGATCCGGTCGCTATGAAGATTCAGAATTACGTGCCCAAAGCCACTCGGCCGGGCGTTATCAACAACTGGGATCAATCCTACCCGGCCGACTCGGTCACCATGATTCCGAGTATCAAAGTCGATCACAACTTCAGTAAGGTCGGCGGAAAGCTGTCGGTTTACTTCTCGAGATATTACGGCCCGCACTTCAACGGTTCGGACGGCCTGCCGGTCCCAATCACGGCGGTGCGCGACATTCCGACTTCTACGTACACCACGCGGGTGAGCTATGACTGGACATTGTCGCCGACATCGCTCTTGAATATCCGGTGGGGGTATCTGCGACATTACAATCCGGACGGCCCATTGCCGGAAGTACGCAATTTCGATGCGCCAGGACAGCTCGGGTTGCGCGGTGCGCTCAACGGCAATGGATTTCCGATCATTCGAGGGCTGTCGAGCCCAACCGGCGGCGGTATGGATCTGGGCATGGCGACCGGCGGCAGCATTCCGGCCACGCGTAAACCTGCTATTCAGGCGAGCCTCACGCACGCCCAGAACAACCACACCTACAAGTTTGGCTTCGAGTGGCGCAACGACCGCTTGACGGGGGCGCCCATCATTGCCGGCGCCAACTATGCGTTCAGCGCCGCGCAAACAGGCCTGCCGTCGACGCAGGGACAAAACCTGGCTGGAGGCAGTGTCGGCCTCCCTTACGCGAGCTTTTTGATGGGATTGGTCAACACCGCGTCGGTCTCGAATCCCGCCGATCCCGACTGGATGAAACCAACGGCGGCTCTCTACGCGCAGGACACCTGGAAGATAAAGTCGAACCTGACAATCGACTACGGCCTGCGGTGGGACTACCAGGGCTTTCCGTATGAAAAGCAAGATCGGCGCAGCATGTTCGACCCGTCGCTTCCGAATCCGTCCGCCGGTGGCTTGAAAGGGGCGACCGCGTATGAAGGTGAGGGAGCTGGGGCCTGCGGCTGTCGGTTTGTCGATACTTATCCCTACGCATTCGGACCGCGACTTGGCGCGGCGTATCAGATCAATTCGAAGACCGTGCTCCGTGGCGGCTGGGGTATTTCCTACTCGCAGACAAATGGCGGACAGTCAAATGGCGGCGGCACGCTTGGAGCGGGCGGCTGGAAGACCGTCAATTTCGACGCAGCGGCGTTCGGAGATGCGGCCAACATTCTCAGCCACAACCTCACCTACGATAGAGATGCGTTGTTCACCGTGTCGAATGATCCGGGAATCCGGCCCTCGCCCGGGCAAATCGATCTTCCATCGCAATGGATCGATCCGGACGCGGGCAAAATGCCGAAGATGATCCAGTGGAGTATGGGCGTGCAGCGTGAGGTCACGGCAGACTTGATGGTTGAAGTGGCTTACGTCGGCAATCGGGGCTCGGGTTTCGGGGCGGCGAACCTTGTGAATCTGAATGCAATCAGCGAGGAGCGTCTGCGATCGTTCGGCTTGGATCTCCGCAACCCCGCCGATCAAGCGCTCCTTCGAGCGCGCATGGATTCAGCAGTAGCAATCTCACGCGGATTCAACAAGGCTCCCTATCCCGGCTATTCTCTTGCTAATACCGTTGCCCAGAGCCTCCGGCCGTTCCCGCAGTTCGGAAACCTGACGACGACGGGCACCGCGCTCGGCAAGAGCTGGTACGACTCCATGCAGTTGAAGGCGGTCAAGCGCTATTCGCATGGCTTGAATCTCACCTACACGTTCACGTGGCAAAAGGAGTACAACAATTTCAGTGGTGGGAACTACAACGTCTTCCACTCGCTCGACAGCCAGAAGAGCATCTCGTCGCTCTCCGAGCCGCTGGTCAGCGTGCTGGCGTTCAATTATCAGGTGCCTGCCGCGGGAAGCAGCAGATTCATCCGTGCGGTCAGCGGCGGATGGACAGTGGGCGGAATCGTTCGATATGCAACCGGAGCACCGATTCCGACGCCCGCTTCGCAGAATCAATTGAATGCACTGGTGTTCCAGAGCACGCGGATGAATCGTGTCGAGGGCGAAGCACTGTATCTGGAAAATCTGAACGGCGGTGATATCGATCCGAGCAAGGACTTCGTGCTTAATCCGCGTGCGTGGGTCGATCCTGCGGCAGGGACATTCGGTGCCTCCCCCGCGTTCTACGACGACTTCCGCTATCAGCGGCGTCCCGATGAACAATTCAGCATCGGCAGAGTGTTCGGGTTCGGAGGAAACAGAAAACTGAGCGTGCGCGCCGAGTTCTTCAACGCACTGAATCGAACGCAGATGAACAACCCTGATGCGGCGAACCCGCTGCAGACGCAGCTTCGTAATGCGCAAGGGATACCGACATCGGGCTTCGGTCGCATCAATACCGGGACGAATTACGGGCCGCCGCGCAGCGGCCAGGTTGTCGCGCGGATCGGCTTCTAACGCGCTTTAGGCTCTGGGCTTTGGGCTCGAGGCGTATTAAAAAGGACAGTCTATGACAACGATGAAGCGGAGGGATTTCCTGAATGCGGCGGCGCTCACGGCGGGGGGGACGGTACTCGGCGGCGCATCGCAGTTCGACGCTCAGGCTCAACATGGGATCGCGGGCGTCCAGGGAGCGACACCTCCGACTCCGAAGGCAGGCTGGCCCAGCCGGCCCGCAGGCAAAGTCGAAATCCTGTTCAAAGCGCCAGGTCTTTCCGGAAACGGCATGCAGTGCACCGACGAGGGCATTTGGACGATCGACAATGCCGGCAGCCGCGGGGATACGCCCGGGCGCTGCAAGGTGTACTTATCGAGCTACGAGGGGAAGCAACTTCGCGAGTTGTCTCCTGAAGGTACAGGCCCGAGCGGCATCGGCGTCGACGAAGACAACAAGACAATCTGGATCGGCTCGACGTACAGCCGGGAAATCATTCGCGCGGACGCCAAGACCGGCGAAACCATCGAGAAACACTTCACGCCTGGAGCAGGCGTGATTTACCGGAGGATCACGGACATACCGGCCCGGCCGGAGACCTACGGCGCATCGGTCCGCGGCGCGCGCGGCGGTCGAGCAGAAGATGGCCGTCGCGGCGGCGGCGGGCGTCGCGGGGCAGTGCCGCCTGGACAGAACAGCGGACAAGACACGGCCGACGGCTTGGGTGTTGGACGAGGAGGCGCAATTGCCGGCAACCCTGGACCTCCAGCGCCAGGCACGGGCGCTCACGGCCAACAGACACAGAACGGCAAACTCTGGATCGCTGTGCCTCCAGGACGAATGATCTATCGAATCGATCCCAAGACATGGACGGTCGAGCACATGTTCCCCACCGTCGGCTTCCGACCGCATGGGATCGGTATCGAGACGCCGGACGCCAAGTACCTCTGGGAATCGGACACGAACGCGGGTGCATTCTTCAAACGCGACATGGTGACCGGCGAAGTGGTCGACTCGATCGTGCTGCCCGATGGGTCTCCGTTTCCGCACGGTGCGTCGGTCTGGAAGGGCTACATTTACTGGGTCGACGACATCGGCGGCGGGAATGCGCCGGTGTGCCGGGTGAAGATCTAAGCCTGGCACCGCCGTCCCGGTGCAACTGTGACCGTTCGCAACGTCGATACGAACGTAGCGAAAGTGCTCACGAGCAATGGCAGCGGTTATTACGAGGCGTCGCTGCTGCTCCCCGGTAATTACCGGGTCACCGCGGAGCTGCAGGGATTCAAGACGGCGGGACGCGCCGGCATCATTCTTTCCGTAGGGCAGCAGGTCGACGTCAGGATGTCGCTGGCCGTCGGATCCGTCAGCGAAACGGTCACGGTCACCGGCGAGGCGCCCATCCTCGACACCAGCGTCGTCACGACCGGTCAGAATCTGGATCGACGCAGTGTCGAAAGCCTTCCGATGTTCGCCAACATGCCGGTCCTGCTGACCCGGTTCGTGGCGGGCGTGAACTCGTCTGCCAATGTGCCGTACGTTGCGCAGGGTTTCGTGAACAGGACGTCGAGCGACACGTCATCGCCCGGTGGTGTGGGCGGCAACGAGTGGACAATTGACGGTGCGACGAACAACGGCAGCGATCGCCGGCTCGCATCCGCGCCGAATTCCGACATGATTCAGGAAGTTCGAATCGACACCGCGAACTTCGACGCATCGTTCGGCCATTCGACCGGTCTCGGCAACTCGATGATGACGCGCAGCGGGACGAACCAGCTCCACCGTTCGACGAACTACCAGTACTGGAACAACCAGTGGAACGCACCGAAGTATTTTCCGAAGAAGAACTACGACACCCTGAACGCCACTGCCATCGTCCCGAATCAGCTTGGACTGTGCCTGGTGTTGGCAGCGCAGTCAACGGCTGTCTCCGCGCAGACCATCGGCTGGTATAAATGCGCGGAGTAGTCTCGCTTCCGTCGCTGCTGATGCTCGCGGCCACCTTGGCGCTCGCACAAGGGATCGACGGTACGCTCACCAGCCAGGCTCCGCGATCGGGCCTGACACTGTTCGACGAAATTCAGAGCGCGCCCGAACGCGCCGCATTCCGCGAGGTGTGGGACACACAGGACCCGCTTCGTCAAAAAGAGCTCGGCCTTCGCTTCGTCGAGCGATATCCGGGATCAATTGTGCTCCGCGAGGCGTATGAGCTTATCGCCCGGGCGTTCGTCGCGATCGGCGACGACGCCGGCGGCCTGACGTGGGCTGAGCGGTCCCTCCGGCTGATGCCGGAGAATCCCTTCCTGCTGGTGATGGTTGCCGATGTCGCGGCACGGCAAAGGCAGCCCGATCGCGCGGAGACGAGCGCGCGCGATGCGCTGGCCTACGTTGCGAACGCCGAGACCCCCGCACCGCTCACGTCGTCGCAATGGCCTGCGGTCCGTAACGAACTCCGCGCGACTGCGCATTTCGAGCTCGGCCGTGCGGCGGCGATGCGCTCACGGTACTCAGAAGCAGAGGCGTCGCTGCTCGAGTCGTTGCGATTGCGGCCCGACGACAGGCTCACACTCTATGTGCTCGGCCTCACCAGGGTGGAATTGAAGGATGACGTCGGCGCTGCCTCGGCGTTTGCAGGGGCGATGCAGTCGAGCGGACCGGTGGCTGCCCC
>Ga0065715_10089403_pt1 | contig 10505 bp, 7 predicted proteins | sample MisBulReplicate1_FD_59102 | JGI IMG/M metagenome (GOLD analysis project Ga0065715, IMG submission 59102) | Miscanthus rhizosphere microbial communities from Kellogg Biological Station, MSU, sample Bulk Soil Replicate 1 : eDNA_1 v2 (version 2) | ecosystem: Host-associated > Plants > Roots >...
AGCGGCGCTGGGACACCTCCGAGAGGCGCCAAAAGACGACGGTGTTTTGCAACTCATCGTGTGCCGGCCCAACGTCGACCAGCGAGAAGAAATGGACCAGGCCGAGTTGGATCCGGTTAAGGGTTTGATTGGAGACAATTGGATCGTCCGGCCCAGCAGCAAAACACCGGACGGATCTCCGCATCCGGAGATGCAGATCAACATCATGAATGTTCGAGTGACTGCGCTCGTCGCTCAGCAAAGAGAGCGCTGGTCACTCGCCGGCGATCAACTGTATCTCGACATGGATCTGAGCAAAGAGAACCTGCCGGCCGGCTCACGTATTCAGGTTGGCTCCGCAGTGCTCGAAGTTAGTCCGCTGCCACACACCGGCTGTGCCAAGTTCGTCTCGCGTTTTGGCGTGGACGCGATGAAGTTTGTGAACTCCGAGGTCGGTAAAGAACTCTGCCTGCGTGGTATCAATGCCAAAGTGGTCCAGGCCGGTGTCGTTAAGGTGGGCCAAACAGCGAAGAAGTTATAGCCACAAAAAGGCACAAAAAGCACAAAATGTTTTTTCTGATTTTTTCTGTGCTTCTTGTGCCTTTTTGTGGCTAGTTATGCGGCTTGTTGCCGCGAGTGACGACCTTCAGCGAACTCCTCGATCATCTTCTTATTAAACGCGGGTATATCGGCAGGCTTCCGACTGGTTATTAAGCCGTTATCTACAACCACCTCTCGATCGACCCAACGCGCGCCCGCATTTATCAAATCGTTTTTCAACGAAGGCCATGAAGTAATCGTTTTCCCTTTTACTACTTCCGAATCGATCAGCGTCCACGGTGCATGACAAATTGCTGCGACCGGTTTGCCCGTTGCAAAGAATCCGTCGACGAACTCCACCGCTCTGATCATCATTCGCAATTGGTCAGGATTTCGCACACCACCCGGCAATAAAAGCGCGTCATAATCATCAGAACGTGCCCGGCTCAACGGCATATCAACCTTAAATGTGTCTGCCTTCTCGTCGTGATTCCAACCCTGAACTTCGTTGTCGGCGGGGGAGACAATTTCCGTTATTGCACCTGCGTCTTCCAGCGCTTTTTTCGGTTCGGTCAGCTCCACCTGCTCAAAGCCATCGGCAACCAAAATGGCCACCTTTTTCCCCTTTAGTTTCTTCCCCATGAGGTTTCCTCCTTGCTCGACAAAAATCTACCAAATCCTTACTAGGCAATGATGATGCCGCTATGTAATCGAGCGTACAGTAGGAAAGCGAGGTCTGAAATGGAAGCGAAACGTAACGAAGTCCGACAGGTGTGTTCGAACTCCCTACTCAGAATCTGTGTAATCTGTGGATTAAACTACCTTCTGTTTCCATCGGCCGCGGCGGAATACCAGGCCGCTCACCACCGCGAGAGTTGAAAAAGCGATCGTCATCGCAATGAAAACGCCGCGCGGTCCCCATCCCAATGCGACGCCAAGGACATAGGCAAGTGGAATTTCCCATAGCCAGAAAACGAACAGGTTAATGATGGTCGGCGTCCAGGTATCGCCGGCGCCGTTGAATGACTGCCCAAGCACCATCCCGTAGGCATAAAACAGGAACCCGTAGGATACGATCCGAAGGCAATCAACTCCGTATTTTGCGGGGATTGGCTCGTCCGTGAACAACCAGATAATGTAGGGAGCAAACAGGATGAATATCAGTCCTACTACCCCGAGGAAGATCATGTTGTAGAAACCCGCTCTCCAAACCGCACGTTCAGCGCGTTCCGGATTTTTGGCGCCCAAAGCCTGGCCCACCATCGTCGCTGCTGCGTTCGACATTCCCCACGACGGCAACAGCGCAAACAGAATTACGCGAATGCCGCAGGTATAACCCGCAACAGCGTCACTACCGAAACTGGAGATGATACGCACAAGCCCGATCCAACTCGCCATGCCAATGAAAACCTGAAACGTTCCACTGGCTGACAAGCGAATCAAACGCCCGATGACCGACGGCTCGATACGCAGATGACGTCGCTCGATATTGAATCGACCACCGTCGCGAAACAGTTTGCTGAGAGCGAAGAGTGCGCCCGTTCCTCGTCCAATGTTGGTAGCGATGGCGGCGCCGACAATGCCGAGCTTTGGAAATGGTCCAAGTCCAAAGATCAAGCATGGGCCGAGCAGGATGTTGATCCAGTTTGCCAGCCACAACGTACGCATCGCGATTGCGGCATCGCCTGCACCGCGAAAGATGGCATTGATCATGAACAGCATCACGACCGTGACGTTCCCTGCCAGCATCACTCGTGTGAATGGCGAGCCGTGCTCGATTACCCAGGGCGAAGCACCCATCAAGGTAAGCAGCTTCGGCGCGAGCGGAGCACCGATGGCGCCGATCACAGTCGAAACGATCAATGCCAACACGATTGCCTGCACTGCAGCACGTGCTGCACCTTCCGGATTCTGTTCTCCGATACGGCGCGCGATCATCGCCATCGCGCCAATGCTCAATCCGATCGCGAGTGCGTAAATGAGTGTCAGTAAGGATTCGGTGAGACCGACAGTCGCGATGGCTTCTTTGCCAAGGTGCGATACCCAGAAGATATCGACCACTGCAAACACGCTTTCCATGACCATTTCAAGGACCATGGGTATCGCGAGCAGCAGGATTGAACGTCCAATCGGTCCGGTGGTGTAGTTGCGATGCGAGCCACGGATCGATTCTTTAACGGCAGACCACAGGCTTTGTGAGTCTTCCTGAGGAACCGCAACTGTTTCGGACATGTTAGAACCTCTGCCACAGATCGTTGGATCCGTGGCTAACTACCCCGACCGTAGTCATCCTGAAGACGAACGATGTCGTCTTCACCGAGATAAGTTCCACGCTGGACTTCTATAAATACTAAATCGGCGTCGCCTGGGTTCTCGACGCGATGGGCCGTTCCGATGGGAATGTCGATCGCCTCTCCGGCGTTGACAGTGACTTCCCTTCCATCGAGAGTCACTTTTGCAGTGCCTTCGACCACGAACCAGTGCTCAGCACGTTGGGCGTGTTTCTGATAGCTGAGACGTTGTCCGGGCAAGACTTCAATACGCTTGACCTTGAAATTCCGATCTTCCTCCAGGACTGTGTAAGTTCCCCAGGGCCGGCGATCAAACTCCCGCATATTCGCGTTCCTCCTTGAATGGTGGAACGTATATTAGCGCATAAAAAAACACAAAGGTTCTGAACGAACCTTTGTGCTCCTTTGTTGCTTCGCCTTTATACTCTTTTACGAGTTGGCTTTCAAGGTCAAATAAAATACCCCGTTCCGTCTCTTCACCAAGACCAGTGCCGGCTTCGCACCGGACCTTTGAATCGCGGCGTTAAAATCCGCAACGGTTTTTACAGGCTGACGATTTACTTCCTGAATCAAGTCGCCCTGCCGTATGCCTGACTCGGCGGCGCTGCCAGCCGGATCCAGTCGCGAAACTAATAACCCCTGGTCATCGGCGTCAAGACCCAATCGCTGAGCCGTCTCGGCGGTAAGCGGCTGGACTGTCATTCCGAACTTACCACTGCCCGAAGCACCGGAGTTGTCAGTGCTCTCCTCGTCGCTCGCCGGTTCAGCTCGATCCGGAAGCTCAGCAAGCGCAACATGGAAGTTCTGGTCGCGGCCATTACGAAGCGCCGTAACTTCCACGTTCGAACCCGGCGGTTGGCTGGCAACGATATTTCGCAGTTTGTTGTTGTCGGTAACCGACTGCTTGTTAACGGCAGTGATCACGTCGCCGCGTTTGATACCTGCCTTATCAGCCGGACCGCCATTGGCGACTGAAGTAACAATCGCACCTTGCGCCGATGGCAGATTCAGGCTCTGCGCCAGATCCGCATCAACCGACTGGATCGTTACGCCAAGCATTCCGCGACGCACTTTGCCAGTCTTCATCAGCTGATCCATCACGGCCTTGGCCATATTCGACGGAATCGCGAAACCGATACCGATGTTGCCGCCGGATGGCGAAAGAATCTGCGAGTTGATCCCGATCAGCTCACCGCTGATGTTGACGAGTGCACCACCGGAGTTACCGCGGTTTATCGCGGCGTCAGTCTGCAAAAAGTCTTCGAAACTGCCGTCACTCAAACCCGTCGCACGACCTTTCGCACTCACGATGCCCGAAGTGACGGTTTGACCGATGCCGAGCGGATTACCCACCGCGAGCACTGCGTCGCCGACGCGAACCTTGTCGGAATCACCGAGGGAAAGTGTCGGCAGGTCTTTCGCGTCGATCTTCAATACGGCGAGATCGCTCGGCGGATCCGAACCGACCAGTTTTGCAGTGAAAGTACGATTGTCGGTTAGCTCGACTTTTATCTCGAGAGCTCCATCGACCACGTGATGGTTGGTCAGGATGTAACCCTCAGAATTGACGATAACTCCGGAACCGACGCCCTGAACTCGCTGCGGAGTCTGCTGCTGTTGCTGCGGCATCCGGTCGCCAAAGAAATCCCGGAATGTCGGGTCGTCCATGAAAGGAAACTGTTGTGCCGCTCGTGCGCGTTCGGTTGAACGAATTGTCACAACCGCGGGCGAAACCCGGCTAACAAGGTCGGCATAAGAGGCCTGCACACCCGGCGCTGTGGCAACCGGCGCCGCCGGTGCTGGGTGGGAGGAAGTCAGACCCATTAATTTGTTCTGCCCACTGCACGAAGCAAATGAAAAAACAACCAGAACTAAACTTAGAATCATGTTTGCGCGTGGAAGCGCTCCTCTATTAATCTTCACTTCTCTCATTCCTAAATCTCTCCACTTGTGAATGCATTAAATACAAACTTATGATTCAGCTAACCGCGATTCCGTTTACTCGACTTTTATACGCTCTAAACGCGCGGGGCATTTGCGGGATTTTGTGCTTTTTTGTGCCTCTTTGCGGTGCTATGTGGTGTGCTATACTGCGCCCGTTAAAACGCCTGTTTATCCTTTGTATCTGTTATGCAAAAGGAATTGCCGACAGTCCCTTAAATCAACCTGTACGCCGTTCGCCCCCGGTTTTTCCAACCAAAACACGGCAGTCTGAGGTAAAGCTCTGGTGCATGGGATAGATTCCAACGGCCACGAGGAAAATTCCGTTCTAATCGTCAACGACGAGCCAGACCAGCTTACCCTGATGGGTAATCTGTTGCGGAAGGCTGGTTATACGGTTCTTACCGCCGAAGACGGCCTGGAAGGTCTGACTCTGGCCAGGCGAGAACGACCCGACCTCGTAATCAGCGACGTGTCGATGCCGCGCATGAACGGCCTCACCTTCTGTCGCGAAATTCGCGCCGATCTGGAATTGAAAAACCTTCCGATCCTGCTTGTAACAGCACTTCAAAAAGACACCGCAAGCGCTGTGGCCGGTCTTAATGCCGGCGCTGACGACTATCTCGAATTTCCTTTCGATTCAGCTCGCCTTGTCGCAAAAGTCGCGCGTTTGCTCGAGCGTTCGCGTCTCGAAGCCAGCTATAGAGACCTCGTCGAACAGGCTACCGACATGATCTTCACGCAGGATCTGGCAGGCAAACTGACGAGTATGAACCTGGCCGGGCAGAAGTTTCTGGGTCGCACGCCTGAAGACATAATCGGCAACTCATTCTTCGCTGTTTTTGGGGTCATTCCGGAAAGCAACGGTTTTGCCGGCAGCCTCGTACGCCCACAGGAAGCAGGCGAGTTTCGCCACCAGTTTGTGGCCCGCTCGGCCGGCGGTGATGATCGCTGGCTGGATCTCATTGTTTCTCCCGTCAAGGACAAGCTCAACGAGACTGTGGGTTTTCGTGGGCTCGCGCGCGACGTCACTGAACGAAAACGCTTTGAAGAGGCGTTGCGGGATTCGGAGGAACGCTACCGGCTTCTGTTTGAATCGACGCCGCAACCAATCTGGGTCTACAACGAAGAGACGCTCGCATTCCTCGCCGTCAATGAGGCAGCCACTCGGACCTACGGCTACTCCCGCGACGAGTTTCTCTCAATGACGATCAACGACATTCGTCCCAGCGAGGATATTCCCACGCTGATGATCAAAAACGATCCAAATGACCTCGTCATCTCGAGCCCCTGGCGGCACAGCACCCGAACGGGAGCGACGCTCTACGTCGAGATGAGCTCGCACCCGGTCGTTTTTGACGGCAAGAACAGCAAGCTGGTGATCGTCAACGACGTGACTGAACGCAAGCTTCTCGACGAGAAGCAGCAGCGCTTGCACGCATCGCTGCAGCAGTCGGCAATGGAATGGCGGCAGACGTTCAACGCTATCGATTTTCCGGTGCTCATTGTCGATTTGGACGGAAATATCAAGCGATCGAACCAGGCCGCCGAGCAGATCGTCGGGATCAGTGCCGAACAGATTCTCGGGAAAACCGTGAGCGAGCTTGGCGAACACGAGCCCTGGAAAAAGGCCATCGAGTTGCTCGAACGTATTCGCGAAAACCCGGCGCCCCTGGCTGAAGAAGTTAAATGCGAAGCGACCGGAAAGACCTGGGCCATTACGCTGTATCACGTCAACGAATTCGGCTCGGCCGGCGAACGAGCAATCCTGATCGCGCAGGACATCACCAAACGCGCCGAGCTCGAAGCGTCACTGCGACAAAGCGAGATGATGTCGCTGCTCGGGTCGCTCGTCGCGGGTGTTGCACATGAAGTCAGGAATCCGCTCTTCGGCATCTCGTCAATACTCGATGCGTTTGAAACGAGATTCAGTGACCGGACCGAATACCTGCGCTACACAAATGTGCTGCGCGACGAGATCGGACGTCTCACCATCCTGATGGAAGAGTTGCTGGAGTACGGCAAACCGTTCCGCGGCGAACTGTACCTCGTCTCAATGGAAGAGATGGTTGCGCGATCGGTGCGCGCCTGCATGCCCGCAGCGGACGTGGCCCATGTAAATCTGGAAAGCAAAGTTGAAGACTCTCTACCAAAGATCCGGATCGATCGCCGCCGGCTTTCAAAAGTTTTCGTAAATCTGATCGAGAACGCGATTCAGCATTCGCCGCAGAAAAGCACTGTCACCATCGAAGCACACCGAATCAACGACGGAAATCATGAGTGGGTCCAGTGTGCAATCAGGGACAGTGGGGCTGGAATTCTCCCCGAAGATATGCCAAAGATCTTCGAGCCGTTCTTTTCGAAGCGACGAGGAGGCACGGGCCTCGGCCTGGCAATCGCCCAACGAATTATGCAGGAACATGGCGGAAAATTGATTGCCGGCAACAATGCCGATGGCGGAGCCTGTATGATCGCGAGATTCCCAATACCAGTTGAGGGAGACGCTTAATGTCACGGAATAAGGTATTGGTCGTTGACGATGAATCCGGCGTGAGGTTTGGTATCCGCGACTTTCTGGAGCAGCACGGGTACGAGATCGAAGAAGCCGAAAGTTGTCATGACGCCCAGAACCTCTTTCGCAACTCGAGACCCGACATCGTCATCGCCGACTACATGATGCCGGATGGCACCGCTCTCGATCTGCTGCCCAAATTGCGAGAGATCGACGCCGGAATTCCTTTGCTGGTCCTGACGGCTCATGGCTCAATCGACCTCGCCGTCAGAGCCATAAAAGAAGGCGCCGAACAGTTTTTGACCAAGCCGCTCGAACTGCCGACGCTCCTCGTAATCCTGCAAAGATTGCTTCAGAAACAGCGCAACTATCACAAGCAACTGGCCAGCAAGTCGCGCCAGGTTCGCCAGGCCATCGATCCATTCATCGGAACAAGCGCGGCCATTCGCGCGCTCGCGGACCAGGCGCGGAAGATTCTTTCCGCCGAGAGCCCGATTCTGATTCTTGGTGAAACTGGAACGGGAAAAGGCGTGCTCGCAAGATGGCTACACGAGAACAGCCCGCGAGCCGACGAAGCTTTCGTCGATCTCAATTGCGCCGGTCTCACCAGAGAACTGCTCGAGACTGAACTCTTCGGTCACGAGAAAGGCGCCTTCACGAGTGCGACTGCGTCCAAGCAAGGTCTCTTTGAAGTGGCCCATCGCGGCACGATCTTCCTCGACGAAGTCGGCGATGTGGACCTTCAGATTCAACCCAAGCTACTGAAAGTTTTGGAAGAGAAACGGTTCAGACGATTGGGCGACGTTCGAGATCGGCAGGTGGACGTACGACTTATTGCGGCCACTCATCAGGATATCGGACAGCTGGTGCGTGAGAAGCGATTTCGCGACGACCTCTATTTTCGCATCAGTACGATTCCGCTTTCGTTTCCCTCGCTACGCGACCGTATCGAAGATATCCCAACGCTGGCCCAGTACCTCCTCGCTAAGGTAGCGGCCGATCTGGGCCGTGGCGAACTCCGATTGGACCAGGGTTGCGTTCAGGCACTTCAAGCCTACTCATGGCCCGGAAATATTCGGGAACTGCGTAACGTTATCGAACGAGCGGTCCTACTCAGTGAACAGAAACACATCACACTCAATGATCTTCACTTCGATGGTCATGCACAGGTCGGCGCACCTTTTCTAGACTCGAGTCTCACTCTCGTAGAACTCGAAAAGCAGCATATCGAGCGAGTGCTTCAGGAGGAGAAAGGCCGAGTCGAGAAGGCGGCCAAACGTCTCGGCATTCCGAGAAGCTCGCTTTATCAGAAGATCAAGAAGCATCAGATCCCCATGTCCAAAGTCTAGACCGCACGTCTGAATCTTGGACATTCCCGCCCTGGTCCAAGGACCAACTTCAAAAATTTCGAATCTTTTGCCCTATTAGCACTTTCTAATGTTCACGGCGCGAGTTTTGCTAAAAGGAAAGCGCCAAGTGCCAGCATACGTACGTTCTCGGGTGGTTCTCCGAGCAATTTTGGCTGACATCATTAGAGATTGCATTTGCCCGCAGTGCTCTGGTGAGGTCCGGCCTCCCACAATCTTGCATTAAGCGGCTTCCCTCGGGAGTCAGTACAAGTCAGTACAAGTCAGTACAAGGAGGCTTTAAATGTCCCGATTTGGTTCTCTTACACATCTCGTGCTCGCGTTTGCGGTCTTCGGGATTATCAGCATTGCGGCCGGCACAGCCAAAGCCGACATTGTTGTTATCACCGGAGTCAATAACCAGGGCACGGATAATGTTCTGCTCAACCCGTCCACGAACGTGCTCACGGTAACCGGTACGGTCGGCGCCAATAATCTGCTGGTTAATTTTACTTCCACCAGTGGCGATCACACGTTGAGCGCTAACCCCTCCGGTCAGGCGACCGTAAGTGGGGGTACTGGAAACGCCCCATTTACGCAATTGACCTTCGGTCTAGCGAACAACGACACGTTTACACGCGCAGTCTTCAACATTAACGCCGCAGTAAATGGCATGGTCACGATTACAGTGACAGGAATAAACATCACCGGCGGCACGTTTGTACAAAGCTTTACGGTGGATGCAAATGGTGAAAACTTCTTTACGGTTACGGCCATAAACGGACAGCTCATTCAGACTGTCAGTCTGAGTGGCGTACAGATGGATGACGTCAGACAAGTTCGAATTGGTGGCGGCGCGGTTCAGAACACAGTCCCAGAGCCCGCCAGCATGTTCTTACTTGGAAGCGGTCTTCTCGGAGTAGCAGCTGGTTTCCGAAAGCGTCTACGAAGGAAGTAGGGTGAAACTCGGTTGAGTTTCGGCCTGGCAGCACAACGTGAGTGCCGTGTGTGTTTTCCTCCCTCGACCCGACCGAGGGAATTTATCTGGCTGGAATGTTGGGCGAGCATTGTCCGCTTCGCTCACCAACCCCATGCCTTAACAACAAACTGGTTCTTGGATGCCCAGAGTTTTTGAAACCAGAGAATTTATTGATGGCGGTTTGCAGTTTCGGCCGTCGCCGGTTTACAGGCAGTAACTGAAATTCCTTGGTTTGAACATGTGCGGATTACTCCTGTTTTCACATCTGCTTTGCCACCGCAGATGTGAAAACACGGATCCTTTAACCGGGTGCTATCACTGATCACTCGATCTAAGAGGGGGAACAAACCAATGAGCCGTCTATTTAAGACAACTCTTATGGGCGTCCTGCTAACCGTAATGATGGGCATCGTGGCCGCGGAAGCCAAAGCGGATCCGGTGACCTTCAGCACCACAGGCGTCTTTAGCATTAGTGGTACGAACGTCGTCAACTTTACCAACATACAGGGAACGACGACGATTACTTTCAACGGCACGACGAATCCGGTGAACACGCCTGCAGGCACGAGTTTTGGCGACCTCGTCGTCACTACCACTGTCCCTGCGAACCTGATGGGCCCGGCGATTGCCGGCAATTTCACCCTGAATTTCATTCAGGTTTCACCGGCAGGCGCGGGCAGTTTAGTGGCAACGCTTAATGGGAATCTTGGTTTCAACCAAGGCATCGCCACACTCACCTTCTCAACCACGTCGCTCACTATCGGCGGCTTCACCTACACCGTTAACCCGGTCTACACGATCGCGTTGCCGGTGACGGGTGTTGGCGGCGGCGCAGGAACAGGAACCACGACGATTCAAGGTACTGTCGTCGGTAGCGCCGTTCCGGAGCCGGCCAGCATGTTCCTGCTTGGAACGGG
>Ga0065715_10089400_pt1 | contig 10503 bp, 16 predicted proteins | sample MisBulReplicate1_FD_59102 | JGI IMG/M metagenome (GOLD analysis project Ga0065715, IMG submission 59102) | Miscanthus rhizosphere microbial communities from Kellogg Biological Station, MSU, sample Bulk Soil Replicate 1 : eDNA_1 v2 (version 2) | ecosystem: Host-associated > Plants > Roots >...
CGGGGTGGAGCAGTCTGGTAGCTCGCAAGGCTCATAACCTTGAGGTCCCGGGTTCAAATCCCGGCCCCGCAACCAATCTTTGCCTGACATTCTCGCTACTTAATTTTTGCTGTGCCGAAATTGTGCCGACTAAGTTCAGACCCTGTCGCCCGCAGTAGTCCTTTTCGATCATCGCCACGCTTGTCCCGCAGTAGTCGGCTATGTCCTTGAGGTTCTTCCCTGCCTTGACCATCTCCGTGATGAAGGTGTGGCGCGTGCAGTAGAACTTTCTGTGACGGATGCCGAGCTCGCGCAGCGGCTCCTTCCAATTGTGCTCTGCCCACTTCTTCGTCATCGGATTGCCACGCTTGCCGACGAAGACGAATTCGAGCCCGAGCTTTCGAGATGGGAGAATCTTTAGCACGTTAAACACCGGCTCGCTCACTGGAATGATTCGATCCGCGCCTTCGGTCTTGGTCGCACCCTCCTCGCCCATCACCAGTGATGCCCTAATGTTCACCATGCCGCGGTCGAGATCGACGTCTGGCCACCGAAGCGCCGCGGTCTCGGACGGTCGGCAACCGGTGTGAAACTGAAAGAACACATACGGGTAAAAGAAAAAGTCGTTGTTCTCCCACCACTCAAGAATCTTGTCCCGATCCTCAACGCTGAACGGATCTGGCCGTAGCCGTGGCAGTCTTGGCCACTTGAGCAGTGCAAAAGGGTTATGCTCCACGATCTCCTCGATCATTGCGTCTCGCCACATTGCGCGAAAACTAGAGTCGATAACGTTCCTTGCTGTCTTGATTGACAACTGTGATTCCAACAGCCGGGTGCGGAAATCGTCCAACATTTTCGTGGATAATTTGCTTAACGGCCCATGCTGAAAGGCCGGTAGTATGTAGGCCGTAAAGTGCTGGCGATAGTCGCTTGCTGCGCTCTGTCTTACGACCGGAGGCTTTTTTGTTTTGATCCATTTGTCATAGTACCCCTTCACTGTAATCCTCGGCCCGAATTTGAACTCTTCGCGAAGATATTGCTTGAGTCGTGCCTCGGCCAACCCTTTCTTATCGGTTTTAAGCGACCTCCGGATCTCTCCGTCGATCAGGTAGTACGTAGAGCCGCGCTTTCTGAGATGTGCCGCCATTCGTCAGTGCCTCCTCGGTTGAGATCTCAAGACCATCCAGAATCCGAAACAGCGCATCGATGCGTTTCGGCTGAACACCGGCGAGGATATTCTTGAGGGTTTTGTTGTTGACGCCACAGTTAGCACAGGTCTCGCGCATGCCCCAGCGTTTTTTGCGCATGGCTGAGACGATTTTAGGGACATTGATCGAAGCGTCTATCATGATTTCGTCTCCTGATTGATCAGCCGGGCGTTTTCATCGCGCGCTTGTCTTAATTCTCTTTCCGCGAATTCGGCGCGGTCGCGTTGGTCGAGGATCGCCCCCCGGATCACGTTCTCGATTTGACCGATCGAAAACCCGTAAAGTTCGGCGAGCGATTTGATCGGGATCCGCTCCTGGAGGAACGATGTCGCGATGATCCGTTTCAGATTCTTGGTGAGCTTCAATTCTCCTCCTGTTTTGGAAGCCAGATCACGACCGTAATCCGCGGTTTCAGTCCATTGCAGTACATCGTGTGCAGCGTGTTTTCCGTGTCGCTGCCGTATTGTTTCTGGTGGCATTTGGGGCAATGCGGCGGCCATGAGCGAACGTATTGATAACCCGAGATCCGCCGGCTCATCTCTTCCCATAGCCCCAGAGCTTTAATTGCCGGATCGCATCGTCGTAGCCGGCGAGCTCGCGCGGGATTCCGTGTGCGTCGGTTGGCACAACGAAATCCAGCGCCTTGAGCAATCGCAGCCATGATCGCTGGCCGTCGCGCAATTTCTCGCCGATCCGTTTAAGCTCGAACGCCGCGCACATGCAGCCGAGCACGGTCGGCGGCGGCTGGAGGATCAGATAATCAGGGAAATCCGGCTGAACACCCATCTTCAAAAGTTTTTGCCCGATGATCGAATACCTTTCCCCTTTTTTGTTTTCCTTAGCCGGCCGGAGCTCGCCGTTGGGGATATGCACGAATGTGATCCGGTGCGCGCGCAGCCAATCGGCCAAAGCGATCGAAACGTCCGATTCGAGCGGCCGCTTGAGATGTTCGAGACGTTTTACTCGGTGCATTTGTCGCCCACTTAATTCTCTTGATCTCTCGGCGTTACACGACTTCCGTTCATTTCGGCAATCAGATCGTCGGCTGTTCGTTTGCCTTCGAGAATTTCCATGATCCCGGCGATCCAGCGCCGGCCGCGTTCGACGTTACGATTGTCCGACGGGAATTTCGGATTACTCAGCGGCTTTTTGGGCTCTTTATTTTTGATCCTTTGCCACAACGTCTCGCGTGCTTGCGTGACGAAATGCTGCATCTGCTCGATGCTTGGGAATCGCCCAGGGGCGAGCTTGGCCGTCGCGAGCGCGCCGGCCTCGCAGAACACGTCATCATGTTCCGTTTGCCAGCGGCGCCACGAACCTGGCCATCCACAAGATCATGCTTGCCGTGAAATTTGCAGATCCATCGGAAAACTTCGTCGAAAGTGTTCTCTTCCATTTGTGTTGCACGTGAAACTCACGCGCAAAGGCTACACATATCCCCGTTTATTTGACCGCCCCATAATCGACACGTCTTGCACGCCTTCGGTGATTCAATGCAATGCGGCTCGTTCGCAGCGAGTTTTTCCGGATCACCCTCGCCGAACAGGAAATTGTGATTCCAGAGGCGCCGGGAATGACATTGGATCCATTCTCCATCGCACCACATGCTGACCGTCGGGAATCCAATCAGACGAGCCTCTCGGGCGTTATGCGCGAATACGAGGCAAGCCCCCTCTTCCGGATCGTCACCGTCAAAAACCATGTAGGGATGCAATTTGGTGCTGATCATTTTTCGCCGACGATCCTCTCCCGCCCCCATCACGCCTTCGCCTCGCCCTCGATCCTCGATCTCGCCGCCGCCTCCCTCGCTCGATTGCGGATTGCGTCAAAATCCATCACTGGGCCGTCTGTAGGTTCGCCGTCGTCGTCGAGCTCGTGGATATCCATCCATCCGCAACGCAACGCCTTCTCGACGTGCTTGACCGGGTCTTTGCCCTTGTCTTTGACTTCTTTCAGACGGAGGCCGAGCATTTCGATCTGGAACAGGGAGATTCTCTTCCCTTCGAGCTTCCAGAAAGCCTCCAAGCGCCGCCAGAGATCCCAACCGCAGAACGCAGCCGGATGCCTGTCCCCTAGTCCGAGATCGTTGTCGATGACGAGATTTGCGCGCGCGCGTGTTTCTTCTTTAGAAGAAACATTGTCTAGGAAAGGATAGGATAGGATAGGATAGTAGGGACCGCTGATTGAGTTTTTTTATTTTCAAATTCGTTCCCCACGATTTCGTTTTTTGTTTTCCGCTTCCTGTGATAATCCGCATACCTGGCTGCGCTGAGAACGATTGGCGAGCCATCCGCCGCTCGCTCTTCAACTAATAGCCATCCGACGGAGATCATGTGCTCAATCTCTCTTCGGACGCTCGCGGGCGATTGGCGAACCTTTCGCGAGAGGTTCCCGGACCAATCTCCAGCCAATCGCCAGCGGTTCTCATTTCGGTCGATGATCAACAAACCCTCTATTAAAGTGCGGAACGCCCGCTCGCCAAATTCTTTGGTAAATGCCCAGACCTCGGGATCGCCGTTGATCTCGTGAGAGATCGGTCCGTAGCGTTTGTAGCGTGGCATTATCTTGCTTTACGGATTCCCCGTTTGTACGCGATGGCCGTCGCGCTCATTTGGTATTTGTTGAGGCTGCCAGGCGTGCGTCCGCGGCGGTAACGAGTTTTCGGTGCTTCGGCGACGCCGTGGTGCTCGCTGATGTGACGGTCCAGAATGGACTCAGGAAAAAAAACGAAAATCATCGGACAACGCAGGCAGACACTTCCGACTAAGACGCGATCGCCAACTCTGATCTCGCGCCGAATCCGCGACATAGAACTCCCCTGGCTCCCAGTTAAGAGACGTAATCGTCAAACATCGAGCACGTCGCCGGCGGCGGCCTCCCAGGTAATGAGACGATCCGCGATTCTGACGCGTGCGTCTTTGTCATTGATCGCGCCCAGGATCTTTTCCCGCGTGCCCTCGGATGCCGTTCGCAACCGCTCCGCGATAATGGCCGTGCGCACGAATTGTTTTTTGAGCTTCCCAAGCTTGATCACTCCCGAGGCCTGGTGCTTCTCGATCTGTCGATTGATCTCCGGCATGATTTCCTTGCGCACGCAGGGGCCCGCCAAAATAACGACTTGTTTCATTTCAAGAGCTCCTTAGAAATGTATTTAAGATCATCGAGGGGCGTGGCGAGCTCGCGACTGACTTCAATGATCGACGTGGCGCGAATCTGTTTGAGGTCCCACTGAGAGGATTGATCTTTCCCGTCTTTTTTGGCGGGTATCCGGATGGCGATGGTATAGAGATATTCCTCATTGCGCGGCATTGCTTCCCCCCGTTTCGTGGCGTGAACTGTCGAGATTGGGCGCGAATTGTCGATATTTGCGGACGCCCGTTCGTCATGCGAGCGCCGCAAAGCAGCGAGAAGCTTAAAGACGGGCTGCATGATCGTTTCCTCCGCGCAATTGTTCGAGCGTTATGCCGAGGGCGCGCGCGAGTTTTCGGTCGTAGCGCGCGCTTGTCATCTTCCGGTTGATAACCGCAGAGACGGTCGCCTTTGGCGCCGGTGTACCGTCCGGGCGTTGCCAGCGCCGGCGGAGTTTTCCCTGCGTTAATCCTTTTGCGGCCAATAATTCCTTGATTTGCTGTGCTGTCATGCCTAAATTGCCCAGCCGATGCTTCATTGAACCGTTTACTGAACTGTGGTAGCTTATCACTAATGACGAATGTCTAATTACGAAATCGTAAATCGTTTGTCAAGGAAAAACAAACATGGTACTCACCGAAGACGACATCGAGACCTTGCGCCGGCAGTTTGCCGAGCGATTAGAGGCTGTAATCGGTGACAAAAAAGATCCAGCGAATCTCCAGAAGTTTCACGAAAAGACCGGCCGCCCAATACCGAAACTGATCCAATGGCGAAATCCGAAGCATCGAAATTGGCCTGATGTAACGAGCCTGTTGCAAATGTGCTCGGGAGCGGATATCTCGCCGACCTGGCTGCTGTTCGGTCGAGGAGAAAAAAACCTTAGTCACGTCCCTGCTGTCGGGATGGACAAGCACGATATCATCGATCAGATCGTCAGGCTGCTATCGGAATTTGGCGAGACGGACCGGCGGAAGATCAAAAATTCGATCGTAACGACGACTAAGCAGATAATGGAAATTTTTTCAGTGGAGGATGGCGATAGTGAGAATGTTTCGTCGGTGGATGGAAGTTCAGTTCGAAAACATACCGACCGAACTATTTCCCTTGATTCTGGAACAGGCGCGCAAGGTCGCCGACGACGTAAAGGCGGAGCGTAAAAGGGACGAATTAAAAGCCGAGGACGATCGATCGCAGATCGTCAAACGAATCGCGGCAGGAGCGTTTATTAGGAAGCCAGGTCCAGCTTCCTTGTTAGAGCATAGCTATCAGCATGGCGATGATGCTATCTGCGGCCGAGAGGAGCGGCGCGGCAGCTGCGGCGGTCACCCGGTGGCTCAACACCAGCGCTTTGACTTTATTCTCGAAGTCATAGAGTGCGTCGATGGCGTCCGCTTCGTTGCCCTGCTGCAAATGCTCGAGAGCGTCGTCCAGCATGGCCGTTAGACTTTTGGTTTGCGCTGGGGGAAGGACCCCTAAACTCCAATTTTTCACCTGCACGATGAGGTTGTTGATGGCCTGCTCTGGCGTGACCTGTGACAGGCCGTTAAGGGCCAGACTATGGTGCTCCCCGCCAGCGATAGCTGCCTGGCCGGTGAGTCCGCTCACCTGAACGGGCGTGTTGGTGCTGACTATAGGGGGGTTAGTCCCATCGCCCAATTGCCCGCGGTCGTTGCGGCCCCAGGCCCAGACCGTGCCGTCGCTCTTTAGTGCCAGACTGTGGAACTCTCCCCCCGCGATCACTGTCACGCCGATGAGGCCACTCACCGGCACGGGCGTGTTGCTCGTTGTATTGGTTCCGCCGTTGCCCAATTGACCGACGTCGTTGCTGCCCCAGGCCCACACCCTGCCGTCGCTCCTTAGCGCCAGACTGTGGGATCCCCCACCAGCGAGCGCTATCATGCCGGTGAGTCCGCTCACCTGAACGGGCGTGTTGCTATCATAGGAGTATGTCCCGTCGCCCAATTGCCCGTAGTAATTCCAGCCCCAGGTCCAGACCGTACCGTCGCTCTTTAGCGCCAGATTGTGGAAGTATCCCCCAGCGATGGCTATCACATTGGTGAGGCCACTCACCTGCACGGGCGTATTGCTCGTTGTGTAGGTTCCATTGCCCAATTGGCCTAATAAATTATAGCCCCAGGCCCAGACCGTGCCGTCGCTCTTTAGCGCCAGACTGTGGAGACCTCCGCCAGCGATGGCCCTTATGCCAAAGAGTCCGCTCACTGGCACGGGTCCGTTGGTCGTCGCGTTGGTCCCGTCGCCCAGTTGCCCGTAGTCATTGCGGCCCCAGGCCCAGACTGTCCCGTTTCTCTCTAGTGCCAGAGTATGGTCGAATCCAGCAGCGATGACCGTCATGTTGCTGAGTCCGACCACCTGCACAGGCACGCTGGTCGTTGTGAAGGTCAGGTCGCCCAGTTGTCCGTAGTTATTGCGGCCCCAGGCCCAGACTGTCCCGTCGCTCTTTAGCGCCAGACTGTGGAGACCTCCGCCAGCGATGGCCCTTATGCCCGTAAGTCCGCTCACCCGCACGGGTGTGTTGCTATCATACGAGTATGTCCCGTCGCCCAATTGCCCGTAGTCGTTGCGGCCCCAGGCCGACACAACGTCTTGGGACCACACCACCTGGCATGAAAAACAAAACAAGAGAAAACCACTGAAGAAAAACACAATACTTCGGACGCGATTCATAATTATTCTTTCCTCTTTCGCAACAAGTTTTCCTATTGCAGAAGTTTCCTTAGTCAATCTAGAATCTTCCGACCACCTGTTCATCCAAGAGGTTTTAACGGCGGTAAAATTGAGATCGCAACGCTGATAATCTCGATCCAGAACGCTTGATCCGCTATGCCCTGAACAATCAGAGGCGAGATGATAAATGCCACGTATCTCTAGACATCCCTCAAAAATGCCTGCAAATATCCACCACTACCGTCAACTTGTCAAGGTTTTTTCAAACGTGTCGGCCTGATCAAAGTCAATCATTAAAATCGACGCAGGATTGAAACTGAACGACGCGTCAGCCCAATCTCGCTAGATCTCCGCAGATGATTCCTGGCTACAGCAAGCCATCAAGGATTCTGATAAGGCAATTACGGGGATGATGCAGGCAGAGAGCACGCTGAATCAAACCGTAATCTTTGTCGGTACGGCGTCTTCCACCGTGAGTGTAGTTGGGAGCATGGCTGCTTCGGGCATTTTTCTGACCGCACAATATCCAGGATCGCAAATCTTCCATACGTACCATCTGCAAGATCCAAAACCTGTTTTCGATTCTACAGATTCCGATGCCGTATCGAACCTTCTCGAAGAATATGATCCCGAATTGGAAAAAGAACGCCGCGGCACTTGGCAAACATTTTTCTCAAGCTCAAGTGCCAATCGTTCTCAGGCTGCTCACAGTATGCGCGACGTGTTACGGAGACTCATAAGCAAACACGCATCTAACGATGTGGTCAAATTGGCTAATTGGTGGACGTTAGCTGAAGACACAAAGGATGGTGTATCCCTCAAGCAGCGGCTCCGGTTACTAGCCTATGGGCCTACAGCCGATGCAACGCAAGAGGAATTGAATTTCATGGCAACCAAAGTTGCCGAATTCGAGGAGTCATACACTTTGCTTAACAAAACGGTACACGGCAGCAAGCAGGCGGAAAGAGCGGTTGAAGAGTGGATGAAATCGATTGAGCAATTGATTCTGCTGATACTGAGAAGGCGCCAACTTAATATCACCGTATCCGATGCATTGGATGAGATCGGCATGTCCGATACCGCAAAAGTCGAGCTCAAGCCATGCAAATAGGCAAATACCACTCCCACTCGGTCGGGACACAGCAAGAAACGCGCGGCACGTGTGCAGGGCGCAAACACCGTCGCCTCACGGCGGGCGCCCCGGCGAGAATGACCTCGATCAACCCGCCGAGGTGCACTCTGGCTAAACGGCGTGTTTGCCTCTTAGCCGGCGGGAAAAATAAACAGGCTGTTTGAGATTGAGGAATTCTTTTAAGAGCGTGAGTTTTGGGGCCCGTGAAACTACGCTCAGTCTATTAAATCGTTTGCCTCAGTTTTTGGTGTTCTCGGGCCACCTATACATTGAAACTCAGTAGTCACCATCCATTTATCACAGCCTGAACCCGTCGCGTGCGTGCAGCGGCTCATCACCGCACCGAATGGCTCCGCCCGTTGATAACCCCATGCACGGCATCGCTGCGCCGCCGAAGCAACAGCTTGGGCATTGTCAGTTTCTGGTTTTTCAAACAGGGCATAACTGTATCCCATTAGCACAGTACCGCCGGCGCGATTACCGCTGATCGGAACAAAATCTTTTTTAACTGAACACCCGAAAATCAAAACAGTTACGAGCAATATCATCGCGTGTTTTTTGGTAGTCTTTTTGGTCCTGGCTGATAAGCGCAAATCTGCGACGTGCAACGTGGGTTTGCCGCTGGATTTGTTATCCTGCGGACCTTTGTAGCAGTCTGACCCGACTGCGATTTTATAAGGCTGTGAATGTCACTGTGAATGAACCAGTAACGGTTTAGGGCGGCTAGGGGCAGCACATCAATGGTGGTGGTGGGGCGTTTGCCTATGGTTGGCCTTCGGTAGATGCTGGTGGGTATTTAGGGGGCGGTTCTTAAAATCCCGAACACCCGGAAGGGTCCGTGCCGGTTCGAATCCGGCTCCGGGCACCAAAATCAATAACTTAGCCCGGACCTTCAGTCGCTGCGGTACTCACGGCGCCTTTTAAAGGGCGCCACTTCTTTAGAGGGGTCTGTCATGACCAAGGCTGAAATTGTCGCTCGAATCTCAGAGAAAAACGGACTTTCTAGGATCGATGCTACGAATTTTGTCAAGGCCACCTTCGAGATCATCAAAGCCTCTTTGGAACGAGGCGAGAAAGTAAAAATCAAAAACTTCGGGAGTTTTGCCGTCCGTACCAAGAGAGAGCGCAGAGGGCGCAGTCCCACAACCGGTGCTGATATCGTTATTCCCGCACACAGGGTTTTAACTTTCAAGCCCGGCCCGGCAATGAAGAAAACGGTCAACAACATGCCGATCAGCTAAGTCACCGTTGAGCGGTTCATTCGGCAAACTCGATTTGCGCCACGCCCTGCATGGACAATCGGCAGATTCTGGGGAAGTGCAGCATCTGAGGGTCAAACCATAGATGGCCGCTTGGACTCGATTGCGCAGGTGCAGCTTTCGGAGATATTTTCGATATGTCGCTTGACGGTGCACGGCCTGATTCTGCGGGCTGAAGCAATCTCTCGATTGGTTTTTGCCTCGGAAACCAGCGTCAAGACCCGTTCTTCCGCAACAGTCAAAGCAGATTCAAGCTTTGATCGCATACTCAAATCGCCGGGTAGCTAATCACTGGACGTGGCGACCGGCAGATAGCCGCTAGGGATATTTTTTAATTGCCTTCGAGTGCCGGCTTTTTCATTAGCGACCCACGGCGAGATCATGCGGCTTGGAAACCCACCGTGCGACTATCCAATGAATAAACCTTGATCGGCCAACCGCTGATAACGATTTTCGTGCGCATGATGAGCACGGCGCGAAGAGTGTGGCCAATTTTCCCGCGTGTGGAATTCAGGGCCATCGTCCTCGGCTCGTCGTGCTGCTGTCGTACTATCACAATGGCCCTGACTTGCCACAGAAGATGATCGAAGTCAGCGGTCTTGTTTCTGCTTATCGAGGGTACCCTTTAATCAATAGGGCTGTGGCTCGCTGTAACAAAAGTCATCCATCATGACAATGTCCACTCCGCCATTGGGCCGCTCCGAGCGTTTTAACACAGACTTGCACGTTTCGGAAAAGGACCTTGTTCCGGTACGAAGTGACGGCGGGATCGAAATTTACGCAGCCTTTGGGACTAGCGCCGGGCTGCGTGATCATCTGCTGAATCACCTTCGCCCGTGGCTCCAGCGCCATGCCCATTGGTCACTTAACAATTGGCAAAAACTCGTGGGCTGCTACAACGAGGATCTGGATTCGCAGACACGGTGGAGTCAAGTCTGTTCTTCTCATTTTTCGGAGCTGCCCACGGCTAACTTGAAATGCTTCGTGCAAAGAAAAACGAATGTGCGCCGCGTTTCAGTAATGTTCTTTCGACCTTCGGCGTTGAGTAGCGACTTCTGCACCCCGTCGAAAAAACCAGTTTCTCGACAGCCGATCCAATCGCACCACT
>Ga0065715_10089404_pt1 | contig 10495 bp, 9 predicted proteins | sample MisBulReplicate1_FD_59102 | JGI IMG/M metagenome (GOLD analysis project Ga0065715, IMG submission 59102) | Miscanthus rhizosphere microbial communities from Kellogg Biological Station, MSU, sample Bulk Soil Replicate 1 : eDNA_1 v2 (version 2) | ecosystem: Host-associated > Plants > Roots >...
CCAGTTGCAGCAGCAGGCGCTCGCGGGCGCCGCGCGTGGCCTGCAGAGCGAGGGCGGCATCCACCTGCTCGCGGCGATCGTCGAGCAGCAGGGGATCCTCGTGCGGGCGCCGCGGAAACAGCCGCTCGGCGAGGCCGGGGACGAACACCACGCGGAACGATCGGCCGCGCGCCTGGTGCGGGCTGCCGACGAACACTCGCCCGTAGCGCCGGCTCGGTGGCTCGACGTCGAGCAGGCTCAACCGCTGAGCCAGGACGTCGCTGACCTCGCGCAAGGTGACGGGCCCTACCTCGCCGAGCGGCGCCAACTCCGCCAACACGCGCAGCACGCGCGTCGGCCGGCGCAGCACTTTCGGCACCAGCGCGTGCAGGCGCGTCAGCCATCCCGCCCAGCGATCGCTTTCGGGCCAGCTGGCGAACGTGTCGACGAGCGGCAGGGCGAAGTCCTGCAGCGAATGCAGATTGTCGCGTTCGCGCTCAATCGCCGGAATCCGCGGCGACTCGGGCTCCTCGGCGATCAGCGCCTCGAGCTTGCGCGCGTATTCCGCATCGAGCCCGTCGAGCCGACGATGCCACCGATCGCGGTAGTGAATCAATTTCGCGTCGACGAGCAGCCGCTCCCACCGCCACGGCGTTCGCAGCGAACCGCCAGCGATCGGCGCGGCCGGATCCTGCTCGCCCCGCTCGCCCTCCTCGCCTCGCTCCCCCTCCTCGCCCTCCTCGCCCTCACGCTCCGGTGCCACCCAGATGGCGCTCGCCGCTTCCGTTTCGCCTGAAGTCGGCACTTGCCCAAGCGACAGGTACTCGGCGAACCGCCGAGCGGAGAGGTCCTCGTTCGCGCAAGCCAGCAGCGCCAGCAGCGCCCGGCCGGCTGGATCGGGCCGCCGCGTTCCCCGGTCGAACCACGCGGGCACGCCGGCACGCGCGCAGGCGTGTTCGAGCAGGCCAATGTACTGCTGCGGGGACCGGACGAGGACCGCCATTTCGTCGAAGCGCACGCCGTCGGCAGCGCGCTGCAGGATTCGGCGGACGATCTCCAGGCACTCCCGGCCCTCGCCAGGGGCCGAGAACAACTGCACCGACTCGTCTTCCCCTACCTCCGGCGGCGCCTCGGTCGAGAACAAGTAGGTGCCCAGCCGTCCGAGCGCGCCGACGGGGCCGCCATCGCGCACTGCGTCGACCGGGACACCGAGTGTCTTCAGAGCGTCCGTCGTCGCACGATCGTCTGCCGTGACGGTGAAGAGCGCGCTGCCCGCGCGCGCGAGGAGCGCACCGACGAGCGAGGTTTCAAGGGGTCCATCGATTGGGACGTCGAGCAGAACGATCGGCCGGCCAGCCGCAACGAGGCTGCTCGTCGCGACAGCCGCGGACGCCGCACGGAGTACGTCAGCGCGACCCACCAGGCCGGATCGTTCGGTCTCGGCACGCAGCCCGCGCTCGAGATCCGCCAGGTCGGCACCGGAGTCGCCAAGAGCAGCGAGACGTGCTGTCTCGACGCCGGCAAGCGCGAGCTCGCCGAGCGTGCGTGCGACGGACCGCGGGAAACCCGGCATCCGCGCAACCGGTTCGAAGTAGCGCAGGTCATCCGCCTGCTCGAACGACGCGCGCGCCGCCACGGCCTCGAGGCTCAGGGGGGAAGCAGGCGCGACGCGGGCACGGGCGAGCACAGGCGCGGCCAGGCGGGCCACGAGCTCGTTGAACCCATACCGGCTGACGCCGAAGGTCGCGCCGCGCGCCGCCACGAGCGCGCGCGCCAGTTCGTCGGCAGCGCCACGGGAGGCCGCCACGATCGTGAGCTCCGCGTCCGCCGCGTGATGTGTGAGGAAGGCCAGCGCGGCCTGGATTCTGGCCCGGCTGGACGTACTGGAAATCGCTCTCGCCATCGTGACCTCCCGGTTCGCCTTGCCGGGCGTTCTGCGTGACGACACCGCGCCGGTGCGTCGAGCGCAGTTTAGCACGACGCTACGCAGCTTCGTGATCGCTGCGGGCGCCTTTTGCAGAGCAAGCTTCGCGCGATCGGGGTGACCGCGGCGCGCCCGCGGCCTCAGTACTCACGGGCGCTGCACGTCGCCGCACGGCCTGCCGTACCGCCATTACAAAAGTCTTACACGACGGATCCGCCCGAATTCGGCCGGATTACACAACTCTTACAGACGGCCGGGCTTGCCGTTGCTAGTCTCAGATGGCCCAAGCGCCGATGAACGGGCCGAAGACTTCTGGAGGATCCGTCGTGGTGAGTGCAGAGACCCGCCTGGTTACGCCGTCAAACGATCGCTACAAGGTGATCAACTGGATCACCTGCGTCGCCATGGTCGGCTTCCACGCCGGCGCCATCGCCGCGCTGTTCTACTTCTCGTGGACCGCCGCGGCCCTGACGGCCTTCTTCTACTGGATGTGCATCGGCCTCGGGATCGGGATGGGCTACCACCGGCTGCACACGCACCGCTCGTATCGCGTGCCGAAGGCGCTCGAATACTTCTTCGCGGTATGCGGCGCGCTGACGCTCGAGGGCGGCCCGATCTTCTGGGTGGCCACCCATCGCATCCATCACCAGAACTCCGATACCGATGATGACCCGCATACTCCGCACCACGGCGGCTTCTGGTCGCACATGGGGTGGATCCTCTTCGGCCAGGGCCATCACAACGACACCGCGCTGATGTCGCGCTACGCGCCCGACCTGGCCGCCGACCCGTTCTACCGCTGGCTCAACACGTGGCACTGGGTGCCGCTCACCGTCTTCGGCTTCACCGTGCTCGCCCTCGGCGGCTGGCCGATGGTGCTGTGGCTGGTCTTCTTCCGCGTGACCGTCGGCCTGCACGCCACCTGGCTGGTGAACTCGGCGACGCACATGTGGGGCCAGCGCCGCTTTGCGACGAAAGACGACTCGAAGAACAGCTGGTGGGTCGCCATCCTGACCTTCGGCGAGGGCTGGCACAACAACCACCACGCGCACCCGACCTCGGCGCGTCACGGCCTGGCCTGGTACGAGATCGACCTGACCTGGATCCAGATCCGCCTGCTGCAGCTGCTCCGCGTGGCCGACCGCGTCCGCCTGGTCACCGTGGACGGCAAGCAGCGCGGCGAAGGGCGGCGCGCCGCGTAATCCTGCTTCCCACTTAGGACTTGGCACTTCCCACTTAGCACTTCCCACTTGGCACTTCTCATGTGGCATCCTAGCCACATGATCACGGCGCCGAAGCGCAAGTCGATCGTCTTCGCGACGCTCGGTATCTGCCTGGTCGCGGTCGCCGTTGCCCTGAACGTCAGCTGGATCGTCATCAACTGGCGCGAAGGCCTGCTGCTCGCGCTCGGTCTCATCCTGTTCCCCCTCGTGATCGCAGGCCTCGTCCTCAACACGATCTTCCTGGTCCGCGAAGTGCGGCGCACTGAGCAGCACGACGCGTTCATCAACGCGGTGACTCACGAGCTCAAGACTCCGGTCGCGTCGATCCGTCTATACCTGGAGACACTGGAGCGCCGCGAGCTGCCTCAGGAGAAGCGGCGCGAGTTCTATCGCGTGATGATCGACGACTCGGATCGGCTGCTTCAGCTGATCGAGCAGGTACTGCAGGCGGGGCGCACCAGCGCGCGGGCGGTGGTGCTCCACCAGGTGCGCGTCGACCTGCGCGACACGGTTCGCGAGTGCCTCGATCTGGCGCGCATGCGTCATCATCTCGAGCCCGACGCGCTCGCGTACTCGGATCGCCTGGGCAATCCGCAGCAGGCGACCGTGCTCGGCGACCCTGACGAGCTGAAGGCGGCGCTCTCGAACCTGGTGGACAACGCGATCAAGTACTCGAACAACGGCGTGCGCGTGGAGGTGGAGTTGGCCCCTGTGGACGAGCGCCGAGTGGCCATCCGCGTCACCGACCAGGGGATCGGCATCTCCCCTGGCGAGTTGAAGCGGGTCTTCCGGCGCTTCTACCGAATCCCGGAGGCAGTCGCGATGCGCATCAAGGGCACCGGCCTCGGCCTGTTCATCGTCAGCTCCATCGCGCGCAAGCACGGCGGAAAGGTTTTCGCCGAAAGCCCCGGCCCCGGCCGCGGCAGCACCTTCACCCTCCAGCTTCCGGTGGCGCCGCCGGCATGAGCCGCATCCTCGTCGTCGAAGACGAACAGCACCTCGCAGACGGGCTGCGGTTCAATCTCGAGGCCGAGAGCTACGACGCCGAGGTCGTGGACACTGGCGAAGCGGCGCTCGATCGGCTCTTCGGCGACGGCGATCCCGTGGATCTCGTGGTCCTCGACGTCATGCTCCCGGGGTTGAGCGGATTCGACGTCGTCCGCCGGCTGCGCGAGTCGGGACGCTATCTGCCTGTCCTGCTGCTGACCGCGCGTGGGCATGCGGACGACGTGGTAATGGGGTTCGAGGCGGGAGCTGACGACTACCTGCCGAAGCCGTTCGACCTGAGTGTGCTCATCGCCCGCATCACCGCGCTGCTGCGGCGTCAGGCCTGGGGTCGTCGCGGTGAACCGCTGTCCGAGGGGAGCGCCCCCTCGACGCCGGACCGGTTCGAGTTCGCCGGACGTCTCGTCGATTTCGCGGCCCTGGAGATCCGGCGCGACGACCGCGTCGCCCCGCTGACGCTCATGGAGGCCAACCTGCTGCGGTTCCTCGTCCAGCGTGAAGGCCAGATCGTCTCGCGGAAGGACATCCTCGAGCAGGTCTGGGGCGTCCGAGAGGACACGGACACCCGCGCGATCGACAACTTCATCGTGCGCCTGCGGCGCCTCGTGGAAGACAATCCCACGCAGCCGCGCCACCTGTTGACCGTGCGAAGTGTGGGCTACCGCTTCGTAGCCGCGCCCTGATCAGGACCCCTGATGCTCAACGCCGATCGCTACTTCAGCCCGGTTCCCGTCGTCCGCGAGGCCGCACGCGCGTTGTATGCCGAGTGCGCGGGGCTGCCGCTGGTCTGCCCGCACGGCCACGTCGACCCGCGCCTTCTCGCGCACGACGAGCCGTTCCCCGATCCCGCGACACTCATCGTGGTCCCCGATCACTACATCGTCCGGATGCTGTACTCGCAGGGCGTCCCGATGGAATCGCTGGGCATTCCTCGCGTTGACGGCGTCGCGGTGGAACAGGATCCGCGGCGGATCTGGCAGCTGTTCGGCGACCACTACCACTTGTTCCGCGGGACCCCCAGCGGCGCATGGCTCGGCCACGAGTTCGAGGATGTATTCGGGGTGACCCAGCCGCTCAACGGCCGGACGGCGATGGCGATCTACGACCAGATTCAGGAGCGCCTCGGTCGGCCCGACTTCCGGCCGCGCGCGTTGTTCGATCGCTTCAACATCGAGGTCCTCTGCACGACGGACGCCGCGACCGACACGCTGGAGCACCACGCAGCCATCCGCGCATCGGGTTGGAAGGGCGCCGTGCTGCCGACGTTCAGGCCAGACCTCGCGATCAACGTTCGTCACCCGGGCTGGCACGCGGAGATCGATCGGCTGCGCGCGCAGACGAAGGAAGCAATCACGTCGTTCGACAGCTACATCCGGGCACTCGAGCACCGGCGGGCGTTCTTCAAGTCGATGGGCGCCAAGGCGACCGACCATGCGGCAGAGACGCCGTTCACGTGCCGGCTGTCGGCCGCCGACTCCGCCGCGCTGTTCGATCGCGCGGTCGCGGGCAAGGCCTCGGCAGAGGACGCGCGCCTTTTCACGGGCCACATGCTGACCGAGATGGCACGGATGAGCGTGGAAGACGGGCTGGTGATGCAACTGCATCCGGGATCGGATCGCAATCACAATGCGCTGGTCTTCCAGAAGTTCGGCCCCGATCGCGGCTGCGACATCCCGCTGCAGACCGAGTACACGCGAAACCTGAAGCCGCTGCTCAACGCCTTCGGCAACGACGCCCGGCTGACGCTGGTCCTCTTCACGCTCGACGAGACGACCTACTCGCGGGAGCTGGCGCCGCTTGCCGGCCACTACCCGAGCCTTCGTCTGGGACCGCCGTGGTGGTTCCACGACAGCATCGAGGGGATGACGCGCTTCCGGTACCACGCGATGGAAACGGCCGGCATCCACAACACCGCCGGCTTCAACGACGACACGCGCGCCTTCCCGTCGATCCCGGCCCGGCACGACCTCTGCCGCCGCGTCGACGCCAACTTCCTGGCCGATCTCGTCTGCCGTCACGTCGTGTCGATGGATGAGGCCCGCGAGATGATGCGGGCACTTACCTACGACCTGGTGAAGACCACCTACCGGTTGAACTGAACACTTCGGACCTCCCCTGTCCGGTGGTCGGTCAAGACTCCCTCACCAGTGGCACAGGACTTCAGTCCTGTGCGTCAGCCACGCCTGTAGCTGATGAGCAGAACTGAAGTTCTGCTCCACATGTGTCGCAGAGGGAGGTCACCATGCTGGCACTGGTTCTTGGAGACGTCGTCGAGTCGGTGAGAGCGCACGGGTTGCACGTGGCCACTCGGCCACGGCGTGCCGTCCGGAAGATCTGCGCGGGCTGCGAGCGGCAGCGCGCGCTGTTCAGGTATCACGGCGTGGTGAAGTGGGACCGCTACCACACGATGTGCTTCCGCTGCTTCCGCGCCCAGGTCGATCGGCTGCGGCGCGTCAGGCCGGACCTTCACGCCTGAGCGAGCGATCGAGGTCGGCCAGCGCGGCCTCCAGCATCTGCCGGTGGGCCGGCTGCGTGGCCTGTGCAAGGTCGGCCGCGACTCGCGCCCGGGCCAGCTCCATCGCCATTCGAGCGGGGTCTGGCGGCGTGACCGCTGCTCGACGCTGCTCGCGAGCAGCACGCAGATCGTCCTGCTGCGACTCGACGGCCTTGCTGTCAAACCCTCGCGCCACAGGACGGCTCCGTCACTGTCCCTTGATCCTGGACCACAGCTTGCCGAGCAGGCCACCCACGACGCGTTCGATCACGCGTTCCGCCTTCTGGCGGAGGTTGCCGCCGTGGATCTGGCAGTGCGCAGAGGGTACATCATCGCCGGCCTTGAAGTACTCCGTGTAGGTCGGACAGCCTTCCACCGGGCGTAGATAGGAGATCCGGCAGAGCTCGACGGCGCGCATACCGTCGGGCGGAGCGAACGCGCCGGGACGGACCATGCGGCTCGCCCGGCGCATGAACTCGGCCCAGATCGGCAACGCCACACGCGCGCCAGAGGCGCCATTTCGGATCGTCGCGGGCTGATCGAACCCCACCCACACGCCGGCGACGAGGTGTTGGGAGTAACCAACGAACCAGGCATCCTTGAAGTCGTTCGTCGTGCCGGTCTTTCCCGCAACCGGAAATCGGACGCCCCACGAGCGCACGGCGGTGCCCGTGCCACGATCGATGACGTCGGTCATCAGCGAGACGACCTGAAACGCGACGTCCTCGGGCATGACACGCTGCAGGTCGTCGGACTCCTCCAGGGCGACGCCGCCGGCATCGTCCACTACTCGTAGAATCGCGTGTGGCGCCACGGCGTTGCCGCCGTTGGGAAACGCCGCGTAGGCGGCGGTGAGCTGCAGCGGCGTGACGAGCCCCGTGCCAAGGGCCAGCGATGGCACATCAGGCTGGTCCGGCACGCCGAGCGACGAGGCGAGCCTCAGCACCGGCCGTGCCCCCACTTTCTGTTGCAGCGCGACGGCGGCGCGGTTGTTCGACTCGAAGAACGCCTGGCGAAGCGTCAGCCGGTCTTCGATCTGTCCGGACACGTTGCGCGGCGTCCACTCTTCCTGGCCCTGTGGAGCAAGCGCCGCCAGTCCGTGGAGCACCGTGGCCGGCGTCATCCCGCGCTGCAGCGCTACGGCGTAGACGAACGGCTTGAACGCCGAGCCGGGCTGACGCCTGCTGCGGGCGGCGCGGTTGAACGGCGAGACGCGGAAGTCGCGTCCCCCGACGATGGCCAGGACGTGGCCGGTGTCGGGATCGAGTGCGACGAGCGCGGCCTGGAGGTCCGGAATGCCGAGCCGGGCGAGACCGTTCGCCACCGACTGCTCCGCGATGTCCTGCAGCGCGGGAAGCACGGTTGTGTGGACCTCCCAGTCCGGCGGCTGGTCGCCACCGAAGCGGTCGCGGAACTGCTGTCGCAGATATTCCTTCGCATACCCCTGGCGCGCCTCGAGCAGCGCCGGGTAAGGCCTGATCTTCAGCCGCTGCTGCTTCGCCGTCTTCAAATCAGCGTCGGTGATGAAGCCGGCAGCCCGCATTCGGGCGAGGACGTGATCGCTTCGCCGGACCGCGCCATCGAAATTGGACCACGGAGAGAGCGCTGACGGTGCCTTCACCAGGCCTGCGATGAGCGCCGCCTCGGCAAGCGTCAGGTCCGATGCGTGCTTGCCGAAGAGGCTCGTCGACATGGCCTCGACGCCGTACATTCCGGCGCTGAGGAACACGCGGTTCAAGTACAGCTCGAAAATCTGCGATTTGGTCAGCCGTACCTCGAGCATCAGGGCGATGACCGCTTCCTTGCCTTTACGGCCGACCGTCCGTGCATTCGAGAGGAACAGGGTGCGAGCGAGCTGTTGCGTCAGCGTGGACGCGCCCTCGACGGCTTCGCCGCGCCTCACGTTGTCGCGCACGGCGCGCAGCAGGCCCACCGGATCGATGCCCGGGTGATAGTAGAAGCGGCGATCCTCGGTCGCGATGAGCGCTTCCTGCAGGTAGGGCGAGATCTGCTCCAGCGGCACATCGCGCCGACGTTCGTCGAGCCGGAACCACGGCCGGCCGTCGGCGCCGTAGAACGTGACGTCGCCGACGCCGCTGGCGAGACGGTTCACCGCCAGCGCATAGCGCACACTCCAGACGACTGCCACGATTCCCCCGGCGAGGACGCTGACGAGCAACAGAAGCGCGACCACATCGAGGGGCCGCCGGATCGCGCGAGCCAGTACCGCCAGGTCACTGGCGACGTCGCGAGCGCGTTGTCGCGCACGCTGGAGGATCACGCGCCTCCGTCGTCTGGAGGCTCAGCGCCCCCTTCTGCTGCCGCATCCATCGGGACGGCATGACGCCGCGCATAAAGGTAGGCGCCGGCAAAGATCACGATGATGAGGCCGAGCGAGAACCAGCGGGGAATCTCGAAAGCGATCCACTCGCGGCTGTGAGCCCACTCGAACAGGAGCTTGATGCCCACCCACGCGATGATCACGAAGGCGCCGTCCACGAGCGGCGGGTAACGCCGGACCACCGTCAGGAGCTGCCCGATCACCAGGCGCATCGCGACGATGCCAAGGATGCCGCCGGTCAGAACGACCCACAGCTTCGGCGACATCGCGACGCCGACGAGAATCGAGTCGATCGCGAAGACGATGTCGGTGAGCTCCACCTTCACCACCGTCGCCCAGAACGCCGTGAGGCCCAGCCACGGCCTCGCCGGCGGGGCCGTCCGGCGCGTCGCCGCGTCGCCCTGCAGGAAGAAGTGCTGGTATGGCAGCCAGAGCAAGTACGCCCCGCCGAGCAGCTTCACCAGCGACAGCTGGATCATGTGGACCGCGAGCACCGTCGCCACCGTCCGGAAGACGAAGGCGCCGATGATGCCGTAGCGGAGCGCCGGCTGCTGTTGATCGCGCGGGAGGCCGAGGACGAGGACCGCCAGGACCATCGCGTTGTCGGCGCTCAGCAGACCCTCGAGCACCACAAGCAGCAGGACGGTCAACAAGTCAGACGGAGCAAATGACATCGATGCCGTCGAGTATGACCGATTCGGGATCGCGGCCCGGCCGACTGTGCAGATCGGCGGAACCCATAGTTGACACGACTCGTATCAACTACTAGACTTGTCATGTAGCAAGATTGACCATGGCGCCCGTTCAGGATTTGTATCTGATCAGCATGGCCGCTCGGATGCTCGGCATGCACCCGCAGACGCTGCGGAAGTACGAGCGGCTGGGACTCGTGCGACCGAGCCGGACGCTGGGCAGCATGCGCGTCTACACGCACGACGAGCTCGAGCGCCTCCGGTTGATCAAGCATCTCGTTGACGAAGTGGGCGTGAACCTCGCCGGCGTTCAACGATTGCTCTCGGTCGCGGAGATCGTGGAACGAATGCGGCCGCTGCTCGGAGACGAGGCCCCTTCGCGCGCCGATGCACGCCACCGCCTGGCGCGTGAACTGGAAGCGCTGAATCGGATTCTGGGGCTGTAGGTATGGACTTCAAGGACTACTACACGACGCTCGGCGTGGCCAAAACGGCTACGGACAAGGAGCTCAAGCAGGCCTATCGCAAGCTGGCCCGCAAGCACCATCCGGACGTCAACCCCGGCGACAAGTCGGCGGAGGCGCGCTTCAAGGAGATCAACGAGGCGTACGAGGTGCTCGGCGATCCCGAGAAGCGGCGGAAGTACGACGAGCTCGGCGCCAACTGGCGCGCGTACGAACAGGCGCAGCACTCGGGCGGCCCGAACCCGTTCGAGCAGGGGCGGTGGACTGTCAACACGGGTGGCCAGCCCGGCGGCTTCCACACCATGTCCGAAGAGGAGATGCAGCAGATCTTCGGGACGGAGAACCCGTTCTCGGACTTCTTCAACACTTTCTT
>Ga0065715_10089405_pt1 | contig 10487 bp, 5 predicted proteins | sample MisBulReplicate1_FD_59102 | JGI IMG/M metagenome (GOLD analysis project Ga0065715, IMG submission 59102) | Miscanthus rhizosphere microbial communities from Kellogg Biological Station, MSU, sample Bulk Soil Replicate 1 : eDNA_1 v2 (version 2) | ecosystem: Host-associated > Plants > Roots >...
AGCCCCGTCGGCAGTCCGGGGATAACCACAGGTTTCAGGGTCGCGGCCTCGAGCACGCGCGCGGCAGACCGCGCGTCGTCGTTCACGTAGACCGTCAGGAACCGTCCACCTTTCGAGAAGGCGGCGCCCGCGACATCCCACTTCTCCTCATAGATCGGCTTGGTCGCACCAGTCGCGATGTCGAAGCTGCGCAGCGACGCGAACTCGCCCCCCGCGTCCGAGATCAAGAGCAGCCGCGAGCCGTCTGGTGAGAAATCCGCCGGCCTGTTGCTCACGCTGCCGGTATGGGCGGTGATATTTTGTGTCGTCCGTCGAGTTCGGTCGTGGAGAAAGATGTCTGCGTCGGATGTGGTGCGCGACTTTACAAGGGCGATGTAACGTGTGTCGCGCGAGATGTCGCCGATGTCGAAACCCTCGGTGTTCCGGTACAGCAGGGTTCGCGCATACCCATCGACGGCGACGCCATAAAGGTCGAAGTACCGTGGATCGCGCTCGTTCGTCGACACGAAAAACGATCGGTCGTCTCCCGCCCATCCAAGAAAAGTCGCCTTGAGTTTCGCGCCTGGCGTCACGTCCACCACCGAGCCGTCCGGCGCCTGCACGTAGATGTGCGTCAGTTCGTTGCCGCCTTCGTCGCTCGAGTACAGAATTCGATCGTCGTTCGGAAAGTATGAGAGGGCGAAGACCGAATTCTTCGTGGATCGCGTCAGGGGCTGTGGCGCGCCGCCCGATGCCGGCACGGCGTACGCATTCCAGATGCCGGACAGGTCGGACGAAACGAGGATCTTCTGGCCGTCGGACGACCATGCCGCCCCTCGAAACTGCGTGTTCTGATAGAAATCTTCGACCGAGTACGTCGCCGGAGCTTTCGCTTGATCGAGGGATGCGTTGGAACCAGGTGTGATTTCGCGAGTACCGCAGGCCGCGACGAGGATCAACGCGGCACTCGATGACCATCGGCCGATCGCTGATGACATATGCACCTCCTGCTGAGGGCAAAATCATAGCCTAACGGCCGACGATCTCGTCTGATTTACAGCACGGTTCTCAGCCACTCGGCGACGAGCGAGATCGCTCTCACGCTCAACGCCGCGACAAAGAGGAGTACCGCCAGCGTGAAGGTGATGCTGATCGTCGCACCCGCGAGGCTGACCACCGCATCGACCAGGTCGCGGAATTTCACGGGACGCTGAATGTGTGCGAAAGTGCCGCCCCCCAGGATGAACAGGCGCGATGCCTGGGCCGCGACCACGCTCTGCGTGGCAGGTTCGGCGCTCGCCGGAGGAATCAGGTAGCGCCACACCGGATACGCTGTCACTTTTTCTTCAACGACGACAGATAAGCGACGAGCGCGTCGAGATCGTCTTTGGACAGCGTCGAGAACGACTTCATCACCGGCTTTCGCTCGGCGTGGGCCTTCTCGCGCATCTCTACCGGGTTGACCAGCCACTGCCGGATCTCATCGTTCGATAATTTCGAGAGCGCTTCGTCCAGCGGTCCCTTGACATTACCCTTACCGGCCAACGAATGGCACATCGCGCACTTCTGCGCGGCGTACACCTTCATGCCCCGCTCGACCGACCCCCGCGCGAAGGCCGGCACCGCCCACGACAGTGCACTCAGGACAAACGCCGCAACTACGACACGACTTCTCATCGATTCCTCCTGGTTACCACAAGTAGCTCAACCGCAACATGAAGGTATTGTCCGTGTATGGCAGATAGGCGTTACCTAGAAGCAACGAGCCTGTATTGATGTCGATGCGACCGAGGGCCGACAACCCGAGCGCGAAGTCCTGCACCTCGTAACTATCGTGCCAGTACACCAGCCCGATCGCGAAGTCGCGCCGGAGCCGATATCGCGCATCGAAGGTGCCGTGCCGCAGATCGTTGATCAGCACTGGAAGCGGCTGCGGCGTCACCAGCGTCGTGTCGGCGGTCAGGACATAGTCGTAGCGAGCGCGCGATCGGCTGAGGTCGTACGACATCCGCAGCTCCGTCTTCGGCACCAGCGTGAGCAGATCTGCGCTGATATTTGCCGTGTGCACACGCTCGGCGCCGTTGGTAAACCAGTTGCGCGTCGGGTCGGTGAACTGCACACCTGAGGCCGCCTGCCGCGACATTTGCCGGCTCTTGTATGTCTCGTACCCGTAGTTCGCGCCGAACGACATCCCGTCGGACGGCACGTAGTCGGCTCCAAGCGCGTAGGTTCGATTATCGAGGTGTTGAAGACCGAACGCCGCATCCGGCCGATGGTCGTTACCGGTTGCGACGGTGAGATTGATGCCCACGGTGGCAATCGGCGTCAGCTGAAGAATGGTCGAGAGCCGGTTGCGGTTGCGGTCCGAGATGTCGAACTGGCGAAGCGAGGCCTGTTCGCCGATCTCATCCAGCACCTCCTCATCAAGCCCGGTCCCTTTCAACATCGATCGCTCCACGCCGGTGCGCAGGCTCACGTATGCGTTGCCGCTCACATCAACCGACGCCCGGACCGTGTTCTCCCGGGTCGTCTCCACGTAGCGGTGGGTGCGTTCGATCTCTTCGCGGCCGAAGCCAACCCGGAACGCCGTGAAGGGAACCGCCTTCGGCGTGTACGACGCATCCGCATCGAAATGATCGCGGACGTATCCAAGCGGCTCGTTGCCGCCGAGCAGTGAGGTCACAACTGACTGATCGGTCCGCACGTAGTTGGTGATCGCGAAATGCGGGGTGCGATTGTCGAAGTTGTACCGCTTGAACCGGGCCGTCAGCGAGACCTCGCGCAGGGGGTGCGACGAGGCCGTGTAGTTCATCGCGGTCACGCGAGCATCGGCTTCCGCCGTCGGCCGGTCGAGCGGAATCGGCGCGATGGCCGTGTTGACGGTGAACGGGATCAGCGCCGCATTCTGCGCCCAGGTCCCCACCGAGAGGTACGCGGTAATCTGGCTGTGAGCCGGGAGCTTGATCGATCCGGCGGTATTAACCGTGTTGCTGTGGCTGCTGGGCCACAGCGCCATGCGTCCCTGCGAGACGGCGGAGGTCGTGTCCGTAAACCGCAGCGGGTTGTCCACGATGATCGATTCGACTTGGTTCGTAAACCAGGATCCGTCGTACCCCACCCGCACCATTGCGCGCGTGTTGGCCCACTCGAGCGCGCTACCCACATCGGTGGATCGGTTATCCAGCGGCGCGGGCACCTCGAACTCGTTGCTGAACCCGAATCCTACGCCCCACTGCTGCTTTCCTCCCCGGTGCGTCGTCTTCACCTTAAGCGATAAGTCGAGGTTGCGTGCGGGTGTCACCACCACATTGACCGATGCGATGTCTCGCCGCGAGCGAAGATCGAACGACAAGGCCTGCGGCGCCACGTCAGCCAGCCTCAGCGTGCCGGCCTCCAGTCCCTTTTGAATCGAATCGTCGATGCGGAACTCGCCCGGCGCGGGACTTGTGAACAGCGTGCGCGTGCCGGCGCTATTGAAGAGCGGGATCTGATTCCACTCAAAGCTCAACTTGAATTTGCCGGCTTGCCTGAGCTCGCCGAAGTACCGCTGATCGCGGTACCCCAGATGATCGGCGCCGGCGGAAAACACCCATTTCTTGTCGTCGTGTGTATACCGAAGCCGATCGACCGTCGGCCCGTCCCGCAGGTCGCGGTATCGCTGGTTGCGTGCCGGATCGCCGGTGTTGGAACTCATCCGCACGCCGAAATCCACCGAACCGCTCGCAGGCGCGACATCGCCCGCGGCCGGCTGCTGAGCCAACACACTGCCGCCAGATCGACCCAGAAGCACAGCCACCAGGATGAGGTAATAGAATTTCTGCATCATCGTCCTCTCAACGATGGAACGCATTCCCCGAAGGGGAATTCGACCCATGAATGTTCTCGTGGCACGACACGCAGCTCCGGCCCACGATTCGGACGCTGGCATTCTTCACCTGCGCGTTGTCATAAATGGTTGACGGGTGATTGGTCCCGATATGGCACCGCTGGCACAGCATCGGCACCTTCGCCACAAGCAGGCGCTCGTTGGTCGATCCGTGCGGGTCGTGGCACGTGACGCAGCTCTCGCGTCCTGGCGGATGCTCGAACAGGAACGGCCCCCGCTTTTCGGCATGACAGCTGATGCACGATTCGTTGATGTAGTTGCCCGTGCGGAGCAGCTTGAGATTGGTCGACCCGTGCGGGTTATGGCACGACGTGCACTCCATCTTCCCTTCACGCACCGGCATGTGATTGGTGCGCTGCAGCTTCAGCGTCTGCGCGCGATGACACGATCCGCACAGCTGAATCTGCGAGGTTTTCTTCAACTGTGCCTGCTCCGACTTCGGATCGTGAACGCTGTGGCACGTGGTGCATGTGAGGTTGCGGGTATCATGCGCGCTGCCCTGCCACTGCGCATGCTCGCTGCGGTTGTGGCACGACGCGCACACCTGACTCACCTCGCGCGGCGCCATCTTCGGAAACACACGGATCTTCGTGACGTCGCCGTCCGCGTCCACGTGCGCCTTCCCTGGGCCGTGGCACGATTCGCAGCCCATCCCGGCCATCGGCGTGCGGGGGTTGACGGCACGCGCGTGCTCGGTATGGCTCAAGCTCGTGCCCTCGGCGTCGTGACACGTCACGCACGTGTCGGCCCCGACATAGCCGGGCGGCGGAGCCTGTGCCTGCACCGCTCTCCCAAGTGCCGCAGCTGGTTGAGGTGGCAGAAAATCCGGGGCCGCAAGAACGGCGCTGGCACATAACACGCCAGCGCTACAGACGACTGCTGCATTGATAAGAAATCGCGGTGGGACCATTAACCTCAATGCGAGTCCTCCTTTGATGTCGGCCGTAACGCAACCGACGTACCCGTCGCGAGCGCGCAAACAAAGCCAAATCTATTAGGACTTCGTTCAGCTCTGATCGCAGGTGATGCGACGGTTGCGCACTATTTCGCAGTGTCTGGGAAAAACCCCCCGTCACTGAGGAGGATATACGCCCTGCGCGGCGGCAGGTGTGCTGAACAGCACACTGCATCACCCGCTGATTCATACGATCCGCTTTGCACGCTTTGGCAACGCCCGTGATGACTCTGAAAGATACGCACGCGGTTTCGGCCTGAACGCGCGCACACAAAGAAAAAGGGCGCGAGAATCCTCGCGCCCTCTTCTTGTACCCGTCGCTCGCCCAGAGCCTAGAGCCTAAAGCCCATTTCTAAAACACGTACTTCAACCCGAACTGCAGTTGACGCATGTCGGTCCGCGTCGAACTGATCCTGCCGAACGCCACGCTCGAAAGACTTGTATTCGGATCGCCAAAATTCGGACGGTTCAGGAAATTGAACGCTTCAAACCGGAATTCCACGTAGTGCTGAGTGTTGAGATGAAACTCCTTCGCCAGCGAGAAATCCCAGTTCTTGATGCCCGGGCCAACGACTTCGCTGCGTCCGGCGGTGCCGAACGTCCCGTTTGGCGCTCTCGAGTACGCGGCGGTGTTGAAGAACTTGTCAACCGTTGGATTGTCGAGTTTCGTGCTGACATTGAAATCGCGATTCGGCCGGCAGCAGTTGCCGATGTTGGCGGTATCCTCGCCTGCCGACACCGTCAAAGGAAATCCTGATGCGAGCGTGACGACAGAGGTCACTTTCCAGCCGCCGATCACACTGCCTAATGCCCCGTTGCTGAGAAACCGGCGGCCCGGTCCGAACGGCAGATCGTAGACCGCCGACGTCACGAATCGGTGCCGTTGGTCGAAGACCGATGGACCGTCCTCGCACGACAGGCAATAAGAGCTTTGGGGATTCAAGGGGTCTGTGCCAAGCGTGCGGATTCCGCTTCCGTTATCCCACGATTTCGACAAGGTGTAGGCGCCGAGGATCGTCAGCCCGCCCGAGTACCGGCGAGTCAGCTTCATGCCGAGCGAGTTGTAATGGGAGTAGCCGACGTTGGCGGCACCCTGGAACAGTCCGAACTCTGGAAATGGCGACCGCTCGGCGACGTTCGCCGTGCCTGGAACAGGCTGGTTCGCCAGGTTGATCCAGCGCTGCAGCTCGTGACCCTGTGTTCCGAGATAGCTGACCTCGAGCGACGTGTTGGCCGCAAGCTGGCGCTCGACGGTGGCCTCATATTGATCGACGTACGGCGTCTTGCGATCAATTTGATCGGTGAGCACCAACGGTCTGACCACGCACAAGGTCCCAGCCGGCGTGTTGCAGGGATTCGCGGCGCCGAAGTTGAACGGATCTTTCCAGGTGGAAATCAGGTTCGTGGCGGTCGATTGCACCGTGAGCCGTCCCTGAATATTTCGGTTTTTGTCGAAGACGATGTTGCCGATGTCCTGAACGTAGAAGCGGCCGACGCCGGTACGCAGAACCCAGCTCGCGGTCGGGCTCCACGTGAGCCCCAGACGCGGCGCGAAGTTCGTGTAGTCGGCCTTGATGAGGCGCTTCCCGAAGCGGCCATCGCGGGCAACCTGGATGTCGGGAGCAAAGCGGATGTTTGCGTTCTCGTAGAAGTCGCCGGTGCCCGACCGGACCAGGACGGGGTGAAGGCTGCGGTCCGCCACTTGCGGCTGCGGTGTGTTCAACGGAATATCCGCAACGATCTGTCTGTTCCCCGAGTCGGTCCATGGCGGCGTGAACTCGTAGCGCAAGCCGACGTTCAGGGTGACAGAAGGTTTCACCTTCCACGTATCGGCGACGTAGTACGACTGGCTCAGCGCATGAAGCCGTGCGACAGCCAGCCCCGACGCGTACGACCAGGTGCCGATGTAGCCAAGCAGGTAATCGGCGAAGCCGTTTCCCGTCGCAATGTTGTTGTTGAACCCGGCGGAGCCGCGTGCGAATTGATTACCGTCCTGGTTGTAGCGATCGAAGCGAAGCTCGCCGCCAAACTTGAAAAAATGCGAGCCTCGGGTCCAGGACACGTTGTCGATGAACTGAAAGGTCTTATTGCGGTTGACGAACGGCGATTCGGAATTGTCGCCAAATCCAGAGAACGACGCGATGCCGATGCTCGGGAGTCCCCATGCATCGGGTGGAATCTCGGTGGGCAGCGCGAAACCGACCTCGGCAATCGGGTTTCGAACGTTGTTCAGCTCTCCTCCGGAGTGATTGAAGAAGACGTTGTAGCCGAACCGCATTTCGTTGACGAGCGTCGTCGTCAGAACGCGGGCATTGTCAACGACGGCCTGTTGAGCTTTCGTTGCAACCCTCGACCCGTTGAAGCGAAGCCCGCCAGTCAGCGCGTTTTCATGCGTCCAGCTGTACCGGCCGTACCACGTCGACTTGCTGCTCTCCACGTAGTCGATCCGGGTCGTAAATTGATTCTTGTCGGTCCTGTCCCGGTTCACCGACAGATAGTTGTTGGCCAGACTCGACGTGGGCTGATTGGGGGTCGGATAGTAATCGAGAAACGCCCGGGAGATAGGGTCGATGCGATTGGACGGAATGATGTTTCCCGGAAATGGCGCGTTCGTGAGCGGATCTCGAATCGGCGTGCTGATCTCCGAGAAATTGCCGCTGCGCATCGCGACCGACGGCAGGCTGAAATACGACTGCCGCTGGTTGCGTAAACGGAAGCCCTCGTAGTTGCCCAGGAAGAAGAGCTTGTCCTTGCCGTTGAAGAGGCTGCCAAGCTGAACCGGGCCACCGAGCGTGAAACCAAACTGGTTCCATTTGAATGGGCTCGAGGTGGGCACCACGCCACCAAATGCGTACGGGAGCGCATCGAGCTCGTTGTTGCGAAGGAACTCGAACACGGTGCCGTGATAGTTATTGGTGCCCGCTTTGGTCGTGACGCTCACCTGACCAAGTTCGCGGCCAAGCTCGGCCGAGTAAATGCCGGTCTGGACCTTGAACTCCTGCAACGCATCAATCGAGGGCAGAAAGATGTACGAGTTGAAGTTCACGTCGGTGTTGTTGATGCCGTCGAGCGTGAAGTAATTCCATTCGCGCCGGCCTCCGCCGATCGACAGCTGCTGCGTGGATCGGTCGCCGCCCTGCCGAGGCCCGGAAGATCCCGACCCGGAAAAACTCGCCGACACGTTCGGCGTCAGCTCGACCATCTTCAGAAAATTCCGGCCGTTGAGAGGCAGCTCGACGATGCGCCGGTTTTCGATGACCGTGCCGAGCACGGCGTCTTCGGTGTTGAGCATGGGCGCGACGGCGGTCACCATCGTCGTCTCGTTCAGCGTGCCGATCTCCATATGGAAATCGAGGCGGATGGTCTGCTGTGTCTGCAGCTCGATGTTGTTCCGGCCCTCACCTCGAAAACCATCCAGCTCGACTTTGACGCTGTATAGCCCCGGCTGCAGGTTGGGAAATACATACACACCCGAACTGTTGGCCTGTTGCGTCACCGTCGCGGCGGTTTGCGTATTGGTGACGGTGACCGCTGCCCCAACCAGGACGCCTCCGGTGGTGTCTGTCACAATGCCAGTGATTTGCCCGAACGTCTGAGCCGAGACCGGCAATGCCGGAGCAAGCAGGAAGCTGAACGCTGCAATCCAACCGAACGCCTTACGCATCGGATTCCCCCTTGAGATTGTCTGGTTGAGCGAGTCCTAATCTCCGGTATGCGGGGCCCAATGTCAAGCAATGATGCAGCGTCCGTAACTGAGCGCACATCCGGCCGTAACTTGTTGTAACAGGACGAATTCATGCTTCCAATCGCCCGCGCGACAAGGCATACTGTCTGGGTCCCGATTAATCCCTATCGCCGTGCTGGAGGCAATAGATGAAGCCGTTTCCGTCCACCAGGGTACTAAGTCTTGGCTTGGCCGTCCTGGCGGTGACCTTGTTCTTTTGCCTGCAGGTGGAGACATCTGCACAACAAGCAAGCCGGCAGCAGGCGGCGAGTCCCCTGCCTCCGTCGGCCGCCGTTGCGGCGACGCCTGCGTCAGACGCGCGGCGAACACTCGATAAGTACTGCGTCACCTGCCACAACGAACGCCTCAAGACTGCGGATCTGCGGCTGGATCGCATCGACGTCGAGCACCCTGGTGCAGACGCCGCAATCTGGGAGAAGGTGGTTCGCAAGGTGCACACCGGCACCATGCCGCCGCCCAACATGCCGCAACTCTCCAAAGACGACCGGCACACGCTGCTCGCATGGCTGGAAACCTCGCTCGACAGCGCCTCCGCCGCCACACCGAACCCGGGCCGCACGGAAACGCTCCGGCGCCTGAATCGGACCGAATATCAGAACGCGATTCGAGACCTGCTGGCGCTCGATATCGACGGCGCCTCGCTGCTTCCACCCGATGAGAGCGGCTATGGCTTCGACAACGTCACGGTCGGAGATCTTCCGCCCACGCTCCTCGACCGCTACATCTCGGCGGCTCAGAAGATCAGCCGCCTGGCGATCGGCACCACCGAATCATCCCTGCAGAGCGACATCATTCGCCTGCCGGCGGACCTCACGCAGGAAGATCACGTGGACGGCCTGCCGATCGGCACACGCGGCGGCGTGTCCGTGTCCCACACCTTTGTGCGGGATGGCGAGTACGAAATTCAGGTCTGGCTGACGCGCAGCCTCGAAGGGAACGTCAGCGGGTTGCGAGAGCCGCGTTCGCACGATCTGCTTGTGCTGGTCGACAAGGAGCCGGTGGCCACGTTCAAGATCGAGAAGCGTCCGGACAACGACGATACGGTCGTGGACAAGGATTTGAAGGCGCGGGTGACGGTGCGTGCCGGTCCACACGAAATCGGCGTCACGTTCGTGAAAGATGGTTCGTCGCTGCTTGAAACGGCGAGGCAACCCCTGCAATCGCATTACAACGATAGACGCCATCCGCGAATCACGCCCGCAATCGATCAGATTTCGCTCACGGGGCCGTATGAAGCGAAAGGCGCGGAGAACACGCCGGCCCGGCGCCGATTGTTCGTGTGCCGGCCAGACGCGGCATCTATTAGTAAGGAAGAGGCGTGCGCGAAGACCATTCTCACCACGCTGACGCGACGCGCCTATCGCCGCCCGGTCTCGAAAGCCGACATTGAAGGCCCCATGGCGTTTTATCGCGAAGGCCGGGCCGACGGTAATTTCGATGCCGGAATCGCGCGCGCCCTCAGCGCGGTGCTGATCAATCCCGAGTTCCTGTTCCGCGTGGAAACCGAGCCGAAAAAGGTGACGCCTGGCGCCGCGTATCGCATCGCCGATCTCGAGCTGGCATCACGTCTGTCGTTCTTCCTGTGGAGCAGCCTCCCCGACGACGAACTGCTTGACGCGGCGATTGCCGGCAAGCTGAGCCGCCCGGAGGAGCTCGAGAAGCAGACGCGCCGGATGCTCGCCGATCGGCGCTCATTCAACCTCGCGACCAACTTCGCCGGACAGTGGCTGCGGCTGCGCAATCTCGACGCGTTCGTTCCAAACGCACGTCTCTTCCCGGATTTCGACGACAACCTGCGCCAAGCCTTCCGGCAGGAGACCGAACTGTTCTTTGACAGCGTGCTGCGCGAGGATCGCAGCGCGCTGGACTTGATCAGGGCCGACTACACCTTTCTTAATGAGCGCCTCGCCAAGCATTACGGG
>Ga0065715_10000970_pt1 | contig 10484 bp, 5 predicted proteins | sample MisBulReplicate1_FD_59102 | JGI IMG/M metagenome (GOLD analysis project Ga0065715, IMG submission 59102) | Miscanthus rhizosphere microbial communities from Kellogg Biological Station, MSU, sample Bulk Soil Replicate 1 : eDNA_1 v2 (version 2) | ecosystem: Host-associated > Plants > Roots >...
GGTCCGAACCAAGTTGGCATTAATTTCGCGGATATCTCACTTTTTGCAACGCTCGGTGGTCAGGGTCTCGTTAAAAAAAGAACTCTCCGCGGCTCTTGCGGCTCTTGCGGCTGCGCGGCTCTTGCGGCTGCGCGGCTCCGCGCTACGTGCCTCCGTGTCCCTCTGTAGTGAAGAACCGAGACGCCGCACGCGACGATGACCAGCTAAGACATCCTTTTGCGGTGGACGCAGACGCGCTGGACGCACGGACACGCCGCGCAGCGCGACGGGCGACGCGCGAACGCAACGGCGACGCGCGAACGCGACGGCGACGCGCGAACGCGACGGCGACGCGGACGCGCGAAATCAGTGCCAACTCGGTCCGAACCAAGTTGGCATTAATTTCGCGGATATCTCACTTTTTGCAACGCCCCGTGGTCAGGGTTCGTTAGAAAAAGAATTCTCTGAGTCTTTGCGTCTCTGCGACGGAGGACACAAACGAAATTCAAAGAGGAATTTGCCTCTTTTCTTCTGCGAAGCCCGCCTTTGTGTCCTCAGTGGTGACGGATCAGAATCCGTACACCCTGGCTGGATTGTCGACCAGAATCATCTTGCGCACCGCGGCGTCGGGCACCCACACCGGGAGCAGGTTCAGAACCAGGCCGTCATCGGTCTGCACAAGCGGCGCGAGGTCGGTGTTCTTCCGGTCCGGCAGGACCCTGGAATCGGGATGGGGCCAGTCGGTGCCCCAGAGAATGCGCTGCGGGTTGGCGGCCACGAGCGCTTTTGCCAACGGGACCACGTCCGCATAATCGGGCGCCTTCGTCGACACGAGATCCGCGGCGGCCGAGATCTTCACGTACGCCTTGCCGCTCTTTACCAGGTTGACGAGCGCATCAAAGCCGGGCTGTTGCACGCCGGCGGCGGACTTTGCGCCGCCGAAATGGTCGAGCACGACGGGGACGGGCGACTTCATCAGGTGCGGGCTGAGCGCCGCGATGATCGTCGGCGACGTGTTGATCTGGATGTGCCAGTTGCGCGCCTTGGCACGCTCGGCCGCCGCCTCAAAGCTCTTGATCGCGGCCGATGGATCGCTGACGCCCGCCTGCGTGAGATTGATGCGGATGCCGCGAATCCCCACCTTCGCCATTTCGTCGAGCTCCGCTTCGGTCGTCTTCGCGTCGATCACCGCAATTCCGCGCGCGCGGCTGCCCAGCTGACGAACCGCATCAACCGTGGCCCGGTTGTCTGTGCCATATACGCTGGGATGCACGACCACGACGCGATCCAGATGCAGCGCGTCGAGCATGGCGCGCAATTCGTCTACTGAAGCGGTCTCCGGCGTATACACGCGGCCAGGAATAAACGGATAGCGTTTCGGATCGCCAAACACGTGGACGTGCGTGTCGCACGCGCCTGGCGGCATGGCGAAATTCACTTTCGTCTTCGGCTGCGCCGCTTTTGCGAACACCGCATCGGCTCGAAAGAATCCCGCCGCGCCCGCCATCGCTCCGCCGATCAGAACCTGTCGTCGTGTAATTTTGTCCATAGGATGTGCGCCATTCTATCAGAAAGAGTACGTCACTCCGGTCTGCAAAATCCGCGGCAGAATGATCGCGCTCGGGACCAGGTACGACGGCCCCACCCGCGTGCTGCGCCCCGTCACGAAATGCGCGTTGAAGATATTGAAGAAGTCGAAGCGTGCCTCGAGACTGCGCCCCGTTCCCAGACGAAAACGTTTCGCGAACCGCATGTTCCACAGGTTCGCATCCGGCAGCTTGATCGTGCCGATGGGATCGACGTTCAGGACGATCTGCGTGATGGTCCGGCCGCCGGTGAAATTCGCGGCCGGCGCCTGCGCCGTGCCGTTCCGGCGCTCGTAGGTGGCCGACATGATCACCTCGAACGGCAGTGTGTACCCTGCCGAGAACTTGCTGGTGAGTTCCCACACGTTCGTGGCCGTGTTGATTTCCGAGTTGGGATTGTCGGGCTGCTCGTCGACAAACGGGATATTGCTCTTGGTCGCTGAGAACGACGCGGAGGCCTGCCAACCGTTGGAGATGCGGCGCGTCCCCGCGAACTCGATGGTCTTGAAGGTCTGCTGGCCCTCGGCCGGTACGATCATCGTCCCGGCGTATGCGATGCCGTTCAGGGCCGCTGCATACTCGTAGTAGGTAATCGTCTTGCCGGCGGGATCGTCGGCCGTGCCGACCAACCCATCGATGCCAGGGTGCGGATTCGTGACCGCGATGTTGTACGCCGATCGAGGACGAAGCGGTTCGGCGAGGCGGCGAAGATCGAAGTTTCTGGCATAGACCCCGCTCACAACCACCGCCCAGCTTTTCATCAACTCGCGCTCGAAGGTCAGCGACCACTCGTCGGATTTCGGCTGCGGCTCGTCCGGGTTCACCACCGCATTCGTCACGCCGGCGATCGATCGGAAGTCCGCGCCGTTCCGATCGAGGTTCACCTCGCCGGGCTGATAGGCCTTGTCGTTGTTCAGGTCGTGCCAGGTCCAGGTGATCGTCTGCGCGTTGTTTTTCGAGATGCGGGTCAATTCCGGAGAGATGTCGCGCAGGTTCGCAAAACGGCCGAACCCGGCCTTGAGGACGGATCTGCCGTCGCCGGACACGTCGAACGCGCCCTGCACATGCGGCATCAACGTCGTCCAGCGTCGCATGTCGATACGGTCGAAGCACTCTGCCGTAGAAAACTCGGTGGCCGCATGGCACGCCGCCGGCTCCCAGGCCCTCTCACTGGACGCGCGGAGTCCGAGCACGAGCGTGAGCCGACGGCCGATGGTCCACGCGTCCTGCCCGTAGACGCCGACAAAGCGGCTGAAGTCGGTCGGCGAGACGGGATAATTGAAGGTGAGGATCTGCGTCGGCACGCCGGCGTTGAACCGCAGCTCGTAATTTCCCGCCGGTTTATTCCGGCGTTCCTCGTTGAAGCCCGAATTGATGAAGTCGAAGCCGACCTTGAACTGATGGCTTCCCGCGAGCATGTCCGGCTTGTAATAGCTGAGCGTGCCTTTCGTGGGATAGCGATAGCGATGAACCGTCCGGCCGTCGCTCGGTGCATCTCCGGTGACCATCTGCGTAAAGGTATCGAGCGTTCTGATCTTGTGAGCCGCCGCCGTATCCGGATTACCAGCGGCCATGTTCAGGAAAGACGGCTCGGCGTAGTACCGCGATTTCTGATAAAAACCGCCGGTCTGCAGCGTCGCCACCAGCGCCGAGCCGTGGACCACCTGCCAGCTGCCGCCGAATGGGGCGACGGGGCCATCGTAGACTTCGCGCGATTCGGTCGGAACGAACCGGCTGCCAAGCCGGAACTCGCCTTCCCTGGTGGTGTGATAGAAGCCCGTGAATTTGTTCGACTGGTTCATTTGATACGAAAGCTTGCCAGACCAAATCGGCACGCGCCGCCTGTCGACCATCGGGGTGCCGTCGGCATTGAACGCGTCGAGGATCTCGCGGTTGAACCCGGACTTGTGGATGGCCGCGAAGAACCAGAGTTTGTTTTCGATGATGCGGCCGCCGAGCGTCCCGGCCACGTCCCAGAATTCGTGCAGCTTCGCAAAATTCTGGATGCCGGCGTCTCTGAACTCCTGCGTGAGGTTGGAGCCTTCCAGCTTATCCTGCGATCCGTAGACGCTGCCCTCTCCATGAAACTCGTTGCCGCCCGACTTCAACACCAGGTCGAGCATGATGCCGCGCCGCTGCATCTCGGCGCCGCTGCCGACAGTCTGGAGGCGCGTCGAATCAGTGGCATTGAAGTCGATCTGGGCGCCGTCGGATCCTCCGGTATTCGCGCTGGAGAACATCACCCCATCGACCATTTGCCACGACTGCGCCGATTGTCCGTGGGTTCGAAATTGCGGGCCCTCTTTCAGGCTCGACGCACCGACATCCAGATTCGTGCGCACGCCCGGCATCATGTTCATGAACGCTTTGAGCCCGTCGCGGCTGGTCGGCAGGATCTCGAGCGCTTCCTTCGACATATCGACCGCGGTTGCAGGGTTCTTCACGTCGACGACCGGCGACGACCCGGTGACGGTCACCGACTCTTCGACGGTTCCGACGCCAAGGGCCTGGTCCAGTGTTGCCGTGAACCCGAGCGTCAATCGCACGTTCTCCCGCTTGACCGTCTGGAAGCCCGACAATTCAAACGTGACGGTGTAGGTCCCCGCCGGCAACGGCGTCAGCCGGTACTCACCCTTCGCGTCGGTGACGCTCACAATCGACGGCACTTGTAACGCAGGTCCGGTCGCGGTCACCGTCACGCCCGGCAGCACGGCGCCCGACGAATCGCTAATCACCCCGATGATGGAGCCGCTGTTTTGAGCAGCCGCCGGCGTCGGCCATGCGAGCGCAGCGATCAGCATCAGGCCGACGAGTAACGTTTTCATCATAGGAGACTCCTTGGACGCAATCGAACGCACAGGGATCACTGCGCGTTCGTGATCGTCAATGGAACGTCGCGAAAAACGCCTGGCCCGTTGCCGAGCCGCGACCGCACCTCGACGCGCAGGACATACGCACCTGGCGCCAGGCCTTTCAAAGGCACTTCGACCAGATAAGGAATGCTTTGCGCCGCCGCAGCCTCGCTCGACTGCGAGAAGACATTCCCGTCGCTGTTCGCGGGCTTGATCGTCGTGACCACATCGAGCCTGTGCGGCGACTGCGTCACGTTATCGTAGATTTCCGCGTACGCCGTCAGGACCTCGCCCGGGGCAAACGTCCGCACGACCGTCGGCGGCGTCGGCAGCCTGGCTTGTAGAGCGGCATCCGCTTTTGTCGTGGCCGTCTCTCCCGCCGCCTTGGTCGTCAGGACGAGCCCGCTGACGGCCAGCGGCTCGCTGTTGAAGTCGGGGACCTCGAGATCGTAGTGCACCACGCTGGCGGCACCACCACCTGCCTCGCGCGCGGCCACACGCAGCTGATACCGGCCGGGGGGCAGCGCGATGCGAGAGAGAAATCGTACGCCGTGCCTGATGATGCGTTGTTGCACGTCGGGCTTTACCGACAACGTCACATTGCCGCGATCGGTTTCCTCGATCTTTCCGCTCTGGCCGACGGCGAGGAGCGAGAATTCGAGATCGTCGAAAAAGACGGCGTCACGTTGCTGGAATTTCAGCGACCGTCCGGCAATTTCGGCCGCGACGACCACCGATGCACGCTTCACGTCGCCCTTGAACGGTGCGGCGAACACCGTCATCGGCAGATTGCCGGCCGGCATCGGACTGTTCAGCGCGTCGCGCAGCACGGCCGACGCGCTGGTGTTTTGCGGCGACTCGCGTCCGCTCGTCTTTGAATCGGGAGCGACGTACCCGCGGCGTGCCCGCACCGTGAGGCCCGGCCGCCGCACTCGAACGTCCACCTTGTGGAACCGTCCGCTCTTGCTGTCGGGCTGCGTGTAGTAGCCGAGCACGTAATACGAGCTGTTGTCGCGGACGATGCGCTCGAAGCCGCCGGCGAAATCGTTGGAGTTGACCAGCGCGAGGCCGCCTGTTTCTTCCGCGATCATGCGGAGGCTGTCCTGCGCCACCCGGAGATCGCGCTCGATGCCCTGCGTGCCAAGCTGTTCCCGTCCCACCCGAGTACTGTTTTGCGGCTCGATGAGGCCGATGAACTCATCGCTCAGGCCGGCCAGGCCGCGCGGATCGATGGAATAGATGCTCACGTTCGAGCGCGTCGCCGATCCGATGCTGTCTCGAGCGTCCATCAGCACACTGGACGCGCCGCGAGAGTTGAACACGTCCTGGATGTCGTAATCGATGCCTTCGCTGAAAAAGATTACCGACTTCCGACGGCCGTTGATCCCGGCCATCCAGTTCGCGGTGTCGCGCAGGGCGCTCAGCGTGCGACGGGCATTGAAGCTGCGCTCTGCGTCATTCGGATCGTCGAGGCGATCGTTGGGCCGATCGTCGAGCGACCCCAGGCGTCGGGCGGTTTCGAGGCGTCCGTCGGCAGCCGAGTCGATTGCCTGTCCCTGAAATCGATCGATGGCGGCAAGCAGCAGGCGCCGGCTGCTCGTCAGCTCCTGGCCGCCAGCCTGCCCCGGGCCGGTCCGGACGACAGCGGCGAGGTCGCCGGGGTAGAAGTACTGCTCGATGAAGCGGCGCGCAGCCGCCTTCAGCAGCGCAGTGCGGTGCGGTGCCGTGTGGAGGTCGTCGAGAACCAGCACATACACGCGCCCATTACGATTCTCCGAAACGGTCCGAACGTCGGGCTCAGGTCCCCGCGCAGTCGCGCGGGCGGGAGACAACACCGGAATGTCGACGAGGGAGAAGAACGCGAACGATCGCGGCCGACCATCTTCGTAGACCTGGAAATCATCCTTCGCCAGGTCGCGGACAAAATTCCCGGCGGCATCGGTGACCACAGCGTTGATCTCGATGACGCCGATTTCCGACTTGAACGTCGCAGGCGGCTGTTGCTCGGCCTGAGCGGCGAGCCCCCTCAGACCGGCAAGGCACGCAAGCAGGATGAACGCCGCAAAGCCAAAACGTCTCACGGCTGGCCGCGTCCACCACGTCCGCGCCCGCCACGGCCTGCCGGAGCCGCGGGCGCCAGTCCCTTCGCGCGCAGATAGATCGTCAGGATGCCGTTGGTTTCCAGCGCGTGTGACAGAAGCGCCGTCACGAGCCCGCCGCGGGCGGTCTCGCCCTGCCCCTGCTTCACCATCTGCAGCGCGTTCTCGTCGGTGAGCGACGAGATCGCCGGATCGCAGAACGCGAAGGCGTCGGACAACGCCTTGACGAATTCAGCTTTCGTCGTCCACTTCTGTTCGTTGTTCGGACCGCCCTGGCTGGGATTCGGCACGCCCCTCAACGCGGCGCACGTGCCCAGTTGGTTGTCGGTCTGATGGCCGAACCACTGACCGTACGTGCGCACTTCGGGGACGGCCACCACTTTGAAGCCGTACTCCGACTCCGGCATGATCTCGGCGGCATGCGTGAGGTTCGATTTCACGCTGGCATACTGGCGCTGCATGCTCAGCGCAAGGCCCACTTTCTGCGGTTCGGCGGGCGTCTGCGCAATCGCAGACGCCCCGAGCAGCACGGCTCCCGACGCGAAACAAACAGCGCGCTTCAACATGTGCATTCCCCCTGGAAATACATTCTCCTAGAAGCTGAAGTGCCCCTCGATCTGGAACACTCGAGGCGGCGTCAGTCCCGTTCCGTTCTGGCCGCCGGATTCCGATGCTGTAGCGTTGCCGAACGTCGGGCCGGCGCGCACAACCACCGAGGTTACCGGATTCGCGTTCAGCGCGTTGAAGCAGTCGAGACGAAGCTCGAACGCCTGACTCTGCCCGAGGCGGAACCGCTTGGCCACGCGCAAGTCGAGCAACCCAACGTTATCGAGGCTCAAGCTGCCAATCGGCGCAGCATTCACGACCAGCTGCGTGACGGATGCACTTACTCCGGCGGGTGGCCTGAGCAGGACCTGCCTCGCGAGGCGATCGCCGTTGCGGATGCTGTAGCTGGCACCGCTCACGATCCCCTTCGGGAAGACATACGAGCCCGCCAGTTTGCCGATCCAGATCCACGTGTCGTCGGCGATGTTGATTTCCGTGTTCGGGTTCACCTGCGAGCCCGGTGCGAACGGCACGTGCCGCCTGGTCGCGGAATACGACGATATCAGCTGCCAGTTGTTGGCGAGCCGCTTGGTCGCCGAAACCTCCAACGTCTTGAAGTTGCTGTTGTTCTTCGGATCGGAGTCGGCGACCATTACGCCCTGGAACCGCGCCCCTCGGTATTCGGCAGGGTAATCGTAATAGGTGAGCGGACCTCCGTTGTCTGCGGTCGTGGCCACATTGCCGTCGGGTCCCGGATCGATGCTCGTATACGGAATGGTGTACGCCGAGTACGGAATCAAAGGATTCACGAACCGTTGAACGTCGAAGTTCCGCGCATAGACGCCGGCCGCCCGCACCGCCACGTCGCGCATTACCTGCCGCTCGAACGCCACCGAGAATTCGTCGGAGTTCGGGACCTTTTCATTCGGGTTGACGAACGGCTGCGTTTGATTGCCGCCCGATACGAAATCGCCCCCGTTCGGGTCGAGATTCACTTCGCCCGGATCGTAATTACGATTGTTGTTGAGGTCGTGCCAGGTGAACGTTGTGGTTCTCTGCCCGTTCAGGTTCAGCTGGCTGATCTCGCCGCCTGTGTCGCGGAGATGCACGAACTTTCCGTAGCCGCCCTTCAGCACCGATTTTCCGTCGCCCATCACATCCAGCGCGAAGTACAAGCGCGGGGTGAACGTATTGAACACTTTCGGCGCCACTTCCGGCCGGCACTGAACCGGATACGTCTGGATAAACGCGCCTGGCTCCTGACACTGCTCTGGCACCCAGCCATGATCGCGTTGGGCGCGGATCCCGGGGTTGATCGTCAATCTGCGGCCGATGGTCCACGAGTCCTGCACGTAGCCGGCGTAGTAGTTCACCCGAGTAATAGGATTGACAGGCGTGTTGAACACGTCGATCTGAAACGGCGATCCAGAGCTGAACCGGAGCCGGTAATCGCCGCTGCGCCGCGCGGGATTTTTCGACTTGTTTCTTTCGATAAAATTGGTGAACCCCGTGGTGAACACATGGTTGCCACCGAGATTGGGCTTGTACATCGTTGCAACGGCCCTGCCTTGTTCCTGGCCGCCCCAGCTCCACCGTCCCGCCGAAGCCGCGTCTCCATCCTGCTGCAGAGTGACGATGTCGGTGCTCAGGGGAATGCCCGGGGCATAACCGGTGTATGCGTTCACCTGGTTGAAATGCCCCCACTGTGCCGAGAAGGTGAGCCAGTTGCCGCTCGTGTGCTGCCATTCACCCTTCCACGTCTCCGCCCAGGAATTGTTCTGCTCCATCGCGCGCTCGGGCACGAACTGGCTGGCGCCGCGCCGTTCGTGATCGCCGTACCGATGCCAGAACGCGATCAGCTTGTTATTCTCATTGAGCTGCTCCGACAGCTTGTACACCTGAAAGAACTGATGCTGTGGGCGCAACACCATGCCGCCGGTCTCGCTCACGGCAAACGGGATCTCGTTCTTGATCTGCCGATAGCGCAGGTCGGCGAAGAACCACAGCTTGTTTTCGATCAATTTGCCGCCAAGATTGCCGCCGCCGTCCTTGCGGGTGATCAGCTTGGGTCTCGAGACGACGCCCTGGGCCTTGAGCTCGGGGCCGATGTTGTCGCTCTGAAAGTGGAAGTTCGTCCCGGAGTATTCCCCCATGCCGTGGAACGAATTGCCGCCGGATTTCATCACCAGGTTGACGGCCATGCCGCGCTTCGGCGTTTCGACGTTGTTGCCGCTCGTCTGGAAGCGTCCTTCTTCGACGGCATTGAAGTCGTAGTGCGTGCCGCTCGCGCTGTTGACCGCCGTGGCGGCGAACACACCTTCGAGCAATTGCCACGATTCGCCCGTTTGTCCGTTCGCCGTGAAAATGTTCGTGTCGGTGATCGACGATCCGCCGACGTCGATGTTCGTGCGGGCCCCAGGTACCTGCGCGAGGAACCCGACGATGCCGTTGGTCCCCGAGGGGATGAGCTCGAGGGAGTCAGCCTGGAGCGCCGTGGCGGTCGAGGCCTGCGTCACGTCGACCAGCGGCGACTGCCCCGACACGGTGATGGACTCGCTCATCGCGCCAATCTTCAGGATCTGGTCGAGCTTTGCGACGAACCCGGAGGTGAGTTTGACGCCTTCCAACCGGAGACCCTGAAATCCTGAAAGCTCGTACTGCAGGCTGTAGACGCCGATCGGCAGCGGCGTGAGGCGGTATTCGCCGCGCGCATCGGTCACGCTGGTCATCTCTGGTACCTGTAAAGCCGGGCCGCGGAGCGTGACGGTGACGCCAGGAAGCGCGCCGCCGTTTTCATCCGTCACCTGTCCGAGAATCGTGGTCGCGGCACCCTGTTGCGCGGCCGCACGCGCGGGCGACAAGGCCAGCACCATGAGGCACACGAGCGCGATCAACCGCGCGCTGCGCCGGTATGTGTGAGTCGCCGTGAGGAATTTCATCGAAATCTCCTTGAAAATTTTCATCGTGTCCTGCGTACCTATCGGGTTACCGCTATGAATTTCTGTGTTCCTCTGTCGAGTTCCGTCGTGTAGATGTTTCCCTTCGAATCGACCGCCAGCAAGTGAGTACTGACGCTGCCCCGTTTTCCGAATCGATCGTCGCTCAAAACTTTCAGCGTTTTGCGATCGACGACGAGGATTCTCGCCCCGTCGCCAATGTAAAGAAACTGCTGTTGCGGATCTGGCGACAGCGCCAGCCCGCCGGGCGAACCCCCGGTAAACAGCTGATTGACGTACTTGCCATCGAGCGTAAACACCTGGACGCGGCTGTTCGTCCGGTCGGCAACATACACCAGCTCGTCGTTTGAGACCTTAACACTATGCACCGGATCCCCGAATTGCTGAGGCCCCGGCGCCGATTTCGGCGCTGCCGCTTCGGGCGGCGCGCCGCCGGCGCGTGGCGGAGCGGTAGCCGTGCTCAGT
>Ga0065715_10000643_pt1 | contig 10483 bp, 10 predicted proteins | sample MisBulReplicate1_FD_59102 | JGI IMG/M metagenome (GOLD analysis project Ga0065715, IMG submission 59102) | Miscanthus rhizosphere microbial communities from Kellogg Biological Station, MSU, sample Bulk Soil Replicate 1 : eDNA_1 v2 (version 2) | ecosystem: Host-associated > Plants > Roots >...
CACGCTCTGCTTCGGAAAAGCCCGTCAACTCGGAATTCTTGATTAGATAGAGTGCGTGCTTCTGGTGCGACTCGTGTGCGATGTGATAGCCAATGTCGTGCAACAACGCACCCGCCATCATGAGTGTGCGCTGATGCCTCGAAAGATTCTCGGTTGGCGCGAGACAGTCAAAGATCTTCTCAGCGAGTTTTGCGACCTGGCGCGCGTGACTCTCTTCATAACCAAATCGCCGCCCGACGGCGTGCACGGCTCCGAGTTTTTGATCGGCAAAATTCGGCGCCGGGCGTGATTCATCTTCGACTTCGCGCAAGCTGTCGATAATCACGCCCTCGCGTAGTGACCAGTCGCACGTTCGTATGACATTGATCCCGAGTGCCCGCATCGCTCCTTCCAGAATGAGGCTCCCCGCAATTATGATGTCAGACCTTTGCGACGTAATCCCAGGCAGCGTGCGCCGCTGGGCCATATCCAGGCCCGCGAGCTGCGCGTTCAACTCCGCCAGTTTGCTGAGTGGAATGTCAGTCTCTGTGGGTTGAACCGCCTGGTTCTTGCGATCACTATCATTTGTATAAGCGTCGCGGAGCACGGCGCCGATCGAAAGTATCGTTCCTGAAGTGCCCGATGCCTGTTGCCAGCGGGCATTGCGAAGCTCGCGCCGCGGCCGTTCGAAAGCTGCATGTACTTCGGCTTTCAGCGCCGCGATCTCTTTGGCCTTTGGCGGATCGGATTTTAGATAACGTTCTGTTAGTCTGACGGCTCCGAGCTTTAACGACAGCAGCGAAACTGAAGTACCGTTGCAGAAAACCGAAATCTCGGTTGAACCACCGCCGATGTCGATATTGAGATTGGTTGCATCTCGGAGTGCGCAACCGTGAGACGCAGCCAGACCAATGAGACGCGCTTCCTCGACGCCAGACAGAACCTCGACGCGCAGACCCGTGTTCTGTTCGACAGCCTTGATAAACTGTGCGGCATTGTTTGCTTCGCGTACAGATGCAGTCGCAACGGTGACGATGTTCTCGGCCTGATGAGTTTCGGCAATGGTCTTGAATCGCTGAATGCAGCCCACGGCGCGCTCGATGGCGTCGCGTGAGAGATGGCGCTTTTGGAGCGTCTCACGTCCGAGTCTGATGGCTTCCTTCTCGCGCGTGACGACTGCAAACGAATTGCTGCCGGTCGCGTCAACGACGGCGAGTTTGATGGAATTCGAGCCGATGTCTATCGCTGCGAGTTTCAATTGCAGGCACTTTAGGTAAANTGTGTTACAGCAAAGTAAACCATATCTAAACTAAACGTGGATGAAAACACTTTTCCTTTTGCGTCACGCAAAATCGAGTTGGAAAGACGAGACTTTACCCGATTTCGAGCGTCCGTTGAATCGCCGTGGCAAACGAGCGGCTGAGACGATGGGGCGTTATTTCAAGACCAGCGCAATCGTACCGGAGTTGATACTGTGTTCTCCTGCTGAGCGCGCTCGCGAGACTCTCAACCTGGTCCTCAAGGCATCCCGGTGGACCAGTGAAGTGCGTTACGACCAACGCATTTATGAAGCGAGTGCGCAACGGCTCGTGGAAGTTGTATCGCAGATTGAGAACGATCGGAAAGTGGTGATGCTGGTCGGGCACAATCCGGGGCTCGAAGAGTTGTTGTTACTGTTTACAGGTAATACCGAAGTGATGCCGACAGGGGCGATCGCGAAGTTATTGCTCAAGACGACGAAGTGGCCGACGGCGATTGAGAAGCGTGCGACGCTGGATTGGATCGTTCGGCCCAAAGACTTGGAGGAGTGAAAGATGAAGATTGCTCAGGATGAGGAGGCAAAGATGGAGACGAGTTTTTCCAATATCAAGGGCATGTATAAGGTCAATACTGACATCATCAATATGGCGATCGCGGACGTGAAAACTGAAGATTGGTTTCGGACGCCGGGCGACGATTCAAATCATCTCATGTGGCTGCTCGGTCACATCGTCGTTCACAGAGGCAAGGTGCTCACGATGCTCGGCGCCGATTGGAATACTTCCTGGGCGCCGCTGTTTGCTCGCGGAGCGCAACGAGGTGACGCTGCGCAGTATCCGTCAGTTGAAGAGATGCGCGAGGCATGGAACCACGTTTCAGAGCAGCTCAAAGCGACGCTCAACGGATCGTCTGCGGAGATGCTCGGAAGTGCGCCACCCGAAGGGTTTCCTTCATTCGATAAGCAAGTCGGTGGATCAGTGGCGTTTTTTGCTTTTCACGACTGCTATCACACCGGCCAGATGAGTTTTCTACGCAAATGGCTTGGGTATGGCCAGACCGTGGGTTAAAAATTTTTCCGAGCTGGTGTCGATTTCGCGATTCCCCGTGCGTCGTAAGGTTGAAAGGCAAGATTCCAACAGACAAACAGGAGTTATGAAATGAAATACATGTTGCTGATTTACCACGACGAGCCAAGCTGGGATGCGATCACCGAGGCCGAGCGCCAGCAAGTTTATCTCGAGTTCAGAAAGCTGCGAGCAGAACTGAGTGAGCGCGGCCAGTTCATCACCGGCTCTCAATTACAACCCATTTCAACCGCGACCAGCGTACGCGTGCGCGATGGTAAAGAACTGGTAACTGATGGTCCTTTTGCCGAGACACACGAACAACTGGGCGGCTATTTTCTGATCGAAGCCGCTAACCTCGACGAAGCCACCGCCATCGCCGCGCGAATTCCTTCCGCGCGAACGGGTACAGTCGAGGTGCGACCCCTCGTCGAAACTGCGGCTGAAGCGACTGCCTAGAACAATTTTGGCCACGGATTTACAATCCGTGTAAATCCGTGGCTTATATCGAACAAGTTTTCCGCGAAGAGTACGGACGGATCATTGCGACCCTGATCCGTGTCTCGGGATCTTTCGATCTGGCGGAGGAAGCCTTACAGGAAGCATTCGTCGTCGCCGTTTCGAAATGGGAGCTTGAAGGATCTCCTGACAATCCCGGCGCCTGGCTGACCACGGTCGCGCACCGAAAACTCCTCGACGCGCTGCGCCGCGACCGAACCCGTACTGACAAACATGCGGAACTCACCTACGAGTCGAGTCGACTGCAACCATACGTCGAGCCTGAGCTGTTTGAGGACGTTGTGGAATACAGCGACGATCGTTTGCGGCTGATCTTCACCTGTTGCCATCCCTCTCTAACACGCGAAGCACAGGTCGCTCTTACACTGCGGACCCTGGGAGGACTGACGACAACAGAGATCGCGCACGCCTTTCTCGTTCCCGAAGCAACTCTTGCTCAACGTCTCGTGCGCGCCAAACAGAAGATTCGTCTCGCAGGTATTCCCTATGAAATTCCCTCACTCGACCGTATCGCAGATCGTTTGCTGGCGGTCCGGGCGGTTATCTACCTGATCTTCAACGAAGGCTACACGGCCAGTGCCGGTCAGAGCTTGATCAGAAATGATCTGTGCGCGGAAGCGATTCGTTTGGGACGTGTGCTTTGCGAGTTGCTTTCGGACGAGCCTGAGAATCTCGGACTACTGGCGTTGATGCTTTTGCAGGATTCACGGCGCGAGGCTCGCGTGAACGAGCAGGGCGAACTCGTAACACTCGAGGAGCAGGATCGTTCGCTTTGGAACGCGGCCGAGATCGAAGAAGGCGTGAATCTGGTCCAAAAGGCTTTGCGTTTGCGACGTGTTGGCAGCTATCAACTCCAGGCCGCGATTGCTGCTGTGCACGCGGAAGCAAGAGCCGCGGATCAGACGGATTGGAGACAGATCGTAGCGTTGTATGAAGAGTTGATGAGGATCACGTCGTCGCCGATCGTGGCGCTGAATCACGCCGCGGCCGTGGCGATGGCTGATGGATGTGAGAAAGGTCTGGCGTTGATTTACGCTATCGGCGCCGGCGGTGCGCTAAGGAATTATTATCTCTTTCACGCCTCTCGCGCGGATCTTTTGCGACGTCTGCATCGTTTTGACGAAGCCGTCGCAGCTTACGAAATCGCCCTTTCACTCACCACTAATGAGATCGAGCAAAACTACATCCGTCGCCGCATCTGCGTAATCTGTGGATAGTCGTTACTTGCGCGGCAGACCCTTCAAGATCTCCGCAAGCATCTGGTTGAAGCGGGCGGGATCTTCGAGCATCGGATAGTGGCCCGTGCCCTTGATGATCACCGCATCAAACTGCGGCGCGTACTTCCGATTGATTTCGAGGCTCGTCGGGTTCAAGTCTGCATTGATCGCCTTAATCGGAACCTTGATTTCTTTCAAGGTCGGACCGGGCGTGTACGCGAAGATTCCTTTGAGTATCGCAACCGCCGTCTCTGGTTGGCGTGAGATCGCCTCATTGATAACGCGAGTCTTCACGGCTTCGGGCGTGTTGGCAGAAAAGAAAAACTGGTTCAGCAGCCCGGTGGTGGCGTTCTTGTAGTCAGCCGTCATCTGCTTGATCACGCCATCGAGTTGTTCGGCTGTGAGGGTTTGTTCGACGTTCTGCAGACTATCTACGGGAACGATCGCCACAACGTTATCGGGCATGCGTTTCGCCGCCTCGAGCGCGATCGGCCCTCCCATCGAGCTGCCGACAAGCACAACTCGTTTAAGTCCAAGCTTCGTGACGACTGTCTTCACGTCGTCACCATAACTCTCGATGCTCCAGTTCTTCCGCCCGGAACCCGACTCGCCATGACCCGGCATATCGATCGTCACCACGCGATTCGTCTTTGAGAATTCAGCAACCTGATTGTCCCAAAAGTTGCGATTGCAACCCCAACAATGAATAAAGACGAGCGCCGGCTCGCCCTTACCCGCGACTGAATAGTGAATCGGGATACCGTCAGAAGCATTAACAACCTCCGACGCAGGTTTGGATTGAACGGAAGGAATCGCGAACACGAGTAACAAAACCAGATTTAATAACATGGTGCTCCTCTTTGTGCTTTTTGTGGCTAACCTCTTTGTGGCGAGAGCCAGCGGGCGAGGTTGGTGACGTAGGCTTTTATGTCAGCGAGTCGCTCCGGGTGGCGCTTGATCTCGTCGCCCGGCGGCTCTTCCAGAAAACTTGGACAGCCTTTCGAAGTATCCCAGTTATAATCAACGAAGTGATGAAAACTCGACTCGGCCACAGCTCGCCCGAGCCGGTTGCCATGACGATCGTCTCGACATTCAAACGCCACCGCCAGATTGAAATCGCGGCCGGTGACCTGACTCTTACCCGTGGCGATTACACGCGCGCGATCCTCATCTTCAGGTACGCCGACGCTGCCTTCATGCGGATGCGCCGGAAAGCATTCGATCACACCTGCGTCACGCCGAAGTAGTTCGTGTACAGGTTCGACAACCGTCACCTTTTGATAATCGCCATTCGCACCCGAGTGATAGTTGGGCCACGTAATCGACGTGGTTAACTGATCATCGCGCACATGACGCGACACATCAGGCTCCAGATGTTGCGAATGAAAGAAGTGCGCCCGACCAACTCCACCCAGCGTGCACAGCGACGAGCCGAGGTCGGCGTGATCGCGCGTCGTCATGATTCCGCCGCCGCGCTGATGAAAGCGCGTGATTCCCTCACAATCCGCAACCGTCAATCCCTCGCCCGGATCAACTGCGAAAAGCCAAAGCTCATCAAAGTCAGTTGTGTCGAGAGCAGATAAGATAACGTCGCTACCTTCCGCGTTAACCTCACGATTGCGCGCAGTGACTCTGTAGACAGGAGTTCCGTCGTCGTTCCTGATCGACGCGAGATGCTCTCGCAACAAAGAAAACCGATCGACGTTCCAGTCGTCTTCGACATTAGGAATCGTTGTTTGTAATAGGATATGAATCGGATCGGCCATGCCGGCCCCCTTGCCAATATCGTTCGCGGCCACATGATAGCAATATCCGCGTGATCCGGCGCACTCCCCTGCGTTGCTGCCGATGAATGCGCCAGTTTGAAAAGAGCTGCGATCCGGTTAATAATCATTTTCCAAATGAAATTCGATCATACTGGTCCGTCCCCCCGGCCAATCTGGCTCCTCTGCGGTGTAGTGTGGTTGTCTGTACTTTTGGCGAGTGGGTGCGCCACTTCTTCGCAACCTTCAATCAGAATTACGACTACGCCGCCCGCCGATAAAGGTGGCGGCCAGGAACTGGAGATAATGAGCGGGCGCGTAACCGGCGCCAGCAGCGGTCAACAGGTGGTGCTCTACGCGCGCAGCGGTGCATGGTACGTGCAACCCTTCGTTGAAACACCTCTCACTGCGATCAACGCGGATGGAACGTGGAGTAATTCAACTCATCTCGGAACAGAATACGCCGCGCTACTGGTCCAATCGAACTACGTGCCGCCGCCTCTCACGCTGACGCTCCCACGTGCAGGTGACAGTGGTGTTGTGGCTGTGGTGATCGTTGACGGCAGGCCACCGTGGTATCACACATGGTGGTTCCGGCTTGCATTGGCTTTGCTGGGAGTAATTGCATTACTGGCGCTGTATCGCTGGCGCGTACGCGAACTACGCACACAACTAACCCTGCGTTTCGAAGAACGTCTCGCAGAACGAACGCGCATCGCTCAAGATCTACACGACACCTTGTTGCAGGGATTTGTGAGCGCCTCGATGCAGTTACACGTCGCCAATGATCATATAGCGGACGACTCAGCCGCGAAGCCTATGATCGGTCGAGTGATGCAACTGATGGCACAAGTCATCGAAGAGGGACGCGACGCCGTCAGAGGTCTTCGCTCGACAAGCGGCAATGCAGATGATCTGGAGACTGCGTTTTCAAGAGCAGGACTGGAGTTTGCCAATGAAAAAGTAAAAGACTGCCGTGTAATCGTCGAAGGAACACCAAAACAGTTACACCCGATCATTCGCGACGAAGTTTATCGCATTGGCCGAGAAGCCCTCGCGAATGCTTATCGTCATTCCCAAGCCAACAAGATCGAGATCGAACTCGAGTACTCTACTAAACAACTGCGCATACTCGTTCGTGACGACGGAATCGGAATCCTGCCCGAAGTGCTGCAATCCGGACGCGACGGACACTGGGGACTTGCAGGCATGCGTGAACGCGCGGAGAGCATAGGAGGGCGTCTGAAAGTCTGGAGTCGAGCCAATGCCGGAACGGAAGTCGAATTATTGATCCCGAGTCAGGTCGCCTTTGTATCTACCCAAAAAGAAAAGAAAGCATCATGAGTAGTAAATCTCCCATTCGAGTTTTTAGTGTCGACGATCATCCATTACTGCGCGAGGGCATCGCCGCGCTCGTGAACAGTCAGCCGGACATGGTTCTCATCGCCCAGGGAGCAACTGGCGGCGAAGCCATCCAGCTTTTCAAGGAACACGTGCCCGATGTCACCTTGCTCGATTTGCGATTGCCGGACATGAGCGGCATCGACGTGCTGATCGCAATTCGCAGCCAGTTTCCGGAAGCACGCATCATCATGCTCACCACGTTCGAAGGCGACGTCGAGATCCAACGTGCACTACAGGCAGGAGCACGCGGCTACTTGTTGAAGAACATGCCGCCAACCGAGCTGCTCGACGTGATCCGCCAGGTTCACGCGGGCAAGAAACGGATTCCACCCGAGATCGCTTCGCAACTTTTCGAACACATGAGCGACGAGGTTCTCACGGACCGCGAGATCGAGGTGCTGAAGGAAGTAGCCGGTGGAAATCGTAACCGCGAAATCGCCGAGCGCCTCTTCATCTCGGAAGAAACCGTCAAGGTTCACATCAAGCACATCATGGAAAAACTGGGCGCCTCCGATCGCACCCAAGCCGTCTCCATCGGCCTGCGCCGCGGCATAATTGAGCTCTAGCCACAAAAAGGGCCACAAAAGGCACATAGAGCACAAAAGGCACAAAAGCTATTTGAGTGGGTGTGCGTGATTCTCTCTTCTTTTATGTGCCTTTTGTGCTTTATGTGCCTTTTGTGGCCCTTTTTGTGGCCAATAACACTAAGGTGGTATTGAAAGTTACCTTTATCGCTGGATTCGACGCGCGTTCAGATGGGCTAGAGTTAGGCCTTCTTCACCAAAGGAGATGGCCTCTGCAAAAGTTATTTTCTGCGTTTCCAGCCGGGTGGCCCGGAGTCGGTTTGTTGCTGCTGCGGATGCTGGTTGGCGTTACGTTGATTGCTCAAATCGTAGCGCAGGTTAAGTCGTCGGAGCTCTCGGCGTATGCGTGGGCTTTTGCGGCGCTGGTCCTTGTCGCCGCCGGTTGTCTCTTGCTTGGATTTGTGACGCCAGTCGTCGCCGTCCTACTTGGTCTTGCCTCTTTAGTATTCGACTTCAACCTCGACCTCGTAGTCTTGTCGATCGTGATCGCATTACTCGGCCCCGGCGCGTTTTCGATTGACGCACGAATGTTTGGCAGGCGCGAGATTCTGATTACGAGTGCCAGGCGCTCGCCAAAATCCTGAGTTCTCATCGAACCGGTTTGTCACTATCTCAGGCCGATTCATCACATCTCCTCCACAAGAAGCGCATTGCCGGTGTTTAAAGTTGAAGTAAAAGCTCGAATCGCAAACGAGGAAATATGACTGATTCAACGCGACGCAGTTTTCTCAAGCACACCGCACTGGGACTGGCGGCAGCCGGCGTCTCTGGTCTGGTGCTTCGTTCAGATGCGCAACCTACTCAACAGGTGAGCCGTGATGCTACTGACCGTGTCATGATCCAACTGGGATCGGCGCCACCGGATGTCGCGCCTAAGACCGACCTGAAGAAAGTCACGCCACAGCCTTACGGACCTTTCTATCGAACTGGCGCGCCGTTTCGAGGTAAGCTTAGCGTACCCGGCGAACCCGGCACGACGTTCATACTCTCCGGTCGTGTGTGGGCCTTCGACACGAAGCGTCCGCTACCCGGAGCAGTGCTCGACTTCTGGCATGTCGATATGCAGGAGAAGTACTCAAACGGCACCACCGACTTTCGTAATCGCGGCAGATTGATCTCTTCGGAGACTGGTCAATACGAACTCGAAAGCATTCGCCCGATTCCCTATCGGCCCAATCCCACCGGCGCTCCGGAATTCTGGCGCTGCGCACACTTTCATCTCGTCGCGATCGCTCCGGGTTATCAACCACTCGTGACAGAGATTCACTTCCAGGGCGATCCAAAGAAGAGTGATCCGATGTATCGAATCGAGAACGCGATCGCCGTCGAAACGCGCAAAGGTTTCGAATCAGGCGTATTCGACATCGTTCTCGAACGCGAGAAGATTTCCGGATAGCGTGCCATCGCTGCGCGATATCTTTGTGACAATGATTCCAATTGACAAAGTCAAAAACAGATATATTCTTCCTCCGCGCTCAAGGTCAAAAGATTAGAGTCGCCTCGAATTTCGACTCTCGTCTGGTCCAGTTGAGACGAAAACGAGAAGCAGGCGAAAGCCCGCCAGCAGACGCACACCCACCCCTTCCCGACTAGTCTGTTAGACGCACGCACTGCTCGAGATCTGTTCTCCAGGCTTTGCCCTTACTGGTTAGCAAAGATCAATGCCCTCCACCTTCGGTCGAAGGAAAGTAAAGCTTTCCTCTCTATCACAGTGGAACTCTGTCCACTGCCAAGGAGAACAAATGAGTGCCCTAAGATTTATTGCGTTAGCTGTGATTCTGGCAACTCTCCTCATCCTGCCTGCCACCAATCGTACAGTTCATAGTGTCGCCGCCATACAACAAGCTCAGCAAGCCGACCAGGCGAACGTAGCGAAAACCACTGACTCAACCTGGACATCGGGCTCGGTGGATCTCGAAGGAGTACCCGAGGACGACACGACAACATTCACGTTTAGTACTACAGAACAACCTGACGCTGCCAAGTCGAATACACAGCCGGTCGCAGAACTCACCTGCGCGCAGCCACCGTTCAGTGAAGCGCCGGCAAATGGTTTTGATGACGAAACAAACGGTCTGATCCCGCAAGGCAAGCCACTTGAAGACTGTGTCCAGCCGGTACCCGGAACATTCCTCGACGACAAAGCGATCTTCGAGGACGTTGATGAGATTGCGGATGGTCTCGGACCGGTTTACAACGCTCAGTCGTGCAGAGAGTGTCATCAGAATCCGGTGACGGGAGCTATCAGCCAGATCACGGAATTAAGAGCCGGACACACTGTCAATAACACTTTCTTTGACGCGCCCGGTGGATCCTTAATCAACAATCGCGGCATTCCGACCCCCAACTACAGCGATACTCATAAGAGTGCGAAAGTGCAGGAGCGTGTGCCGCCATTGTTCACCGCCGGCATTATCGGCGGAGGTCCGCCAATCACCGGCGATGAAGGAACACGAACTTTTCGCACTTCGCTCAACACCTTGGGTGACGGATTCGTCGAAGCGATTGCGGACGGCACGCTGATCTCAATCGCAGCCCGGCAGAAAGGAATAACGAACCAGGAAGTTCATGGACTGGTCATCAACGTGCCGGTGCTCGAAGCCGGCGGCAGGTTGCGCGTCGGACGCTTTGGTTGGAAAAACCAACACGCCAGTTTGCTCTCGTTCTCGGGTGATGCTTACCTGAACGAGATC
>Ga0065715_10001604_pt1 | contig 10476 bp, 9 predicted proteins | sample MisBulReplicate1_FD_59102 | JGI IMG/M metagenome (GOLD analysis project Ga0065715, IMG submission 59102) | Miscanthus rhizosphere microbial communities from Kellogg Biological Station, MSU, sample Bulk Soil Replicate 1 : eDNA_1 v2 (version 2) | ecosystem: Host-associated > Plants > Roots >...
AAACGGTTCCATTTCGACGGAAAGCGCGCTAGCCTAAATCATCGGCAGGGAGCGACGCTTGGGGGCGAGCGGAAAGGCGGCGTCGATTGCCGCAATTTCAGCATCGGAAAGAGTGAGATCGCCGGCGCCGGCATTTTCCTCCGCATGCGCAACACGTGCCGCCTTGGGGATCGCGAAGACCGATTCACGCCTTGTAAGGAAGGCAAGCGCGGCCTGGCGCGCCGTCGCGCCGTGCGCCTTGGCGACATCGGCAAGCACGCGGCCGCCGTCGCTGTCGGGATCGGGAAAATTGCGATGGCCGAATGGGCTGTAGGCGACCACCGCCACCGCTTCTTTTTCGCACCACGGAATGACCTCATGCTCGATCTCCCGCTCCCGCAAGTGATAGAGCACTTGATTGCAGGCTAACTCTCCAGGGCCCGCGAGCTTCGCTGCCGCATCGAGATCGGCCGTATCGAAGTTGCTCACGCCCCAGGAGAGGATCTTGCCGTCCCGCTTCAGCTCGGCGAATGCCGCAATCGTCTCCTCGAGCTTGATTGAACCTCGCCAGTGAAGAAGGTAACAGTCCAACCGATCGGTCTTGAGGCGCTTCAGCGATTTCTCGCATGCGGCCCTGGTGCCGGCGCGCGAGGCATTCTGCGGCAGCACTTTCGATACCAGAAAGACCTTGTTGCGTCGCCCGGCAATCGCTTCCGCAACGATCTCTTCGGCGGCACCTCCGCCGTAGAGCTCAGCCGTATCGATATGAGACATTCCGAGATCGATACCGCGCAGCAAAGCCGCAACCGCCGCGCTGCGGCTTGCCTCCTCGATATACCAGGTGCCCTGCCCGATAACCGGGACAGGACGCCGAGTCGGCCCGAATGGACGCTGCCGCATGATACTCTCCTGCCTTCAGGGATCTTCCAACCATTTAGAGCATGTTCCTGCAATGTGTACGCACTTTGCCGACAAGAACATGCTCCAGCATTGTCCTAGCGATGGGCCTCGCCGAGCAGCTCAGGCTCGGCGGCCGGCACGCGGACGGTGAAGCTCGAGCCTTTGCCCAGTTCGGAGCGGATGATCAGACGTCCGCGATGGCGGTTGAGGATATGCTTGACGATGGCAAGGCCAAGTCCGGTACCGCCGCGCGAGCGGCTCTCCTGCACATTGATGCGATAGAACCGTTCGGTGAGCCGCGGAATGTGCTCTTCGGCAATGCCGGGACCGTGGTCGCGAACGATAAGCTCGAAGAAGCGCCCCTCGCCGCCGCCGTCGATATCCACGCGTTTGCCAGAGCTTGCATATTTAATCGCGTTCTCGAGCAGGTTCTGCACCACCTGGACGAGTTCGTCCCAATCGCCCTTGACCGGCATCGGGGCGTTCATTCCAATCACAATGTCCAAATCGACCTCCCTGGCGAGGCCCGCCAGAGTATCGCGAACATGGCGCGCAACCTGCCCCAGATCCACCGTGCCTTGCGGCCGCAGATGGGCATTCATCTCAATGCGGCTCAAGGACAGGAGATCGTCGATGAGCCTCCGCATCCGCTCAGCTTGGGCAAGCATGAGGTCGAGAAAGCGCTGGCGGGCAGGCTCGTCATTGCGGGCTGGACCCTGTAGCGTCTCGATAAAGCCGAGAAGCGAAGCAAGCGGCGTGCGCAGCTCGTGGCTTGCATGAGCGACGAAATCGGCGCGCATCCGCTCGATCTGCTGTTCGCGAGTCAAATCGCGCAGCAGAATGAGCGCCGCGGCGGCTTCCTCGCCGCTGATATACGACACGAACGCCTCGAAATGGCGACGCACCGGCACATGCATCTCGTAATCGACCCGCACGGCTTCATTCGCCTTGAGCACGTGGGCCACTGCATCCAGGAGCTGCGGTGCGCGGATGGCGGCAGAAATGTGGTGATCGCTCGGATCGAAGTCGAGGATGTCCAGCGCGCGCCGGTTGGCAGCCGTTACGATACCGTTGCGGTCAAGCAGGAGGACGGGATCAGGCAGAGCGGCCACAAGCTCGGTAAGCGCGTCGCGCCGGGCGCCGGGAACGCGTAGCGTACCCGCCGATTCGCCTTCGCCTTCCCTTCTCCACGGCCAGATCATGGTGATTCCATCACCGGGCATCATAGGGGATGACTTCCACTGCGGTTATGACAGATTCGCGATAATCAACCGGGATTCTCCATGATGCCCATCGATCACGGCATGTTGAAGTTCTACGAAGAGCTCAAGGCCAAGAGCCCGCCCGAGTCGGTAAACTGGCCGTTGCCGAAGCAGCGCCAGGCCTGGGACGAGGTGTGCCGCGCTTTCCGGGCGCCAAGACCCGATGGAATCGAAACCGAAAATCGGCTCGTCGATGGCGTCCCTGTCCGCATCTTCCGGCCGAGGGGTGAGAAGGCGAAGCCCGGCGTCATCTACTTCCATGGCGGCGGCTGGGTGCTCGGCAGCTGCGAAACTCATGACGATATGTGCGCTGAAATGGCGGCAGGCGCCGACTCTGTGGTGGTGCTCGTCGACTATCGGCTGGCGCCCGAACACCCCCATCCGGCACAGTTCGAAGACTCCCACAAAGTGCTCTCATGGATGCGCGGCAGCGGCGGCGAAAACGGCATCGATGAAACGCGCATTGTCGCGGTGGGCGACAGTGCCGGCGGGCAGATGACCGTCGGACTTGCCCTTTCGTTGCGCGACCGCGGCATTCAGCAGCTTCGGGGTCAGGTTCTCATCTATCCGGTGCTCGGGGCCGATGTGGATACGCCGTCCTACCGGCGCAATGCCGAGGCACCCTGCCTCACGCGCTCCGACATGATCTTCTATCTCGATTCATTTCTGGGCGACCGCGACAACGATAACTGGAGGGATCCTTATGCCGTCCCGCTACTCGCTCATGACCTCACCGGTCTGCCACCGGCCTTCATCGCGGTTGCGGCGCATGACCCCCTTTACGACGACGGAGTCATGTTTGCGGAGAAGCTCGCGGCGGCGCAGGTTGCGGTCGCCCTGCGGCGCGAGCCGGAGCTTGCCCATTCCTATATGCGCGCCCGTCATGTGAGCAACCCGGCAAAAGCGGGTTTCGACGCGATCGTCAAAGCGATCGAGTCGCTCTCACATGACGGCTGTTTGCCTAGTGAACCGGCGGGATAGGTCCGTTAGTCAACAGCGTCCGCCCGATGACACAATCAAATCACGATCACGGCAGCGCCGATCCTGGCATTGTCATAGAGCTCGATCACGTCCTCGTTGAGCATGCGGATGCAGCCGGATGAGGCTGACTTGCCGATCGAGGATGGCTCGTTGGTGCCATGGATGCGATATAGCGACGAGCCCAGATAGATGGCGCGGGCGCCGAGCGGATTTTCGGGACCGCCGTCCATATGCGGCGGCAGCTCCGGACGACGCTTGCGCATTTCCTCGGGCGGGTTCCATTCCGGCCACTTGACCTTGACTGAAATCCTATGGGCGCCTTGCCATTCGAAGCCCTTTTTGCCGGTGGCAACCCGGTATTTCACGGCCTTGCCGCCGGGCAGCACATAATAGAGCGCATGTTTTTTGGTGAGGACGATGATCGAGCCCGGCTCGTAGGTGCCGGCGAATGCGACGATCTTGCCGCGCTTGAAACCGGGCGCCGATTCTGAGGGCCTCTGCGCCTTGCCGGCGAGCGGCACGAGCACGACCCCCTGGCCCCAGCGTGGAAGATTTGCCTGAGCTTGGGTGGCGATGAAAGTCATGACGACGGCAACCGCAATCGCGGCGCCGCCAAACTTGGATGCGAGTTTCGACATGGGGTCCCCCCTGGACACGGGCATTGGCACCGATGTCTCGCTTATAGAGATGGGCGGCTGAACTTAACCTGAGGGTGCCGTTGGGGTGGCGTTCATCTTCGTGAATCGATTTCAGCGATGCTAAGCAGCCTTCGGAAAGATGCCGGTTGACGCCGCTTCGGCGGCTGGTCTACGCGGGCCTCCATGCACGATCCGATCGCTAAATACGCCGATCTCGAAGACCCCGGCATACGCGAGTTCATGACGGCAGCGGAAAGCCTCTATCCCGCCGATGCGATCAATTTGACCCTTGCCGAGCAGCGTACGCTTTACGACCGGCTGTGCGCGCATTTCCGCAGAGAGAGACCCGTCGCGGTGACCACGTACGATTTCGCAGTCGGCAATGTGGGCTGCCGGCTCTACAGGAAAAGCGCGACCGCGACACCACCGGCGATGCTCTATCTCCATGGCGGCGGCTTCATCCTTGGCGGACTCGACAGCCATGATGATATCTGCGCCGAAATCTGCGACTGCACCGGCATCGCGGTGATCGGAGCGGAGTACCGCCTGTCGCCCGAACATATTTTCCCGGCTGCTTTCGAAGACTGCTGGCTGGTGCTCAACCATCTCGCGAGAGATGGCGCCGCGGTTCACCTCGATCCTGCCAAGATCATCGTCGGCGGCGACAGCGCCGGCGGCAATCTCGCTGCCGCGCTGGCGCTCAAGGCCCGCGACGAGGGCGGGCCGAAGCTCATGGGCCAGGTACTGATCTATCCCGGACTCGGAGGCGACATGAGCAAGGGCTCATATGTCAGCCAAGCCAATGCACCGGGGCTTTCGCGCGCCGATATCGAATATTACCGAAATATCTATTGCGGGCCGGAAGGCTCGNCGGGCTATGCGAGCAAATATGCTGCTCCGCTGCAGGAAACCGACTACCGCAATCTGCCGCCAGCCTTTCTGGTTGCCGCGCGGCTCGATCCGTTACATGACGACTGCAACGAATATGCAGCGCGCCTGGAGGCGGATGGCGTCAGGGCGCTGGTGCGCCACGAGCCAAAGCTCGTTCATGCCTTCCTGCGCGCCCGCCACATGAGCGATCCCGCCCGCGACAGCTTCCACGCGATTGTCCATGCCTGTTTCTCGCTCGCCTATTACGGCGAACTCCCGCAACAAAGCTTGCAAGCCCGACAGGAGAATACATGAAGACGGTGACCGACTTCCCCCGCAAGGTGAAGGAGATCGAGAATCTCTGGATCCCAATGTCCGACGGCGTCAGGCTCGCTGCGCGGATGTGGATCCCGGAGGATGCCGAGGAGAAGCCGGTCCCTGCGATCGTCGAATACCTGCCTTATCGCAAGCGCGACGGGACCATCATGCGGGATGCCCTGACGCATCCTTATTTCGCCGGCCATGGCTATGCGGCGATTCGCATCGACATGCGCGGCGGGGGGGATTCCGAGGGGCTGATGTTCGACGAGTACAGCAAGCAGGAGCAGGATGATGCGGTCGAGGCGATCACCTGGCTCGCCAGCCAGAAATGGTGCTCGGGGACGCTCGGCATGATGGGCATTTCCTGGGGCGGCTTCAACAGCCTGCAGGTGGCGGCGCGAAAGCCGCCGGCGCTCAAGGCGATCATCACGCTATGCTCGACGGACGACCGGTATGAAGACGACATCCATTACAAGGGCGGCTGCGTCATTCACGAGCAACTTGGCTGGGCCACAACCATGCTCGCCTATTCATCGCGGCCGCCCGACCCGGCCATTCTCGGTGAGCGCTGGAAGCAAATATGGATGGAGCGGCTCGAGAACGAGCCCTTCCTGATGACGCCGTGGATGCAGCACCCCCATCGCGATGCCTATTGGAAGCACGGGAGCATCTGCGAGGATTTTGGCGGGATTGAAGCTGCCTGCCTGTGCGTCGGCGGCTGGAACGACGCTTATTCCAATGCCGTCCCGCGGCTCATGCGGGGCTTGCGGAGCCCGTGCAAGGCAATCATCGGGCCGTGGGTGCATAAATATCCGCATTTCGCGGTGCCGGAGCCGCGCATCGGGTTCCTTCAGGAGGCGCTTCGCTGGTGGGATTTCTGGCTCAAAGGCGAGCCGAGCGGCGTCACCCGCGATCCTGCCTTCCGAATCTACATCATGGATGCCCAGAAGCCCGGGGAGGGTCAGGAATACTGGCCGGGACGATGGATCGGCGATGAGATCTGGGGGGCGGGCAATGCCCAATCGAAAGAGTGGTATCTCAATGCCGACGGGATCGGCGGCAAGCCCGGCGAGGAAAAGGCGCTCACCGTCTTCTCACCGCAATCGGTCGGCAAGGCGGGCGGCAAATACTGCATCATGTGGCTGGGCGACGGCTTTCCCGGCGACCAGCGCGAGGACGATGCGGGCTCGCTTACCTTTGATTCGCCCGAACTCGCACAGGATATGGACATCGTCGGGCAGCCGGTGGTCGAGCTTGAGCTTTCGGCGGACAAGCCGGTGGCCTTCATCGCGCTGCGCCTCAATGATGTCTGGCCGAGCGGCGAAGTGAGCCGCATCACTTACGGGCTCAAGAATCTCTGCCAGCGCGACAGCAACGAGTATCCGGGCCCGCTCGATCCGGGCAGGCGCTATCGGATCAAGATCGCTCTCGACGACATCGCGTGGAAAATCCCCAAGGGCCATAAGTTGCGCGTATCGCTGTCGCCGAGCTACTGGCCGATGATGTGGCCGGCACCCGAGCCGGTGACGCTCACCGTCTATGCAGGAAAATCGAGCGTTCATGTGCCGGTGCGCAAGACGATTGCGGGCGAAGTGCCGCTTGGCTGGAAACCGGCCGAGGGGGCGGAAGAGGCCAGGCGCAAGGAACTGATCGCACCCGAGACCTATCGCAAGAACTCGGTCGATCCCGAGACCGGCGAAACCCGCCACGAGGTGTTCGAAGATTTCGGCAAATACGAGATCGAGCCGCATGGGCTGATCGCCCAAGGCATCAGGCGCGAGCACTATTCCATCATGCCCGATGACCCATTGTCGGCGAAAATGGAGGCGCACTGGACGCAGGCTTTCGAGCGTGGGCAATGGAGCATCCGCACGGAAGCCAGCACGCGGCTCACCGCGAACAAGACCGACTGGCTCATCTGGGGCAGGCTTGAAGCTTACGAGGGCGAGACGAAGGTTTTCGAGCGCGAATGGAACGACAAGGTGGAGCGAAAGCTGAACTGATAGTCTCCGTTTCGGCGCAACATTGAAGGATCCCCCTTGATAGACCCGTAAAGGGGGAAACTTTCATCACGACAAGTGGCGTCGCGACAGCGGTCACCCCACATTTCCCTTATGCTGTCGCCGCATCCGCAGACTTGGCTGTATCCCACCGACCACGGGCTTTATTGCGAGCCCGGCCAGTTTTTCATCGATCCCTTTCGCGCGGTCGAGCGCGCGGTCATCAGTCACGGCCATGGCGACCACGCGCGCCCAGGTCACGGCAGAGTGCTCGCCAGTCGCGAGACGATCGAGATCATGAAGGTGCGCTACGGGCCGCAGTCGGCAGGGGGATTCGAGGCTGCGAACGGCCCGCTCGACATCAATGGTGTTTCGGTCCGGCTGGTGCCCGCCGGCCACATTCTGGGCTCGGCGCAGATCGTGCTCGATTGGCAGGGTGGACGGGTGGTGGTGTCGGGCGACTACAAGCGCCAGCCCGATCCGACCTGCGCGCCGTTCGAACTCATCGCGTGCGATGTCTTCGTCACCGAAGCGACCTTCGCCCTGCCAGTATTCAAGCATGAGCCCGCCGAGAAGGAAGTGCGTCGGCTGTGCGCATCGCTGGGCTCGAACCGCGAGCGCACGCACCTTCTCGGCGTCTACAATCTCGGCAAATGCCAGAGAATGATCGTGCTGATGCGGGAAGCGGGTTACGATGGACCAATCTATCTTCATGGTGCGCTGCGCTCGCTCTGCAATCTCTATGAGAGGCTGGGCGTCCGGCTCGGCGAATTGCGCGACGTAATGGGTGCCAAACCGGGCGAGCTCGCCGGGCAACTGGTGCTCTGCCCGCCATCCGCCATCAACGACCGTTGGTCGAGACGGCTTGCCGACCCCATCACTTCATTCGCGAGCGGCTGGATGCGGGTGCGCGCCCGCGCCCGTCAGCGCGGTGTCGAACTGCCACTCGTCATTTCCGACCATTGCGACTGGCCTGAGCTTCTGCGCACGATCGCAGAGACGGAGGCTGAGGAAATCTGGGTAACCCATGGCCGCGACGATGCGCTCGTCCATCAGATCGGCAAGATGGGCAGGCGCGGCCGGGCGCTGGCACTCGTCGGCTTCGAGGACGAGGACGAGTGATGGAGGAATTCGCCGAGCTCCTCGACCGGCTCGTCTATACGAGCTCCCGCAACACCAAGGTCGAGCTCATTTCCCAATATTTCCACGCCACAGTCGATCCCGATCGCGGCTGGGCCTTGTCTGCCTTAACCGACGGCCTGCCGTTCCGGCTTCCGATGCGCAAGGCGCTGCAAATCGTCCTCGAGCCGAGGGTCGACCCCGTTCTTTTCAGGCTGTCGCACGACTATGTCGGCGATACGGCGGAGACAGTTGCGCTCCTGTGGCCGGAGGGCGGCGGCAAATCGCCCCCAACCCTCAGCGATGTCGTGGACCGGGTGCGCGAAGTCTCGCTCCGCACGTTTCCGCGGGTGCTCGAGTGCCTGCTCGACAAGCTCGACGTCAAAGGCCGCTTCGCATTGATCAAGTTCCTGTCGGGGGAGCTGAGAGCCGGAGTGTCCGCGCGGATTGCCAAGACCGCGCTCGCCCAGGCTTTCGGCCGCGATGTATCGGAAATCGAGGAATTGTGGCACGGGCTTGCGCCTCCCTATACGGAGCTCTTTTCTTGGCTTGAAGGCAAGGCCGAGCGGCCCGATCCGGGGCAGCGGCCGACATTCCGCCCGGTGATGCTCGCACATCCCATCGAAGAGGGCGACTGGGCCAATCTTGTTCCGGAGGAGATGGCCGCAGAGTGGAAATGGGATGGAATCAGGGTTCAGCTCGGTGCGAAGAACGGTGAAGTGAAGCTCTATTCGCGAGCCGGCGATGACGTTTCCTCGGCGTTTCCGGATATCGCCCTGGCTTTCGCACATACCGAGGGCGTGCTCGACGGCGAGCTGTTGGTGCTGCGCGACGGCGAAGTCGCGCCGTTCAACGATCTCCAGCAGCGCCTCAATCGGAAGTCGGTAACCGGCAAGATGCTGCAGGACTATCCCGCTCATATCAGGCTCTATGACATCCTGTTCGATGGGCCGGATGACATTCGAGCCCTATCGTTCCTCGAGCGGCGGAAAAAGCTTGAAGACTGGTACGAGCGCTTCCGGCCATCACTTGCCGATGTCAGCGCGCTCGTTGCGTTCGAGGATTTTTCGCAGCTCGAGTCCAAGTGGCAAATGGCGCGCGAGAACGGCATCGAAGGTCTGATGCTCAAGCGCAAGGCGAGTCCGTATCTGGCGGGAAGGCCCAAAGGCCACTGGTTCAAGTGGAAGCGCGCCGCGCTGACGCTCGACTGCGTGCTCATGTATGCCCAGCGCGGCTCTGGCAAGCGCTCATCCTACTATTCCGACTACACATTCGGGGTTTGGAAGGATGATCGCGAGCTGGTGCCGGTGGGTAAGGCCTATTCGGGATTCACCGATGAGGAACTGCTGCGGCTCGACCGCTGGATCCGCAACAATACGGTCGAGCGCTTCGGGCCGGTGAGGGCGGTCAAGCCGGCGCTCGTGCTTGAAGTCGCGTTTGATGCGGTACAGCCTTCGACCCGCCACAAGTCGGGCATCGCCATGCGCTTTCCGCGCATTCACCGCATCCGCTGGGACAAGCCGGCAGTCGAGGCCGACCGGCTGGAGACGGCGCTGAGGCTTCTTCCCAATACCCGAACGCTGCCGTAAGACCGGCCTACGATACCTTGCGAGGGCGGCGGTCCAGCAGCGGCTGATAGGCGATGCGGGCGTGGTACTCGCAATAGGGCGAGCCTTCGCGCGGCTGATGCCCGCAAAAGCAAAAGTCGTCCCGACCTGGATCGCCGATCGGCCATTTACAGGTCTTGTCCGAAAGATGAAGGATGGTCACCCGGCCGCCTTGCGGGAGGTTGACGAGCCGCAGGGGCTCGGGCTCGGGTATGGGCAGCGGCCGCGGTCGCATTTCAACGCGCAGCAAGGGTTTGAGTGCGGCCGAGCCGGAAGTCCGTAGCATCATCGCGCTGCGGCTAGGGTGGCTCGGTTCGCGGGGGCGGCGGGGCCGCGGGATCGCGCTTCTGGGCGTCGGCGCCCGTCCCGACAGGTTCAATCGGTGAACTTTGCCGATGACCGCATTGCGGGTCACTCCCTCAGCGAGCTTTGCGGCAATATGGCTGGCACTCAGTCCCTCGCTCCACAAGCGTTTCAGAAGCTCGACGCGTTCCTCCGTCCAATACATCGCATCCCCTCCGTGGTTCTGCCCATCCTCGCTGCTCACCCGGAATCCCTCACCAATCGCCGGTACGGAACCGGCGCGATCTCCTCAACGACTGACTTGGAATGCTACATTTCGTAGCTTGATTTTCCAACACTACTATTAGCGTGGTCGCCCATCAAGAATCCGGCGGTCGCTTTTGCCAAGTTTTCCCCAGCTATCTTGGCGTTGCCGGTTTGGTTAACAAAGGTTAACAGGGGTGCGAATCGACGGTCGATGCGGCGGTTTGACTCACCTCTCGACCCTCGCTGAAAA
>Ga0065715_10000544_pt1 | contig 10475 bp, 7 predicted proteins | sample MisBulReplicate1_FD_59102 | JGI IMG/M metagenome (GOLD analysis project Ga0065715, IMG submission 59102) | Miscanthus rhizosphere microbial communities from Kellogg Biological Station, MSU, sample Bulk Soil Replicate 1 : eDNA_1 v2 (version 2) | ecosystem: Host-associated > Plants > Roots >...
TCATCGCCGGCGATCCGGGGAACAACCGTACCCATCTCATCTATGGGTTCCTCTGGTCGTGGCTCGCCACGCACGATGCGCGCGGCAAGCCGACGCTGCCCGCGGCGAAGCTGTCTGCACTCGCCAACGCCGCGGTGGCCGCATGCGACAAGAACGACGGCGTCGAGGATGGGTTGATCGCGGATCCGCGCACCTGCCACTTCGATCCGGCCGCGCTCGCCTGCACAGGAGCCGAGACGGATTCCTGCCTGAGCCCACAGCAGATCGACGCCGTTAAAAAGATCTACGCCGGCGCGCGCGCGCGTGACGGACGGCGGCTGTATCCCGGTTGGGCGCCAGGCAGCGAGTCCGGGTGGGGGCAGTACATCATCAACCCCAGTGCGCCCGTGCGCATCGGGCTCTTCCGCGACTGGGTGTTCAAGAATCCGTCATGGGATCCGCGCACATTCGACTGGGACAAGGACGTCGCCACGGTGGATGCCGCCTATCCGGTGCTGAACGCGATGTCGACCGACTACTCGGCGTTCAACGCGCGAGGCGGCAAACTGATCATGTATACCGGTCTCGCCGATCCTGTCGTGTCTCCACTCGACACAATCGAGTATTACGACAGCGTGGTGAACGCCAACGGCGGGGTCGACGCGACACGTCAGTTCTATCGCTTCTTTCCCGTGCCCGGAATGGCGCACTGCGGCGGCGGGGCCGGTACGAGTACGTTCGACGCGCTGGCGGCGCTCGAAGCGTGGGTCGAACACGGCGTCGCCCCGGATTCGATTCCGGCGTCGCGTGCGACGGGTGGACGCATCGATCGTACCCGTCCGCTGTGCGCGTATCCGTTGGTCGCCCGCTACAAAGGCGCCGGAAGCATCGACGAGGCGGCAAACTTCGTCTGCGCGGATGCTCAGTCCCGCTCGTACTTGTTGGGCGCACCGGGCGTGGGCAAGGCGGTGCCCACCTGCGTTCCGCTGCTGTGCGCCTTGCTCAACGGAGTCGTGAATGTGATGCCGGTGCCGGACACCTGCACTCCGGAGGCGTGTGCAAACCTGAGCGGCGTCGCGAGCGTCATGACCACCCCGCCGCCGCGGCCGCCTCTGCCTCCGGTGACCGAGGCGATGGTCGCGGACTCGGAATTCCCGCCGCTGTCGACGGTCACGCTCTGGCTGGCGGTAAAGCCTTGTCCACTCGCGACGGGAATCGCGGTTGCGCCCACCTCCGTCGCCGCAGTCATCGTCGTCGCGCCGGCGGTGCCGACGGCCGCGATCACCGCGTTCTCCTGATCCGCCCCGGCGCCGACGATCAGCGTGCGGCCGGCGCTGAAGTTGGCCACGCTGGCGACTTTGATGTTGTTCGCGCCGGGTAGCGAGGCGGCCGTCATCGTGGTGGCGGGCTGCACCAGGAAATCGTCGCAGTTGCTGTCGGTGTCGTGCCCGTCCGGGAATCGGCCTGCGCTCCGGTGAGGCGTGGCTGTGGGCTGAGCGGCCGGTCCGCCGAAGCCGCCGCGGCCACCCGCGCCCGGCGACGTCACTCGACAACCAGCCTCGCCGCTTCCGGATTTGCCATGGTGACCTTCGGACGCCCACGGATCGACGAGGAGGCCGTAATTGAGGCTGTCGACGACGCGCCCGGCAGCATCGCGCAACACCATCGCCCCGGCGGCCGGAGACAGTGCGGGACCGCCGAACCACTGCGCCGGCGCCGGCGTGCCCTGATAGCCGGCGGTGGCGACCGCTGCGTCGCGGACGACCGCGTCGATCGCGTGATCCCGGGCGAGCGGCTGGTCGAGCGTGATACCGGTGCCGAGCGGCAGCACGGGTTCGTTGCTCAAGTGGGCGAACGCCGTTGCCGGCGTGACGCCGATGCCGGTGCCGCGGACGCTGAAGGGCATGTTGGCTCGATGATTGATCTTCAGCGGAGCCGACAGGTCGAGTCCCGTCCCCTTGTCCTCGTTCTCCCGTAACGAGCCATTGAACGTGTTGCGAGCCGACGCGGTACCGACGCGCGTCACCGTGACGGTCTCGATGCCGTGGCCGACGCTGTCGATGTCCAGCCTGATCTGGTCGCCGACGGAGATGTTGGCCACCGACGAGACCTTGATGTTGGTGTCGCCGGCATTCGCGTCCGCCGACAACCACGCCTGGGTGCCCGCCTTGCCCACGTCGGTGACGGTGACGACCTCGTAGCTCTCGACGGCCTGCGCCACCGCAGGATAGGCCGCCCCATGGCCAAGGGCGACCTTCTGGCCGACCTCGAATCCGGCCACGCTCGTCACTGGCACGCGAGCAGAGCCAGCACGCACCGTGATCACCGGGCCCTCGGGGAGGGGCTGCCACAGGGTGGTGTTACTGCCCGCCGCCGTTCCCACGCGCACGATCCGGCGAGTCTCCGCGCCGGCGCCGCTGTCGATCTGGATCGAGTCGCCGACACTCATGCCGGCGGTGCTTCTGACGTAAAGCGTGGTGTCACCCGCCCGCGCGCGAACGGCCAGCGCGGAGTTGGACAGCCCGAGGAGGTAGAAGGCGCGAGGCGCGAGCTTCGTCCCCGCCGGGATCCGCACCGAGGAGAAGATGGCCGCCTGCGTCGCGTGTTCGGTCAGGCTCCAGTCGGAGATGTCCACCGCTCGATCGCCTGCGTTGTACAGCTCGATGAACGAGTCGGTCGGGTTGTCGGGCGCGCCCGCGCTGACGCGGAATTCGTTGATCTTGATTGAGCTGACGTTCCGCACCTTCTGCGCCGTCTTCTCGGATAGCGTCCGGCCGTTCGCCGACCAGGAGGCGGTGCCGACCAGATCGCCGTTGAAGACGGCTGGACCGGCAGTGACGGTGAACGTCGCGCTGACGCTGGCGCCGGGCGCCACCGGTCCCGCGATCGTCATCGAGGGCGTGCCGGCGCCCGACACGACGGACGTCCATTGCGCGGTCGCCACGGCGAGGCTCAACTTGACGTTGGTGACCGGTGCCCCGGTGGTGTTCGTGAACGTAAGCGTGGTGTCGCGCGATGAGCCGGGCGAGAACGTCTGAAGTCCAGGCCCTGCCAGCGTGAGCCGCGCCACGTCGTATCTCGCGCCAACGACGTTGGCCTGAATCCGTTGGTTCGTCTCCAGCGTCGGAAAGGTGCCCGCGGCGGTCATCGCCCCTTCGTAGAACGTGCCCTGCGAGCCGACGCTGTTGTCCCCGCCGTTGCCAAGCAGGATCGCACCCTGCTTGCGCATCGGATCGTAGGTCGGATTGATCCGCGGACCGTCGAACATGATCTTCAACTCGCCGCTCTGCGCATCACCGCCCATGGATCGCCAATGGTGCGGCTCGCCGTCGGCCGTCGCGGTGACGAACCGCCAGGCAATGCTCGGCAGGTTCGGGCAGTATTTCGATCCATCGGAATTGACGCAGCCGACCAGATTGTTTTCCTGATCGGTCATGATCCACGGACCGGGTGGAATCCCGCGATACCACGCGGTGGCGTTGCCGTAGTAGGTCGTTTCCATCGTGCCGTTGCCGTCGTCGCGGCTGTCGGTCTCGGCGTTGCCGTAGTCGAAGCAGCAGCCGGAGTTGTAGTGATGGCCGTTGATCACCCAATACTGGCCTTCCGCCTGGTCGTCGACGGCGGTGCCCTTCGCATCGTTCTGCCGGAGGCCCATGCCCGGCGTGATGAAGACGCCGTAGGCCTTGTGCCCCATGATCGTCACCGGCGCCATGTCGGCCAGGGGAAGGTTGTTGAACCCGCCCATCGCCGGACCGCTGAATCCACCGCGCGGGGCCTGAATCAGGTCGTTGTGCCTGGGTGATTGATCGTAGATCTTGGTGATCCAGCAGTAGGTGTGGGCACAGAACGCGTCCTGCGCCGCGGCGTCGGCGTATCCCCCTGCGTCCGGCGTCGCCGCACCCGGCTGGACCACCCCGACGTTCAGCGTCTTGCCGTCCGATTGACGCAGCACCTGATAGAGCGGCCCGTTGTACGAGGCGTAGAGCGCGCGCGTGGTGCTGTGGGCGGCCACACACGGCGCACCCGCTTCCGCGTAGACGTCACAGGGGCCGGCCGGCCGGCGCAGCGCACCTTGACGTGCCGTTGCTGCGGCCTGGATCGCCATGGTGGTCCCGACGGCGCCCAGCAGTGACAGGATTCTCGTCTTCGTTCGTGTCATGGCCGTCCCAATCTGGCGTTATCTCGCCGCGATCTCAACGACCGCGACGGTGTAGGGCTCCAGTTCGACCGTGAGCCTGGAACACCCACGGGCCCGTCTGTGAGTGCCACACCAGGTTGTGTCCGACGACCTGCATGTGGCGATCGACCCCGAATTGCACGTAGCGATCCGCCGCCTCGAACGCGTACCGATCCGCGGCCGGATGCGTGGGCTGGAACTTGAGCACGTTTTCCGGACTGATCTGGTTGAACTGCTTCGTGATCAGTTCGGCGGCCGCCGCGTCGGTCCCGTCGAATTGGCGCTGGTTGATGGCGACGCCGATAACCATGCCCTTCGGCATCAGGTCCTTGAGCGCGACTTCCTGACTGACGGCCTCGGACAGCAGCGCCAAGCCGACGGCAGCGACAAGTACTCTCATGATCCGCTCCTCAAATCCGGTTGAACTTCGCGATGGCCTTCGACAGGGATTTGAACTCGCGGATGAACGGGAACATGCCGCTTTCCTGCGCGTCGATCGCCTGCGCGCGCTTGAGAATCTCCGCCGCGCGTTCCTGCGGCACCACTACCACCCCGTCCTCGTCGCCGACGAGGATGTCGCCGGGCCGCACGGTCACGCCCGCGCACTCGACCGGGACGTTCTTCGAAACCGTGGCAAAGTGACCGACCGCCGTGCGCGGCGACTTCGACCGTGCATACACCGTGAGCCCCATCCTGCGCACGTCCCAGAGATCGCGAATCGCGCCGTCGAGCACCATGCCCGCCATGCCGCGCTCGACCGCCGCAGTCGCCATCAGATTCCCCATCGCGGCGATGTCCAGCGATCCTTCCATGACAATGACACCGACTTCGCCCGGCTTCGCCTCGTCGATCATCTCCACCGAGTGCTTGGTGGCGAGCGCGGTCGTGGCCTGTTCGGCAGGCGCGGGCCTCGACAGCGAGGTGACGGCGCGCCCCACCATGTTCACGCCGGTCATCCGCTTCATGTCGTAGCGCATCGTCCCGTTCTTGCCGGTGACGAGCTCGACGGCGTCGGACACCGATGCGGGGTAGGTACTCTTGAAGCCGGCAACCAGTGGCTCGACGGGCGAGTCGGTCGCCTGCGGTTGCGCCGCGCGCAGCACACCCGCCGCGACAAGCGCGCACAGCGGCACGACGACCAGCAGCGGACGGAACGAACGGCGGATTTGCATGGATCAGCTCCTTCTAGTTGCGCGTATAGTAGCGCGGTACGCAACGGCATGTTCAGATGGCGCAACACGCTGGGGGGGGGAATGGGAGTCCTGAATGTCTTCGTGATCACGGCGGTGCTGGTCGTTCAGGCCGCCGAGTTGCCGCCACCATACCCAAGGCCGGGAACCACGGCGCTGCTCGATAACGAGGTCGTCGCGGTATGGGACGTCGCCTGGCTGAAACAGAAATACCCGCTGCACACCCATCGTTACGACCTGGTCGGGATGTCTTATGCCGAAGGCGATCGCATTATCACCCAGGGGGACTCCCCCGGGCGGCTGGTCAACACCAAGGCCTGGGTGTTTCAGATGAATCGCGCGAATGTCACACACGTCGAGGAAGGGGCAAGCGACCCGCCGATGCGGGCGGTGCAGATCGAACTGAAGAATCCCGCTCCTCGCGGCGCTGCGGGCGAAGGTCCGGACGGCCTGCGCCAGGTCGCGGGGGCGCCCACGGTCGATCACCCGCGAGTCGCCGTCTGGCTCGTGCCCGGCGGCAGCTCGGCGCCGAAGCACCGCCATAGCGGCGAAGCGGTCGAAATGGTGTTCGACGCGGCGTCACCACCCAAACCGACGGTGACGTTCGTGCCGGCGGCGACCGTTCACACCGGCCCCACACCCCCCGAGGGCGGTCGGGCCTACATCTTCGAACTCAAATAGGAAGGACGTGATGAAGACCACCCATGCTCGCCGCACATTCCTCGCCACTTGCGGTGCCATGGCCGGCGCTGCTGTTGCGCGGCCGTTTGCCGCGTACGGACAGGCGGTCGACAACGCGCGACAGGCGTCCGCCCCTTCGGCGTTGCGCATCACCGAGGTGAAGTGCGGCTATGTGCGCGGAAGCGTGTTCGTGACGATCCACACGAACCAGGGCATTCACGGCTGCGGCGAAGCGGTCGATGCCGTGCAGGGAACCTACCATCTGGTACAAAGCCTGGGCCAGCGGATTCGCAACCAGAGTCCACTGAACGTGCACCGGCTGTTCGAGCAGCTGCGGAAGGGCGGCGTGTTTTCCGGCGCGCAGTCGGGGATGTTCGTCGCGGTGCTGACGGCGATCGAAACCGCGCTGTGGGATCTCTCCGGCAAGGCGCTGAACGTGCCGGTCTACCAGCTGCTCGGCGGCAAATTCCGCGATCGCATTCGCGTCTACTGCGACACGGCGCTGTATCAGGCGCGGCTGCCGACGCCGGAGCACTTCGCCGAGGCCGCGACCAACGCCGCGAAGGCCGGATATACCGCGATCAAGTTCGATCTCGATCAGGCCGCCGACCCGAACAAGTACGACCAGTTCAACTGGACCGCCAGTCCGGCGGAAATCCAGCGGATGGTCGACCAGCTGTCGGCCGCGCGTAAAGCCGTCGGACCGAACATCGACATCTGCGCCGACATGCACGCCCGCTACGACTACCCCACCGGACAGCAGGTCGCGAAACGGGTGGAGCACCTCAATCTGATGTTCCTCGAAGAGCCCGTCCCGGCCGAGAACATCGACGCCTACAAGCTGATCGCCGACTCCACGAGCACGCCGATTTGCGCCGGTGAGAACGTCTACCTCGCGCACGGCTTCCGCCGCATGCTGGAGATGGGCGCCGTCGACATCATCATGCCGGACCTGCAGAAGACCGGCGGCCTGGGCGAAGGGCAGCGCATCGCCAACCTCGCCAACCTCTATTACGTGCCCTTCGCGCCGCACATGGTGGCGTCGTTCCTTGGCGCGATGGCCTCGTGCCACGTCTGCGCGTCGGTGCCGAACTTCATGATCCTCGAGTGGCAGACCTACTTCGACACGCAGCCGATGTGGAAGGAGTTGGTCACCTACGACGGCCCGTGGGTGGAAAAGGGCTTCATTCGCGTCTCGGACAAACCGGGCATCGGCGTCGACCTGAACATAGAGGCGATGCGGAAATACGCCGTGCCGAACGTGCCCTTCTTCGCGTAAGACGCGTCAGCTGCCCGGAGGAGCGGTCCGGTAGGGCCGCTCCACGTACTCGAACCAGTCGAAATCGGCCGCAAGCCGCGCACCCGACATGTCCTGGCAGGCCATACCGACGAATGCGCCAGTGAAGTTCGGCAGGCCGGGTGCCGTGGCTTCGTCGGAGAGAATGCTGGCGTCGAACTGCTGCGGAATCCACGTCCATTCCGCACCGCTGATGCGGTAGGCGAAATGCAGCCGTTCGTAATCGACCTCGACGCGAAGTTCGACAGCGACGTTCGAGGGGATCGCGAATAGCGGTGTGAACGCATCGCTCTGCGGCTGGTCAGGCAACGCCGACATCACGCGGACGTGCTTCCCTGCTGCTTCATCGTCCGAGATGTAAAGGTAGTGAAACTTCGAGCTGTTGTAATAGCAGATCAGCCCTGCCATCTGCTGGAACTGCGCCGGCTCGAAATCGACGAGCGTCGAGGCGCTGTAACAATGCGACTGCTGCCGCCGCGCGACCAGCGCCTGCGCGAACAGGCTGCCGACGGTTTCGCGCCCGTACAACCGCAGGTATCCGGGGCGGTCCGTCAGACTGAACAACTCGCCGGGCCACGGCGAGCGCAGCCACTGGAAGTCGATCGGCAGATCTGACCCGTCGAAATTCTCGCGTCGCGGCACCGCCGGCGCGACCGCCGTCGCACCGCGCGGCGCCGTGGTTTCGACGAGCGGAATGCCGTCGCCCGTCTCGGTGCGCAGCCATCCGTCGGCGCACCAGACCATCTTCTGAATGGCCGTCTCACGTCCGAGCGTGCATCTGCCACGGTTGGGCAGCGGCCGGCCGCAGAGATAGACCATGTAGGTCTCGCCATCGGGTGTGTCGACGAGATCCGCGTGCCCGGCACGCTGGAGCGCCACGTCCGGTCGATGGCGCGAGGTCAGCACGTGGACGTCGGGATGCAGCTCATACGGTCCGTCGAGCGAGCGCGCACGCGCCATCGTCACCGCGTGCCCCCAGCCGGTGCCTCCCTCGGCGGTAAGCAGGAGGTAATAGCCGCCGCGTTTGTAGAGATGCGGGCCTTCCGTCAGACCGAGCGGCGTACCGGAGAAGATGACGCGGCGCTTCCCCACCAGCCGGTGCTCCGCTGACGAGTACTCCTGCATGACGATCCCGGCGAAGCGGTTGCGGCCGGGACGATGATCCCAGAGCATGTTGAGAACGTACTGCCGTCCGTCGTCGTCATGGAACAGCGATGGGTCGAAGCCGCTGCTATTCAGATACACCGGATCGGACCACTCGCCGTCGATCGACTCACTCGTCACCAGGTAGTTGTGGAAATCGCGCAGCGATGCGCCGGAGGCGCCTGCGACGGTCGTCCGGCCGTAGCGTTTCACGTCGGTGTAGACGAGATAAAAGCGCCCGTTTGCATAGCTGAGATCCGGTGCCCACACCCCGCACGAATCCGGATCGCCGAGCATGTCCAGCTGACTGCGCCGCCTGAGTGGACGCGTCAGCAGCCGCCAGTTCACGAGATCTCGCGAATGATGGATCTGGACGCCTGGATACCACTCGAACGTGGAGGTCGCGATGTAGTAGTCGCCGCCGACGCGGACGATCGAGGGATCCGGATTGAAGCCGCGAAGGATCGGATTGCGGATCACGCCGCTCTTTCGCGGACCACGGTCCACAGAACCAGCGCGCCGACCAGATCGAGCACGCCCAGACAGATGAAGAACGGCGTGTAGCCGACCCGCGCCACCAGCGCACCGATCACGAGCGAGAAGACCAGCACGCCGCCGTTGCCGCACGTCCCCGCCATGCCGGCGACCGTGGCGACCTCGTTGCGCTTGAACAGATCAGACGCCATCGTGATCACGGTCACCGAGAGCGTCTGGTGCGCGAATCCGCCGAGGCAGAGGAGCGCAATCGCCGTGTAAGGGCTCGTGACGAACCCGACGAACGCCATCCCCGTCATCAGCAGCGCGCCGACGGTGAACGCGGTGCGGCGCGCGTTGAGCAGTGTGAACCCGGCGCGCGTCTGCAGCCACAGGCTGACCGTGCCGCCGAACATCGAACCGAGATCCGCGGCGAGAAACGGCATCCACGCGAACAGCGCGATCTGTTTCAGATCGAAATGCCGCACCTGGTTCAGATACAGCGGCAGCCAGAACGTCAGCGTGCCCCAGGTTGGGTCGGCGAGGAATCGCGGCAGCGCGATCCCCCAGAAGTTCCGCTGCCGCGCGATGTGCAGGATCGACGGTCGCGTGCCGTCTCCCCTGAGGTGCGGCTCCTGGCCGGACACGATGTATTCACGCTCCGCCGCGGAAAGCTTTGGATGACGGTCCGGCGAGTGATAGAACGCCAGCCACAGCGCCACCCAGGCAAGGCCCAGGACTCCCGTCATTAGGAACGCGGCCTGCCAGTTGTAAACGAGAATCGCCCACGCGACGAGAGGCGGCGCGAGCATCGAGCCGACCGACGCACCGATGTTGAACAGGCCGCCGGCGAGTCCGCGCTCCTTTGCAGGGAACCACTCGGCCGTCGCCTTCATTCCTCCGGGGTTCGCGCAGCCTTCCGCGAAGCCGAGAAATCCGCGCAGGATGGCGAACGCCGGCCAGCTGCGCGCCAGGCCATGCGCCATGCTGATCAGAGACCAGGCGACCGCGAACATCGCGAAGCCGGCTTTCAGCCCGACGACGTCGAGGACGTAGCCGCAGATCGGCTGCAGCATGATCGCGCCCTGGAAGGTGCTGAGGATCCACGAGTACTGCTGCGCGGTGATGTCGAGATCTGTGAGGATGGTTGGAGCGGCGACGGCGAGCGTGCTTCGGGTGAGGTAGTTGATGATCGAGCCGATCATCAGCAGCCCGATCATCCACCAGCGCAGCGACTTCATCTCACTAGTACTTGCCGTTTTCCGCGATCACCGTCGAGGGATCGTGCAGACCCGGCTGAGGGTCGAGGGCGACGAGCGGGATGGCGAGAACACAGCGAGCGGCGACAGCCACGGTCCACTTCATGATGCCGCGGCATTATAACCGCGCGCTCCTTCGTTGCGCATCATGCAACGCCCGGTGCAGATTTCACGTGCACGGCGACACATTGCGGGTAGGATAGCGGCCGATGGAACCTCTCCATCGTGTTTGCTGCTGTTGCGCCGCGCTGCTGCTCGCCGCCGCGGCCGGGTCC
>Ga0065715_10089406_pt1 | contig 10474 bp, 9 predicted proteins | sample MisBulReplicate1_FD_59102 | JGI IMG/M metagenome (GOLD analysis project Ga0065715, IMG submission 59102) | Miscanthus rhizosphere microbial communities from Kellogg Biological Station, MSU, sample Bulk Soil Replicate 1 : eDNA_1 v2 (version 2) | ecosystem: Host-associated > Plants > Roots >...
GATTCACTCCGGAGCAACGAAATCTAAATATCGCGGACGTGAATATTTCAACAAATAGATAGTGAGATGACAGTCAACTCGCCAGACAACTCTACTTCAAATGAATTCAACATGTTCGTTGACTGTCTACTGTTGGAGAAACTCAGTAAGAATGGAATCAACTTTGGCGAGCTCCTTGTCTCATTACCAGGTATCTATCCTTCAACTATTCTAGAACGGCTCGCGCGCCTCGTGACTACCTCCCAAATTCACCGACACATCTACAGTCGCCTATTGGCAGACAGCGGACGGGAGCCTGATTCTAAACCCCGGCAAGAACACCGAATCAAACTTCCGATAGAACACCCTCTCGACTATGAATGGAGGTTCGGACAGACTGCATCACAACTCTTGCTCGATACCGCAACGCGCCTGGTCGGTTCAGACAAAAGGATGTGTCTACTTGGTGCACCTAGCATTCTTCGATATGCACTCGAGCAAGGGTATTCATGCCCTATAATTCTCATAGATAAGAACCCGCTCCTTCGATCTTGTTTTCCTCGAACCGCCGTCGGCAATATTTTCACGCTCAATGTCGCATCGGACCCATTGCCGGACATTCGAGCATCTGTCGTCATGATTGATCCCCCCTGGTACACAGAGTACATGAGGGCTTTCATTTGGGCCGGCTATGCGCTCTCTGAGTCGGATTCGTACCTGCTAATAAGCGTCCCACCTAAGGGCACTAGACCGGATGTTGAAAGTGAAATGGAGGAGGTATACCGTTGGATGCAGCAAGGACTTGGCCTCACACGGCTGGAAGTTCATGAGGCAGTTCTTCCATACCGATCACCTCTCTTTGAAAAGAATGCTTTGCGAGCGGAAGGTGTACTCATGGTTCCCGAAGAATGGCGCCGTGGGGATCTCTGGGTATTCAAGAGTGACCATCAGAGGCGGAAGCAAAGCGCCAAACCTACAGTCACTGACCACCAGCCGAGTTGGATGGAGGTGGTTCTCCGGAATATGCGCTTGAAGGTTCGTAATTCGGAAAGTTCAGTACCAGTCTTCCTAGATCCCTCATTGATATCGCTTGTCGAAATGGATGTGTTGCCCTCAGTAAGCAGGCGGGACCCGCGGCGTGATAAGGTAGACTTGTGGACTTCTGGTAACCGTATCTTTTCGACCTGTGGCGTACGAATTGTTGCCACTATTGTTCGAGCTCTGTCCGCAGGCATTTCTGCGCATGACGAAGTCAGCGCCTATCTCAATCGACTACTAGATCCAAGTGAATCTCAGCTCGTATCAACGACTGTTGAACAGCTCAACAAACTCAGTATCCTAGAGACCGCAGAAATCGATCGATATGGTGAAGGTTGGACAAATGCTGAACTGGTCCTCTGAGGTGTCAAATAGTCTTGTTCGAGTTGTAAAGGGAGATCCTTTTTGGGAGCAATATTTACGTCCCCTATCAGAAGGAAACGCGACATTTGCGTTACACCTGGCAGTAATGTTGGAACCATTTCTCACTTTCATGTTGGACGGACGAAAAACAATTGAATCTCGGTTTTCAGCCAAGCGTACCGCTCCCTTCGATCGCGTCCATTCGGGTGATGTCATACTACTTAAGAAGGCCGGGGGGCCTATAGTGGGCCTATGCTTGGCGCGGGAGAGTTGGTTCTATAAGCTAAACCCACAATCCTGGAAAACAATTCGAGAGGAATTCGCGGCTTTCATATGCGCGCAAGATCCAGACTTTTGGAAAGACCGCGAACATGCGTCCTTCGCCACCCTGATTCGGGTAGCTAATGTAACTTCTATTGAGCAAATAAGAGTTGAGAAGAGAGATCGACGCGGATGGGTAGTCTTGACCTCACCGAATGAGTCAAGCCTGCCACTTTGGCAGGCCCCAAATCACTCCGCCGTGGAGGTCCCGGACATCGAGCCAGATATCCCTGAGACTCCTTCCAAACTGTTAACCGGCGGCCCTCACCTCTTCGCTGACAGCTATGATTGCGTCGCCGGACTTCATACCTACCATCTCTCGAAGAGAATTAATGCTCATGGTCATCCCATTTGTAAACATTGTGGCGCTGATTTGATTGACTGGAATCGTCTTCATCGTCGAGATCTTGAAGACACCGATTACATGTTTGCTCAGTTGATGAGCGACCGCTTGCGTTCTGAATGGTGGATAAAAGAATTTGACATCGTTGCCAAAAAACATGCTCTCAGAAAAGGCATTCGAACACTTGAAGAGGCGGCTCGAGCTAGGCTAACAAAGTCAGTCGGCGCCGCGTACCCCGCCTTTGATGGCCGACAAACGCCGAGATCAGGCAATACAATCTACTATGCTCAACATGCCCTAGCATGTTGTTGTCGCAAGTGTCTTTGGTATTGGCATGGAATACCCCTAGGCACCACGCTGAGCTCTGACACCCTCAACTACTTAACTCAACTTGTAATGAAATATATCCAACTCCGTTTACCGGAAATGAAATTGGTAGCCAGTGGTGCTAATAGTTCGTAGTTATTGCAGAAGCACGAAAATGTTATCAGCCGATCCAATAGTCAATGAACTCCTAACGCAAACTCTATCCGCGATCTCCAAAGGAAGCCGGCGGCTAGTTGTGTGGGGAACCGACCCTATCGGCTTGCAGTTCTTAACAGGGCTTAACGCTCTGGGATTCTTACCGTTGGTGTTTGGACTCGTGGACCATCGTAAGGAAAGTCAAGGCAGAACCCTATTCGGATTGCAGATTATGCCTCCGGATTACCTGAGGGAAGTCGCCTTAGATACGCTGATCATAACTTTTGACAAAGAAAAGGAGGTTGCTCTCGAATTATTCTCGTCTGACGACACTAGAATTCCGCACCTAGTTTTTGCTGGTAACGCTAATTATGAGTTTACAGATCCAGTTTTTGACCGAATTGTTAGCTCGTGTCCAGTCAAATCAAAAGCTGGCGGATACCCATACATGCTTATCCATCTATATCAATGTTTGAAGCACATTTCGGAGAGAAGAATTCCGGGAGACGTTGCCGAGTTCGGTGTTTTCCAAGGTGGTACCACGGTATTTATGGCTAAAGTCTTAAAGCACTTTAGTAATGACTGTCGAGTTTACGGGTTTGATACTTTTCAAGGTTTCCCGGCTGCGAATCACGTACTGGACGCCTATACAGACGAAAAGTGTCAATTTCCGGACTACGACACTGTTAAGAACTATTGTGCGCCATACAACATCGAGCTAATCCGAGGCGATATTCGTGAGACCTATCAGACGCTTTCCAATGTCAATCTTGCATTAACATTTTTTGATACGGACAATTATTCAGCAACCAAGAAAGCTCTTGAATTCTGTGCCGAGAGAACTGCGTTGGGTGGATTTGTGGCATTCGATCATTACTTCAGCCCGGGTTGGAGCCAAACAGTGGGCGAGCGTATTGCTGCCAGACAGGTTCTTCATAAGATGAAGTTTCTCAACCTTCATGGCACAGGCATTTTCATCAAACAGTAAACTCTTTTTTGAAGAACAATGCTTAATACAAAAGTAATCGCTGTATGCGGACAAATCGGCTCAGGAAAGTCATCCATCATTCGTGAACTTAGCAAGACATATGGATGGAATACAGTTTCATTTGGCGCCTATATCAAAAGTCAGATCGCCGCGGACCGTCCCACTCGCACTGACTATCAATCCCTTGGAGAGATGCTCTTTGCAACGCGAGGGCCCAAGGGTTTGCTTGAGGATGCGATCAGGTTCGGTAAGCCGTGCTCAAGTACTTTCTTGATAGACGGAGTTCGACACGTTTCGATCGTAACTGAGTTGAGAAGAATCTATGGTGAGGTCCTATTAATTTTCCTGGATGTCTCCGACAGTCATCGTTATGAAAGATTCACAAGGCGGAACGATACCGACCCACCGATGTCCTACGACGATTTTGTGCAAATGTGCTCGCATCCTATCGAACAAGGAATTCCTGATCTTGCTAAGATCGCTGATGTCGTAATCGATGGCAACGTTGATTTCGAGGTCGTTTTAACGAAGATTCTAAGTCACTTGAACAAAGATTCTCCTTCCGTGGCGAGACCGAAGGCTTAGAGTGATTTTTGTGAACGGCTTCATTGAAGATTCAATCGCAGCTACCGTGAAGCAGTGGGACCACCACACGCCTAGGCAACTCGGTCAACGCACTGCCGCGGAGTAAAAACCAACCGATTTGACGCCAAGCCGATTCCTGTCATCTGCCGTGTTGGCAGGAATGGACCATACAAATCAGACCTCTCGTCGGTCGCCGGATGATTGAACATCGAGCGACACCGTGCGGTTGGGGGGTGTATGTTCATCGATAAACGTGATGAGATGCACGGCAGTAACCAATGTGGCGATCAGCAGAATAATTATTGCGATCAGTACATTAAGCAGAGCCGTTACCACGCCGGAAAGCAGATAAACCAAGCCAAGCAAGACAATCGCGACCAGAATGGCAAAGAAAGCAGGCATGATAATCTGCTTATTCTTTTCAAGCCACTGGGGTTTATGCTTATAAACGCCAAAAACTGTGGAACCTAAAACGACAATGGCCATGACAAGCCCCGCCAACGCCGTGAGAAGATCTACAAATTTGATACGAACGTTCTCCTGTTCAGCTTGTTTATCAACAAGTTTCGTCACAGCCTTAGTGAGTCCGACTAATGACTCTTCGAGATTCGGCGATACGGTTTGTTGTGGGCTTGGTGCTGGCGAAGGCGTTTCAGCCTCTTTAGTAGCGGGCGCCCGAACGGGCAGGTCGGCATGTCTCTTGGCGCCGGATGCATTTGTAGATGTTCCCTGTTGCACGGGGGTAGCTTTGTTCTCCTGCGCGGCCTGACCTCCTGCAGAGAGCCCACCCAAGCTAAATAGAAGCGTGATGGTAAAAACTGAGACGTGAACTTTCATTCGGTCCTCCATTCTTCAATTGACCGGTCAACAAGTTGCGCGAGGCCCAGGTCAGCATTTGGCTTTGCTAACCCTGGCCACGGCGTTGAACTCGGCTACATATCGATCTTTACTTGTGAGTTTGAAAGTTTTCCAAAAAGCTCAGGTAATTGTCCACGCCTTTTACGTCTAAGCCTTCTTCATCGGATATTATTTTCAGTGCTTTATTCTTGTTTGTTGGCTGGTCTGGTTGCGCCTTGTATTTTCTTACCTTTCCGATGAAGTCTTCGACGGTGTAAGCTTCGGTCAAGTTGTCGCTCCAGGAACATTTGCCACTCGAGTATCTTTCAAAGTCAAGCCCTATTCCCTCATCGGCTTCGAGAAAGCCTCCCAAAGGATAGTCTTTAAAATCATCCGGTTGCGCCAGTGCTCGTAGACCAGCAGCGGTTCCAAGTCTATCGACCCCAGCAACGATGACGGCAACAAATCTATACTTGTTGGCTGCAAATGACGCAGCTTCGGAATCTCGATCATAAAAATTCGGAGCAAGTGTAATCATCGTCAGGTCTTTTTCCTTACAGGGCGGCTTAGCGGAATAACAGCGACCACTCGTCGGATCGATTAGACTTTTCGGAACAAAGGTTTCGATTATGTCCTTATATTTGAACCTTGTCCGCTCCCCAAGTTTCTCAATTAGTTCGATAGCTTTTTGATGAATTTTTGTTCGCCGGCCTTCGTCATCAACGAGTTTCAAAAACACCGGATGATCAGCCGCTAGTTTGGGCTCATTCAGAACTTCATAAAACATTCTGAGACACTTGGGATCAGGGAATAAATCGTTCTTTTGATGGTCACTCCGTAACTCGTCGTACAAATCCTGAAAGAGCTTTTCGTCATCTGGCAACTGAAAGCGAAAGATCCCGTGTCTACCAAGTTCTCGGGCGACCGCATTTACCTTCGGTCCACCAATGATCAGCAAATGCCGATCGCCAAAATGTTTAACCCGCTCACTTGGATTCATATCGACAACAAATCGATCCGAAACGATCCGAGTGTCTTTTGGCAGCTTCAATTCATTCAGGAAAAATAAATCGGTCAAGCTCGCATTAGCTCTGAAAAGATCGGAAATTCGCGCGGGTGGGATCGCCAGGCCGGTTCCGGTTATTACCGTCATGGGAGTGAAAGCATCAGGAAAACAATCCAGAGTGGGTAACCTGGATTTAGAAATTTTTTTCTCACCAAAATCAGCTTTAAGTTCCCTAATGGCTTCAAACCACTTTTCTAAATAACTGGGCTCATAAACAAAATGGCCCTGCTTCCTTTCCTTGTCTTGTTCCAAGGTTGCTTCCAGCCAATACACCAACCATTTTTTCAATTCATTGCGGTCAGTTTGTACAAAGGACTTTTGTAGTTGGTCCGGCGTCAACCCCTTTTGCGAAGGACTGCAATGCAAAGCAGCATACAAGCCAATCAGAAAAGAGATTCCTGCCGTTTTTTTACCTGAAAGAAAGTCATTGAGGTGCCCGCTCTTCGCTGTGCCTCCGAAAACGTTTTCAAAGTAAATCTTCGCAATTTCCGCTGTTAAGTTTTTGTCACTGATCGCTTTCTTGATGATTTGATTTAGGTCTTTTGTTCCTTTTTTGTCAGGCATAGGCATCAATCCCGTGAGTTTTGTGGATCGAGAGCTGAGCAAAGCTATCAGAGTTAAAGCGTTATTCATACTTCTTCACAGTCAATTTCATAAGAATCGATTCTGCCGTAGTGAATAACAGTTATAGACAAGTGGTCCAAAGAGTCAAAAACTGCCTGTGAAGTTCAGAAATTTCAAAATTTTCGAGAAAGGGACAACCATATGAGCAGCCAAAAGATGACAGAACCTACGACGATCTTTGGGCATACGCTTGATGCTCGACAATCGCGGAGCAAAAGGGGGAGGGAGGGAAGAAGATCATATTCAGCAAGGAAGGCAAAAGGACCATACGCTGGGATCACCAGGATCGAATCGTATACAGGGTTCAGGAATGATGAGCAGTCACTCAGTGCCAATACTTCAATCCCGCCAACCCTTGAGGAACAGCAAGCAAAGGCAGAGTTCTATCTCGATCGGTTTTCCCAATTTACGGACTACCGGCATCGTGGTCAGAACCCTTATCTCAAATGGCTGAAGACCAATCCGCAACTGAAAGCGGCCGCCATGAATAAGTTCTTCAACATTTGGCACCCTGTCAGTCGCCATCAACCACAGATGCTGCTCCAGATTGCGGCAGCGTGCCCGGACTGGAAAGACCGGTACTTCATCATGAAGAACTACCTCGAAGAAGATGGGATGGTGAAGCAGGGCGATGATCCGCACTACGTCTTACTCGAGCGACTCATTATTAAGTTAGGCGGAAAACGAGAACCCGATCAGGAAGCAGAGGAACTGGTCAGCAAGTTTCATGATTCGCTCCTGCAGATGACGGCAGCAGAGGCAGCAGGAATTCTTGCGGCGATCGAGCATCCCGCGCTCGATATTTCAGACTACTTTCAGCAAATCACGCGTCTCTGTGGCCGTTCCGATCTGACTCGAACCGATCCCTATCTCTACATACATGTTGAAGTTGAACCAAAACACATTATCTGGTCGCACGGTAACGCGCTCGACTGGATGGAAGACGAGGAGAAGCAACGGAAGGAAGGCTATACCAGGACGGACGTTGTTAATGCATATACATGCTCAATGAAGTTTTGGAATGACTTCTGGCAGATCGCATTTAGAAAACTGGGATACCGTCAGTAAAGGCTTGGGTTGGAATTGTGGATACGCTCCGAGGGAATCGGGAAAGGAGATAACTTCTCTCATGTTATCCGTGCTTAGGAATTTAGGTGATCACGAGATGAGACAATCAAACTCTTTTGATTCTTTTTGCTCTGTCATCTCGATGGCGGGAGATGAGCCACTCGCCGGTACCGCGATCTCGGCCGCGCAGTATGTTTTTATTTCCTGGCCGAAAAGCTTTTGGGCACGGAAACAATTCGAGTCACAACATTTCCCACCAGGTTTGAGTAACTTTCTCAAGACACTTGAAAAAGAAAAACGTGTCTCTACGCGTTTAGTTCACCAACACGGAATTGATTCCAGAGAACGTTCACAAATATTCATCATGCCCGATCGCATAAAATACTGTGATGTACCAAGCGACAACATAGAGAACGTCCTTCGCGGTTATTTTGACGGTAACGCGGATCGTGAACATCAACGGGTCGCAACCAAAGGAATGTACATTTTTTGCTGCACGCATGGTAAGCGAGACAACTGTTGCGCGAAATTTGGGCAATCAGTCGTTCATGAATTGAGGCGCGAAGCAATTGAACGTAGACTCGATCTTGAGGTCTGGGAATGTACTCACCTTGGAGATGATCGGTTTTCAGCGAGCGCCGTCGCGTTTCCTTCCGGTTATATGTACGGCCGGATGCGGGTGGAGAGCGTACCTGACATTCTCGACTACCTGGAGAAGGGATATCCATACCCTCCTTGTTATCGCGGCCGCTTAGGATTGGATTCAATCGCACAAATAGCTCAGGCATTTGGCCATTCTTATTGGTTTGAGCGCCAGATTGAGAATTCTGAAGTGGTAGTGAACTACGCGAGCGAGACGACGCCAAATGCAGCGGAGGCTTCGGTAACGATAGTCGACTGCGATTCCAAGGTCATTAATGCGGCCTTTGTTCTGAAACTCAAAAGGCAAGAGTTTCATACTTATAAGGATTGCGGCGGGGTTAACGAAGGTGAAATGAGAAGCGTTTCTCGTTGGGTCGTTTCCGAGTCACAGTTGGTAGAGTGAAGCATAGAACGAAGCAGTCTCAATAGAAGTTAGATCGGTAAGACACTCCTAATTTCTGTTCCTCAGGAGGTTGCTATGAACAAGGATCTTTTTCTCGACCTTACGTTTGCTGAAGCACGACAAATGAACGATCTTGTTGGGCTTGCAACATCGAATCCCTATGAAGATTTTGAAGCTTTCTTTACCGAAGCCCGTCACGTGTCTAAGGCAATGCCGCGACGGGTGAGCGAGAAACTGGCAAGATTTGCCAAACATGGGAACGCCGACGGCGTCATTTTACTCCGCAACTTACCGCAGGACCCTCTCCTTCCACCAACACCGATAGAGGCCAATAGACACGCTAAAATTAACAGTCATCTGAGCGAGTTATGGATGTGTAGTATCGCTTCATTTTTCGGCGAACCTATTGGTTACCTCGAGGAGCGTGAAGGCAACATTTTTCAGGATGTTTTCCCGACACCCGAACATGCAAATGAATTGTCCAGTCGCAGTTTTTCTGCCGCGCTCGGATTTCACACCGAGATGGTATTTCATCCATTTAGCCCGGATCACCTTTTTCTCTACGGTCTAAGGCAGGACCCTGACAAAGACGCACGAACATTAGTCTCTGGCATCCGAAAGGTACTCCTTTTACTACCAGCACCAACAAAGGAAATTCTATTTAGCAAATCATTTAAGCTGACGTTTTCTCATGTTCATAGCCCTTATAAGGTGCATGGTAAGCCAGTTAGTGAAGCTGAAGGTCCGAACGTTTCAATCCTTTACGGCGAAGAATCGGACCCTTCCATTCGTTTTGAGAAAGAAATGATGGTGGCCCAAACACCCGAAGCTCAAGAGGCTCTTGAACTTCTTACTGAATTGATAACAGCAAACCTATCTACGGTGACAATCGAACCAGGAAGCCTCTTGATTGTTGATAACAGACATTGTGTTCATGGTAGATCTGTCTTCAATGCGGAGTTTGATGGTCAAGATCGTTGGCTCCGAAGAATGCACATAGTTCGCAGTCTTGAACCTTCGGCTTGTGACAGAAAAAATGGATCCCGAATTATTAATACCGATCTTGGGGACAGTTGGAATTGATATCGAAGCCTTTGAATTACCCGAGTTTTGGAGGGTGTCCAGAGCCGAACAGAATTGCTTCATTTGCTGGCATATCTCAACTGGAAGCCGCAGGCATAGACCGTCACATAACTCCGCACATGCTTCGACACACTGTCGCTACGCTGCTGCTACGGAACGGCATGGACATCAGAGTGGTCCAAGAGTTTCTCGGACACGCTTCAATTGCCACTACGCAGAGGTATACGCATATAGTAAAGGACCACTTAATAGGCGAGTTGAGAAAACGGCATCCTTCACTGTCACTGCGGGTGCCAGCCTAATCACCATCCGACACTGTCAGCGCTCGATCTGTCGGAGCATCAGGAGAGGCGGTTGTAGTGTGTCATCAAACTGTCCACACAGCTCGTCGGAGTGAAAGTTCAACAAAGTCCCGGAGAACAGGAACTCTGAAGTCCTTGAAATAATTCATCACTCGGAACTCAATCAACAAGCGCGCAGTCCGACAGTCCTCGGTTTCACAATCCGCCTGAGGTTTCCCGGCGCCCAAAGAAAATCGGCTGCGGGCCATCATTAAAATGGTCGACAAGAAATTTTCGGTTCCGAATGTGAGTGTGGAGGGATGAGTACCGGCAGTTTCGTCGCGGGGACGCCGATGAGGAAGAAGCAGATGCTGGCTGCGAGGTCGGAGCA
>Ga0065715_10001408_pt1 | contig 10466 bp, 9 predicted proteins | sample MisBulReplicate1_FD_59102 | JGI IMG/M metagenome (GOLD analysis project Ga0065715, IMG submission 59102) | Miscanthus rhizosphere microbial communities from Kellogg Biological Station, MSU, sample Bulk Soil Replicate 1 : eDNA_1 v2 (version 2) | ecosystem: Host-associated > Plants > Roots >...
TTATTAAAAATACAAACGAAGCAAATTTTAAACATACAATGTGGATGAATATGATTGCATCAATATGCATGAGCAGTTGTTTCATTGTTTTATACATTATTAATAATTGATCCGGTGAGTTATATCGCAGCCATAGAGACAAGTGTTCCCGAGTATTTGCATACACAACATGCATTTGCAGAATTCTATTCTAATTCAATAGATGATGAAGATNTTAAGAGAAAAATTAAAATCATTTCTTCTAAAACAGGNATACAAAATAGATATTCGGTNTTAAAGGATTATAGTCTTGCGCCAAANGACTTTGAATTTTNTGCTAAAGATTCTTCGTTGTTGCCTGAACCGGGTCTTACAAAACGAATGGAAATTTTTAAAAATGAAGCTGTAAAGCTTTCTTTAAAAGCCATTCATAAAATTCCGGAATTCGAATCCATCAAAAAATCTATTACGCATTTAATTACGGTTACATGTACGGGATTATTTGCTCCTGGCTTGGACATTCAATTAGTGAATGAATTGCAACTTTCTCCATCTATAAATAGGAGTAGCATAAATTTTATGGGTTGTAATGCCGCAATACTTGCTCTGAAACAAGCAAATGCGATATGCAAAGGAAACGGAAATGCAAAAGTATTGATCGTGTGTACGGAATTATGTTCGATTCATTTTCAAAAAGATTATTCGGATGATTATATTATTTCAAACCAATTATTTGCTGATGGTTGTGCCGCAGTATTGGTAACAGCCGATCCTGCAGAATTTAGACACAATGGCTTGATAAAGATAAACGACTTCCATTCATTACTTATTCATAAGGGTTACAGCGATATGGCTTGGCAATTGTCTGAAACCGGATTCAAAATGAATTTGACTACGTATGTTTCAGATCTGATTAATGGCAACATTAAAAAAATGTTGAGTGAAGTAAATGTGAATCCCGATACGATTGATTTTTGGGCGGTGCATCCTGGAGGCAAAAAAATTATTGACGAATTTTGCGATGCATTAGATCTTGATAAAAGCAAACTCTCGTCGTCTTATGAAATATTGAAAAACTTTGGTAACATGTCTTCTCCAACGGTTTTGTTTGTTTTAAAAGATGTGTTGGATAATAACCAGCGAACTCAAAAAGGCAAATCGATTTTTACAGCTGCATTTGGTCCGGGATTAAGTATTGAAACGGTATCGCTTGTATATGCTTGATGTTAGAAGTCATAAAGATGAATTGTTAGATGCAGATAATATCCCTGCAGCAGATCTATATCAAAATTTAAAGGAGCTGGATACGATTAACACATTACTGGGCGGCTATAAGGTGAGTTTGTCTGCATTACATACAGTCATACAAAACGATAAGCCTTACACATTAGTAGACATTGGTTGCGGCGGCGGGGATACGTTAAAGTATATTTTTAACTGGAACAAAGGCGCAAAGAAAAATCTCTCGCTGATTGGTATTGATATTAAACCTGTTTGTATTGAATATGCAAAGACAAATACTGCAGCATTATCCATAAAATATATCTGCGATGATTACAGATGTTTGTATGAACATGAAAGCAACGTTGATATTATTCATGCAAGTTTATTCTGCCATCATTTAACAGAAGAACAATTAGTGGAACTTGTGAGATTTGCATTGAAGCATAAAGCTATTTTAATTGTGAATGATTTGGAAAGAAATCCAATCGCTTATTATTCGATTAAATGGTTGACACGATTATTCTCTAAATCGTATCTGGTTAAAAACGATGCACCGTTATCTGTTGCCAGAGGGTTTAAAAAACGAGAGTGGGCAGCGATTCTATCTAAGGGAGGTGCTACGAATTTTACAATAAAAAATAAATGGGCCTTCCGTCATCAGGTAATTGTTTATGGAAACAAATCCGAATAGGTATGCATGCGCAATTGTTGGCGGCGGAGTAGCAGGATTGAGCTTGGCGATTCAGCTGGCAGATGCGGGTATACAGACAATTGTTTTTGAGAAAAACGCCTATCCTTTTCATAAAGTGTGCGGGGAGTATATTTCTATGGAAAGCTGGAATTTTTTGCTTTCGCTTGGATTGCCGCTTAACGACATGGACTTGCCTAGTATCAAACAGTTGGGAATAAGTTCTGAAAAAGGATACTTGCTGAACGCATCGTTGGATTTAAGAGGCTTTGGTATCAGTCGCTATACCTTAGATCAGGAATTATATCGAATAGCGAAGAGCAAGGGCGTAGTTGTTATGGAAAACTGCAAAGTACTGGATGTAATAAATGAGAATGAAGATACGTCTATCCTAGCCACTACCTTAGGCACATACACCGCCCAGATCGTATGCGGCAGTTTTGGGAAATACACACCTGTATTTGCGAAAAGCGAAAAAGCTCCAGAGAAAAAAAGCATCAATTATATAGGGGTTAAATATCATATCAAAACAGATTTTCCAGACAATAGAATTGAATTGCACAATTATGAAAGTGGTTACTGCGGTATTTCGAAGGTAGATAAGGGAGCATATTGTTTGTGTTATCTGTCAACGGCAGATAAATTAAAACAAGCAGGAAATGATATAAAACAATTAGAAGAAACAGTCTTATATAAAAATCCTTTTTTGAAGCGCATATTTTCAGAATCGGATTTTCTGTTCGAAGAGCCTCTTGTTATAAGTAACATTGCCTTTCATAAAAAGAGTGCCTATACGAATGGCATATTTTTATTAGGCGATGCGGCGGGCTCCATTACTCCTTTGTGCGGGAACGGAATGAGCATGGGTTTACGGGCTTCGTTTATGTTGGCACAACTCTTAACTTCTTATTTCAATACGGATACAAGCAAAGAGTCATTGATTCAGGCCTATCAACAGGCATGGAATAATCAATTTAATTTCCGCATTCAAACAGGATATTATTTACAAAGCTTGTTTGGTAAAAAAACAACGACACATTACGCATTAAAGGCTTTAGATAAGTTTCCTGCAGTTACACAGAAAATTATTAAACTTACGCATGGCAAACCGTTTTAATAATCGAGTACAAACTTTAGAGGTTTCTCATAGCGTTCTTTGCGTTACTCCTTTGCGCTCTTTGCGGTTAAGTTTTTCAAAATATAAAACTTCGCAAGTTTCGGATTTTATTCTAATGAGGAACGTAGTACTTTTGTATAGAAATTTTCAATTCGAATGAACGAACAGGAACAGGTCAATTACCAACGCATTGCTGAAGCCATTGAATACATAAAGGCGCACTACAAAGATCAGCCGAGTCTGGATTTGATTGCAGAAAATGTTCATGTAAGCCCCTTTCATTTTCAGCGTTTGTTTACCGATTGGGCGGGTGTTAGTCCGAAGAAATTTTTACAATTCATCAGTCTCCAACATGCAAAAGAAGTACTGAAAAGGAATGAAGCTACTGTATCCGATGCTGTTGAAGCAACAGGGCTTTCAAGTTCAAGTAGATTACATGATCTGTTTGTTCGCATCGAAGGTATGACTCCCGCAGAATATAAAAATGGCGGCAAAGAACTTACGATCTCCTACAGTTTTTCTGAAACACTTTTTGGAAACGTTATTATTGCATCAACATCAAAGGGCGTTTGCTTCATGGCATTTTACGATACGGAAGAAAATGCATTTATAGATTTAAAGAGTCATTTTCCAAATGCACATTTCATTCAATCACGCGATGTCTATCAGGAAAGCGCATTGAAAATTTTCAATAAAAACGAAAAAGATCTGAATCAGGTAAAGCTACATTTAAAAGGCACCGACTTTCAATTAAAAGTATGGGATGCCTTATTAAAAATCCCAATGGGAAACTTGACAACCTATGGTGCAATAGCAACTTCTATTGATAAGCCATCTGCATCACGTGCAGTAGGGACAGCCATTGGAAGTAATCCGATCGCATTTTTAATTCCATGTCACCGCGTAATTCAAGGAACAGGAAACATCGGTGGCTACATGTGGGGAACAACACGAAAAACGGCGATGATCGGCTGGGAAGCAGCACAAGAAAGTAAACAGTGGTCAGTGGACAGTGGTCAGTAAGCTGTTTGCTTCTTAAATAGAGTATATGCGATTTTATCTTCTTCTACTGATTACTGTTTACTGACAACTGTTTACTAAAAATGGATTTATTTAACCCAGAACCTTTATCTAATTTGTTACCCTTTGATGGTATCGTTCAGTATTATGGAAAAGTGATGAATCATACTACAGCGAATGCATACTTAAATACATTATTAGAACGTGTTGAATGGAAAAATGATGAAGCCATTATTTATGGAAAGCATATCATTACAAAACGCAAGGTTGCTTGGTATGGCGATCGTAATTTTTCGTATACCTATTCGAATACCACAAAGCAGGCATTGATTTGGACAAAAGAATTGCTGGAATTAAAACAGCTTACAGAAAAACTCACAGGTGAAACATTCAATTCCTGTTTATTAAATTTATATCACACTGGGGAAGAAGGAATGGCCTGGCACAGCGACGATGAAAAGGCCTTGGGATTAAATACCAGTATTGCATCCTTAAGTTTTGGTGCTGAACGGAAATTTTCGCTCAAACATAAAATATCCAATGATACGGTGACTCAAATACTTGAACATGGAAGTTTATTGGTAATGAAAGGCACAACACAAACAAATTGGCTGCATTCTTTACCTAAAACAAAAAAGATAACCACTCCGAGGGTAAATCTCACATTTCGAACAATTATTCTCTAATTCAAATAATATAAATATCCATCTTGCTTCTTTTTTTATTTCAGAAATGCAGTACAGACTTAAAAACGAAAGTCTTTGACTCATTTTTGAAAGTGCTTCCATCATTTTTTAAACACCTTTATAAAAAGATAATTGCAACATATATAACCGGGCTGTGCTTTTTGAGAGGTAAGGTGATGATTAGATTGAGAATAAATTTTATGTGTTTAACCATTGATTTTAATCAACTACCACTTAATAATTTTCGCAATGCCGTTAATCATGAAAATGCTACCATTGAATCATTATTACTTTTTTAGCCTGTTTAATTAAATACTTTTATTCGCAGGCCTTTGCATCTGTCCTATGTAGAGGCATATCTAAAACTTAATCTTTTTAAACCAAACAGTAAAATGGAAACATAACTATTCTTAATAACGCAATCAAGTTTTTAAATCATCTTATGTTCTTTATTGAACTTCTTTTCAACAGTTTTTTACAGCAGTATAATTCAACCGTAAACAATTACATTATGAAAACACTATTATCTCTCATGAGGAAAGCCTCACTGTCTTCAGTTATTTTCATGCTCTTATTTTCGGTTTCAGTACAGGCATCTTATTTGAAAGATGTACCTATGAAACTCAAACAACCGGATGGTACAATTTTAACCTGCTTAGCCACCGGCAATGAATATCACAATTGGCTGCATGATGCAAATAATTACACGATTATTAAAAATCCTGCTACAGGCTATTATGTATATGCCATACTTGTTGCAGGTAAGTTGACTCCGTCAAATTTTGTTGCAGGCGTTACAGATCCAGCTTCACATGGTATTGTACCGGGCATTAATTTAAGTGAGGCAGAAGTAACTTTAAAGACACAACAGTTAAAAGCTCAAAAAGCAGTTCCTCAATCCAATCTCAGAACAACAGCTGCAGCTCCTGTTCGTGCAGCTACAGGGATTTATAACAACATTGTTATATTCATCAGCTTTAGCGATCAATCGGAAATAACAACTCCGATGACAGAGGTTACAACAAAGTTTAACACGATAGGCACAACATCTGTGCGTGATTTCTTCAAAGAAGTTTCAGCGAGTCAGCTGGATGTAGTAACAAGTTTCTATCCGGTTTCAACGGGTGCATATCCTATATCCTATCATGATTCGCACCCAAGAAGTTATTATACAAAAGATGCACCTGATGGCTATAACAATACAAGCCCGGATGCAACAACACGTGAGCACGCATTATTAGCAAATGCTGTACGTGCTGTTCAGAATCAGGTGCCGGCAAATTTATTGATTGATGGAGATAATGATGGAAATATCGACAACATTGTTTTTGTGATCAATGGATACAATGAAGGCTGGTCAGATTTATTGTGGCCGCACCGTTGGGCACTTTTTTCAGAAGTAACCACTATTAATGGCAAGAGAGCATGGGATTACAATGTTGTTTTTTCGGAGGCTCTTGGTGTAGGTGTAATTTGTCACGAGTTGTTCCATTCTTTTGGCGCTCCGGATCTATACCATTACACAGACTATCCGCATGATCCATGTGGTGATTGGGATCTAATGTCAAGTGGAGATTGGAATACCCCGCGTCACATGACAGTACATTTAAAACAACGTTATGCAAACTGGGTTTCAAGTGTGCCCACGCTTACTACTCCTGGTAGATACACGCTGGCTCCGCTTTCACGTTCGCCCTATGCAGCTTATCAAATTGATCTGCCAAATACAGACGAATTCCTTATGTTGGAATACAGAAAAAAAGAAGGACGTTATGAATCTGCAATAGGTGGTCAGGAAGGTTTGATCATATATCGCGTTAATCCAAATGTGAGTGGCAATGCGGATAATGGTCCGGAAGAATTATACATCTACAGACCAGGTGGAACAAATGCGGTAAATGGTTATGTATATGAGGCAGCCTTTTCTGAGACATATGACAGAACACGTTTCGATGATTTCTCAGACCCAACATGTTTCCTAACAGATGGCACACCAGGAGGTTTAGCTGCCAATTACGGCATTACAAATGTTTCCGTAATTGGTGATGCAATAAGCTTTGATTATAAGGGTGGGGATACAGGCAACAGTTTACCTGTTGTAGCAATTGCAAATCCTAAACCTAATATAGACATTACAGCTCCGGCATCACTTGTAATTGTTGTCAATGCGAGCGATGCAGATGGGACAATTACGAAAGTAGAATTCTATAACGGATCAACGTTATTAGGAACGGATGTTACAGTGCCATACAGTCTTTACTGGCAAAATATTGCAGCTGGTACATATACACTAACTGCTAAAGCAACCGATAATGCTGGTGCTGTTACTACATCAGCAGCAGTTACAATAACTGTGAAACCGCTTTCAATAGAAGATATTATTGGCAATACCTGCGGACAAAACGGAGGAACAGCAACATATAGTGTAAACACATCAAACCGTACCAATGCTACAGGTTATAACTGGTGGTATACAGGATCTGTACAATCGATCACTCCTGTTACGAACCAACGATATGACGCAGTTGTAAATTACGGTTATTCATTTTCAGGTGGACAGCTTTGTGTTGGTGTGAATTATAGCGCTGCTCCATGGTACAAGCAGTACTGCAAAAATTTATCTGCTTGTCCGGGTAACATCAATGCATTCAGAATAGATGGAACAGAGGAAACGGCGACAAGCGCTGCACCAAACCCTTCTTCAGGTGATTTCAAAATTACATTGAAAAAAGCAGCAGCTGTAATTTCTGTAGTAGATTCAAGAGGGGTTGTTGTGAAGCAAATATCGAATGCCGAAGGTGCAGTTGAATTTGGAAATGAATTGCTTACTGGCATCTACACACTTTCAATTGTATATACAGACAATACAACAGAAAGTATTCGTGTGGTAAAAATTTAATCAGCATATTGATTTTTAAAAACTACTGCATTGCTGGCGTGGTTTTTTAGTCCGGATAACCTGTGTTATCCGGACTTTTTTATTGTATCACGATTCTCCTTGATTTAATAAAAGGAAATGATGAACTTATGGTAATCAAAAAGGGAAAATAACGCATATGGATTACTATAAAATTCTGGGTATCGACAAAAGTGCTACAGAAGCAGATATTAAAAAGGCGTATCGCAAAATGGCCCGGAAGTATCATCCTGATTTGAATCCGAATGATAAAGAGGCTGAAAAAAAATTCAAAGAAGTTAACGAAGCGAATGAAGTATTGAGTAATGCTGAAAATCGCAAGAAGTACGATTCGTATGGCGAGAATTGGAAACAAGGGAATGCATATGCAAATGCAGATCAGCAGCGTTATCAAAGACCTCCCAATCAAGGTGGATCAAGAAGCGGCAATCCATTTGAAGAAAATGATTTTTCGGATTTTTTCAGCTCTATGTTTGGTGGTGCCGGAGGCGGATCACGAGGAGGTAGGAGCGGCGTTAAATTTAAAGGCGCAGACTTGTTTGCAGAATTGAATCTCGATCTTAAAGATGTGTATGAGACACATAAAAGAGAATTGAATATAAATGGAAGAAACATTCGCATTACCATACCAGCCGGAATAAAAGATGGACAAACGATTAAAATTTCTGGATACGGTGGAGATGGCTTAAATGGCGGTCCGAAAGGCGATCTGCAAATTCAGATCAACGTAACAAATAATACAACGTTTAAAATAGACAACAACGACTTGCATAACACGGTAGAACTCGATTTATATAAAGCAGTATTAGGGGGAGATCTAATAGTGGATACATTTGATGGCAAGGCTAAATTGAAAGTAGCAGCTGAAACGCAAAATGGCACGAAAGTGAAATTGAAAGGTAAGGGTCTGCCAGTATACAAGAAGGAAGGCGAGTTTGGCGATTTATACATTACCTATAACATCACACTTCCCAAAAATCTTACCGATAAAGAAAAAGAATTATTCACTGAACTTTCTAAACTTAGAAACGCATGAATATAGAAGACTTTATTCCCTTGAATGAAATATGTACGCATTACGAAGTGGAAATTTCATTTATCAATGGCTTAGGTGAAATTGGTTTGATTCAAATTACGGCTATCGAGCAAACACATTATGTACATCAGGATCAAATACGGAATATTGAAAAAATGATTCGCATGCATCACGACTTAGATGTGAATATAGAAGGTATAGATGCGGTGTTTAATCTTTTGCAGAAAATTGAGGACTTACAAGAACAATTAAAAGTTGCAAAGAATCGTCTGAAGAGGTATGAGTAATTTTTATTTTTTTTATGGCCATACTTTTTAAATAATATTGAATGAAATTTTCGATTATAGAAAGAAGAAAGCATAAACTTGTCTTGGATCAGGATTTTAGAAGAATTGTGATTGGAATCGGTAGTGTTTTTTTGGTGGCGATATTATCTGTCGCATTGGATTTTATACAGGTCTCTAATATTATTTTTGGGGTGGCGTGCATTTTTGGAGGAGCTGTTTATATGCATTACAGCAACAATATATACTCATACATTCATTATTATGATGTTACGGGCAATATTGATTTGGAGGAGGATATAATAAGAATTAATGATGTAGAATTCGCTTATGAAAAGATCAAACAAATAAAAATTTTTGTTGGCTTCTACAAAAATTATCAAAAAGGCCGATACAGTAATTTGTGGGATGGGATTAGCAGGATAGAATTTTATTTTGAGCAAGAACAGCTGAAGTATTCATTCGTCGTTCATTCTTGGGAGGAATATATCAAATTTGAAAAGCTTTTAATGAAACTTCAATCCAGATACACCATTCAGATTTTAGATAATTTTCGCAGAGATAATTTAAGCCTTCCTGTATTGAGTAAGTAATCTGAATATTTTCGATCTTAGAACTTAAAACCTAAAACTTATTACTTCTTCCGATTAATCATATACACCGCTGCAATCCCTAATATACCACCCACAATGGTGTGTAGCTGCAACGCTTCATTCAAAAATAACCACGAAGACACCGCTGCCGAAACAGGCACTAAGAAAATAAAACTACTTGCTTTCTCAGGACCTAAGGTTGTGGTTGCATAAAAGTAATAGGTTGTTGCAAGGGATGTAGCAAATACTGCACTGAATGCAATGTTCCACCAAAAGTAGCCATCAGCAATAATAAGGGTTTCCTTTAACGCTGTATAATTTACAAGTGGTAACATGATGAGTATGGTTGCCAAATACATCCATAAACTAAATGTCATGGAAGAGCCGTAGTTTGAAGCCTTCGACGTTATGCGACTCATTACTGCCCATACAAAAGCGGCTAATAAAAAAAACAAATTCCCCGAAGCAAACAGTTCGTCTAAGTTTCCCCATATTTTTAATAAGGTAGCGCCCGCAATCAATCCAAGTATCAATCCGATAGCTTCATTTCGGGATGGGCTTTTTCTATTGATGATCAAACCTATTCCGTAGGCCATGATCGGATTCATGGTTGTAACCAATACACCGCCCGCACCGGCAAGTCCGTTTTTCAATCCATAAAAAAACAAATAGGTATACAGCGACAACAGCAATCCGGCAACAATCAAGGACGGTAATCCTTTTTTATTTATTGTTAACGGAGCCTTCATGAAAATAAAAATTGGAAGAAAGCTTAAGAACACAACCGTATATCGAATCAACACAATATTAACCGGTGAACCATAGGCTGCAGCTACTTTGCCCGAAGGCCAGCTCAAACCCCACATAAACATACTTAGCAGAATTCCAATGTAAAGAAGTCTCTCTGATTTATTCTCTTGAG
>Ga0065715_10089409_pt1 | contig 10464 bp, 7 predicted proteins | sample MisBulReplicate1_FD_59102 | JGI IMG/M metagenome (GOLD analysis project Ga0065715, IMG submission 59102) | Miscanthus rhizosphere microbial communities from Kellogg Biological Station, MSU, sample Bulk Soil Replicate 1 : eDNA_1 v2 (version 2) | ecosystem: Host-associated > Plants > Roots >...
GAGTCAACGCATGCTGGACGACCGTGCACCTTTGTGCGTCTGACGGGCTGTCCGATGCGTTGTGTCTGGTGCGACAGTGAGTACACGTTTACCGGCGGCGAGCACTATTCGATCGACGACATTATGGCGCAGGTCGACGCATTTGGGTGCAAACTCGTCGAAGTGACAGGCGGTGAACCACTCGCGCAAAAGGAGGCTTTCACGCTTATCAAGCGCCTCTGCGATGAGGATTACGAAGTCCTCATCGAAACCGGCGGCTACGTCTCGACCGCCGATGTCGATCCGCGAGCGAAGATCATTCTGGACATCAAGTGTCCCGCCTCAGGCGAAGAACCGAGAAACGACTGGTCAAATCTCCAACGGCTTCGGGCGGATAAGGACGAAGTGAAATTTGTTATCGCCGACGAAGGCGATTGGACCTACGCGAAGCGCATCATCCAGGAAAACGATCTCGAAGCTCGCGCGAGGGCCATCCTGATTTCACCGGCGTGGGGACAGGTCGATCTGCGACAACTCGCCGCTTGGGTTGCGGAGAGTGGAATGAAGATCCGCATGCAGTTGCAACTGCACAAATACATCTGGGGACCTGACGTCAAAGGAGTCTAATGGGCGGCTCAACTGACATCGAGACTGAAGAATTTGAAGCAGCGGCCGTCGCAGATGATGGACCACAGCTCGCCATTTGTCTCGTCTCTGGGGGTATGGACTCCTGCGTCACGGCTGCAATCGCTTATGAAGAAAACGATGAGCTTGCGTTCCTGCACGTTTCATATGGACAGCGAACTGAGCGCCGAGAGCGTGAAGCATTTGAAGCTTTGGCGGATCATTACAACGTAAAGTCACGACTGGTAATCTCACTCGAACATCTCGCCAGGATTGGTGGGTCATCTCTAACCGACGCAAGCATGCCCATTACCACTGCGGATCTTTCAGCGCAAGGGATTCCTTCCAGTTACGTTCCTTTTAGAAACGCTCACTTACTCGCAGCCGCAGTGAGCTGGGGTGAAGTGAATAACGCAACAGCAATTTATATCGGCGCAGTGGCCGAAGACTCATCGGGCTATCCGGACTGCCGGCCGGAGTTTTACGACGCTTTTCAAAACGTGATCGACACCGGCACGAAGCCGGAAACACGCATCGAGATCAGGACTCCAGTGATCGCAATGCGTAAGTCGGAAATTGTCCGCAGAGGCATTGAACTGGCCGCGCCCTTGCACCTGACGTGGTCATGCTACAAGGAATCGGAACGGGCCTGCGGAAACTGTGATTCGTGCGCTCTGAGGCTGCGAGCATTTCGCGAGGCTGGAGCCACTGATCCGATACCTTACGTGCTTGACAGTAGTCGTTTTGCTTATTAATTTTAGGACACTTCTAAGTGTGTTGAATTATTACAACCAGTAAAGAGTGTGGGCGCATCCGAGTCTTCGCAGGCTCGAGCCTACATAACGACGGAGGAATCTCTAGATGATTGGCAGATACTTTTTTGGAGCGTTAATGGTAGCCATTCTGGTGGCGTTCGCTTCTTTGACCGCAGTAGCCCAGGTTGGCGAGTTACGTGGTCACGTTTGGATGCAACAGGCGGACGGTCAAAAGGTTCCCCTGGCTGATGCACAGATCGACGTCTTCCGGACTGACATGAAAGCGGATTATCACGTGAAGACGAACAAGAAGGGTGAGTTCGTATTCGCGGGCTTGCCCTTCATTGGCGTGTACGCAGTTGCCGCGAGTCATCCGACTGCAAAACCAAACTGGGTTAATGGTATTAGAGCCGGACGCGACATTCCCTGTGACATCACAGTGACGCCCGGTGATGGCAAGCGACTCACTTTTGATGAGATCAAAGCCGCGGGTGCTGGTGCACCCACTCCCGCTGCGGGAACCAGTGGTGGCAACTCAGGCGGCGGTGAGAGCGCAGAAGCAAAGGCCAAGCGCGAAGAGATGTTGAAAAAGAACGCCGAGATCGAAGCGGGCAACAAGAAAATCACGGAAGCAAACGAGGTTATCGCCCGCACCTTCAAGGCGGGTAACGAACAATTGGGCCTCGCGAATGCAGCGAGCAAGGCCAGTAATTCCGACGACGCAATTGCGAAATATACAGCAGCAATCGCTCAGTACGATGAAGGTTTGGCTGCGGATGCGGACCAACCTGCGATTCTTACGAACAAAGCAGTCGCCTTGAAGGGACGTGGTGTCGAGCGTTTCAATGCGACCGTCAGATCAAAGACTCTCGATGATGCCGGCAAGACGGCAGGACTGCAGACTGCTAAAGACGATTTCAAAGCAGCTGCTGAAACTTCGAGTAAAGCGGTAGCCATGATCAAGGCACAGCCGGTGCCGACTGAAGCTGCCGAACTTCAGCGCTACAACGCCAACAAATACGCCGCGATGCTCACTAATGCCGAATCCATGCGACTTCACGTCAGTAAGGGTGGCGATCCAAATGCGGCAGACGCCGGAATAACGGCTTACAAAGACTACATCGCCGTCGAAACCGATCCAGCCAAGAAGTCCAAAGCGCAGCTCGACATGGCGCAGATGCTGCTAGACTCTGGCGCCGCTGACAAGGCTTTGACTGAGTTCAAAGCCATCCTGGCAACGACTCCCGACAGTCCGGAAGCAAACCTCGGCGCAGGTCTGGCAGTCTACGCAGGCGGCGATAAGGCGAAGTATCAGGAAGCTGCAAACTACCTGCAGAAGTTTGTGGAAGTGGCGCCCGATTCAAACCCGATGAAGAACGACGCCAAAGCGATTCTCACTGAACTGAAAAACACTGAGAACGTGACGCCTGAGAAGACGCCCAAAACACCCCGTAAGCGCCCATAAACTTATCCACGGATTACGCAGATTACACAGAAAGTGAATCTGCGTAATCTGTGGACGTCTTGTAAAATTCCTCACGATTTTTGCTGGAATCCTACCTTGACACTCTTCGTGTTCAAACTGTACTATGACTGCACAACGATGTTTGTACGATCGTTGTATTGATAGAATCGGTCATGCCTCGCGCCCCATTCGGCGCCTCCAATCCACCCAGAACCAGGGGATGTACCCAACTCCCGAGAGCTTTCTAGTGCACAAATGTCAGCCAAACTAGGCGAAATACTGGTACGCGAAAATCTTATTAGCCCTCAACACTTGAGAGAGGCCCTCGACTACCAACGGGAACATGGTGGCCGGCTGGGCTTCAATCTCGTCAAACTCGGGCTTGTAAGCGACGACATGATCACTGCCGTTCTCTCACGGCAGTACGGTATACCTTCCGTCAATCTCGACCTTTTCAACATCGACCCTTCCGTCCTTAGTCTCATCCCTCAGGAGGTCGCGCAAAAACATTCAGTTTTGCCCCTCTCTCGTGTGGGCGCCACGCTCACTCTCGCCATGGTCGATCCCACTAACGTGTTCGCCATGGACGACGTCAAGTTTATGACCGGCTTGAACGTCGAACCCGTCGTGGTTGCCGAAGGCAGTGTGCAACAGGCAATCGCGAAGTATTACGGCAGTTCCCGCGAAATCGAACTCGCCTCTGCGCAGATAGAAGAAGTTACCCCGGAACTCAGCACGAAGAGCAACGGAAACGGCGCCATCACGCACGCCGATCTTGTCTCCTTAGACAGCATCGACTTCGACACCGGGCAGACCGAGGACGTAGAGGTAGTCGAAGACAACGAGGAGATCGATCTTTCCACCCTTTCACGCATGAGCGAAGACGCGCCTGTCGTGCGTCTGGTCAACGTGCTCTTGGTTGACTCGCTACGACGCGGCGCTTCCGACATTCACGTCGAACCTTACGAAAAAGAGTTACGCATCAGATTCCGTATTGACGGCGTGCTCTACGACGTGATGCACCCGCCCCTGAAACTTCGCGATGCTCTCATCTCACGTATCAAGATCATGTCGAAACTCGACATCTCCGAGAAACGTCTTCCCCAGGACGGCCGCATCAAGATCAAAGTGAAAGTCGATTCGCGTAGGCGTGAGCTCGACTTTCGTGTTTCCACTTTGCCGACTCTCTTCGGTGAAAAAGTCGTGCTTCGTCTGTTGGACAAACAGAACCTGATGCTCGACATGACCAAACTCGGTTTCGAACCTGAATCACTGGATAAGTTCAAACGAAACATCTCCAAGCCGTACGGGATGGTCCTTGTGACTGGTCCAACCGGAAGCGGTAAGACCAACACTCTCTACTCGGCTCTCCAGTCGTTGAATACGGTCGACACCAATATCATGACGGCGGAAGACCCGGTCGAGTTCAATCTGCCCGGCATCAACCAGGTGCAGATGAAAGAACAGATCGGGTTGAACTTCGCCGCTGCTCTTCGCTCCTTCCTGCGCCAGGATCCAAACATCGTTCTGGTCGGTGAAGTTCGCGACTTTGAAACGGCAGAAATCGCCATCAAAGCCGCACTCACCGGTCACCTCGTACTCTCTACCCTGCACACCAACGATGCTCCCTCAACGATCTCACGTCTTATGAACATGGGCATCGAACCCTTTCTTGTTGCCACCAGCGTAAACCTCATCCAGGCACAACGACTGATTCGCCGCATCTGCAAAGACTGCAAACAGGAACATCAAACGCCGGTCGAAGCGCTAGTCGAAGTGGGTTTCTCGCCAGCGGAAGCCAAGTCGATGAAGACCTACAAGGGCAAAGGATGTTCGACCTGCAATAACACTGGCTACAAAGGACGAATTGGACTTTACGAAGTGATGGAAATCACCGACGAGATTCGAGAACTGATCTTGATCGGGGCTTCCGCACTTGAATTGAGGAAGAAGGCGATCGACGACGGCATGATCACTCTCCGCGAATCCGGCTTACACAAGATTCGTGCCGGCGTGACCACGCCCGAGGAAGTCGTTCGTGAAACGGTCGCCTAACCGAGGAGAACGAAGATGCTTAGACCAATTGCAATAGCCCTGATCCTTGTGCTGTCCGTGGGCATAATGCTGCCTTTCGCGAACGAAGCTCATGGAATCAGGCAGACTGTACAAGTTGGACAACAACGACGTCATCATCGCTATCGTTCACGCGCGTGGTGGCGACGTTATCGTGCGCGCTTGCGACAAAAGAGGTTGGACGCTGAGATGGCGGCCCATCGAAAGCAAACGCTCACACTCCCCCAAAACATCAATGTGGCCGAGCTCCAGGGTCTCTCGGGTCTGGAGTTACCGTCACTGCCTTCAAACTCTGCGACGAGCGCAACTCTGCCGCCGCCAGTCATGACCGGCAATGTTACGCCCGTTGCGAATCATTCAAACGGTGCGACACGTCCACGTGTTGTCAACGCGGAACGCCCGGCATTCAAGACGTCCGAGGCGAACATGCCCGGACAAATGAATCTCGCGGTAGTCGCGTTGAGCAGACCGAATCCAGCGTTCCTGACTTCTCGTGAAGAGAAGAAGATGCTGGGCGGAGTGGCTGTTGCGGATCTGCGCCGGATGGTTATCGACAAGATGGTCTCGTCCGGTGGTTGGGTCGTCAACGACTTCGTTCGAGAAGTTAACGGTTCCCGCGTTTTTGTAGTTACAGCGCGAACGCCGAAGGATGCGCTCACGCCGGAGAAAGTGTGGACCTTCTATTTCACCGAAGCGGGTGGCCGCATTTACGGGCTGACCACTGACACAACGGTTGAGAACGCAGAACGCATGACGACTGAAGCCGAGCGCTTTATTGAATCGTTGCGCGCGAAAGCCGCAACCGCAGACGGCAGCAAGTAATTCAAACTCTGATAGGTCCTATAGGACCTATAGGACCTATTAGAGGATCCCCGACGCAGGAGATGACGACCTAGATGCGACTCAACGAATCCGCTCCGCAAATCTCTCTCTCAGAACTGCTGAGAAAGCTGTCCGAACTCGGCGGTTCGGATCTTCATATCACGACCGGCTCGCCGCCGCAGGTTAGAGTTGACGGGCATCTTCGTCCGCTCGACATGTATCGCGTGCTTACGTCAGCAGATACAAAACAACTTGCTTACTCGGTTCTGACTGATGCTCAAAAACACCGGTTCGAGGAAAACCTCGAACTGGACTTCTCGTTCGGCGTCAAAGGCTTGTCGCGCTTTCGCGCCAACTTGTTCAACCAGCGCGGCGCTGTGGGCGCGGTATTTCGCGCCATTCCGTACGAGATCAAAGCTTTCGAAGAATTGGGATTGCCGGTGATTGTCAAACAACTTTGCGAGAAACCACGTGGACTGATTCTTGTTACTGGACCAACCGGATCCGGTAAGTCAACCACACTCGCCGCAATGATCGACAAGATCAATCGCGATCGTCACGATCACATTCTGACGATCGAAGACCCGATCGAGTTTCTACACAATCACAAGGGCTGTTTGATCAACCAGCGCGAAGTTAACGCCGATACGCATGGATTCGCCGCCGCGCTGCGAACTGCACTACGTCAGGACCCGGACGTGGTCCTGGTCGGCGAAATGCGCGACCTCGAAACGATCGAGTCAGCCCTGCGCATCGCTGAAACCGGTCACTTGACTCTGGCGACGCTGCACACCAACTCAGCCGCTTCTACGATCAACCGTATTATCGACGTGTTCCCTTCTGATCAGCAGGCTCAGATTCGCGCGCAGCTATCACTCGTGCTTGAAGGAATTTTGTGCCAGGCGCTACTGCCTCGCGCTGAAGGCGGCGGCCGTGCAATGGCTCTGGAGATCATGGTGCCAAACAGCGCTATCAGAAACTTGATCCGTGAAGACAAAGTCCACCAGATCTACTCCATGATGCAGACCGGTCAGGACAAATACGGAATGCAGACGTTCAATCAGGCTTTGGCGACGCTCTATCACAAGCGCCAGATCACTTTGGACACCGCCATGCAACGTTCGTCGAACGTCGATGAGTTGCGCGAGCTGATCGACCGTGGCTCGGGATTGAACGCGCCAAACGGTCAGAAGCCGCACGCGAGCCCTTATGCTCAAGCCCGGCCGATTGGTAGTCGACCAAACGTGCAAAACAGATAAGCCACTCTGGAGCTTACAGCCATGCCTACATTTGTTTTCAAAGGCCGCAACCGATTGAACGAGATCGTTGTCGGCGAACGCGTCGCGGATAATCGCGAAGCGCTGCGTGGGATTCTGCGGAAAGAACAGGTAACGCTGACTTCCGTGAAGGAAAAAGGCCGTGAGATCGGCATTCCTAAGATCGGTGGTCGAAAGAAAGTTAAGTCGAAAGACTTGTCGATCTTTACGCGCCAGTTTTCAGTGATGATCGACGCCGGCCTGCCCCTCGTCCAATGTCTCGAGATCCTAGCCCAGCAACAGGACAACAAATACTTTCAGCAGATTCTCCTGCAGGTGCGCCAGGACGTCGAAGAAGGTTCGACACTGGCGACCGCAATGGCGCGACATCCGCGTGTGTTCGATCAGCTTTACGCCAACATGGTTGAGGCCGGAGAGACGGGCGGTATTCTCGATCTGATTTTGCAGCGGCTCTCGACGTTTATCGAGAAGATCGTCAAATTAAAACGCGACATCATCTCCGCCATGATCTATCCGGCCGCCGTGATCCTGCTTGCGATCGCTGCTGTCGCCGTCATCATGATCGTAGTGATCCCGCAGTTTCAGAATATCTTTCTCGGCCTGCTTGGACCAGGCGAACAACTGCCGTTGCCGACGAGAATCGTAGTTGGAATCAGCAACTTTCTTGCTGGTTGGGGAGGTTTAGTGATTCTCGCATCGGTGATTGGTACCGGTGTTGCGATCAAGTTCTACTACCGGACACCAGCCGGTAGAAAAAACATCGATCGGGTACTTCTCAAAATACCAATCCTCGGCGACATCTTTCGCAAGATTGCCGTCGCACGCTTTTCGCGCACGCTTTCGACGCTGCTCTCTTCCGGTGTTCCGATTCTCCAGTCGTTGGACATCACCGCAAAGACTTCCGGCAACGTGATCATCGAAGAAGCTATTACAAACGTGCGGGTGGGTGTAGAACGTGGTGAAAGCTTCGTCGATCCACTGAAAGCCACGGAAGTCTTCCCACACATGGTGGCCCAGATGATCGGCATCGGCGAACAGACCGGCGCGCTCGACGCGATGCTTGGCAAGATCGCCGACTTCTACGAATCCGAGGTCGACTCCGCCATCGCCAACCTGTTGACCCTGATGGAACCCCTGTTGATCGGGTTCCTCGGCGTCACCATCGGCTCAATCGTCATCGCAATGTACCTGCCTTTGTTCACCCTCATCGGCAAACTCTCGCAGAGCCACTGAAACTCGAGCCATAGACACGCATCAAGGCACAACGACATAAGTCGTTGTGCCTTTTTGTGCGTAGTGCATTAGTTTGAATTGGGATCAACGCCGAAGGCGTTCGCTAACCTCAGCCCAGGGTTCGAGCATCGCGAGAACCCTGGGGATCAAAGTCTAAATTTCGTATCAACCCTGAAAAGGGTTCGCCAAAAGAGGAACCCCTTCAGAGTCTGTCGGGAAATTAATGATGATTGATTAGAACAAGTCAGGAAGAGGAGCTTGCTCCCGCTGCGGAACCTAATTCACGTAGAAGCGGGGGCAAGCCCCTCTTCCTGACTTGTTCATTTCCCTCATGACTCATGGTTCGCCGCGTGAGAAACCCCTGTAAAGGGTGATAATATACTTGACTGACCACGGCGTTTCCTGTATATTCACAACATGGAAACGCCAAAGACCTTACAACAAGCAATCGTACATTTCTCCAAGCCTGAGAACTGCAACGCCTTCATGATAGCGGCCCGTTTCGAGGACGGAAAGCCACGCTGCCCACAGTGCGGATCGGACAATGTGATCTATCTCGAAAAGGCGCGTTTGTTTAAGTGCCGCACGGCTCATCCGAAACAGAAATTCTCACTCAAAGTCGGAACCATTTTCGAGGATAGCCCGCTAGGTTTAGACAAGTGGTTAGCGGCGATCTGGTTAATAGCGAATGCAAAGAACGGAATCAGTTCTTATGAGATTCACCGCGCTCTAGGCGTCACTCAAAAGTCGGCATGGTTCATGCTGCACCGCATCCGTTTAGCCATGCAGCAAGGCTCTCTCGACAAGCTGAGCGGTCACGTAGAAGTCGATGAAACTTTCATCGACGGCAAGGCGCGAAACATGCACCGTAGCGAACGTGCTCGCAAGATCCACGGAACAGGCGGATCGGGCAAGGTTGCAGTCATGGGCCTACTCGAACGGCATGGCGAAGTCCGCACCATGGTTGTGCCGAATGTCAAACGCAAGTCCCTTCGACGCGAGATCAACACGCACGCTGAAGCCGGATCGATGGTCTATAGCGACGCGCTGAAGTCCTACAACGATCTCAACAACGATTACATACACAACGTGATCAATCATGCTGAGAAGTATGTAGAGGGCAACGTGCACACGAACGGTGTTGAGAACTTCTGGAGTCTCTTAAAGCGGACCATCGGCGGCACCTATATCAGCGTTGAGCCATTCCATCTTTTTCGATACTTAGATGAACAGGCGTTCAGATTTAATAGACGAAAGGGCACCGATAGCGATAGATTCTTTGAAGTGCTCACGATGGTCACTGGCAAGCGCTTGCAGTTTGCCGAACTTACGGGCAAGCCCTCATGCGCGTGACGGGGGAAAGCCTCGCCAGAACAGAGGAAAGAAAATGAAAAGTTAAAAGGCCATGATCCCTTCATCATGGCCTGCTAGGTGTTTACGATTTTCGGTTAATAATTGCGCTGACTGCTACTCGCTGGATGCTGGACACATTGTGGGCGAGTGGCGGCGTACTCTTAGTCTGTTAGAGGTACGCTCCGGAAGGGAGTGTACCAATGCCTGAGCTGAAAATAAAGATCGAAATCAATAAGGGGCGCGAGGGTGTTCCTCTGAGGCGGCTGGTTAAAGTCGCTGACGAGATGCGTAAGTTCCTTGAAATGTTTGCGAGAGACGTCGGTTTAGGCGAAGGCGAGTGGCTTGCGGAACGATTTAAGAACGGCTCTGCCGCTTACGACAACACGTATATCGGCGAAGCGACGACACAAGCGTTGCACGTTGCACATCGAGCCCTCGAACACGTTAGCGATCCTAATCGAACACCGGAAGATCTGGCCTTTGGGGTTAGCCGCGAGACGTTTTTTCAGTTTGGTCGAGTGGCTTCGCCGTTGCCCGCTGATGATGCGGTGTTTATAGGTCTATACAAGGGAAAGAAGCGGCCTAAGATGCGGCCCTTGTCCAAGGAACGTTTTCTTGAGATTGAGCGAGCTATAGTTGAGCGGAAGAGGTATTTCGGCGGGCTGCAAGGCGTTATTACTGCTCTATTCAAAGGTGGCAATACTATTTGGGTTCGCGATTTGTCTACCGGTAACAAAATAGTATGCCAATATAAGCCGAAGCAGTATGATCGAATTTGGGAATTGCTTGGGCCAAGGGATGCCGTCGTAAATGTCGAGGGTTGGATCACTCACAGACCAGGGGAAGACAGCCACCTAGAAATTGAGACGATCACCCCGTCCGC
>Ga0065715_10001270_pt1 | contig 10460 bp, 10 predicted proteins | sample MisBulReplicate1_FD_59102 | JGI IMG/M metagenome (GOLD analysis project Ga0065715, IMG submission 59102) | Miscanthus rhizosphere microbial communities from Kellogg Biological Station, MSU, sample Bulk Soil Replicate 1 : eDNA_1 v2 (version 2) | ecosystem: Host-associated > Plants > Roots >...
CCTCGGAGAGTCTTGGCGAGACGCGCTGTCTGCTCCTTGACATCTCGATGCCAGGCATGTCGGGTCCGGATCTTCAACAGGAGCTGGCCCGCCGGCGCCAGGAGATCCCGATTGTGTTCATCACGGGGGCCGGAGATCAGACGGTGCGTCTGCGCGTTCTCTCGCAGGGCGCGGTCGAATGCCTGTTCAAGCCGTTCAGCGACGCGGCCCTGTTTGACGCGCTCGATGCTGCGTTGCGAATGAGGTGAGCTGATGGCACCGATGTTTACACAAACGTCACACGCCTCGCCATATACTGTGAGCTCGCCCACCGTAGCTCGCGCGATCGAGGTCGTCGCCATGCCGGACATCACGTCGATTGTCTTCGTCGTTGATGACGACGTCTCCGTGCGAGAATCGCTGGAGCTCCTTATCAAAACCGCAGGGTGGCAGCCTGAGACATTCGCGTCAGCACAGGAATTCTTGTCCCGCCCACGTCCGCCGGTTCCCTGCTGCCTTGTGCTCGACGTGACGCTTCCGGGGCTCAGCGGCCTGGAGCTGCAAGAGCGGCTGGCCGAACGGACGGACATGCCGATCATCTTCATCACCGGCCACGGCGACGTGCCCATGACCGTGCAGGCCATGAAAGCAGGAGCGGTCGAGTTTCTGACGAAGCCGTTCAACGACGCCGTGCTGCTCGACGCGATCCGCGGCGCCATCGAGCGGAGTCGCGCCGCTCTACGCGAGGAGTCCGAGATCCAAAGGCTGCGGAGCTGCTATGCGTCACTCACGCCGCGCGAGCGCGAAGTGATGGCGCTGGTCGTCGCTGGTCTGTTGAATAAGCAGGTCGGTGGAGAACTTGGCATCAGTGAAATCACCGTGAAAGCGCATCGCGGCCAGATGATGCGCAAGATGAAGGCCGATTCTCTTGCGGCGCTGGTGACAATGGCGTCGAGACTTGGGCTGCAGACTGCTCCAACGGTCTGACAGGCAACCCGACCCCGCTCCTATCTTCCTATCGTTCGTCTGCTGTCTCAACAAATCCGACAAGTCCGCGCACACTTCCCACACCTAGGTGTCGATCGACACCATCGTTCAATGGATCTCCATTTGCGCCAATGCTCCAATGGTTAGTGTGAACGAGGCGGATCTCACACGTCGGGTTCCATCCCAGCCCCAGTCGAGTGCGGATGCGTCGCGCGTGAGAGAGCGCACGACGAGTCCTTGCGACGACGGCCTCTCGACGTTCATGAGCGTGCGTTCCCGTCTTTTCGGCATCGTTTACCGGATGCTGCGCAGCGCAGCGGAAGCCGAAGACGTCGTGCAGGAGGTCTGGGTGCGCTGGCAGGGGGTAGATCGCAGCCAAGTTCGGGATGCTGAAGCATTCCTGGTGACCACGGCGACACGATTGGCGATCAACGTCATACAATCGGCACGCTCACGTCGAGAGACGTACGTTGGATCCTGGCTGCCCGAACCAGTCGACACGAGCACCGACCCTGGATTGGGAGCGGAACGAAGGGAGGCGCTGGAGTTAGGGGTCCTGCGATTGCTGGAGAAGCTATCGCCCACGGAACGAGCCGCGTACATCCTTCGGGAGGCGTTCGACTATCCATACCGTGATATCGCGAACGTCCTTCGGCTTGAACAGGCCAATGCGCGGCAAGTCGTAACTCGCGCTCGGCGGCACCTCGTAAATGGCCGAACGATACCCACGAAAAGCACCGAGCGAAGACGTCTTCTTGAAACATTCATCGCGGCGGTCCGCAATGGCCACGCCGCCGGCCTCGAAGGGAGTTTTTGCCGCCCTGCGAAGCTGAACCATGCTCGCTACTCGGCTGCCTCGCTCACGACGAACCGTCGTTGAATATTCCCAATTGGCTTGGCTTGAGGTGGAGGACAAGGACCGAGCCGTCGACGCGTTCGCGTACGACAGCCTACGCGTACGGATGCGTCTACGTAAGTTCGAAGCCGGATTGTGTCAGAACTGTGTCACATCTCCCCGAAAGCCCGGGCAAACACCGTCATTTACACTGACATGCTGAAGCAGATCGTTGTTTCGGGAAGTCGTCGCTATTCTTCAAAGGGAGCGTTCATTAACAAGTCGACGGTTGACACCGCATTGTAGCCAGGCACGAACCGCTGGCCGAAGTCGCGCAGGAAGTTGTCGTAACTCGTTTCCGGCTTCGCTGTGACGAGCCGACAGCACGTCTCGGCAAATTTTTGTTTCATCATCATGCGGGGGAACGCACTGAGGATGCGTTCAACGTCGGCGGCAGGAAGCNCATCGACGCCGAACCCGCCGTAGTCNAGGCCGATTCCCATCGTGCCCACCGCCACNTCCGGCTCTTTATGAAGCGCGAGCGATGGCGTCGAGTTNAGCGCCACCAAGTCCCATATCAGTTGTGCACGGCGATCGGAGAGACCCTTGCCTTTGATGAACGACAGTGCGGCATTGGCGCCGTTCACTTCGAAGCGATTCTGGCCTGGCACACCGGCAGTAAGGCCAATGTCGTGGAGTATCGTGCCGATCGCGACGACTTCGTGGTCGTACTGGATTGCCTTGGTGCGGCCAATCGCTTCTGCGAATAGCCAGGAACGCATCGCGTGATTGAAGAGATACGGCTCTGACAGGCGTTGCGCGTACTCAATCGCCGCTGACACAAGTGGAGTGTCTGCAACCGTGACGCCTGCAACCAGTCGTGTCGATAGCGGGTCGTGATTGGCCGACGCCTCCGTTTTCTGTTTGTAACTGACCGTTTCTACGTTCATCGGACCCCTCCTCATCGTTCACGGATCCAGCGATTCGATGTCTCGAGACTTCCTCGCGAGTGCTGGCTTGACGTCGTTCGGCTGACCACTGTGTGTGCTGGTCGTTACCGCCGTTGGAGCACGGGCTGGCCGAGCCACTCCTGGAAGCTGATCTCGCCCAGTCGCGCGGCGTCGGCAGGAATCAGCGATCGCTCGGCGAGTTCGGCTCCGAAGTATCGCGCGTGTGAGTCAGCGACAACTTCACGGGGATCGTTGCGCGCGCGCAGGCCCAGTCGGATCAGTTCATCGAACCGGAACCGCTGTGGACCGGCGACTTCAACGATGCCATTCAGCGGCGGACTGACCGCCGTCCTCGCGACCCTCTTGGCGACATCATCGGCCGCTATTGGCTGAATCAGCACCGGGGGCAGCCGAACCGTCTTACCCTCAGTGGCTTCGTCAGCGATGCGCGTGATGAATTCAAAGAATTGCGTCGCGTGAACGATCGAGTACGGGATCCCGCCACCTTTGATCAGAGTTTCCTGTGCGTTCTTCGCTCGCAGGTAGGGACTGTCGGATATGCGCTCGGTTCCCACCACCGAGAGCGCGACGAAATGCTTCATGCCGGCTGCTGCCGCGGACTTGAGAAGGTTGCGCGTAGAAGTGGTGAAGAACTCCATGACGGCTGTCTCGTCGAACGAAGGAGAGTTCGAAACGTCGACGACCACCGACGCACCGTGAAGGGCCTCAGCCAGACCCTTTCCAGTGAGAGTATTGACGCCGGTGTCTGGCGAAGCCGGCACGGCCTCGTGGCCATGTTCGCGCAATGTGGCAACCAGCTTTGATCCAATTAGCCCTGTGCCGCCGATGATGACGAGTTTCATAGTGAAATCCCTTCTTCTCTTGATCGGCGGATCCCTTGCACCCCGCCTGGCTCGCTTCATTGCGCGGCCGCTTCTACGACTCATTGACCGGATGCAGTGATGGGTTGTGACAGAATCCCCGTGACTAAAGGTGCGTGACCGGTCACGCGGCAACTGCGCAAGCGGCGATGGGCGCAATGTCCGACGCGAGCATTCGTTCGAGAAAGCCGACGTCCCCATGCTGCGCTGCTCCGGTGAAGGCGTCGAGAAGACGTCCTTGCGCCGTCGGACTTGCAGGCGTCGTTCGGCCATTAGCGACGTGCTGCCGCGCCCGAGTCACCACTTGCCGCGCGTTGGCCTCTTTTAGCCGAAGGACGTTCGCGATGTCGCGGTATGGATAGTCGAACGCCTCCCGAAGGATGAAGGCGCCTCGTTCGGTCGGAGTCAGCCTTTCCAACAGCAGAACCGCAAACCCTAACACCTGATCCTGTTCCACTCCCAACCGAGGAACGGCGCTGGTATCGACGGGTTCGGGGAGCGACGGCCCAACGCACGTTACGGAAGGGGAATGTCGGGCGCGCGAGCGTGCGAATCTGATGAAAGCGCTCCAGCGTGCCGATGGTCGCATCTACGACTAGGGAGGCGCAGCGGAGCTGCTTGCGATTAATCCAACAACCCTCGCGTCGCGTCTCCGCGCCCTCAAGATCGCGCCACCGAAGTCTCGCTAGTTGCAGAACGATTGGCTCTGTCTATCCCCGGTGTCCTGCACCTTCGTCGGCGATATCGCCGATGTTGTCCGGATCGAGGCTCTCCGATCGACCGCACTCGTCCTCGAGGTGACCATGGAGATTCGTATGAAAGAGGCTGTTGATCTCCGAGTACGGCACCAGGCTCGTAAGGCCGGCGAAGCTGCCCTGCGATCTCAAGGTCCGGGCGGCCCTGATGAAGCCCGTCCACGCTGCGAGAGCCAGCGCGCCGCCGACGCTGATGCGCCGCACGCCCAGCGCTGCGATGTGTTCGACACTCAGGCCATTGTCCTGGACGACAAGAAGGTTGAGCGGCTTCGGTGCGACCGCCTCGACGAGCGCCTTGATTTCTGCGCGGTCCTGCACGCCGGGGGCGAAGAGCACGTCAGCCCCCGCCGCGGCGTAGGCCTGCAGACGCCGTACTGATTCGCGGAATGGATCGGGATGGCCGAGGTGGTAGCACTCGGCTCTTGCGGTCAGCAGCACGTCACCACCGGATCGATCGATCCCCTCTCGTGCGGCGCGGACGCGCTCGACTGCGATTGGGAGCTCGTACAGAGGCGACGTTGGTTCACCCGTGCCATCCTCGATCGACAAGCCCGCAACGCCGGTTGCCACACACTGAGCAACGCTCTCGGCCACCTCCTCAGGCTCCCGTCCATAGCCGGACATGAAGTCCGCGCTCACCGGAAGAGCGACGGCGGCCGCGATGCTTGCGATGTGAGCCAGAGTCTGATCGCGACCGAGAATCCCGCAGTCGTTTGTGTCCGGAAGACCTTGCGAGAACGCAAACCCCGCACTCGTCGTCGCGAGCGCAAGAAATCCCAGTTGCTCAAGGTACCGCGCGGAGCCAACGTCCCAGGGATTCGGAATCACGAAACAACCTTGCTCATGGAACGCGCGAAAGGCTTTGCGCCGGGCCGTCAACGCCGCTGGTGAGATCGCGGGTTGAACGCCCGATATGCGAGGGGCGATCGACGCTAATGGTGCAGACAGGCTCATGACGTTGCTCCATCCCAGAGTCAAGTTCACCGCAGTAGCGCGGCGTTCACAGTCGCCAATACGGACCGCACTCGCCGCTGTTCTGTGACACTCGACAGTTTTGCAAGGGCCGTCACATCCACACGCCATGTCCGGTCTTTACGAATGCACGCGTTAACACGGCATTCGTCCAACGCAATCACACTTCCGAGAACCGAACATCAAGGAGATATACACATGAGCACGATCACAACGAAAGACGGTACGACGATTTACTACAAAGACTGGGGCACGGGACCGGTCGTTACCCTGTCGCACGGATGGCCGTTGAACTCCGATATGTGGGACGGCCAGATGTTGTTCCTCGCACAGCATGGCTTCCGGGTCGTCGCACACGATCGTCGTGGCCATGGTCGATCGAGCCAGTCCTGGTCGGGGAACGACATGGACGGGTATGCCGACGATCTCGCAGCCGTGATCGAGGCCCTCGATCTGAATGACATCACGATGGTCGGCCACTCCACTGGCGGTGGAGAAGTCGCGCGCTACATCGGTCGGTATGGCACGAAGCGCGTGGCGAAGGCTGTCCTTCTAGCGGCCGTGCCGCCGATCATGTTGAAGTCCGCGGCGAACCCGGAAGGACTGCCGATCGAATTGTTCGACAACCTGCGCAACGCCTTGGCGAAGGACCGGTCTCAGGCCTATAGGGACTTCGCATCTCAGTTCTACGGAGCCAACAGACCTGGTGCGCAGGTGTCCCAGGGCACGCTGGATCAGTTCTGGCTCTGGAGCATGCAGGCTGGCCTCAAGAACGCGTACGACAGCATCAAGGCGTTTTCTGAGACCGACTTCACCGAAGACCTGAAGAGATTCGACATCCCGACGCTGGTCATGCACGGTGAGGACGACCAGATTGTTCCCGTCAAGGATTCGGCCAAGAAGTCCGCCAAGCTGATCAAAGGGGCTGTGGAGATCTACTATCCGGGCCTCCCGCACGGCCTCACCGCCACACACGCCGACATCGTCAACCGCGACCTGCTCGCGTTCATCCAGCAAGGGAAACGCAAAGTCGCGTAAAGCCGGTTCGAGAGAGCCTTGCCATCCGCGTCTGCCAACGCCGGCAGGCGCGGATTCGCGTCCGGGTACAGAGACACCCAGTTTGAAGAGACAAGCACATGGCCAAACCTACCGAAGCCGGCGCTCTGCTGACCCGCATCCCGATCATTGAAGACGTTCTCAACGACCATGCGATGGCGTTACGCGACGATTTCTTCGGGTATCGGAACCACGTGTACCGGATCGTGAATCTGTGCGTCGCGATCGCTGGATCAAGCGAGCTCGAGAAGGTAGCTATCGCTGCGGTCTTCCACGACCTCGGGATCTGGACGAACGGCACGTTCGACTACATCGCGCCATCGATCGTGCTCGTACGCGATTACCTGATCGACTGCGGGCGCGAGGACTGGACAGCCGAGATCGAAGCGATGATTGCGGACCATCACAAGATCACGCGGTCGACGGCGGATCCCAATTCGCTTGTCGAGGCGTTCCGGCGGGCCGACTGGATCGACGTGACACGTGGACTGAGAAGGTTCGGCATTTCGCGTGCCTTCGTTACCCGTCTGTTCGCAACATGGCCGGATGCAGGGTTTCATTGGCGTCTCCTCACCCTGACTTTCGATCGGTTCCGACGGCACCCGTTGACGCCGTTGCCTATGGTCAGACTGTAATGTCGCGCGCGCATATCGGCACTCAAGGAGCACAACACATGACGACCATTGACGCGGAAGCGATTCTTACTCGGGCCACACCAGAGATTCATCAACCGGAGCAGGAGATTCAGCCTTTCAACCATCTTGTCAGGATGCCCATTGCACTCGCTCATGCGACGTGTGCCGAGTCCGTCGAAAACCTGAACCAGCTCTTGGCGGACACGATCACGTTGCGTGACCTGTACAAGAAGCACCACTGGCAGGTGGCGGGGCCGACCTTCTATCAATTGCATCTGCTGTTCGACAAGCACTACGACGAGCTGAATGACCTCGTCGATGCGATCGCCGAACGGATCCAGGTGCTAGGCGGTGTGAGCATCGCAATGGCGCCGGACGTGGCCGAGATGACGCTCATTCCTCGTCCACCGAAAGGCCGGGAAGAAGTGCCCGTGCAGCTCTCTCGGTTGCTGCACGCGCATGAAATCGTCCTTAAGGAAGCACGAACGATGGCGCGACGTGCCGCGGACAGCGGCGACGATGGATCGAACGATCTCATCGTGAGCGACGTCATTCGGCGCAATGAGTTGCAAGCATGGTTTGTCGCCGAGGTCGTGAACATTCCGCTGACGAACGTGACGTAACAGAAGGAAAAGGAGAGGAGGAGGACATGACTACGACTACTATCGAGCGGACCATCACTGACTACGAGGCAGCACAGGTAGAGCGCGCGAATGCCACGACCGCCACACCCGTTGTCTTCGTTCACGGGCTCTGGCTGCTGCCCTCGAGCTGGGATCGCTGGGTGACGCTGTTCGAGGAAGCCGGCTACGTCGCATTGACACCGGGCTGGCCCGACGATCCGGCGACGGTCGCTGAGGCCAGGGAGCACCCGGAGGTGCTCGCGGGGAAGGGGATCAGCGAGATCGCAGACTACGAGGAGAGGTTCATCCGCCGCTTGGATCGGAAGCCCGTAATCATCGGCCACTCCTTCGGCGGCCTGCTGACTATGATTCTCGCCGGGCGCGGGCTCGCCGCGGCATCCGTCGCGATCAGCCCGGCTCCGTTTCGCGGCGTTCTGCCGCTGCCGTTCTCGGCGCTGCGTACAGCCAGCGTCGCCCTGCGCAACCCGGCAAATTGGAACCGCGCGGTCCCACTCAGCTACGAGCAGTTCCGGTACAGCTTCGCGAACGCCGTTGGCGAGGACGAAGCAAAGGAACTCTACCTCGGGTACTCCGTGCCTGGCGCCGGCGAGCCGCTTTTCCAGGCGGCGTCCGCGAACTTGAATCCGTGGTCAGAGGCGAAGGTCGATTCGACGAATCCGAAGCGGGGTCCGATGCTCGTCGTCTCGGCCGACTCGGACCATACCGTCCCATGGGCGATCGCGAACGCGTCGTACAAGAAGGAGAAGCGCAACAAGGGCGTGACCGAGATCGTCAAGATGCCGGGGCGCGGGCACTCGCTGACGATCGACGCCGGCTGGCAGGAGGTTGCCGAGAAGGTACTCGAGTTCGTCAAGCGGTTCGTATGAGTTCGTAAGGTGCACGATGAAGATCGTCGTTGTAGGTGGCAGTGGGCGCATCGGGGCCCGGCTCGTCACGATGCTCGCACGTGATGACCACGAGGTAGTGGCGGCGTCGCGTCGCTCCGGGGTCGACGCTGTCACGGGCCAGGGATTGGTCGGAGCGCTCAGCGGTGGCCCCTTGAGTGAAGGCGCGATCAACGGCTCGACGGTGACGTGCCCACTGCATGGCGCGCAGTTCAACGTCTGGACGGGCGCGGTGCTGTGTGGTCCGGCAAAGGATCCGCTCAAGACCTACGCAGTAACCATCGACAGTGACGTCGGGCGCGTGGACGTTCCGCTCGCCCAAGCGGTTCAAGGCGCCTGAGGATGTTGACCGAAACTACACGGTCGACGCCGTTGACGAGCGCGCCGAATGCGGCACTCATGTTTCCGATACTGAGCGCTGCACAGATCGCGCGGATCGCATCCCAGGGAGTAACCCGTCCAATCACGCGCGATGAAGTGTTGATCGAACGCGGCCAAACCGGCGTGCCGTTCTTTGTACTGAAAGCTGGTGAGATCGAGATCATCCGGCCCTCCGGCCTAGGCGACCGTGTTATCGCCACCATCAGGCCTGGACAATTTACGGGGGAAGCCAGCATGATCCTCGATCGCCCCGCGATGTCGCGACTCCGTGCAAGCGAGGCGGGCGAAGTCGTCGAACTGACACGCGACCAGATGCACACGCTCATACAGACTGACGCCGAAATCGGCGACGTCTTGATGAAGGCGTTGATGTATCGACGGAGCGCGCTGGTGGCGCAGGGGATCGGCGACGTGCTGCTGATCGGCTCCGTCAATTCCGCGGCCACGCTACGCATCAAGGCATTCCTCACGCGGAACGGGCATCCTTATAAGTACCTGGACGTTGATCGTGAGCTCGACGTGCGGGACTTGCTCGATCACTTTCGCGTGGATCCCACCGACATACCGATCATGATCTGGCGCGGCGAGGCGGTGCTGAGGAATCCCAGCAATCAGCAGATTGCAGAAAATTTACGTTTCAACGAGCGGATTGACCGGGCGCACCTGCGCGATGTCGTGATTGTCGGCGCCGGACCAGCGGGGCTTGCGGCCGCCGTCTACGCGGCGTCCGAGGGACTCGATGCGCTAGTCATCGAGGCCAACTCGCCTGGAGGACAGGCGGGCTCGAGCTCGCGAATCGAAAACTACCTCGGATTTCCTACGGGGATTTCAGGTCAAGACCTGGCCGGACGCGCCTATGTTCAAGCGCAGAAGTTTGGCGCCAACGTCATGATCGCGAAAGACGCGGCAGAACTGACCTGCGAACCGAAGCCGCACGGAGTGCGACTGAGTGATGGCACCGTCATTCCCGCGCGCACCGTGATCATCGCCACGGGCGCGCGATACCGTAAGCCGACACTCGCCAATCTCGCGAACTTCGAGGGTGCCGGCGTCTACTACAGCGCAACCTTCATGGAGGAAGCGCAGCTTGGCGATGACGACGAAGTCGTCGTCGTCGGAGGGGCTAACTCGGCGGGTCAGGCCGCGGTGTTTCTCGCGCGGACGGGCAGGCGGATTCACGTGCTCGTCCGCTCGAGCAGTCTTTCGGCGAGCATGTCGCGATATTTGGTTCGCCGCATCGAGGAGACGCCGACCATTCAGGTCAGAACGCGAACCGAGATCGTCGCGCTCGAAGGAAACCGGCATCTCGAACGAGTACTGTGGCGCGACGACACTGGCGCAGTTACGGGGCACGCTCTTAGGCACGTGTTCCTGATGACTGGCGCCGAGGCGAGTACGAGCTGGCTGAATGGCCATGTCGCGCTCGACGCGAAGGGCTTTGTCAAGACGGGGCCCGACCTCACACCTGAAGATCTCGCCGCTGCGCAGTGGCCACTGGAGC
>Ga0065715_10000706_pt1 | contig 10439 bp, 9 predicted proteins | sample MisBulReplicate1_FD_59102 | JGI IMG/M metagenome (GOLD analysis project Ga0065715, IMG submission 59102) | Miscanthus rhizosphere microbial communities from Kellogg Biological Station, MSU, sample Bulk Soil Replicate 1 : eDNA_1 v2 (version 2) | ecosystem: Host-associated > Plants > Roots >...
TAATAAAACTTTTATTTATCCAAACAAATAATTAAAAAAGAGCAAATTTTTACGTTTGCCCTTAATTAAATAACCAAAATAGAAAATGTTTATGAGTGGTGTAAAGATAATAAAAAAAACAGATAGCTGGCACCATCTGTTAATTTTTTGTTTTATTAAACGAATAAGAACAATGCAAATCTAAGGAATATTTTTGAATACATCATCAACATTTTTTTTATCTTGATCTGTTTTAATAAACTTTTGTTTTTTAAGTACGATTGGCAGTATTGTTAATAAAATACGACCTACTACTGTATCAAAAAATGGTTTTTTCATACTATTGATTTTAAGAATTTCAAATGATAGTTACCGATTAACTCCGCCTTGTCTGTTCCGTTTATTATTTTTCTGGCTCCTATGAAGTCGTTTTTCGTATTGTTAAAATAATCGCTCAACTTTTTAGTAGTAAACCATCCATCCAGCATCCCCTGGAAACATATCCAAATAGCAGGCTCAACTTGCAATGCTAATTCTGGATTAACCAAAAAATTCCAATTCTTTGTGTTTTTCTCAGTAGCTTTTTTATAGTTATAATTCCAAGTCAATTGAACATATCCACGACCGTAATATTTACCCTCATAAGCCTTTCCTTTTCCTTTTCCGTATTCTTCTATAGGCTGCATCGTTTTGGCTGTTTCGTGCCAAGATGTCGCAAGCATATAAGCAATATAACGAATATCTGTTAACTGTCTTTTTTCGTATTCATCAAAAAACGCTTCAAAGCCTTCGACTTGCTTTTGTGAAAGTGCGCCAAATTCTTTACGGATATTGTCAAACGTTAATTTTCGGTTTATCATAACTTAATTATTTTTTATTGCTTCTTCATCAAATGGAATTATAAACTCTTTATGCCATTTGTATGGAAAATTTCCTCTTTCTTTTTCTAGTAATTCCTGTTCTAATATCTTACTTCTTATTTTTGAATCTCGTATGTATACTTTTAATTTATAATAAGCAAAAACAACCCCTATTACAGTCAATACAAACTGAACAAAATTAGTAGCATTGTTTATATTGAACTGATCAAAAATTAATTTCCTTATTACATCAATAAACGTAAAACTATAAAGACAATAAAAACCGTAATTTAATGAGTTAAAAATCCATTTTGCGATCTGCATGCGTAATAATTGTAGGTTAATATAGATAAAGGTATTTTTAATAGGTATAAGGCGTTACCCATTAATCCAATAAAAACAAAATCTAATGCGTTTATTATAAACAAAAATAAACAAATTTTCTTTGTTATGATGTCCGGCTTTAAAAAAGCTATGAAATAAAAAACTACCCCAATAATAATCATATTGGAGTAGCTTTCTAACACATTACAAAGATGTTTCTTTTCATCTGCAAATAAATACCATGAAACTTTAATATTTGAGGCATAAAATATTGACTTTATCTCAGATAAAGGGATTAGCAAAAGCAGTAATAAATGTTTACTTCTCATCTTTGTCAGGTGGTGGAATTGAACCACCTATTATATCGGCATCCATTACTTGTATTGAATTTAATTTTGCGCTTTCCTTTTCCTTATCCGTAGTGCTTTTACTAGCTCCAAAAAAATATCCTAAAGGCAAACCTATAAAACCAATTATCGCCCCTAAAACCATATCCTCCATAGGTACAAATACCAATACAATCATTCCAAACACTATAATAAAAAGTGCTATGATTGATTTTACGTTGAATTCTTTAAACTGCATCATATTTAATCTATTTTTTTTGTTAGTTTTCGTTATTGTTTATTTTACTATTAATGTGATACCCATATTGTTCCGTTATAAAAAACCGGACAAACTACAGACCCCCCACCTGTTAAAGCACCTAGATATGTCGGTGCCGTTGCGTCTGTAACAATTGCGTAAGCCGTACCTGATGGAGTCGGTAATGTTGAAACTGTGTAAGTGCCTATAACTGATTTGCCTGCGGATAATGCGTTTTGCACAAAAGCAGTTGTAGCAATCTGCGTAGTATTTGTCCCTAGTGTTGCTGTTGGAGCTGTTGGAGTGCCTGTTAATGCTGGCGATACGGTTGAGGCGTATGCCGTGCTTGATACTTTCTCAATAATCCCAGTGCTTGCATTTCTTGTTAATAAATCATAGGCTCCTGCACTTGTTGTTGGCGATGAATTTAAACCAAAAGTACCTGCCATAAATACGTTTTTCTCAAAAATCCAATCACCATCAGAATTATATAGCGCAGAAATTTCAGGTATAACATCAGGGTCTACCCCGCTATTAAAAGAAAAACTTCCCCCAAAAGGCATATAGATATCTTGGTTTTTGTACGACGTGCCTCCAGTAGTAGCCCACTCTGTAGCGACTGCTATACCTGTACCCTTTACGGCTAAAGCATAATACGAATCTGGTTCGCCTCCTATTCCAACTTTTGCATTTATTCTAAGGTTTTGCACAGACGGATTTTCATTCATATTACCGTACATAATTGATCTTGCAATGTCGTCGTCTAAAGTACTATATCTTTTATTATTTACATAGAATTTATCGCTGCCCATATCATTGCTCCCCGCACCTAAGCCGATACCGATATTTCTTGACCCGTTTATGTTTTGAGAAAATGCATAAGTTCCAAATATAGCATTATCACTCCCTATTGTGTTGTGAGATAAAGAATCATATCCGTAAGTTGAATTACTATGTCCTGATAAGTTGTCGTTTAATGAATGTATGCCTGTGGCTGTGTTCTCAAAGCCTGTAGTTAAGTTAGCCCCGGCGTACAATCCATTTAGTGTGTTTCGATACCCGCTTGTTATGTTTGCCCCTGCGTTATTTCCTACTAAATGATTTGCATATCCTGTACCCGCTGTAGCTCCATTTCCAATCACAAAGGATTGCCCCATTATACTAAACACTCGTGATCCATTTATTAATATTTCACCCCCTGTACTGTTGTACCATTTAGGCAATGTTCCTAATGATGAATCTGGGACGTTATCCTGGAAAAAAGTAGTCGTGTTGTTTGGTATATCAACAACTAGTCGCATTGCTTTTTGGTCGCCTAACGCAGGATCAGTTCTGTAAATTCTTCTACCAATCACTAAAGGGCTTGGAGATACGGGAATGTTTGAGAGATCAACTTTCTGACTTGATAAATTATAAACGGCTGTAGCATCTGGAACTCCTGTTTCTTTTCCATCAGATGTGTAGTATGACACACTCCATGAATACGCACCTGTTAACAATCCAGCTCCATTTATAGTTACAGTAGGCATAAATGCCGGGGTTGCAATATTATTCATATTGAAACTATTAGAAATAGACAGACCCCCATTGCCTTTTAACTCAGAAGTATTAACCCCCGCCCCATTCTGCCCGACTAAAATATTATCTGTATCTGCTGCTGAGCCTCGTTTTATTGTTAATGAGCCTAGCCCTGCGGTCGTAACGATTTGCGGTACAACTGAATTAAGATAGGATGTTTGCAATGTCCCTGTAGCGACTCCCGCCTGTGCGCCAAAGAAATCACCCGTTTTATTAGCCTTGAAAAATAAAGCCTGTACGGGATTGTTTAACGCTGTAGCTGTTTTATTAACTACAATAACCCCAATTGGAATAGCGTTATTTACTAAGTTTGACCAACGTACAAAAGAAGGATTTTCTCGCCCTACTGCAGCAACTGCATCGTTAAAAGTAGCATAAACCTGTTGCCCTAATTGTACAATGTAACCTTGACCAGGTATGTATTCTACATGCTGAATAGTAGAAGCACCCGCACCGCCTCCAATCGCTGTAATTGTTCCCGCATTGTCATAAAAGCCCGGTGATATTAAGTTGACAGCCGCTGTGGCGCCTCCGTTTTGTGTTCTGTAGAAAAAGTTAGCAACACTAGCGGGCAATGCTTCAATGTGATTAGGATTTGTTTTATCTGTTACAAAATTAATCCCATTTCCGGTAATAGTCCCGCCTGTTACATTTATATTTAAATTAGCCCCGTTTGCGTAAGGAAAAACACCGTTGTTAATATATGGCCCCAAGTCTTGTATCCAGTCTCTAACTAATGCCTGGGGATTCAACGCGTTGTCAGGCTCGTTAAATACTAACGTTACTGCTCCCGCTGGGTGAGAAACTTTGCCTAACCATATCTTAGTTTTTTTCTCTGCGCTTGTTGGGAATGTATTTTGGAATGAGATTACGCCTGCGCTCGATAGCATAACATAACTAGCCGTTCCGCTTCCTACTGTTGTAACCGTTACACCTGTAGCCCCCGGATAGATTACTGGTATTTTTACAGGCGATAATGGATTCGTAGTATTATCCACAATTTGCCCCGTAACAGCTCCTATATTAATTGTAGTCGCTGTGTTTGTGGTCATCCCCGCGAATGTCAATACACCTGTGTCTGCCTGTGCAAAAGATAGATTATTAGGATTAACACGCCCCATTGTTCCATCTGTCCCCATTGTAGTTAGGTAGTTTACAGAAGTAACCGTTTGAGGGTTTAATGATCTAAATGCGTTTTGCTTTGTTTCCGTTCCGTTTGCGGTTTGGGCAATAGAAACGAAAGGCAGTAATAATAAAAATAAAAGTATCTTTTTCATGTTAGTAAAATATTTGTACGTATTCATTAAATTCGGCTGTATTTTTAAACACAACGTTTGCGCCTGGTGACGCTTGCGTGAATGTATTAAATTCTGTTAAATTATTCGGTGTTTCTATAATATAAATCGTGTTGTTTATAATTGCGTATTTAGCCACTACACCAGTAGGTACTGGAAAACTTGCCTGAGGTGATAATAGTCTAGGAAAATCAATCATTCCTCCCGAAATAGATATGTTACTATCTACCGATAATAAAACACGTGCAGGATTATCAATATCAGCTGGCAAGCTAACAGGTAACGACAATATTGTACCTACTACATAACGGTTGCCAATCCACCCCCTAAATTTATCGTTAACCTCCCAATCCAAAGGCGTTGTTTTACCTGCTAATAACACGTAAAAACCATCAATAATAGTTTCTAGCGCATTTGATGTATTTGCCCCCGCAATACCTACCCAATTTGAATTGGCAATGCCGCCTTGTAGCTGGTAAAGCGTTTGTGTTTGCTCCACAAAACATTGTAAACCTTGAAACCTTCGAGTAGAAGCGATAGCGTCACGGTCAGCAATAGTTGTTTTTCGTGTTCTGTCGTCTAACGGTAACCCCGCTAAAAGCTGAAAATTATCATTTATTTGCTGTGACATTATTGAATATAATAAGTTAATAAGAAATTTTCAAACTCGCTAGTAACAAAGTTTTGCCTTAATACCCTGTAAATATAACCATTTATTGTAACATCGTCAAGATATGTGAAGCTGCTTATAATTTGGCTTTGATATTGGTTACCAACTTGAACTACGCTCCCAAGGCTTGCCAAATGTAAGAAATAAATGTATTTTCCTCCTGTATTATTATATGTTACTTGAACTTGCCCTATGCTTTCATCTTCGAAAGTAATCGTGTAATCTAAGAAGTTTACAACATCATAATCGTCAACATCCGTACCCCAATAATATTTACTAGGATCGCCAATTGGACACATTGTTAAATTTTCACCAGACGATACCCATCTAAAATCACCAAAGCTATCTGAGTTTGAATTAACGTCCTGTACCTCATATTCAGACTCACCTGTATTTAAACCGTCCAAATCTTTAACACAGCGTGTGTTGCCTGTTTCTTGCCAAATAGGATCAAGAGAATCGCCGTTTACAACTCCACCTGGTGAAATTGCATCGCTAGTTATTTGAGCAAGTGTGCATCCTTCCCACCATCCTCTTTTTTCATTAAAAGAACCTCGAAGCATGATAAATTTTATATCTGGGATATGTTCAAACGAAATAATGTCACCATATTTGTAATTAGTGGCTTTAAATTCACAATCTAACAATCTGTTAGGTTTATAGTATTGTTGCATTACAGACTTGCATAATATCATTCCTATGTCTGTTTTTCCAAACGCATTATTAAAAGTATCCCATCTGTTTTTACTTCCTGAGACGTTCGTAGGCACTACAATGCCAGAAACAATCTCTATGTCAGTTGTATCACCGTTGTAAATACGTATAGGGTCTTCTTGAAATGTATAGTTTATATTGCCATTAGCATAAATATAATCAGTTTTTGGCACTTCTGTTTCAGGATTAGGAACATACCCAAAATTCAATCCTGTAAATTGAGGTCTTGGCATTGACGCTTGATTTGAAACAGTAGGAAAATTATAATCTTCAGTACCTACACCGTTCATTCTCTTTCCGAAAAATGGAGGATATGACTGTGATTTTTTACCATGAAGTCCGCAAAGACCGTGAATATAAAAATCAATCATACCAAACTTAGGAGGTGTTTGAATCTTTAAATTAAAGTCATACCATTTGTTGTTAAACTTTTCAGATTCTAACCATTTACGCCCCTGCCATGGATATATTTGAAAAAATGTACGTAGACTTTCGAAATTTATTTTTTCTGTTCCAGCAAGGGATTCTACAAATACCTCCACTTTTAGCCATTCTAGGTTATAATCATCACTAGCCGAGTTAACAAGCACATAAAACTCTTGAACATTATCAACTACTACAGGAGGATTAGGCTTTAATATAGCCCTAAGCACAGGATAGTAAGACATTGTAGAATCTGCATACTTGTACTTAACCCACCCGTCCAAAGTAAGCGCACGTACTTTTTGATCAATTACTATGTTGTTCTGAATATACGCTGCCCAAATAGCCGGATTTGCATCAGTATTTGGCGTATTTATTCCGTTATATTGGATAGACATTTCCAAAGAATTAGTATTACCATCTGTTGCCGTTTTTTCAGCATCATTCAATGTATTCACACGTCCTCTTGGGAAAAACTTACTTGTGTTTTCTCTCCATCTTTGCCAATTTGGCGGGGCTTCTAATTGTCCATACTGAGTGAACGGTAATGCAAAGTTCCCGTTTTGTAGCAAATTTATAGGACTGTCACCAACACGCACAAATGTATAATCAAAGTTTACCCTAAATTGTTTGTAAACCTTATCCATTCTAACAGTAGCATCATTGTCTTTTAAAAATACATCTTTGTTTGAGCATGGGATTACTACTTCATTTTTAGCCAATTCACGACCTAAATAGCCTGCTGTATTATTGTATTTTTTCCAATAGTAATCCGACACTGCAGGCTCATAAACCGTAATATTTATGACTATTCCTGAACTATTTATTTGGACTAATTTATCCAAACCTTTAACTAAGTAATATCCATCTGTAGCCGGTGTAAAAATAGTATCATTGTATAATACGTCATTTACGCTTATTGTATTGTAAAGCGAATAAATGAAAACAGTAGTGTCCAAGGATATATCTGGGCTTGCCGAATAGAAACACTCATATTGCCACATTCCGTCTACTAAAACAGGGTTTGTCCCCACGAAATCGTCACTTTCTGTTGTATATGGATTTGCAATAATACTATCAGCATGAATGCTTTTAAACCTCCACACCCCGCTTTCTTGGTATAATCTTGCGCCCCAAATATTGCAAATGTTTTCTATTATTTTTTTACAATCCCATGCCTCGTTAACATCTTGAAAATAAGGTATATCAGTTCTATCAGAATCGTTTATATATGTTTTTACATTAACAAAGGATAAAGCCAAGGGGTCTGAATTCCTGCTATTCTCATTCAATAACAACATTGTTTGCTCGTAGTAATCCGCAAGCGTCCAAAGATCAATACTTAAATCTAGTTTCCTTAATATTTCGGTAAGTACTAAAATAAAAGGAAATAATTCACCATTATTGTATCCAAAGTCTTGAAACCCGTAAAAATCATTGTTATCGGTTTTAAACAATATTCCTTCTAATGTAGAAAGACCATCACGAGCTATTAATACAGCATCATAAGACCCTCCTTTTAGATTGTAGTCAAATCCCTCTGGAATAATAAAACCAGTCCATTCTAAAACCCCCTCAATTGTATATTTAACTAAAAACGTGCGTTCGTCACTTGTCCATAGTTCGGAAAAACTCAAGGTGTCATCGTTAAATACTAAGTTTATACTGGCTTCGCTTTCAATAATGGCTTTAAACTTAAAATCGTCACTATTATCGTAAGCAATTACTATAGGGTCTTCTTGCCCTACTAACTCGACGGCATCACCGACAAAATCATCCTGCAAAATAGAAACTCTACAGGATTGACCTAAAGGATTGCAAAACGATATAAAATATTTTTCAAAGTAAGCCATTATCTTTTTCTTTCCTCTCTTTTAGTTACTAATAACAAATCAGAACCTCTTAATTTAGTTTCTAAGGTAAAGTTACTGCTTTGTCTATTACCTTGCAAAGAATTTGAATTGCCATTTGCAATAGCCATTAAAGTATTTGCCTGTTGTTGGCTATTCATTACAGCTTCACCACTGTTTAGCATTGCGGGTATTTTATCGCCTGTATAACTTCCTCCCGGAACAATACCACCATGAGCAAATTTAATGCCTGCGAAACTTGCAGCAATAAAACCAATTGCGGCACCTACTAAAGCAGGTAACACAAAAGCCGCTGCGGGACCCGATGCCGCTGCCGTTTCCGATCCTGCCACAACCGCATTTCCTGTGGCTACTGCCGCATCAGTTGATAAACTAGCGGTTGCAATGGCTTGTTTTGCTATCAAACCTGTTAGCTGAGCCGCTGCTACGTCTGCCAATGATTGAATAACACTACCTGTAAAAGCGTCTAAAGCCGCATTTCCTGTTTCCAAAGAACTAGCAAGTTCTCCGCCTAATGCTCCTATTGCTGATCCTGCGCCTTGTGAAAAAACATCTGCTGATTTTTTAGCTACATCAAAACTATTACTAACAGTTTCGGACATTTGAAAAGCAATGTCTTTCAGCTTGTTTAAGTTGTCTTCTGTTTTAGTAGAATCAAACAAAGACACAGACGTAACTTCCTGCATTTTAAACGCTATCTCGCTTAATTCGTCTAGCTTTTTTTGACCGTCAAAAGTATCTTTTTTGGTTTTAGCCTCCTTTACTTTTTTGGTTTTAGGAGTTTTTGATGCTTTAGCAGGTTCCGTTTCTAGCTTAATTTGAGCCGCTGTGCTTTCGTTTACGCTTTTGGTGTATTTGTCCTGTTGCGCTATATTTTTTTGTAGTTCACCGCTTAATCCTTGTAAAGTAGCAGAATATTGTATAGCTGCTAATACTGTTTTTTCTGTTTTACTCAGATTGTTAGCATTACCTTTTTCTAATTCAGATACTAAATCAATTTGTCCGGTAAGCTGCTTATTAAGAACTGTTGCAAAATCAGTTGATTCTTTTTTATTTAAGCGATAAAACTTAGCCATTGCAGCCACTGAATCGTTTATTTTATTTTGGATAACTTCTTCTTCTTCTGCTAATTTTACTATTTTGTCAACAGCTGCGGCCGCTTTCGCTTTTGCAATTAATGCCTTTGTAACCCCTGCAACCGCTCCCGCAACTTGCCCGTTTAATATTTGCTCCTTAGTAAGATTACCAAAATAAGCTGGATATTCATCTTGTAGTTTCTGAACAGCTGTTAATCTATCTTTCATTGATAAATTAACATTAGTAGCCACAGATACGTAAGCATTCATTTGGGATATTTGAGCCTGTGAGCCTTTTATAGCTTCAGCGTTCAATTCCTCTATAGCCGCTTTTGATTCGTCAAAAGTACCTGTAAGCTTATTGAACACATCACTAACAGTAAGCCCATTTTGAGCCATATAAGTAAGCCCTGATGTCAAAAGTGATACAGCAAAGATAATCCCCCCACCGCCTAGCAATGAAGCGCCAACTGCCTTTAAAGCTCCTCCTAAACTACCTGTTTGCTTAATTAAATATCCAACTGACTCCGCTGAAGCTGTAATATTATTCCCAAATCCATTAATACCAAAAGGCGCATCTTGCGCTATTCTTGACAGTTGCGTAAGTGCATTGCTCCCATTGGCTAATTTCTTTGAAGCACCATCAACAGCTCCTCCTACCTCTTTTTGTTCCTTTTTTAAATTGGCTAATTCTTTACGTAAATCAGCAGTAGCAACGGTTGATTCTTTTTCGTCTCGTTTTAGATTAGATAATTGTTTGGAATAGTCTTTTGAAGATATTACACCGTCTTTGTATTCTTTATTTAAGTCATCAATAGCTTTAGCATAGCCGCGTGTAACATTTATGCTATCCTTTAACTCAGACGATGTTTTTTCAATTGATTTAGTATATTCAGCCTGTAAAGATTCAGCCTGTTTTAGCGACTTTTCTAAGCTGGATACGTCACCTACTATTTGGACTTCTAATACGTTAGGCATCTTTTTTGAATTGTTTAAAAATTTCTAAAGCACGTGTATCGCTTATTTTACTCGTTTGTTTGTCGCTAGGTAGTGGCATCCATTTT
>Ga0065715_10001035_pt1 | contig 10438 bp, 7 predicted proteins | sample MisBulReplicate1_FD_59102 | JGI IMG/M metagenome (GOLD analysis project Ga0065715, IMG submission 59102) | Miscanthus rhizosphere microbial communities from Kellogg Biological Station, MSU, sample Bulk Soil Replicate 1 : eDNA_1 v2 (version 2) | ecosystem: Host-associated > Plants > Roots >...
GCCAATGATGTCGCGGAGGGCAGTTTGTGCGGCCCAACTAACAGCTTGCGGATAGTTCTGAACTTCAAGCGCTGCTTTCTCCGGATCGTAGACCATCCAGAAGAGCACTGCGTCCACGTTTACCGGCACAGTGTCAGACGTCAGTGTCTCTTCAGCAGCGAAACTCGTGGTAATCACTCGCTGGTCCACCCACGTCGAAATGGAATCGACAAAAGGAATGATCCAGAACAGACCTGGACCACGCAGGCCAACATACTTTCCGAGGCGCAAAACAACTGCGCGTTCCCATTGCCGCGCGATCTTCGGCGCCTGTGCCAGGAAAAATCCCAACAACAAACCGATTACCACGGCCGCGGGATTAAACATCAACCACGAGATCAGTCCACCGAGCAGAACGGGCACCAGCAGAGCTACCGCGGAGACTACATTGACGCGCGGCATTTCAGGGGCGGGCAAATTACTCCTGGTTTGAGTCAAACTTGTAGAACTAGACATTCTTAGGCTCCTTCTTGCGCCGGCTCTGAAGTTGGTCCAGCAAATCGTCGAGCGAAAACCCCATTGCACCTGCTTCTTCAAGGAAGCGATCGACTAACTCGGTCAAGTGCTTCTCGTGCTCTTCGCGATGGCCTGGATTGAGATGGAGGGCGCTGACAAATGTTCCCACGCCTCTTCGTGTTTCGAGGATTCCTGAGCGTTCCAACTCCGCATAAACTTTGGCGACTGTGTTGGCATTCACGCGCAAATCAACCGCCAACTGACGGACCGTTGGCAGTTGTTCCCCGACCCGTAGCCGTCCCGTTGCAATCGCAAAGCGAATCGCTCTCGTCAACTGCGCGTAGAGCGGCATGGGGTGCGAAGGGCTCAATGAGAAAATCTGACTCATCTCGGATTGTACTACGATGCTAGTACAAGTAGGGTTTCAAGATTATTGCCGATTGCCAATTGCCGATTGCCAATTTTGGGTTGGTTGGCGTGCGAAGCCTTATCAATCGGCAATTGGCAATCGGCAATTGGCAATGAGTCAGGGGCGTGTGCTATCTTATGCGGCTTTCAATCCTGCCAGTTTTGTGGAGTTCATAGACAGTATGTCTACGCCTAATGGAAACGCCGGCGGTCACGTCGGTAAAGTCGTGCAAATCATCGGACCTGTGCTCGACGTCGAGTTTCAGGGAGGCTACCTGCCACCAATTTACCAGGCGCTGAGAGTCACGTCGGACGGTTTCGACGTCCCGACTCCGATCGACGTCATTGCCGAAGTTCAGCAACACCTGGGCGAGGGCCGCGTGCGAACCGTTTCGATGACGCCGACAGACGGCATGGTGCGTGGCATGAAAGCCATCGACACCGGCGGTCCGATCACGATGCCTGTCGGCGAAGGCACGCTCGGTCGTGTGCTCAACGTCGTCGGTGAACCGGTCGACACGCTCGGCCCGGTGAAGCACGAACAGCGCTACCCGATCCACCGCCACGCGCCGACGTTTGAAGAGCAGTCTACCGAACTCCAGATGTTCGAAACCGGCATCAAGGTCATCGACCTGATCCAGCCGTTCCTGCGTGGTGGAAAGATTGGTTTGTTCGGCGGCGCGGGCGTCGGCAAGACCGTTATCGTGATGGAGTTGATCAACAACATCGCGAAAGCGCGTTCCGGCTTCTCGGTGTTCGCGGGTGTCGGCGAGCGCACGCGTGAAGGAAACGACCTGCTGCGCGAAATGGTCGAGTCGCAGGTTATTCAGTTCGGCGAAGAGTTTAATAGAAACTTCCACGATACCGGTGCCTTCGATCTCACGAAGGTCGACATGAACACGATTGGACAATCGAAAGTGGCGCTTATTTACGGGCAGATGACAGAGCCTCCCGGAGCGCGTCTGCGAGTTGCTCTTTCGGGTCTGACGGTCGCCGAGTACTTCCGCGATCAGGGACTCGACGTGCTGCTCTTTATCGACAACATCTTCCGATTCACGCAGGCCGGTTCGGAAGTGTCCGCACTGCTCGGCCGCATGCCGTCCGCGGTGGGTTATCAGCCAAACCTCGCAACCGAGATGGGCGAAATGCAGGAGCGCATTACGTCGACCAAGACGGGTTCAGTCACTTCGATCCAGGCCGTTTACGTGCCTGCAGACGACTACACTGACCCGGCGCCGGCAACGACCTTCGCGCACCTCGACGCAGTCACGGCTCTTTCGCGACAGATTGTGGAACTCGGAATTTATCCCGCTGTCGATCCTCTCTCTTCTTCGTCGCGCATTCTGGATCCGCGCATCATCGGTCAGGAGCACTACGACACTGCTCAGGACGTGAAGCGCGTTCTGCAGCGTTACAAGGATCTTCAGGACATCATCGCTATCTTAGGTCTCGACGAATTATCTGACGAAGACAAGCTGACCGTCTCGCGCGCGCGTAAGATTCAGAGGTTCTTCTCGCAGCCGTTCTTCGTTGCGGCGCAGTTCACCGGTCTCGAAGGCAAGTACGTCAAGCTCGAGGACACTGTCAGAGGCTTCCGCGAACTGGTTGACGGCAAACACGACGATCTGCCGGAGCAAGCGTTCTACATGGTCGGCACGATCGAAGAAGCAATCGAGAAGGCAAAGACGTTCGCTCAATAGGGGCTATGGCAGAAAAGATTCAACTCGAAGTTGTAACCCCGGAGCGACGCGTTATTGCCGAGCCGGTTGACATGGTGACGGTGCCCGGTTTTGGAGGTGAGTTAGGAATTCTTCCGGGCCACACGCCGTTGATCTCGCAACTTCAAACCGGCGTGCTGACCTATACTCAGGACGGCAAGAGTTCTCAGTTGCACGTGTCAGGCGGTTTTGTTGAGGTCAGAGACGATCACGTTTCCGTGCTCGCGGAAGTTGCCGAACGACCTGACGAGATCGACGCCGCGCGTGCAAAGCTCTCGCGCGACAAAGTCGAGAAACAACTCAACACGTGGAGCGGATCGGAAGAAGATTTCGAGATTGCAAAAACCAAACTCGACCGCTCTTTAGTTCGACTCCAACTTAGCCGCGGATGACACGGAAGAAATCCGGATTTTCCTTCCGTGTTATCCGTGGCTTATTGCCTTCTTCATCTCACGCACTGCGTTATCTAATCCCACAAAAATCGCACGCGCAATGATGTTGTGGCCGATGTTGAACTCGGTGATCTGTTTGATTGCCGCCACTGCCCCAACGTTTCGGTACGTAAGTCCGTGGCCGGCGGCGACAGCTAATCCGTATTGAGTCGCCAGTTCGGCGGCTTCTCTCAATCTTCGCAACTCGTGTGCAGCGTGAGCCGCTCCTTCACCATGAATACCGCTGGCGCCGAGGGTCGCTTCGCAGTATGCCGCAGTGCACAATTCCACCTGTTGTGCGCCGACGTCGTGTGCGACCTGGATCTGTTCGGGATCGGGATCGATAAACAAGCTGGCGAGAATATTGCCAAGGCGCAACTTGGAAACGGTCGCTCGCACGATGGCAATGTTTGCCTTCGCATCGAGACCGCCTTCAGTGGTTATCTCGTTTGGTTTCTCGGCGACGAGGGTGACTGCATCAGGCTTCGCATCGAGCGCAATTCCCAACATCTCTTCAGTCGCGGCCATCTCGAGATTCAGATAAGTCGTAACTGATTTGCGCAACAGCTCGACGTCGAGATCCTGAATGTGACGGCGGTCTCCACGCAGGTGGACTGTGATGCCATCGGAGCCGGCCTGTTCACACGCCATCGCTGCCGCGATCACACTCGGTTCAGGCGCGCGACGAGCCTGCCGCACCGTGGCGACGTGATCGATGTTGACGTTTATACGAGCGGTCATGTCTCGAATTATAGGTCGTATACGTCTTATAGGTCCTATTTTTTTAACTCGTGCACGGCTCGAATCGCGGCGTCATAAACGCCCCGGCGCGCCTGTTGCCGGATCAAGCCGACCTCGTTCACCATCTTAAAGCTGTCGGTAAACAACGTAATCTTGCTGCCTTCGTTGTGATCCCATCGCACCGGGATCTCCTTGAGATTCAAACCCGCGCGAAACGCCAGGTACAACAGCTCCACATCAAACCCAAACCGATCGATCGTGGCTGCTTCGATAAGCGGCCGGCACACGCTCATGCGGAACGCTTTGAAGCCGCACTGAGTATCCCAGAACGGCAATCCCGTCGCCAGACGCACCACCAGATTGAAGACACGGCCCCCTTGTTCGCGGCGCCATGATTGATGCACGCCGATCAAGCTGCGGTCCAATGCTCTCGATCCAAAAGCTACGTCACATTGCCCGTTCACAATGGGATCGATGAGCTTCGGCTCTTCGGTGATGGGTGTCGACAGATCGGCATCAGAAAACAGCGCGATGTCGCTACGCGCAGCCAGCAGTCCCAGCCTGACAGCTCTCCCTTTGCCAAGATTTGATTTGTAACTGATGACCGAGGTGCGCAGGTCTCCGGAATCCTTGAAAACACGTCGCGCAAGGTCGGCTGTTTCATCCGCTGACCCGTCGTCCACGACGATCACTTCCGCGTCCGGACGTTTCTGGCGCAGGTAATCCACAACAGCCCGAAGCGTCTTTTCCAGCCGGGCTGCCTCATTGTATGCGGGAATAATGACCGACAGGGGTGCGGACAATTCAGCCTCAATCGCAATATAACACAGGCACGCCTTGTGCTATATTTTGGCAATGGAAGTTGCACGCCAGTTACCGGAATCCCCGTCATACAGCCAATCATGGATGAGCAGGAAGTTCGCCATCGGGGCGGCGGTGTTGATTCTGCTGGCCGCAACTTTCGGCGGGACGATCGGCAGCGGTCGAAATTTCAGCAGCTTCACATCCAACAACAGCAAGAATTCCTATCGCGTCGTAGACAATATTGAAAAGGATTACAACGAAGCTGTCTCCACCATAAACTCCAATTATTCCGGCGACATCGATTACGAAAAAGCGACTCAGGCTGCCATTCAGGGAATGCTTTCAACGCTCGATCCGCATTCCGCTTACTTTCCTTACAGCGAGTTCAAAAAGCTAAAAGAGGATCAGGATTCCCGCTTCTACGGCATCGGCGTCACGATCGTGCAGCATCGCGACGGCGTCTACGTGCAGTCGTCCGTCGAAGGGACACCCGCCGCGAAGCTCGGTCTCAAGTACGGCGATCGCATTGTCGAGGTTGATGGGAAGAACGCGAAGGATTGGACCAGCGATCAGGTTTCCAAGAATGTTCGCGGCGGGCTGGGTGAGCCGGTCACGATCAAAGTCGAGCGCGCCGGTTCTGAAGCGCCGTTGTATTTCACGATCGTGCGCGACGCCGTACCGCTCCTAACGATTCGTAACTCTTACATGATTCGCCCCGGCACCGCCTACATCGGTTTGACCGGAGGCTTTCAGAGATCGAGTGACGAAGAGCTCGCGAAGGCGATGAAGCGCCTGTCGGAGCAGGGAATGCGGCAGCTTATTCTGGATTTGCGTGGCAATCCGGGTGGGCTTATGGATCAGGCGATTGATGTCGCCAGTGAATTTCTGCCGCGCGGTAAAGTTATCGTTTCGGTAAAAGGTCGCACGGAATACAGCGACGCGATGGTCTACAAGTCGACGGGTTCAGATCCCGCGACAGTTCCTCTGGTAGTTCTCATCAATCGAAACAGCGCCTCGGCTTCAGAGATAGTTGCGGGAGCGATTCAGGATCACGGGCGTGGTTTGATTGTCGGTGAGACCAGTTTCGGCAAAGGCCTCGTGCAGCGCATATTCCAGTTGCCTTTCAACACCGGACTCACGCTCACGACCGCACGTTACTACACACCCTACGGGCGTTCACTGCAACGCGACTATTCGAGCGGTTCACTTTACGACTATTATACGCGCCACGACGCACCTGAAGCGCAAACTCCGCCCGCCGCAGCAAACGGACCGCACAACATCGAAGCGCCGCTGTCACTGGCGTCTCCGACTCCACATCCGCACACGGGACCGCCGGTTCAGACCGCCGCGGGCCGCGTTTTCTACGGCGGTGGTGGGATAACCCCGGACATTGAAGTCAAGGAAGCAGTCAACACGCCCACACGCTTGCGTATTGCCGAAGCTGCGTTTCAATTCACGCGCCAATTGGCGGCAGGCATTGTTCCGGGATTGGAGTCGTATCGAGTCGACAAGGTTCAGTACGGGAAGAATGCCAAGCCCGCAGATTTCCCGATTACAGATCGCGTAGTCGAAGCCTTTCGCAATTTCGTTCGTACGCAACCTGAGTTACAGGTACAACCGGCTCACCTCGATGAAGAGCTGGAGTTTGCGAAGCTGCGACTACGGCAGGAGATCGTGACCGCGGCATTTTCAAACGACGCCGGCGCTCGCATCCTGCTCGACAGCGATCCGCAGGTGCTGCGCGCCCTCGACGCTCTGCCGGATGCAAAGCGTCTCGCGGACACGACTCACAGCACCGTCTTCCAGGGCTAGCCACAAAAAGCACAAAAGTTACAAAAGGCACAAAAGAGATCAAAGGACGCTCACCTGTTTTTTAAGCCTTTGAACTTTTAATCCTCAATCAAAATCAATTTGTGCCTTATGTGCTTTTTGTGCCTTTTTGTGGCCACTCTTTTCTGTGCATTTTTGCGGCTCTGAATACGACTTATTGGATCTCGTGGCCGTTTTGGTTTATATTCCGCACGTTCATCTAGCCTTTTCTAAACGGCAATCGTTCTACATTTAACGTTGAAAGGACACTTTCGCATGAAAGACCGGTCGCGCTCCGTGTACGATCTCGGCTTGCTGATTGTCATCATCAGTGCTGTGGCCTTTGCCACCATAACGGTCCATTCACAAAACCCAACTCCAACTCAAACTCCCGCGCCCGCGGGAGCGCAAGGCCAAAGGCCAACTCCGAGTCCGAGTCCAACTCCAACGCCGATCAACTGGTCCACAGATCCGGTGCTGAAACGTTTCGTCGCTCGAAGTATCGGACCCGCAAGCATGGGCGGCCGCATCGACGACATCACAGCCGTCGAGCAGAATCCCTACATCATCTACGTTGCGTTCGCTACCAACGGCGTTTGGAAGTCGACCAACAACGGCACGACCTTTCAACCAATCTTCGACACTTACGGAACCCACTCAATCGGCGACGTTGCCATTGCGCCTTCCGATCCAAACATCGTCTGGGTCGGCACGGGTGAGGCCAACAATCGCCAGAGCTCCAGCTTTGGCGACGGTATCTACAAGTCAACCGATGCCGGTAAGACGTTCACGAAGATGGGTCTCGAGGATTCACAGACGATCGCGCGCATCGTGATCGATCCGAAGGATCCGAACATCGTCTACGTCGCCGTCCTGGGCCATCTCTTTGGACCAAACAAAGAACGCGGCGTATACAAAACTACGGACGGCGGTAAGACGTGGAACAATGTGAAGTTCATCGACGAAGACACCGGCTTTACCGACCTCGCGATGGACGCTTCCGACAATAAGGTTCTCTACGCGGCTTCCTACCAGCGACGCCGCACCAGCTTCGGTTTCAACGGTGGTGGACCAGGAAGCGGAATCTGGAAGACGATCGACGCCGGCAAGACCTGGAAGAAGCTCGAAGGCGGCGGACTTCCAGAGGGACTTCTCGGTCGCATCGGTATCGATGTCTCACGCTCAAACCCGAATATCATTTACGCGCAGATGGAAGTCGGCGCGAGTGTCGGTACAGGCGGCGAAGAGCCGACGCCTGGTGGAGCCGCGCCGAGCCCGAGTCCCTCGCCATCGGCGAGCGCCACTCCGGCTGCGTCTCCAACACCAACTCCTTTGGATCCGAAGAAAGCCGGTGTGTGGCGTTCGGACGATAAAGGTAAGACGTGGCGGATCGTCAGTAACGAAAACAACCGCCCGATGTACTACAGCCAGATTCGCGTCGATCCGAAGAACCCGGAAAACGTTTACGTCGGCGGCTTGAATTTCAGCAAATCGACTGACGGCGGCAAGACGTTCAAATCGCTGCAACAAGGCATCGCACACAGCGACAATCACGCCATCTGGATCAATCCTCAGAATCCCGACAACATCATGATCGGCAACGACGGTGGCTTGGACGTCAGTTACGATCAGGGCGCGACGTGGGAGTACGTGAATACGATTCCGGCGGCGCAGTTTTATGCCATCGGCGTTGACATGCGTAAGCCGTATTACGTCTACGGCGGATTGCAGGACAACGGTTCGTGGGGCGGTCCCAGCCAGACGCGAAGCTTCCAGAACGGAATCACTAATGCTGACTGGTATCGCGTCGGTGGTGGCGACGGCTTCTACACGCAGGTCGATCCCACTGACTACAACACCGTCTACGCAGAGTCGCAGGGCGGCGCCATGCAGCGTTTGGATCTGCGGACCGGCCGGAGCGTGAGTATTCGACCGCGTGGTGTGCCGCAGAGACGCGGTGGTGGAGGAGGAGGAGGAGGAGGTGGCGGCCGGCAAGGTGGCGGTCAGCCAACCGCGAGTCCATCGCCAGGCGCTTCGCCGACGCCAGATACGGCAGCCCAGCTTGCTGCGTTTGCAGCAGCACAAGGATTCGGTGGTGGCTTTGGCGCGAATCTCCAGTCGAATGTTGTGCCGACACCGCCCGCGACCGAAGTCTTTCGTTTCTACTGGAACACGCCGATTAATCTGTCGCCGCACAATCCACGTCTCGTTTACGCGGGCGGCAACAAACTCTTTAAGTCATTGGATCGTGGCGACACCTGGACCGCAACGATCGATCTCACCAAACAGATCGATCGCAACACGCTTCCGATCATGGGAATACCCGGCAAGGATCCGATGGCGTCGAAGCACGACGGTTATACCGGCTACGGCTACGTCGTCACTGTCGCGGAGTCGCCAAAACTGCCCGGCATACTTTGGGTGGGAACTGATGATGGAAACGTTCAGATCAGTAAAGACGGTGGCGCCACCTGGACCAACGTCGCGAAGAATGTTCCGGGTATCGGCGACACGTACCACATCTCGCGCGTCGAGCCTTCGCATTTCGATGCGGGCACGTGCTATCTCGCAGTCGACGGGCATCGTTCCGATGATCTGAAGCCGTACTTGTTCGTCACGAAGGATTACGGCGCAACGTGGACTTCGCTCGTCAACAATCTTCCGAAGTGGGGCACGGTCAATGTTGTTCGCGAAGACGCGAGGAACAAGGATCTGCTCTTCGTCGGCACTGAGTATGGGCTTTTTGTTTCGCTCAATGGCGGCGGTGAGTGGAAGCCGATGATGTCAGGCATGCCGATCATTCGCGTTGACGACATTCTGATCCATCCACGCGATAACGATCTGATCGTTGGCACTCACGGTCGCGGCATTTACATCTTTGACGACATCAGCGCGTTGCAGTTGCTGACGCCAAAGGTGATGGACACGGATGCGACGCTGTTTGAAGTGAGACCCGGCACGATCTGGCAGAACGATCCGCGACTTGGTCGTTACTGGGGTGGATCGAAGCTCTTCCGTGGTACTAATCCCGCTCCAGGAACTGCCATCAGTTACTTCCTGAAGTCGGCGCCGTCGGGTGAAGTGAAACTCACGATCTCGGACTACACCGGTAAGGTCGTTCGAAATCTCACGGCCACGAATGATGTTGGATTGAACCGGATTCAGTGGAACATGCGCGGCGATCCGCCTCCACGTCCGGCCGGTGGTTTCGGCGGAGGTGGTGGAGGTGGTGGCGGTGGCGGCGGCGGTGGAGGCGGCGGTGGCGGTGGTGGTGGCGGTGGTGGTTTCGGCGGCTTCCTCAACCAGGGCCTGCCGCTCGAAGCCGGCACCTACAACCTCAAGCTGACTGTCGGAGGCAAGGACTATACGACCAAGATCGTCATCGAGAACGATCCCGGTATGTGATCAAGCCATCCACAGATTACGCAGATGAAACTTAATCTGCGTAATCTGTGGATTAAATGACCCTCGCGATCACGCACTTCAAGTAATAAGTCTCCGGCATTCCCACCAACACCGGATGGTCTGCTGCCTGCATTCGTTTCTCGACAATCTGCACACGCCGATGTGAATCGAGCGCCGCCTGGGCCAGGATCTCGAGAAACAACTCCTCGGAAACGTGATAAGAGCACGTACACGTGATCAGCACGCCGCCGGGATTCAGTAACTTCAGCGCCCGCAGGTTGATCTCTTTGTAGCCACGAATCGCAGCTTTCAGACTCGCCCGGTTCTTCGCAAACGCAGGCGGGTCAAGCACCATCACGTCAAAACCGGGCTCCACTTCGCGCAACACATCGAACACATTCGCTTCGCGAAACTCAACGCTGGTCATTTCGTTTAGCGCTGCATTTCGTTGTGCAGCGGCAACGGCATCACCTGAGATATCGACGCCAATCACATTGTCACAAACAGAAGCGAGATGCAGGGCAAACGCGCCGTTGAACGTGAAGCAATCGAGAGCGCGGCGTTTGTTCGTGGTTGCCGCCGCCGCACGCGCTGCAAGTCGATTCTCACGCTGGTCCAGAAACG
>Ga0065715_10000526_pt1 | contig 10436 bp, 11 predicted proteins | sample MisBulReplicate1_FD_59102 | JGI IMG/M metagenome (GOLD analysis project Ga0065715, IMG submission 59102) | Miscanthus rhizosphere microbial communities from Kellogg Biological Station, MSU, sample Bulk Soil Replicate 1 : eDNA_1 v2 (version 2) | ecosystem: Host-associated > Plants > Roots >...
TGAAGCTTTCTACGCTTACTATCCCCGCTTTCGAGCGGTCATGAGTCCGTTTTCACCTGCAAGCATGTAGCTTGCGCGCTCGATGTCCACGAATCCCGCTTTGCTGAGCCATTCTCTATATTCCTGCTCCGTATAGGATTCGCCGGCATCAAAGGTATTTATAAAATTCAAATTGAACCCCACTGCCGCCGGCGGAGACAGACGTGAATCATCAAGAATCTGTCCGATGATATATATCTTGCCACCCGGATTTATCGCTGCGCCGATGTTCTTGACCGCAAGGCGCGCATCTTCTGGGGAAAAAACTTGGATCAATGCTCTTAAGATTGCGGCGTCATAAGAACCCGGCAAAGGGCCGTTTAGCACGTCCGCGGTTAAGACTTTGACACGATCCGTAGCGCCTTCCTCGTTCACAATCTTCCGAGTGATTGGCGTAATCTGAGCAAGATCGATGGCGGTCGCTTGTAGCTGAGTGCAGTCTTGCGTAATTGTCATCGCAACGCCGGCGCCTCCACAGCCTACGTCAGCAAGAGTTTTAATTGATGAAAAATCATGCCGCGCCAACAGCGAGCGAGTCGCTGCGACGCTACTGGCATTAATCCGACGAAGGAACGCCTCCAATTGCTCCGTTGAAGAATTGGAAAAGTCGATCTTAGCCTGCGGCACCCCAGTACGAATAGATTCGGCAGTCTTGAGACCCCAAGCCCATCGGGTGGAGAAGGTTGCGTGCCGATCCCCCATGTAAGAAGGAATGCCCTTCACCAGGAAGTGACTGGCTTCGGGGGTGTTTGAGAAATGTCCATCCTGCTCGTTTAACAGCCCAGCAGCAACTAAGGAGAGCAAAAGAAGCCGCAATCGTGCGGGACCGACACCAATCGCGTGGGCAATCTCTTCAGCGGTCTTGGGCCCTGTCTGTAACGGCGTGAACACATCAAGCTGCATACCCGCGAGCATCGCCAAGGCCGCATCAGCAGCGAATCTCAATTTATTTATGGTCTCGGGTCGAGGAACTGGACTTTCCACGGCGATACCCCCAAATATCCTATGTCTTTCGGTTTAGGTAAAATTCAATGCTGACGACTATGAGCCTAACTAATGAGTATAGGGATCTGTATATCACGGGTGGTATTCTAGGGGTCGAGCAAAACGCTTTCGTGATTGAACACTTGGCACCATTATATAATGCGATAATTGCACGCTTTGAAATCGCGTGCGGATCTCAGATTTTCAAAGCTTTGATGTATTCGATCGGTATGTTCGATGAGCGGGATTGATCTTTAATCACTTCGCTGCTGAATACCTTGAAGCCCGACCGGCTCAGCAGTTCACATAGTTGTTTCTCGGTTAACATTTTGGTGATGAAGCGTTTCGGCGGCTTGAGGCGATAGCCGGTGGCGCCGTGATACAAGATCCGGATCGTGGAACGAAGTCGATCAATGCCGCGCAGAGCATGAAAATCCAGGTTCGCGATGATCAAGGTGCCGCCAGGTTTGAGTATGCGGCGCATCTCCGTCAATGTTCGTTCGGGCTCGGTGAAGTGAAGCACGAGACTGATGAACGCGGTGTCGAACGTGGCGGCAGGCAATGAGGTGCTCTGGCAATCTTCCGTCTGGAATTTTGCGTTGGCGGCAATGATCCGTTGCTTTGCGACATCGAGCATTCCCGGAGAGAGATCGGTGGCGATGACACTGTTCGCTTTCTCGACGAGCACTTGCGTGTAGTAACCGGTGCCGCAGCCGAATTCTGCCACATTGCCCAGTTGTCCTTCTTTGCGGAGCCGTTCTCGGACTAAAGACCGCGTCTTCGAGCCGATCTGTAAATCTACGACTCGATCGTACTTTTCTGCGACCTTCGACCAGAATTGAATTTGTTCTTTGACCACAATCGATTGCTTCTCGCCGTTCAATCAGCAATCGGAGATGTACTAGCTCGGTGTGGAGAAAGATCTGTCATATTCGTTCGAGATGACATATAGGCATTTTGCATCGTTCCCAGATTGCGGGGAGAGGCTTGTGGCATATGCCCATTCTGGACCAGCATCAACCGGTATGACGGTGATGGGCACAACTTTAAGCAATGCAAGCACCGAATCCATGTTGCGGCCCATGGGATCTGTGAACATTATCGGTGGCGGTTTTCGATCAACGTCCAACCGATTGTCTGTGCGGGCTTAAAATCATCGAGCACGGACTGATAAATCTGCCGCAGATTGCGCCATGGATTCTCATCCCGGTAGAAGCGATGCAGAAACAGCATGTCGGTCAAAAGGCTGAGCATCCAATTCACGTCGGTGGTGTACCCGATAACCGCGCGGGATCCTGACGACTTGAGAAATTTTTCGGCGAAGTGCCGGCCGTTACGCCCTTTGAGAACGCTGCAGGCCGCAAAATAGACGAGATTGGGTTTGACACCGAAGCCTTTGAAGGCGTCGCAGAGCGATTGTTCGTCGATGAATTCGAGCACCGACCTCACTTCTGTGGGGCGGCCGTGGAAGGCGAGATAGAAGATCGGAGCATCGGCCGCAGCCGGATCGGTCCAGAGTAGTCCGTTCGGCGCGGCGGTGTAGTGTGCGAGGCCGCGTTGACTTTCGACGAAGCGATGGGCGAGTTGCAACGGCGGATCGTGGAGCGGCGCCATGGATTCAAAAAAGCCTTTGACCGATGTGGTGTGGAACAGNCGGTTGTCCCAGTAGGATTCAAGGCAAACGAGCTTCGTCGGAACCCGNCGNCCGCGATTGATGCTGGGCCAGGTCGGATGGCCGGCACGTGCGCAGGCGGNGAACCATTGCGGCGTTTCCTTGCCNCAGACTTCGACGCAGCAGCGNCTGCACACAATACTTTTCCCGTCATAGCAAAGGAAAGCCGCGTCCTTATCGATGTCATGCTTCCAATAGCAAATCTCGGTCGACATGGAATGTCAGCGCTGAGGTTTCGCTGCTTCGATCGCGGCAAAGAGTTTTTCCGGCTTCATCGGTAGTTCGTGCACGCGCACGCCGTTCAGGGCGTTGGCGACGGCATTACCGATGGCCGGCGCCACCGGCGGAAGCCCGGCTTCACCCATGCCTTTGGCGCCGAACGGGCCATCCGGATGAGGCGTTTCGACCAGCACCGATTTAAATTCGCCGGGATGATCGTGCATGGAGGGCAGCAGGTAATCGAGAAACGTGGCGTTGATCGGCTGGCCGTTATCGAAAAGCATTTCTTCGAATAATGCAGAGCCCAGGCCGGCGAGAGCGGATCCTTCGTTTTGCAGCTCGCACTGTTTTGGGTGGATCGCTTTTCCGACGTCGACAGCGGCGGTAATTTTGAGCAAACGCACTTTGCCGGTCTCGGTATCGACTTCGACTTCAGCGCCGGCGGCGGAGTAAAACCAAAATGACGAACCTTTGCCCTGGCCGGTCTTCGAATCGACGCCGCCTTCGGTATGAAGCGTGTGATGGCCAAACAAGCTGCCGCTGATGTCGCCGATAATCGCCCGAAAAATTTGCGGGAACGTAAGGCGTTTCTCCGGCACGCCTTTGACTTGCAGGCGAAGATCCTTGAGATCGAGATCTTCTACGCGCGCTTCGAGCAGCCTCGCGCCGGCTTCCAGCAGTTGATCGCGAATCTGTCCGGCGGCGATTTGTGCGGCGCGCCCCATGTGAAAAGTCGTGCGGCTCGAACTCGTCGATTTATCATACGGCGTCACATCGGTATCGGGAAAAGTCACAGTGACGCGCTCGAGTGGTAATCCGAGGGTATCGCCGACGATCTGCGCGAGCGAAGTGTGCGCACCCTGGCCGATCTCGACGCTGCTCGTGAGCAAAACTGCCGATCCATCGGCGTTCAAGCGGACGCTTGCGGCGGACGTGCTTGGCGTCGAGGTGCTCTTGATCGCCACAGCCAATCCTTTGCCGCGCACACGGGTTCCCGTTTTGTTTGACTGCTCTTGGTTGCTGCGCCAGCCGATCGCGTTTGCCGTTCGCTTAAGGCATTCCGAAATGCCCACTGAAGTCATCGCCTCGCCGGTGATGAAACGATCGCCTTCCTGAATCAAATTCTTAAGCCGCAATTCGAGCGGATCGATGCCGGTTCGCCGCGCAATCTCATCCATTTCGGATTCGTACGCCCAGCAGACGTGGGATGCGCCGACGCCGCGAAACGGACCGGCGGGAGGCAGGTTGGTGTAAACAGCATAGGTCGTGTAGTCGCGATGCGGAATGTTATAAGGCCCGCCGGCAATGATACTGGCATTTTTTGTATTTGCAGGTCCCGACAGTGCATAGGCGCCCATATCGTAATAGACATTAACTTTACGCGCCCGCAAGCGGCCGTCGCGCTTAAAGCCGGTTTTGATTTTTACCACAGCGCCAAAGCGGCGGCCGGTGAGAAAAACTTCTTCGCGGGTGAGCACCCAGGTGACGGGCCGGTGCGCCTTGCACGCAAGCAACGCCACTACGGGTTCGATGCGCGCGTGGTTTTTGCCGCCATATCCGCCGCCAACGGGCGGGACAATGACGCGCACGCGATTGAGCGACAGTTTGAAAATCTTCGCCAACTGTTCCTGGAGCGGCGAGGGAGTTTGACAGGGCGTATACACGACGAGCTTCCCACTTGGCTCCCAGTAAGCTGTCACCGCGTGGGGTTCGATATGACCGTGTTGAATCGACGGCAGCCTATAAACATTTTCAATGACTTCGTCGGACTCGGCGAAGCCTAGCCCAATATCGCCGCTCGATGCGTGGTACACGCCGTGAATGTTCCCGCCAGCCGCCTTGTCAATATGCTGCTCGTGAATAATCGGAGCGCCTTGGTTTGCAGCTTCAATCAAATCCGTAGCTGCCGCGAGTGGCTCATATTGAACTTCGATTACGGCCGCGGCTTCTTCCGCGATTTCCCGAGTTTCCGCAGCCACAGCGGCGATAATGTCGCCTGCGTAGCGGCTTTTATTGATCACGACGACAGGTTGATCTTCAACGCCGGTGCCGAAGCAGGGATTTAAATCTGCCAAGTCTTCGCGGGTCACGACCGCGTGAACGCCGGCACACGCGGCGGCTTTGGTGGCATCGATGCGAAGTAGTTTGGCGTGAGCGTAGGGGCTGCGAAGTGCTTTCGCGTAAATCTGTCCAATAAACTGCAGATCGGCGATGTAATTTATCGCGCCGCTGACTTTGGCACGGATGCCCACTCGTTCAATGCTAGTTCCGACCAGGCTCATGGGATCGATTCGACTACGCGATGAGAGGCCCTTCGATGCGAGTCGATGCGTGAAAGTTGGGATTCCAGCGGTCAGAATGCCGGAGCGTTAACGGAAACTGTTCGGCCATGTCTCTTCGGTTTCAGCCAGCGGGCCTTTAATTCGCAGGCGGACGCGGGTAGGTTCTAACGCTGTGGGTTAAACCCATCCGCCCGAGCATTTCGGCAGTCTGAATGCTGGTCTTGAGCGCATCCATAACCGGGACCCCAAGTTCGCTTTCGAATTCCTGAGGCGAGTATTGTACGGGGACCATGGTTACTCCCATGGGCACGATGATCTCGGCATCGAAATTGTCGATCAGCTCGCGCGCGACTTGAATGAAGCGCGCGCGCATGGCGCTACGGTTTTTGGTGCTTTCCGGAAGGGGAATTTCGACACTCCGGATTCCTACAATAGAATCGGCGACACGCCAGGCGTGCATCTGCTTGCGCATGAACGGGATGCTTTTTTCTTCGTAGGCAATCACGCCCAAACGATTGCTCAACTGCGCGCCGAGGTGCAAAACCGATTGCCCGGCGCCGACGATCGGAATGTGGACAAGATTTCTCGCCAGCTCTACGCCGGCATCCAGTGTGCCGAACGGGACAACGGCATCATAACCATCCGCTTCAGCTCGCTGCGCCACTTCGGCGACAAGCGGCCCGGCAGAAAGGGAATTGACCTGAGAATTGGAGCGGCGGAAAAAAGTCGCCTTGATTACAGCAAAGCCAATCTCGGTGCCCGCCGACGCGCATTTCAAGACAGCTTGTCGACGGCGCTCTGCCTCTTCTGCGGGATATTCACCCATGACCATCATGATTTTCATAAATTCACCTTGGATTCACGCTCATGCATAACTAAAAACCTCGCGCTTTCGCCAGACTGTGTGAAAACTCCGCCGCTACGGCGTAGCCCTTGGCACCCACTTCGCGCCACTCGGGAAGTCGGTTCCGTCCGACTGTCCTGAGCAGGCAGCGAGAGCGCTGCCGTATCGAAGGGTCGACGGCGAGTTTTCACAGGGTCTGCCGCTTGGAATGACAATAGAGCAGTCGGTCATCTGCAATCATTTAAACAGCGTTAGGACGCGGTTCGTGCGACAGATTCTCTTAAGCCAGCACATTCAGTTCGCCTTGACAGCAAGTCAGTACCGTTATTTATTATGACCTCCTATGAAAATTCGCAACGGCGTGCTTGGACACATCGTGCTCAATGTCGCGGATCTCAAGAAGTCGGAAGAATTCTATCGCTCGATTCTCGGCTTGAAAATCTCGGCGCGAAATCTCGATACGCGGATGACCTTCATGAGCTACGGCAAAGAGCATCACGATATCGCGCTGCAGGCGCTGCCGAAAGGAGTGAAGCACGTCAACGGCAACGGCGCGCCTAAATTGCATCATTTCTGCGTTTATGTGGATTCGAATGATATCATCGAAAAGATCTATCCGGTCCTGAAGCGCAGAAACATTCCGATTGTCAGCGGTCCGGAGACGCTGGTGGTCGCGGGCAATCGATCGATCAGCTTTCTCGATCCGGACGGCAATCGTGTGGAGATCGCCTACAACGCCAACAAATTCAAACACGATAATCGCAAGCGGCGAAAACAGGATCCGTGACGACGAGTATCTCGGTAACCCGCATTAAATCAGGACGCCGCCCCCGGCTCATGCTGAGGCCTACAATAAAAAATTCGAGGTGAATGATGTCAGCTGAAGCAGTGTTAAAAGGTGAAACCCTGTCGACGAAACGGTTTTGCGATGTGTTGATCAACGAAGTCAAAGCGGGCCATGCGCGTTTGCACCACCCTTTTTATTTGGATCTCTATGAAGGCAAGCTCCCGCTGGAGGCCGTGAAGATTTGGGCCAAAGAAGCCTGGGGTATCTTCGCTTACAATGTCGCCATCAATACCGCGAAGTTGGTGCGCTGCCAGCTCTCCGGCATTCACGATCCCGAGATTCACAAGAAATTCGTCGATATTATCCACTCTGAAGTGGGATACACTTATTTCGAAGGCTCGCCACGTCCGGTTCTCGGCCATCGCGCCTTGTTCCTGCGCTTCGGCGAGAGCATCGGTATTCCGGCAAAGGAGCTCGAGCGCTGCGAGGCCGAGGAGGATTTTCTCCCGACCACCGTCCTGGCGAGAGTGGGTTGGCTCGATATTGCGTTGAGAAGCAACCATATTCTCGAACAGGTGGCGGCAACCAATTGCTGTAACGAATTCTCCAATCAGTTGACCGGCGGAAAATTCTTCCGTAGCTTCCGTGACCACTACGGTTTGCAGCCGCACGATATCGAATTCTTTGCCGAGCACGGCGAGGCCGATACGGAACACAGCAATATCGGTTACGAGCTGGTCGAGCAATTTGCCACTACAAACGACTTGCAAGTGCGGGTTTTGAAGGCTTTGCGCAAAGGTTTATCGATCTGGTGGGCGTTGACCGATGGCGTAGCGCGGGAAGTTGCGAAAAGGAGAGAAATGGAATGATGGAGCGTTGGAGTAATCGCATCCTGTAGCAAAAGTACGTTCAACAACTTATTCGATGTGTTCTCGTCAAGCCAGTGCAAAGCGGCCCACAGAAGGGTTCGAAAATCCTGGATTCCGGGTCCCCCTAGCTATCGCCAGCACGCCCGGAATGACGGGCTTTATTGTGAAAGTTCGGTTCCAGAATGATTCCTCGAACCCATTACTCCATCACTCCAGTACTCCAACACAGCAGAGGTAATTTGGATGAATATTCTTTCCACGTTTCATTTAAAGCAGTGGGTCAACGAAAACAAGCATCTGTTCAACCCGCCGTTTCGCACCAACAAGCTGCTCGTCAGCCACAAGGATTTTATCGTTATGATGCTGCGGGGGCCCAATACGCGCCTCGATTTCCATATCGATCCGGGAGACGAGTTTTTTTACCAGGTCGAGGGTGAGATGGAGCTTGTTGTCAAACCCGAGGGAGAGCGCCGCCAGACGGTCCAGATCAAAGAAGGCGAAATTTTTCTCTGTCCGGGCGGCGTGCCGCACTCACCACGGCGATTTGAAAACACGTGGGGACTGGTGATCGAGCGCAAGCGTCGATCGGAAGAACAGGAAGCGTTTGTTTGGTTTTGCGAACAGTGCGACGCCCTGGTTCTTTCTCGCGTCGTCCATCAGGGCAATATCCCGGCACAAGTGACTGCCGTCTACACGGAATTCAACAATGATCCACGGCTTCGTACCTGCAAGTCCTGCGGTTATGTCTTTCCTGAAACCCCCATGGCCGAGCGGCTGAGCTTTCTGGAGAAGAGTTAGTCGTCGTATACCGGAGATCCGAAAGCACATGGCAGATCACAGAGAGGGCAAAGTCTGTGGGATTTGCGGTAAGACGTTCTCACTCCGCGATTTGGTCCCGGGAACAGCGCTGCGGGATGTTGTCGCTCAACAAATTTTGCACGACTATCCGGACTGGTCACAGGAAAAATTCATTTGCCGGCCGGATTTGAATCGTTACCGCGGCGAATACGTTCATTCTTTGTTGGAATCGGAAAAGGGTGAATTGACGTCTCTCGAAAACGAAGTTCTCACCAGTTTGCGCAATCACGAGACGCTTTCAAAAAATGTCGACAGTGAATTCGAGGGAGAATGGACCCTTGGTGAACGATTGGCTGACCGTATCGCGACATTCGGCGGCAGTTGGATATTTCTCATTTTGTTCGGCTTGTTTCTCTTGGTTTGGATCAGCATCAACTCCTTCATCTTGTACGCGCATCCGCCGGATCCTTATCCTTACATATTGTTGAACCTGATCCTTTCCTGCCTCGCGGCGATTCAAGCGCCGATCATCATGATGAGCCAAAACCGGCAGGAAGCGAAAGATCGTCTACGTTCGGAACACGATTATCAGGTTAATCTCAAAGCCGAATTGGAAATTCGCCACTTACACGAGAAGCTCGATCATTTGCTGTCGCACCAATGGGAACGTCTGGCGCAGATTCAGGAAATACAGCTCGAGTTGCTGGCGGAGATTAGCCGGAGACGTTGAACCGTAGGGAGATGCTATGAGCACCAAATATCAGGACAAATTCGGACATCCAATAGAGCGAACCAAAGGAAAAGTTCGACCGTTCATGGCCGTCTGGATTCAGGATTTCATCCGGCATTCACCATTTTGCGTAATGGCGACGAGCAACGAGAACGGCGACTGCGACGCTTCGCCGAAAGGTGGCACGCCTGGTTTCGTGAAGGTTCTGAACGAGCGGCAGTTGTATATTCCCGATGTCGCAGGCAACAAGCTTTTTCATGGGTATGGCAATATAGAAAGCAATCCAAAAGTCGGTTTGATTTTCTTCATTCCCGGGCACAATTCGACGGTGCGGATCAATGGCAGGGTGAAAGTCGTCGATCGAAACGATTTAACCGACCGCACGCTCGAGGTCTTCAATCCAGACGAAAAAGCCGAAGTGCTTCAGGGTTTGCTCGTTGAAGTCGACGAATCCTATAGCCATTGCCCGAGAGCATTGACATTTTCACGGCTATGGAACATCGACGAGATTTCGAAGAACATCGCCGAACCGCCCGTCGGTGTGAAAGAATCGGGGATTTAATCCACAGATTTGCCATATCTCGGTCGCAGTACGGTTGCAGCATGATTGCAGCATAGTTTGGGGAAAGATTTCTCCCTTCAGTCGAAATGACAATTTTCATCAGTTGTATTCTATAAAATAGCGGCGAAATCTTTGTCGAAAGCCGCTAAATCTTTGCTCACATCAAATGAATTCCGGCTCCGACAAAGAAATTTGCTTCATGAGTGGACGCGAGCTGGCGGCTCTCATTCGAGAGCGAAAGCTTTCCTCGCGCGAGGTGATGAGCGCATTTCTACGCCAGATCGCCCGGGTCAATCCGAAAATCAATGCGATTGTCGCCAAACTCGATGACGAGGAGTGTCTGAGGCTTGCCGGCGACGCCGATGCGCGATTGGCGCGTGGTGAGGAAGTCGGTCCGCTGCACGGATTGCCGTTCGCGTTTAAAGATCTGGATCCCGCGATCGGTTTTCCGCTCACCCGGGGATCGACCATTTTTCGCGACTTTATGCCGACGGAAGATTCCGTTTTGGTGGAGCGGTTGCGGCGCGGCGGGGTAATCGTGATCGGCAAGACCAATGTCTCTGAGTTCGGCATGGGATCGCACACCTACAACGAAGTCTACGGCACGACCCTTAATCCCTATGATTTGAGGAAGACCGCGGGCGGTTCGA
>Ga0065715_10000562_pt1 | contig 10422 bp, 10 predicted proteins | sample MisBulReplicate1_FD_59102 | JGI IMG/M metagenome (GOLD analysis project Ga0065715, IMG submission 59102) | Miscanthus rhizosphere microbial communities from Kellogg Biological Station, MSU, sample Bulk Soil Replicate 1 : eDNA_1 v2 (version 2) | ecosystem: Host-associated > Plants > Roots >...
GTCGAGCCACCAGATTTTGACAAGCTGGACGGCCCACAGGGCCGTGGCTACAGAAACCGCGCCAAAATTGGTCTCAACTTTTCTGCTGTAGCTTTCGGCCAAAGTTTCCGGTCAGTCACCAGCGCAGTATCCAACGCGAAGTGCTCCGGCCAGTTCGCCTCCGTCGGCATTTGGGGGACCACGCTCACAATGATTTTCTTCGCCGTCTCTGCATTCGCTACTAAATGGCTGAGAACGGTCTGCGCCGAGACTGGTTCTTCTTCTACCTTCCAGCAATCGTAATCGGTGATCATGGCCATGGTTGCGAACGCGATCTCCGCTTCGCGAGCTAATTTTGCTTCCGGAAGATTGGTCATCGCGATGACGTCAAAGCCGTTGCGGTGATTAAATTCCGATTCCGCGCGCGTCGAAAAAGCCGGGCCGTCCATATTCACGTAGGTGCCGCCGTTGTGGACGGTGATTCCGAGAGACCTGGCCGATTCAGCCACAAGGTTCCGCAAGCTTGCACTGATCGGCTCTGCAAATGCAACGTGGGCCGCAATGCCATCACCGAAAAACGTATGAGCCGCGCGCTGACTCGTGCGATCGTAAAACTGCGAGGGTAGGACTACATCACGTGGCACATATCTTTCCTGCAAACTGCCCACTGCCGCCACCGAGATGATCCAGCGAACGTTTAACAAGCGGAGCGCGTAGATATTGGCGCGATGGTTAATTTCATGCGGCAAAATTCGATGACCGCGGCCATGCCGCGGCAGAAAATAGACCTGACGGCCGCTCAGTTTTCCCTCAACAAGTATGTCGGATGGCGCTCCAAACGGTGTGTCAATCTTGTGTTCAGTGATGTCACTTAGTTCCTCTATCTCGTACAAGCCGCTCCCACCGATGATTCCAATTGATGGAGCCTTGTCTTTCATTCGCTTGCTGATTAAATCGCAAACATCGAGAGATTGAAAAGGGGATAATGGCTAATGAAAAGACGCTTGGTTTTCGTATTCACAAGCCTGGTCGCTATTTGTTTCTTCTGTTCTTGCGAATCTCAACCTGCCACGCGCGAAGTCGCTCCAGCACGGTTTGCGGAAGCACCCAGTGATCGTCCCGGTCTCGGCACAAAATGGGGCGAGACACGTACGTCGCGGGTCGGCTTTACTGAGTTCCAGCGAGCCGACCCGAATCATCCGCTGGGCACCGCAGCGATTTATTATAATGACGCGGCCGGGATTCATGCCATGGCTGGCGCGGTCATGTGGCACCGCGGTTGGTCAACGCTAACGCCGCCCGCCGAAGCGCTCGTCCAAGTAGGATTGAAAGATCAAAGCGGGCGGTTTTTGCCTGGTCTCATCGTTGGTAATCGATGGTTTGTGGTCGGTGAGGAAGGCCGGCGGTATTCCATCGTTGTGCGTAACAGAACGAACCTGCGAGTTGAAGTTGTTTTGTCTGTGGATGGGCTCGATGTCCTTGATGGGCGCAAGGCCTCGGTCCACAAACGGGGCTATTTGATGGCGCCACGCTCGCAACTCAAGGTGGACGGTTTTCGCCAAAGCGCTGAAGCCGTCGCAGCATTTCGTTTCAGCGCAGTTCGAGAGTCATATGCCGCCCAAAAATATCGCAGCACCGAAAATGTTGGCGTGATCGGCATCGCTGTTTTTAACGAACGCGGGACCAATCCCTGGATTGACAGAGAGGTCGAAAAACGCTTAAGAGCAAATCCATTTCCTGGCGGCTTTGCCACGCCGCCGCCCTGACAAGACGGACTCGCACTGCGTAGCGAACGCCGCTGGGTTGTGCTAACTATTTCGCCCCTTCATGCCGAAATTTTTTATTAAGACTTACGGGTGCCAGATGAACGAGCGCGACTCGGAACAGGTGGCACATTCGCTCCTGGCCCGGGGATACGAGCGGGTCTCAAAAGAATCAGAAGCAGACGTCGTGCTCCTAAACACATGCAGCGTGCGCGATATGGCTGACCAGAAAGCCCTGGGGAAAATGGGAATGCTTGGCCGATTAGCCAAAGAACGGCCGCACGTGGTGTTCGGGTTCCTCGGCTGCATGGCTCAGGCGCGCGGCGGCGAACTGCTAAAGGGATTGCCACATGTCGACCTTGTCGTCGGCACGCAGAAATTTCACCGAGTGGCGGATTACGTAGCGGAACTGGTAGCCAGGAAAGCGGCGCGTCCGGAGGTCGCGCCCTGCCAAAAGCGCGCGATGGATGATTTGCGGTTTTCGATCGTAGACGTGGCTGAAGAGCCGGGATCGCAATCGACTATTCGAGAACAGCAACTCGCGCCGCGGCAGGCGACGGCATTTGTCTCAATCATGCAGGGATGCAACATGCATTGCACGTTTTGCATTGTTCCGCAGACGCGCGGCGTGGAGCGCAGCCGTTCCATCGACGACATCGTAAGTGAAATCCGCGATCTCGTTTCGCGCGGCGTCAAAGAAATCACACTACTCGGACAAATTGTGAATCTGTACGGTCGCCACGAATTCCCGAAGACCGACAACAAATCCCCATTTGTGCAGTTGCTTGAGGCCGTTCACGACGTCGAAGGCCTGCAACGATTGCGGTTCACTTCGCCTCACCCGATCGGTTTTCGCGACGACTTAATCGACGCGATCTCGCGTTCGCCAAAACTCGCCGAGCACGTTCATCTGCCGTTGCAATCTGGCTCCAACAGAATTCTGAGAGCCATGCATCGGGCGTATACGGCAGAAAAATATGTCGATCTGGTCCGGCGAATTCGACGGGCGCGTCATGGCATCGCTATTACGACCGACATCATCGTGGGATTCCCTGGCGAGACAGAAGACGATTACAAGCAGACGCGCGATTTGGTCGAAGAAATCCAGTTTGATAACGCCTTTGTCTTTCGCTATTCGCCGCGCCGCGATACACCGGCCGCCGACATGCCGGATCAAATCGACGAGTGCATCAAGGAAAAGCGGAATCACGACTTATTGCGAATTGTAAATCAGTCAACGCAACGCGCTGGCGAGAGGTTGGTCGGGCAGTGTGTGGAAGTTCTCTGTGAAGGACCGAGCAAAACAAATGCGGCGCGCTTAATGGGTCGCACGCGCACCAACAAGATTGTCGTGTTTGAAGGCGGCAACGAATTGGTCGGAGAACTGTTGGACATTGAAATCGAACGAGCCAATGGCTTCAGCTTGTACGGATCCCCACGTGACAGCTCGTCCCACTTTTTGGGTTGCGTCGGCGAGATCGCAAGCTGAAGATTCGCCCGCCGCGCGGTGGGAATTCGCCGTGCCGGACTTGCTCGACCAGTGATTTACCATTTCTCTTTGCACACCGCCGGAATCATCGTCGGCGCATTTCTGATTTTAGTTGGTTTGCTCGGATTAATAAGACCGGAGCTCGCCAGTGTGATGCAGCGATTCCCGCGTTCCAAGATTGCGGGCATTGGTCTGCTGAGCATCTGTCTCATCTGGACAGTCTGGCTACTCGCCACGATCCAGATGGGCGAATTCTCCGGCTTCCGGCGCCCACTTCTTATTGCCTTGCCAATCGGCTACGTGCTCGTTCTGCGTTTCGTCGATGAATTTCTCGCCGTACGCGCCCTTGGAATTCTTTGTTTGCTTGCAGCGGAGCCGCTGCTCGACGCGGCCTTTCTGCGTTACGAAAGCAGCCGGTTGCTAATAACGGTTTTCGCTTACTTGCTGATTGTTGCCGGGCTGTTTTGGGTCTCGATTCCGTACGTCCTTCGCGATCAAATCAATTGGACCGCACGAAGTGTTTTTCGCTGGCGCTGTTTGAATGCTGTCGCTTTTATCTATGGCGGAGTGATTCTCGCATTCTCCTTCACACAGTACTAGGCAGAATATAGGCATTCTGCCTGTGTGCTTGGCGGAGATGTTCTCCGGTGCCTCTTTTCCAACGGGTTACAAACCCATTGGGCGCACAGACTGAAATCTATGTTCCGACAGATGAATCGGATTCTGGTGATCCGCGGTGGCGCGATCGGCGATTTCGTCCTCACCTTGCCGGCGCTCAAGGCGCTACGTGACGCACGGCCGCAGGCCCGGATCGAGATTCTTGGCTACAAACATATCGCGGCGCTCGCGGAAAACCGTTTTTACGCGCAAGCGGTGCGCTCCATTGAATACGGGCGCCTCTCGAGTTTCTTCGTCAGGAATTCCGAACTGCCAGCGGAGTTGGCAAATTATTTCGCCAGTTTCGATTTGATCATCAGTTATCTGTATGATCCGGACCGGATTTTTGAAAACAATCTGCGCCGCTGTGGCGTTGAACATCTACTTTGCGGATCAGGCAGGATCGTCCAAACGGCTGACCATGCCGCGCGCCAGCTTGCCCAACCGATAGAAGATCTCGGAATCAGAGTCGTTGATCTTGCTGAAAGAGTTTTTCCTTCGGTAGACGATCGACAGTTTGCCAGGAAGTTTCTCCGAGATTTACAAGAGCCGATTCTCGCCATTCATCCGGGAAGCGGCAGCACGGAAAAGAACTGGCCGTTGGAAAATTGGATCGAGTTGTTTTCAACAAGCGGCCGCTTTCCACTCGCGGAAAGTCAAGATCCAAAGCCGGGAAACTTTTCGTCCTTGATCATCATTTCAGGCGAGGCGGACCAAACGGAGACGGAAGCACTGGAACGCGCGTTGAAAAATCGAGACGTTCGTTTTGCCAAAAATCTACCGCTGACGGATCTGGCTGCCGTGCTTGAACGCTCGATCTTCATCGGACACGACAGCGGAATCTCTCACCTCGCCGCAGCTGCCGGCGCAAATTGCGTTCTGCTTTTTGGCCCGACTGATCCCAATCTATGGGCACCCAAAAACAAAAACGTACAAGTTCTTCGCGCGCCAGGCGGGAGGCTCAGTAATTTGGAAGTCGCACCGGTCGCAGAAGCTGCCGTTAGCGCGATGGCAAGTTAATCAAGTGAACGTCTGCAGCAGGAGCCGTAGCGTTCAGTTTTTACTCGTCGTAGCCATGCGGAAACTTCTGATGCCACGCCCACGCGCTCTCGACGATAGCATCCAGTGACTGGAACTGTGGTTGCCAACCAAGCTCTTTTTTGATTTTTCCCGAGGAAGCGATAAGCCGCGGCGGGTCGCCAGGTCTGCGTGGCTTTTCAACCGTGCCGATCTTTCGCCCGGTAATTTTGCGACAGGCCTCAACAATCTCCTGGACACTGGAGCCGCCTCCCGTGCCGAGGTTGTAGAATCCGCTGCCGGACGCGCCAAGAGCCAGAATATGTGCACGGGCAAGATCGACGATGTGGATGTAGTCCCGAATACATGTGCCATCGGGCGTTTCATAGTCCGTGCCGTAAATCTCGACATTCGCGCTTTGACCGAGCGCGACCTTCAGCACTGTAGGAATCAAATGTGTCTCAGGCCGGTGATCTTCGCCGAAATTCTCGGTAGCGCCCGATGCATTGAAATATCGCAATGAAACAAACTTCACTCCATGTATCTGGTCGTACCAGCGAAGAATTTTTTCGAAAGCCAGTTTCGATTCGCCATACGGACTGATCGGCCGCGGAATCGCGGTTTCGTCGATCGGAACTCGCTCCGGCGGACCGAAAATCGCGCAGGTCGATGAAAAAATGATCCGTTGAACCCCTGCTGCCACCATTGCGTCGAGCAGATTCAAGCCGTTGGAAATGTTGTTGCGAAAATACTTTGACGGATCGCGCATGGATTCGGGGACGAGTGCGTATGCTGCGAAATGCATCACTGCATCCGGGCGCGTGCCGGAAAGCGCAGCCCCGATTTTGCTCCGATCCGCCAGGTCGCCCTGAATGAATTGTGCCCGGGAATCGAGGGCGCGCCGATGACCTTCGATCAGGTTGTCGAAAATTGTAACTTCGTGCCCTTCATCCATCAAAAGCTCGGAGCAGACGCTTCCGATATAGCCCGCCCCGCCAGTGACGAAGATTCTCATGGGCGGGGAAAATGCAGCGAGACTCGCGTTAAATCAAAGCGAACTGCGCGCGGAAGACGATTGGGCGACGGTTTTGCCCTTCTTTTTTTCAAGGGCTGCAACCATCCGCCGTACGGAATGATGTTTGCTGCGCGGCGCGAGCACTTTCAAACTTTGCTCCTCAGAGCCCCATTGCAAAATGTCGATGTCAACATAGCGGACGCCCCATTGCCTCACCTCGCCCCGGCTTGACTTGTACAAGTCAATCGTGTCCGTCCCGATCAACGCATTTCCATAATCGTCGATCACATATTCTTCACTTGTCTCGGCAATTCGGAACCGCGTTCCAAGAGGAAAGTGCGACCAATCAGAGGCGGCGCTCATCACGTGGCGGCCGGAAAGATACTCGCCCATGGCGTTTCGGGCTCCGCTTCCTCCCTCGTGTTGCGTATAGGCCGTGGTACGCACATGTGGCATGCGACGCCCGCTGGTGAGAGTCGGTTTCGATTGCGTGGCGCAGCCGACGATCAAGCAAGCTGCAGCTCCCGCGAGCGTAAGGTTAAGGCATCTACGCATCAGCACGATCGGGCCCTCAATAACAGCCCAACCAACCGAGGGCAAGCAATTATTTACGGAAATTCCCTAGGACTGGAACGGTGGACCCACGGAGGACTTGTCGAGAATGTGATGTTGAAGGCCGATGCCGGCAAAGCGCTAATGCGCCGCCGCCTGCGAGAGCTCGCTCGTGCAATGGGGACAACGCGTCGCCTTTAAGGGGATCTTCATCGCGCATGCCGGACAATCTTTTGTGTCGGGCTCTTTTACCGCCGGGTGTCTGAGTTGATTGACTACGCGAACCAGGAGAAAAACCGCGCCCGCGACAATCAGAAAGTTAATCAAGAGCGTAATGAAGTTGCCATAATTCCAGGTGATCGCCCCGGCTTTTGCGGCGTCTGCGGGAGTATTGAATGCCAGCGAGCCGTCTTTGGCCGATCGCAGAATCACAAATTGGTTAGAGAAATCCAGTCCGCCACTGAGAACACTAATGGGCGGCATGATCACATCCTTCACCAGTGAACTGATGACCGAACCAAAGGCTGCGCCGATAATCACGCCGACCGCCAGATCGACGGCGTTGCCTTTTACGGCGAATTCCTTGAACTCCTTCAAGATCTTCTTCATACGACGATGTTGACTAGTTTCCTCGGGACTACAATCACATTGCGCACCGTCTTACCGGCGATTCGATCTTGAATCTTCGGGCTCGACAGTGCGGCAGCTTTCAGCTCTTCGTCCGTTGCAACGACCGACATCTTTATGCGATCGCGCAGTTTGCCATTTAGTTGAATGACGATTTCTACCTCATCCTCCGCCAGAAGCCGCTCGTCATAAGCCGGCCACGACTGTTCCGTGATATCGCCAGTCGCGTCGGGGAATTTGGCGTTTAACCTTTCCCATAACTCGGAGGCGATGTGAGGCGCAAACGGGTTCAGCAAAATCAGGAATGTGCGGATCGCTGATAATGGAATCATTTCGACGTTCGTAAACGCATTCACGAAAATCATCATTTGTGAAATTGCGGTGTTAAACGAGAGCGATTCAATATCCTCCGTGACTTTCTTAATGGTGGCATGGAGGACCTTCTGCTGCGCCTTGTTCGGATCGGCGGTCTTGATCTTTTCGGACAATTGCCATTCGCACGCCTGGTTCTCAGTCATCTCCAGTCGCCACGCTCGCGCCAGAAAGCGCGCTACGCCTTCGACGCCGCGCGTGCTCCATGGTTTCATTTGCTCCAGCGGCCCCATAAACATTTCGTAGCAGCGAAGTGCGTCTGCACCGTGCTGGTCGATTACGTCATCGGGGTTTACAATATTCCCGCGCGACTTCGACATTTTCTGGTTGTCCTCGCCGAGGATGACTCCCTGGTTCACCAACCGCTGGAACGGTTCGGGCTTCGAGACGTAACCCAGGTCGTATAAGACTTTCTGCCAGAACCGAGCGTAAAGCAGGTGCAGCACTGCATGCTCAGTTCCTCCGACGTACAAATCTACGCCGCCAGGTTGATCGCGGCCCATCCAGTAACGTTCCGCCTCTTTGCCAACGAATCGTTTGTCATCGTGCGGATCGCAGAACCGCAGGTAATACCAACATGAGCCTGCCCACTGTGGCATCGTGTTCGTCTCGCGCAGTGCATTGTCGGAATACCGGATCCACTCCTTTGCCTTTGCCAGCGGCGGCTCACCGGTGCCGGTCGGTTTGTAATCGTCGAGTGGCGGTGGAACTACCGGCAATTCCTTTTTATCCAACGCGCGATGGTTTCCGTTTTCCCAAATAATCGGGAACGGCTCGCCCCAATAGCGCTGACGCGAGAATAACCAGTCGCGCAGCTTGTAATTGATCGCACGTTTTCCCAAGCCGCGTTCTTCCAGCCACGCCGTGATCTTCTTTTTCGCTTCGGCGCTCGTCAGCCCGTTGATGATCGGCGAATTGACTGCGGTGCCTTCACCGGTGAATCCAATTGCCGGTTCATCTCCTGTTGGCTGAACAACAACCACAATTGGTAGATCAAATTTCTTCGCGAATTCGATGTCACGTTCATCGTGTGCCGGCACGCCGGAGATTGCGCCTGTCCCGTAGCCAAGCAGCACGTAATCAGCGATCCAGATTGGAATCTTGTCGTTTGTCACTGGATTAATGGCGTAAGCGCCGGTAAACACGCCGGTTTTTTCTTTCGACAGATCGGCACGTTCGAGCTCACTTTTTCGCGCGGTGCGCTCGCGATATTCTCGAACCACGGGCCACTGTTCCTCAGTAACGATGAGGTCGACCAGCGAATGTTCCGGCGCGAGCACCAGGAACGTGCCGCCATAAAGGGTATCCGGCCGCGTAGTGAAGACGCGAACTTTGTAGCTGCGACTGCTACCAGGATCATCGATGCCGGCTATCGGGAAATCGATTTCTGCGCCTTCGCTTCGGCCAATCCAATTGCGCTGAAGCAATTTAATTCCCTGGGGCCAATCAAGTTCGGCCAGTTCATCGAGCAACCGCTCCGCATAGGCGGTGATGCGTAACATCCATTGGCGCATCGGTCTTCGGACAACCGGGAACCCGCCAACTTCACTTTTGCCATCGACAACTTCTTCGTTGGCCAACACTGTGCCAAGTTCCGGGCACCAGTTCACCGGGACTTCAGCGACGTAAGCCAGCCGAACGCTATCGGGGTCAGTTCCGCGATACGTAGAAATCGGTTCTGCCCGTTTTGTCTGTGGGTTCAACCACGAATTGTAGATCTGGAGAAAAATCCATTGCGTCCACTTGTAATAACGCGGGTCGGTCGTGTTGATCTCGCGCTGCCAGTCGTAGGAAAAACCGATCCGTTTTAGTTGGCTCTTGAACTTCGCCACGTTTTCGCGCGTGGTGACGGCCGGATGCTGCCCGCTCTTGACCGCGTATTGCTCGGCAGGCAGGCCGAATGCGTCCCAGCCCATTGGATGTAACACGTTAAAGCCGCGCATCCGTTTGTAGCGAGCAATAATGTCCGTCGCGGTATAACCCTCTGGATGTCCGACGTGCAACCCTGCCCCACTTGGATAGGGAAACATGTCGAGGATGTAAAATTTCGGCTGCGCGGCATCGAAACCTTTCTCGCCGGGATTAGGCGCATGAAAAAGCTGCCGCTCCTCCCAAATGGCCTGCCACTTTGGTTCGAGTCGGTCGAATGGATATGGTTTGCGGCGCTCGCTGCTCATCGGATTAGAATCAAGAACTCAGGAATCCACGAAAGGAAACTGAAATTTTACTCGTCGGTTCCTGGGTTCCAGATTTTATTTCAGGGTGATACGGCTTCTCGTGGCGACCCGCAATCCGCATAAGACACGCGAGCTCCGGCAAATTCTTGGATCAGACTTCACGGTCCGCGATCTGCGCGCACATTCGGAGATTCCCGAGATCGCCGAAACTGGAACGTCTTTCGAAGAGAATGCGAAGCTTAAAGCGCTTGCCGTATCAAGAAAATTGCCAGGGCTCGTGGCTGCCGACGATTCAGGGCTGGAGGTCGATGCTCTTGGCGGCGCGCCGGGAATCTACTCGGCGCGTTATGCCGGTGCGAACGCGACTAATAAAGAAAGAATCGACAAGTTATTGGAGGAGCTTGGACGAGCTGACCCTATGAAGGAGCAGCGTGGTGCTCGATTTCGCTGCGTGTTGGCCCTCGCGCGCAATGGTGAGGTCCTCGGAACATTTGAAGGAATTGTTGAGGGACAAATCGCTGATCGACCCCGCGGATCGCATGGATTTGGGTACGATCCGATTTTTGTTCCAAATGGTTTCCAACAGACTTTTGGCCAGCTCGGGTCCACAGAAAAAAATCGATTGAGCCACAGGGCTCGCGCCTTGGAAAAATTACGCGCCTTCTTAAACTCGCGCGCCAGCCAATAGAAGACTGACGGCTCCTGCAGGCTAGGGTTTGGGCGGTGGTGGTGGTGGTGCGGCACCTGCCGGTGGTGCGACACCTGCCGGCGGCG
>Ga0065715_10089415_pt1 | contig 10419 bp, 7 predicted proteins | sample MisBulReplicate1_FD_59102 | JGI IMG/M metagenome (GOLD analysis project Ga0065715, IMG submission 59102) | Miscanthus rhizosphere microbial communities from Kellogg Biological Station, MSU, sample Bulk Soil Replicate 1 : eDNA_1 v2 (version 2) | ecosystem: Host-associated > Plants > Roots >...
TCGAGGTCGGTCAGGTCGTCCGTCTTCCAGCGCACGACCCCGGTCGTCGAGGCGAACGTGAACTTCTGCCCGGCGTGCCGCGCCAGGAAGGTCGCCGCATGAATGTCGCGGTTGGTGTGGCCCTCGACGTCGCGCGAGGAATGGAACGGGGTGAGGCGCAGGTCGCCGAGATCGTTCAGCGCGTAGTCGCCGTCGCGCGCGCGCTCCCCGGTGTAGATCAGCCGCGCCTCCCAGCCGGCGGCTGGCGTCAGCAGGAGTTGCGCCTTGCCGAAGGTGGCGTCGCGGGAGTCGATGTCGCGCCCGGTGACGTCGTTCGTGGTGAAGCCGTCGCGCTGCGCGTGGCCGATGGCGAACCCGACCGCCGCCTTCTTCCCCACCGGACCGGACGCGTTCGCGCGCACGTCGACAGCGGCGAAATTGCCGAAGGGGACGATGGCGGAGCCGGTCCACCTGGTCAAGGACGGGCGAGTGCTGCTGATGTTAACCAGCCCGCCCAGGGTGTTACGGCCGAAGAGCGCGCTTTGCGGCCCGCGGACGAACTCGACCTGGCTGACGTCGAGGAACTCGATGCTCGAGGAGTTGGTGTTGAGCTGCGGGACGCCGTCGATATTCGTCGTGATCGCCGGGTTCGCGGGGCTCGACCCGATGCCGCGAAAGCGCGGGTTGCTGAGCTTCCGCGCCGTGAAATCGGTGAAATAGGTGTTCGGCGCGTAGATCGAGGCGTCCCCGATCGTATTCGTCCCGCCGTTCCAGAGCGGCTCCAGCGGCACGAGCGTGAGGCTGACCGGAAGCTGCTGCGGATCGGCCGGTTCCTTCTGCGCGGTGACGGTCACGGTCGGCAGGGTGATCTGCGGCGGCGGCGCCTGGGCCGCCTGCGCGAGAACAACGGTCGGGCTCACCACGAGGGTTAGGACGGCGACGAAGCTCGAGAGGCCGGAGCGGTTCAAAAGCATGCGAAGCATTATGCAACGGACATACGACAGGATCGCGGGGTGCGCTCACCGGCTCGTCCCGCAGCTTGTCCCTTCCGCCTAAAGGCGGAAGCTACAGGATCCATGAGGGTAGGCGGAAGCTACAGAAACCACGAGGTGCATTCCGCCTGAAGGCGGAAACTACAGGACTCATGAGGACGCCGGAAGGCGAAACAGCGTGCGGTAAGATGGCGTAAAAGAGTGCAGACCATGCTCAAGCGACTCATCCTGCTCACACCCGTCGTGCTGGCGTTTGGGGTGTTCACTTCCGCACAAGGCTCCAGGCCCCTCGACGCGGCTCAGGGCAGGCCCTTCGACGCGGCTCAGGGCAGGCCCTTCGACGTGGCTCAGGGCAGGCCCGTCGATCAGGCTCGAGGCAGGCGCGTGGCGCTGGGAGACTGGCCCGAATCGCGCGGACCGCACCGCGACGGCGTGTCGGATGAAAAGGGGCTGATCGACAAATGGGCGCTGAACGGCCAGAACTTCCTCTGGCGCGCCCCGTACGGCGGCCGCTCGGCCCCGGTCGTGATGGGCAACCGCGTCTACGTGCAGAACCCGGCCGGCCTCGGCGAGTCGCTGCAGGAGCGGGTCATGGCCCTCGACGCCGACACCGGCAAGGTCGTCTGGGAGTACAAGTTCAACGTCTTCCAGAGCGACGTCCCCCCGCACCGCGTGGGGTGGGCCTCTCCCGCCGCCGATCCCGAGACGGGCAACATCTACGTGATGGGCGTCGGCGCGACGGTCATCGCGCTGAACAAGGACGGCAAGCTCCTCTGGGATCGATCGATCGGGGAGGAATTCTCCGCCTTCACCACGCATGGCGGGCGGACGACATCGCCGCTCGTGGACGGCGACCTGGTCATCGTCAGCGCGGCCATCTCCAGCTGGGGCGCGGGCTCGCCGCGGCAGCACCGGTTCGTCGCGCTCGACAAGCGGACCGGCGACATGATCTGGATCGCGAGCCCGGGCGGCCGGCCGTACGATACGAACTACGCCGCGCCCATGATCGCCACGATCAACGGCACGCGGCTGCTCATCAGCGGCAGCGGCGACGGCGGGATCTATGCGATGAAGGCGCAGACCGGCGAGAAGGTCTGGGGCTACGTCGCCGCGAAGCGCGCGATCAACACCGGCGTCGCGGTCTCGGGCAACACCGTGATCATCTCGCATGGCGACGAGAACCTCGACGTCAACGAGCTCGGCATGATTGCCGCGCTCGATGGATCGCAGACCGGCGACATCAAGACGCTGAAGTGGGCGCAGAAGGGGGACCAGTTCGGCTTCTCCTCGCCGGTCATCGACGGCCCCCGCGTCTACCAGATCGAAAACGGGTCGCGGCTGAAGGCCTACGATCTCGAGAAGGGCACGCTTCTGTGGACGCAGGCGCTCGGCACCGTGCAGAAGGCGCCGCTCGTCCTGGCCGATGGCAAGCTGTATGTCGGGACCGAGAGCGGCAAGTTCTTCATCATCCGGCCGTTCCAGGATCACGCGGAAATCCTGAGCTCCGTCGAGCTGCCGGTGAGCAAGGACGACAACGCCGGTCAGTCCGCCGGCCTTCCGGAGCCCGTGTTCGCCGGCGCGGCGATCTCGCGCGGCCGTATCTTCTTCGTCTCGACCGGCGGCGTCTACGCGATCGGTCCGAAGGCGGCGAAGCCGACCACTGGCACGGCGATCGACGAGCCCGCGGTGCCGGGTGAGGGCGCTCCCGCCTGGGTCCAGGTCTCGCCGACGGAGCTCGTGCTGAAGCCGGGCCAGGCCGTGAAGCTCCGCGTCAGGCTGTTCGACGCGAAGGGCCGCTTCCTGCGCGACGAGCCCGCCGCCACCTGGACCCTCACCGGATTGAAGGGGGCCGTGGCACCGGACGGCACGTTCACGCCCGACGCGGGGACGCCCGAGCAGGCGGGCACGATCAAGGCATCGGTCGGCGCGCTGGCCGGCGAGGCACGCGCGCGCGTCGCCCGCCCGCTCCCGTGGACCGAGACCTTCGACGCCTTCGCGGACGGCGCCGTTCCGCCCGGATGGATCTCGGTGACGACCGGCCGCATGGCGGTCGGCGCCCTGGACGGCCAGAAGGTGCTCGTCAAGGCTCCGGATGAGACGATCTTCAAACGGTTCCGCGCGTTCGTCGGCCCGGTGGAGCTGTCGAACTACACCGTCGAAGCCGACGTGCGCGGGACGACCCGGCGGCGGCAGATGGCGAACATGGGCGTCACGGCCCAGCGCTACTCGCTCGTGATCTACGGCAACGCGCAGGAGATCAAGATCGAACCCTGGGAGCCGGAAACGCATCGTTCGGCGGTCAAGCCGTTCGAGTGGAAGGCCGACACCTGGTATCACCTGAAGCTCCGCGTCGAGAACATGCCGGACGGCACGGTCCGCGCGCGCGGGAAGGCGTGGGCGGTGGGCCAGCCGGAGCCGGAAGCCTGGACGATCGAGAAGATCGATCCGATCGGCAACAAGAAGGGGGCGCCCGGGTTCTTCGTCGACGCGGAGTTCGGCGCCTACGTCGACAACATCAAAGTGACGTCCAACCAATAATGAAGAAGATATATCTCGCGCTTGCGCTGCTCGTCGCCGCGACCGGCTTCTTCCGCCTGAAGGCGGAAGCTACAGGTACGACAAGCGAGTCTCGTGGCTTCCGCCTGAAGGCGGAAACTACAGGTACGAATCGGGAGGCCGGCTTCCGCCTGAAGGCGGAAACTACAGGTACGAACCGGGAGGCCGGCTTCCGCCTGAAGGCGGAAACTACAGGTACGACAAGCGAGTCTCGTGGCTTCCGCCTTGAGGCGGAAGGAACAGCGAGCGATCCCGGCACCGGCGACTGGCCCATGTGGGGGGGCACGGCCGATCGCAACATGGTCTCGAACATGAAGGGGCTGCCGCTCGACTGGGACGTGAAGACGAAGAAGAACGTGAAGTGGGTCGCGGACCTCGGGTCGCAGACCTACGGCAACGTCGTCGTCGCCGGCGGCATGGTCTTCGTCGGCACGAACAACGAAGGCCTGCGCGATCCGAAGCAGGCCGGGGATCGCGGCGTGCTGATGGCGTTCAAGGAGGACACCGGGGAATTCCTCTGGCAGCAGACCCACGAGAAGCTCACGTCGGGCCGCGCGAACGACTGGCCGTACCAGGGGGTCGCCTCCTCCCCGCTCGTCGAAGGCAACAAGCTCTATTACGTGAGCAATCGCGGGGTGCTGTGGTGCCTCGACATCAACGGCTTCAAAGACGGCAACCAGGGACCGATCACCGACGAGAAGTTGACCGGACCTCACGACGCGGACGCGCTGTGGTCGTTCGACATGATGGAGCAGGTCGGGTCGTACCCGCACAACCTGTCGAATTCGTCGCCGGTGAGTTTCGGCAAACTGATATTCGTCAGCACGTCGAACGGACAGGATGAGAGCCACGTCCACATCCCGTCGCCGAAAGCGCCGTCGATCATCGCGGTCGACAAGGTCACGGGCGAGCTGGCCTGGGAAGACAACTCGGTCGGCGACAAGATCCTGCATGGCCAGTGGTCCACCCCCTCGGTCGGCAAGATCGGCGGCGTCGACCAGGTCGTCAGCGCGCAGGGAGACGGCTGGGTCCGCGGGTACGAAGTCCTCACCGGCAAGAAGCTCTGGGAATTCGACACGAACCCGAAGGCCTCCGTCTGGCCGAAGACCCGCAACGAGGTCATCGGCACGCCGGTGATCTACGAGGACAAGGTCTACATCGCCAACGGACAGGACCCGGAGCACGGCGAAGGCGAGGGCCATCTGTACGCGATCGACGCGACCAAGCGCGGCGATATCACCCAGACCGGACTCGTGTGGCACTACAGCAAGATCCGCCGCTCGATCTCGACGCCATCCATCGCCGACGGTCTGCTCTACATCCCTGACTTCAGCGGCTTCCTGCACTGCCTCGACGCGAAAACCGGGCAGGTCTACTGGACCCACGACGTGTTCGCCGCCGTCTGGGGCTCGACGATGGTGGTGGAGGGGCGGGTCTATCTCGGCGACGAAGACGGCGACATCGTCGTGCTGCAGGCGGGGAAGACGAAGAAGATCCTGGCCGAGATGAACATGGGCAGCGCCGTGTATGCGACCCCGGTCCCCGCGCACGGCCGGATCATCCTGAACAACCGGAACCAGCTGTTCGCGTTATCCATTGATGGGAAGTAACGGCCGACGGCTGATCACGAAGATCACAAAGATCACGAAGATCTCAAAGGACCTTTTGGGGGGGTTCTTTGTGGTCTTTGTGACCTTCGTGAGCTTTGTGGAAAGCCCGTGGGCCGTGCAGTCAAACCAGGGGTGGCCGCAGTTTCGCGGCAACCCGCGGCTCACCGGTGTGGCCTCCGAGGTCCCGGCAACGTTGTCGCTCAAGTGGACCTACGAGGCGGGCGAGGCCATCGAGTCGTCGCCCGCGATTGCCGAGGGCGTCGCCTACATCGGCGCCGGGAACGGCGATCTCCTGGCGCTCGACCTCGCGACCGGCAAGCTGCGGTGGAAGTACTCGACGCCGAACCTGTTCGGCGAGTCCTCACCGGCCGTCGGCGGCAGCCTGGTCTACATCGGCGATCTCGCCGGCGTCCTGCACGCCGTCAACACGAAGGACGGCTCGAAGGCATGGACGTTCAAGACCGGCAGCGAAGTGAAGTCGTCGCCGGTCATCGCCGGCGACCGGGTCCTGATCGGGTCGTACGACACGTATCTCTATTCGCTCGATCGGCAGACCGGGAAGCTCGGGTGGAAGCTGAAGACCGACGGCCAGGTCCACGCGACACCTGCGGTCGTCAACGGGATCATCTATTTCGGCGGGTGCGACGAACGGTTCCGCGCCGTGCGCGCGACCGACGGCCGGGTGCTGTTCCAGGTGCCGCTCGACTCGAATACGGGCTCGTCGGCGGTGATCGACGGCAACCGCGCGTATCTCGGGACGTTCAACAACGAGGTCGTCGCGATCGACCTCACCGCGAAGAAGATCGTGTGGCGGTACAAGGATCCGGATCGCGAGTTCCCGTACTACTCGTCCCCGGCCCTGGCGGGCGCCCGGATTGTCATCGGCGGCCGCGACAAGGCCATCCACGCGCTCGACGCGGCGACCGGAAAGGCCGCGTGGAAGGTCGTCACGCGCGCGCGCGTCGACTCCTCGCCCGCGGTCTCCGGCGGGCGCATCTTCGTCGGGTCGAGCGACGGCAAGTTGTACGTGCTCGACGCCCAGACCGGCGCGAAGCGCTGGGAGTACGAGGTCGGCGACGCGCTCACCTCCTCGCCGGCCATCGCCGCCGGGCGCATCGTCATCGGCGCCCAGGACGGGCGCGTGTACTGCTTTGGGTGAGCCGAGCCCACGGCTAGTCATAAAGGTCACAAAGCTCACGAAGACCACAAGGCAAAAAGAGTCCTGGTGAGCTTTGTGACCTTCGTGATCCTTGTGATGGCCCGTGGGGCCGTGACACGCCGGCTTGTTATAGTTGAAGGATAGTAATGGCAGATAAATCCCCGACCGGGCTGGTGGAGCCCGAAGTCGGCAGCTATTTCGTTGCGACGTATCCCCCGTTTTCGGTCTGGTCCGCCGATGCCGTCGAGCGCGACGCGAAGCCTGCCCTGCAGGCGCCGCCGAACCCCGCGACGCCGCTCGGCTTGTACCTGCACATCCCGTTCTGCCGGAAGCGGTGCCATTTCTGCTACTTCCGCGTCTACACCGACAAGAACGCGCAGGAGATCGGGCGCTACCTCGACGTGCTCGGCAAGGAATGGGAGATGTACGCGCACCAGCCGGCCATCGCGGGACGGCCGCTGAACTTCGTGTACTTCGGCGGCGGCACGCCGTCGTTCCTGTCCACGCAGCAGCTGCAGGGGCTCGTGAAGCGGCTGACCGCCGTAACGCCGTGGAACCAGGCCGAAGAGATTACGTTCGAGTGCGAGCCAGGAACGCTCACTGAACACAAGCTGAAGGCGATCCGGAAGATGGGCGTCACGCGTCTGAGTCTCGGGGTCGAGAACTTCGACGACCACATCCTCGAGATCAACGGCCGCGCGCACCGCTCCCCAGAGATCGGGACCGCCTACGCCTTTGCCCGCGCGCTGCACTTTCCGCAGATCAACATCGACCTGATCGCGGGAATGCTCGGCGAGACGGACGAGAACTGGCAGCGCAACATCGAGAAGACCATCGCGCTCGAGCCCGACAGCATCACCATCTATCAGATGGAGCTGCCCTACAACACGACGATCACCAAGGACCTGCTCCAGAAGACCGGGCAGATGACCGGCACCGTCGCCGGCTGGGAGACGAAGCGCCGCTGGGTGGATGAGGCGTTCTCTGCGCTCGAACGCGCCGGCTACCACATCGGCAGCGCCTACACTGCCGTCAAGGATCCGTCGACCACGAAATTCATCTACCGCGATCGGCTCTGGCAGGGGGCCGACATGGCGGGGCTCGGCGTGGCGTCGTTCGGCCACGTGAATGGCGTCCATATCCAGAACAAGGACACCTGGGAAACCTACAGTGACGCGATCGACCGCGGCGAGCTGCCCCTCGCGCGCGCCTACCGTCCGACCGACGACGAGCGGATGCGGCGGGAGCTGGTGCTGCAGCTGAAGCTCGGACGCCTGAGCCCGGCATACTTCGCCGAGAAGTACAAGGTCGACATCCTCCGCCAGTTCGCGGACCAGTTCGCGTCGCTGCGCGCCGACGGCTATCTGGCGAAGGCCGACCCGGAAGGCGTGGCCCTCACCCGCAACGGCCTGCTGCGCGTCGATTCGCTGCTGCCCCGCTTCTTCAAGCCGGAGCACACGAATATCCGGTACACGTAACGAGGTTCTCCAGGTTCTCGGGGTTCTCGAGGTTCTCGGGTGCTCGAACCGGAAGAACCGTGAGAACCGTGAGAACCGTGAGAACCGTGAGAACCACTGAGAGCGAGCGGTTGTGCCAAGCGAGCATACAGTCAGGCGGCGCGTGCAGTTCTACGAAACGGACGTGGCGGGCATCGTCCATTTCAGCTGGTTCTTCCGTTACATGGAGGAAGCCGAGCACGCGATGTGGCGTGAAGCGGGCCTGAGCATCCACCCGGAGCAATCGGCGATCGGCTGGCCCCGGGTCGGTGCCTCGTGCGAGTTCCACCGGGCACTGAAGTTCGAGCAGGAGTTCGACGTCACGATTCGGGTCTCGGAAGTGACACGACGAACGATCAGCTACACCTGCGAGATGACCCAGGGCGAACGCAGAATCGCCACTGGAACCTTGAAAATCGCTTGCGTGTCAAAACTCCCGGATGGCTCCATGAGATCGGTGGACATCCCCGAAGAGGTGGCCGCTCGCATCAAGCCACTTGATAACCGCGCCTCGCGCCTCCCGCCTCGCGCATCGGACATATGAATCAACCAGACGTCGTCGTCATCGGCGGAGGACCCGGCGGGTCCACCGTGTCCACGCTGCTCGCCCAGCAAGGCCTGAAGGTCGAGCTGTTCGAGCGCGAGACGTTTCCGCGCTTTCACATCGGCGAATCGCTGATTCCCGAGACCTACTGGGTCCTGAAGCGGCTCAACATGCTCGAGAAGATGCAGAAGAGCCACTTCGTGAAGAAGTACAGCGTGCAGTTCGTCAACGCGAGCGGGAGGCAGTCGGCCCCGTTCTACTTCTGGGACAACAAGCCGCACGAGTGCTCGCAGACCTGGCAGGTCGTCCGCAGCGAGTTCGACCAGATGCTGCTCGAGAACGCGCGCGAGCACGGCGTGACGGCGCACGAAGGCGTTCGCGTCATGGACGTGATTTTCGAAGGCGATCCCTCGACGCCGCTCGGGACAGGCCCCTCGACTCCGCTCGGGGCAGGGAAGGCCGTCGGGGTGAAGCTCAAGGACCGCGAGGTCCGCGCGAAGGTCGTCGTCGACGCGAGCGGCCAGAACGGGCTCATCGCCAACCGGCTGCGCCTCCGGGTCTGGGACCCCATCCTGAACAAGGGCGCGATCTGGTCGTACTTCGAGGGGGCGTATCGCGACACCGGACGGGACGAGGGCGCCACGATGGTCCTCCAGACCCCCGACAAGCAGGGATGGTTCTGGTACATCCCCCAGCACGACAACATCGTCAGCGTCGGGGTCGTCGGGCCGTTCGACTATCTCTTCAAGAACCGCGGCAAGGACTTCGAGAAGATCTTCAACGAGGAGGTCGCGCGGACGCCAGCAGTCGGCAAGCGGATCGAAGGCGCGACGCGCGTGACGGGCTTTTTCGCGACGAAGGACTACTCGTACCGCACGACGAGGGCGTCCGGCGACGGCTGGGTGCTCGTCGGCGATGCCTGGGGCTTCCTCGATCCCCTGTATTCCTCCGGGGTGCTGCTGGCGCTGAAGTCGGGCGAGCTCGCTGCGGAGGCGATCGTCGACGGATTGAAGAAGGGCGATACGTCCGGCGCGCAGCTCGGCGCATGGGCGGCGAACTTCAACACCGGCGTCGACCGGATGCGGCGGCTGGTCTGCGAGTACTACGCCGGCTTCAGCTTCGGGAATTTCATGCGGGAGCATCCGGAGATGCGCGGAACCGTCACCGACCTGCTCATCGGCGACCTGTTCACCGATCGCGTGGACAAGGTCTGGGCGCCGATGGAGGCGATGTACCCGGACAACAAGCACGTCATTCCGTCGTGGAACACCGGCGTCGCGGTCGAGAACGCGCCGGAGAAGGCCAACGAATTGTTCCTGCCGGCGGACCTGACCCGCCGCGTGTAGGAGTAGAATCGGCCAGCTTCAATGACTGCCATCAGCTCTTCTGCACAAGCGAGGAAAGGTATGGGTTGGGTCCTGTTCGTGGCCGGCGCGGTCCTGTCGTGGGGCGTGTACGGCGTGTTGCTGCACCAGGGAGGCGTTCAACTGGGGAACCCGCTCAAGGCGCTGCTGTGCGTGGGCGTCGCCTACTTCCTGATCGGCGTGCTGGTCCCGGTGGGCGCCCTGTCGGCACAAGGGGGGCTGTCGAACTTCAACAGCACCGGCCTCATGACGGCAACCATCGCGGGGGCCCTGGGCGCAATCGGCGCCGCCTGCATCATCTACGCGTTCAAGTTCGGCGGCCTGCCGCTCTACGTCATGCCGCTGGTCTTCGGCGGCGCGCCGATCGTCAACGTCTTTTTCTCGATGCTGCTCCATCCGCCGAAGAACCCGGTGAATCCCATGCTGTACCTCGGGCTGGTGTTCGCGTCGGTGGGGGCTGCGATGGTGCTGTACTACCGACCCGCTTCATGAGCCGCCGCGTTTTGGGCGTTGGCTGTTGGGAGTTGGGCGTTGTCATGGCGCTCAGCGTCAGCGCCAGCGCCTCTGCTCAATGGCCGCAGTGGCGGGGCCCCGGCGGCCTCGGCATCTCGACGGAGCAGGACCTCCCGACCGAATGGTCGCCGGCCACGGCCGACAAGCCGGCGGTCAACATCAGCTGGAAGACCGAGATCCCCGGCCGCGGCCACTCGTCGCCGATC
>Ga0065715_10089417_pt1 | contig 10410 bp, 13 predicted proteins | sample MisBulReplicate1_FD_59102 | JGI IMG/M metagenome (GOLD analysis project Ga0065715, IMG submission 59102) | Miscanthus rhizosphere microbial communities from Kellogg Biological Station, MSU, sample Bulk Soil Replicate 1 : eDNA_1 v2 (version 2) | ecosystem: Host-associated > Plants > Roots >...
TTCTTGAAAGAATATAGAGCTTCTTGGGAAGGCGCGCCATTTCCTCCAACTTTTATTACAGTAGACGCTGTAGTAGTTAGAAGTGGCCATGTCTTGGTAGTACGTCGTAGAGGTAATCCTGGTAAGGGATTGATGGCGCTGCCAGGCGGCTTCCTTAATCAGCACGAAAAGATTCAAGACGGCATGTTGCGAGAGCTAAAAGAAGAAACTGCCATTAAACTTCCTAAAGAAGAACTTGAGAAGTGCATCAGAGATAATAAAGTCTTTGATCATCCAGATCGTTCTTTGAGAGGTAGAACAATTACTCATGCCTTCTTGGTTGATCTGAAGAGTGGAGCATTACCCCAAGTTAAGGGATCAGATGATGCAGACAAAGCTTGGTGGATGCCATTAAATGAGATTTATGACCGTGAAGATGAGTTTTTTGAAGATCATTTTCACATTATCTCCTACTTTATTAATAGGTTTTAAGGAGTAACATGAATTACGTATGTTCAAATTGCGGATCTCCATGTGGCCAAGATGCCAGAATGGGCTCCTTAGATGTATATTTAATGTGTGAGTGCGCTTCAGAGAAAAACTCTACCTGGATTAATGATGGTAGAGGTGGTTATGTGGTTTATAAGAATGATGCCACGCCAGTTTCTCCTGATGCTTACTTTAAACGTCAAGCAAAAAATCAAACAAACCCAACCCCTAATCACACTAAAGAAGAGCGTTGGGATCGAGAAGATGACTGAAACGTTCTCAGAGAGAGAACTTTATTGAATACGGAGAGTATATTATGAAAACTGAAATTGAAAATATTATTATTGATACAGATAGTTATAAGTCGAGCCATTATTTGCAGTATCCTCCTGGTACTACAAGTATGTTTAGCTACATTGAATCTCGTGGCGGAGAGTACGAGAGCACGGTCTTCTTTGGATTGCAGTATTACCTAAAGAAGTACTTGAGTCACCGCGTTACTGTAGAAGAAGTAGAAGAGGCCAAAGAGTTCTTTGAGGCTCATGGTGAACCCTTTAATTATGAGGGTTGGCTGTATATTGCCAAAGAGCTTGGGGGTAAATTGCCGGTTCGTATTCGAGCCGTGCCAGAGGGCAGCGTAGTTCCTACTCATAATGTTTTGGTGAGCATTGAATCTACTGACCCAAAGGTATTTTGGGTGGTTTCTTGGATTGAGACCATGCTATTGAGAGTCTGGTATCCAATCAATGTCGCAACTAGAAGCCGCAAGATTCGAGGTATCATTATGGATGCCTTGAGAGTTTCTGCAGAAGATCCCGAGGCTGAAATTAGCTTTAAGTTGCATGACTTCGGAAGTCGAGGAGTTTCTTCTCAGGAGTCTGCTGCTATTGGTGGTGCTGCCCATTTAGTTAATTTTATGGGTTCGGATACTGTGGTAGGTGTTCGTTGCGCTAATAAGTTCTACAATACCAAAATGTCTGGTTTCTCTATTCCAGCCATGGAACATAGCTCTGTTACCTCTTGGGGTAAAGAAAACGAAGTTGAGGCGTATCGTAATATGCTCAAGCAGACTGCCAAGCCTGGTGGACTTGTAGCGTGCGTAAGCGATTCTTATAATTTGTGGAATGCCTGCTCTCACCTGTGGGGCGAGCAACTTAAAGAAGAAGTTATTAAGTCGGGCGCTACTGTTGTAGTTCGTCCTGATTCTGGTAATCCTCCAGCTGTGGTGCTTCGTACTGTTCAGTTGCTAGATGAGAAGTTTGGCTCCAAGGTTAACTCCAAGGGATATAAAGTACTGAATAATGTGCGTGTTATTCAGGGTGACGGCATTAATGAGCACTCTATTCAGGCCATCTTGGATAATCTGTTGGATCACGGCTATAGTGCTAGCAACATTGCTTTTGGTATGGGCGGGGCTCTTTTGCAGCAGCATAACCGAGACACTTTGAAGTTTGCTATGAAATGCAGCCATATTTACCGCACGGTACATGGAGAGCAGGTTTCTGTGGATGTTTTTAAAGACCCTATTACTGACCATGGTAAGTCTAGTAAAGCTGGCCGTCTTGATTTGATTCGAGATATGTCTGGTAACTGGTCTACTGTTACTTTGGGAGATAATGATCATCACCTTTTGACTGTAATGCAGGATGTCTATGAAAACGGAGAAATTTTGGTTGACCAGAATTTTGATGACATTCGTGCCAGAGCTAAGGGGCAAAATGAATCGTAGTAGATGTAAATGTGGAAGATCTAAATACGAAGATGCTGATCTTTGTGATAAGTGTTGGCAAGAAGAAAGTCGATATGATGAAAGAAGATCTGGTGACCGCAATTACTGTCGCTGTGGCAAAGGAAAATACCCTGATGCCGATTTGTGTAGCGATTGTTGGGATGCCGAATCTGCCTACGATGATGGGAGGTAATCATGAAAGTACTTAAAAGGCCAGAAACATCTAATTGGACCTACAAACATACTTGTAATGGTTGTGAGTGCGAATTAGAAATAGAAGTCCAGGATTTAAAACATATTGCTGTTGCTGGAGATATGCGAGAACCTGGTTATGATTCTTTTAGGGCCCATTGTTCAGTTTGTGAGGCAGTTATTGAGATTCCAGCCAATAAAATACCAAAATTAATTAAAATTCAGACAATTAACAAATATAAGTCTGATTATTGGGATAGATAGGTTTTTTATAGTTCACCTAATATTTTGCTATCTATATTAGGTGAACTATGAGCCAATCTGAAAAACTTACCAAAAAATATGCTGCTGTTGAGTTTATTATTCCTCCTGCCCCTGAAGAAGAGCTAGAGGAATTGCCAAGCTTTAAACCTCCTACTGTTCCAGTCATTAAAGATATTTCTGAAGAAGAAATGCAAGAATGGGATAAGTATGTGGCACAGCAGAATGCACTTAAGCTTCTTAAAAAAATGCCAGGTATGGGCGCAGATGAGGCTGGTACTCTTTCTGAAGAAGAAGGAACTATACCTGTTGTAAGACGTAAGGCTAAGTTTTCTAATGAGCAATTAGTCAAACTATGTAGTAGATACTACAATTTGTGTGTTAAGTTCTAATCTTAACTTATAGTTATTTTTGTGAGGGCCAAAGTACTTTGGCCCTTTTATTTTATGAAAGTAAATTAAATGATTTATGTTATTGGGCCTGGATACAAAACTCCAGAACAAGGAACAGTAATTAATACTACCTCTAGATCTACTGATTGGAGTCGATCACTAAGCCCCTTCTTTCTTGGCCCTGTTTCTTTATATAGAAACTATCAATCTATCAATGTAGAAAATGCTTGGCAATTCTCTAAAGTATATGAGTATTACTTAGAAGAAGATGGTTCTGTTGGAGAAAGATATTTCAAATGGGCCCAAGATGGATGGAATGATATTAAGGCCCATAGATATCCTATGGGGAAAGATGCTAAACCATTATATTCTTATTGGGATGGAGAGCAATTAACTTATATTGAGGCTCGTAAGAAAATTTACATTCCATTGTATGCTCAAGCGGTTCAGAAAACTTTTGCATTTCAGAAATTGAAAAAGATGCATGAAGAGGGTGGGGACCTTTACTTGTGGGATGTTGATGGTTATAATCATAAAGCAATGGGCCTATCATTCGATCAAGTATTAAATGATCCTAATAGAAAAATGGGTCACGCATTTGTAATTGCAATGTTATTGGAAGGATATTTGCATGTGTAATGTTTTACTTGGAACAGCTGTTGCTGATGCTCTAGGTGTGCCTTTTGAAAAGAAACTCGTCAATTTTCCAGGTTTAGTGGAGTGGGACGGAAAGACTTTCTTGGGTAGTGAGCATCATAAATTGAAACCTGGTCAATATTCAGATGACACCCAAATGTCTTTGATGGTTGCCGAATCACTTATTACCAAACATGGATTTGATCCTGATGATTTAGCTGCCAGATATACTGATTGGTTAATTTCTGGCAGGGCTAGAGGGTATGGTAAAACTACCCTTATGGCAATTCAGAATCTACATTCTGGTAAGCATTGGAGTGAATCTGGCATTGCTGGTTCTACTGGTAATGGAACCGCTATGAGAGCCGCTCCTTTTGGTGTTTATTTTCGAAATGATTTGTACTCGCTAGTTAACATTTGCAAAATTGACAGTTCCATTACTCATGCTTCTGAGGAAGCTGAGGCAGGATCTATTGCTATTGCCTTGGCTGCATTTTATGCAGTTAATGGTGATTTAGATAATCTGCTAGAAAAAATCTGGCAGCATTTACCAGATAGTAAAGTTAAAAGCACTATCTATAGTCTTGATTCTTTGATTAGTTCGGAGCATATTACTCCTCCTCAAGCACTTCGTATCTTGGGAACTAAGGCCGATGTAAGAGAAACTGTGCCTGCAGCATTGTATTGTTTCATGAAATTTGATTCATATCATGAAGCTATTGTGGCGGCTATCAAGGCGGGCGGGGATACAGATACTACTGCTGCTATTGTAGGCGCTATGTTTGGTGCCAAATTGGGTATGAAAGCAATTGATAAATCTTTCTATTCTGTGGAAGATTTTGACAAATTAGTTGGTTTAGATAGCCAACTTTATAATCGTTCAAATAATAATTTTTTCCCGAGGAAATAAAAATGGGCTGTTGGAATGAAACTTGTGGACTTACGCAGATGCCTATTGAGGGCGGTGATCCAGTTAGAATGTTTTTGATTGTAGAGAACCGTGCGGCTCGCGACTCAAGAGACTGTTGTTTAAATTACAGTAGTGATTTATGGAGACCTTTTGGCCTTCCACTTAAAGGAACTTATGATGAGTATGGTCGAATCGAAAATATCGAAGAAGACTGTATGTCAGATTTTCTTTTAGAGTCTATCAAAGAAATGGTGGTAGAAGTTCCTAATCGTATGGGTGAAGCTTTTAAACGCGAATCTCTTAATTGGGAAACTGTTGTTGATTTTCTAACAGATGAAGGACTTAAGATCGCAGATCCCTTTAGCGTATCAAGACTAACTAAAAAGCTAGATAAGATTTTGGCCGAAGTAAAAGCTTTGGTTCCTAATCTTCCTGAAAATGGGTGGTCTTCTGAAAGATCAGATATGGCAGAAAAACAGAAGGAAATGGTTAGTGCCGACTCTTCTGTGGTCACCATGTATCATATGATGGTTCATGAAGATGTTTATCAAGCTGTTTTGAACTATAAGGTACCTGCTGAGCGTTTTAGTTCATGGACCAATGGTGATATTAAAGAGGCAATCCGACAAGGTGCAAAAGAATATATTGCGCAGATTAGAAGTGATTTAGCTGAACAAGTACAAATGTCAAGTAAAGAGCTTGATGCAATGCGCCGACTTTTAAAGCTTTCTCGCGAAAATTACAATAATAGATTTATTTCTATTGCTAATCACTTAGATGGTTCTTATGGTTCTGGCTCGTACCTTCGTAAATATCTTGATTTTGTGGAAAAGAAAGTTATCGAAGGCGCAGCAGATGATGACCCTCAAATTCAAGCTCTTACTGAGCAGTTTGTTGGTTTTGCTGCATTCTCTCAAACTATGACCCTTATGCGTAAGCTATGGATGCCACAGTCTGGTAAGGGCGGACAAGATCGCGAATATACCCTTCATAAGTACATGGGTCAAGTTATTACCGACTTTTCTGAGAAGAAGATTAAGGCGTGGGAAGAACTATATGTAGAGGAAGAAACTAATGAAGAAAACGAGTAAATTTCCTCCTAAGAAACCTGACAACTCACATATTATCAAAGCTAATCCCAAAAGAGATTGGTCTGCTTATCAGAAAGATATCTTTAGGGATATTGCCAAAGGCACTGATCATACAGTGGTTATTGCTCGTGCAGGTTCTGGTAAGACCTCTACTATTGTAGAAGGATTTAAGTATTTACCTCGTGGTAAAAAGACATTGATGGTTGCTTTTAATAAGTCTATTGCAGATGAATTAAAGCAAAGAGCACCATCTTATGTAGATGTAATGACACTTCATTCTTTGGGGTTCCGTGCTATTAAACAGACTTTTGGTAATGTAGTTCTGGAAAATGATAAATCTATGACTTTAGTTACCTCATTTCTTGGTAACGATTTTGATTTATTTGAATTAAAGCAAAGCATTTGTAAGTGTGTTTCTTTGTGCAAGGGTTTCTTGATAGATGCTCCCAAGAAAATCGAAGAATTAATGGATAGATTTGACATTGAAACTTTTGATTTGACTCGTGAAAAATTCATTGAGTATGTAATTAAGACTTTAGGTCTATGTAAAGCCACTAAGCAGGTAGTGGATTTTGATGATATGATTTGGTTTCCATTTGTATATCGTCTTAATGTTGGTAAGTTTGATGTAGTCTTTGTGGACGAAGCTCAAGATTTGAATGCGGCCCAAATGGCTATGGTGATGTCGGCCGTGCGAACTGATGGTCGTATTATTGCAGTAGGAGATCCTGCTCAGAGTATTTATCAGTTTAGAGGTGCAGATAGCGAAGCTATACCTAATTTTATCAATAGGCTCAAAGCTAAGACTTTGCCTCTTTCTGTTACTTATCGTTGCCCTAAGAAGGTGGTTAAGATTGCTCAGGATGTAGTTCCTGATTTAGAGGCGGCTGCCAATGCCGAAGATGGTATTGTGGCTGACTTGGACGTTGCAGAGCTTATCAAAAAGGTGAAGCCCGGCGACTTCGTTCTTTCTAGAACCAATGCTCCTTTGATTAAACACTGTTTAGCTTTACTTAAGACAGGCGTTCCAGCCAATATTCAGGGAAGAGATATTGGATCTAATTTACAATACTTTATCAAAAAATCCAAAGCTAAAACTATTAATTCATTTATTAGCTATGTTAATTCTTGGAGAGATCAAGAAGTTGAAAGATTGATGTCTGAAAAGAAAGACACTTCTATTGCTATGGATAAAGCAGAATGTTTATTGAATTTGTGTGAAGGTATCTTAACTATTAAGGACCTAAAAGAAACAATAGAAAAGCTGTTCAATGATGTTGATGATTCTTCTAAAGTTATATTTTCAACAACTCATAAGGCCAAAGGTTTGGAGCGTGATCGTGTCTTTGTTCTTATCAACACCTACAGATATGGGCCAGGAGTTACCGGAGAAGAAGCCAACCTCTGGTATGTAGCCGTAACTAGGGCTAAAAAGGAGCTTTATCTTGTTTCTAAGCCTAGTAAATACACTAAATACGATGACCCTAAGAAGAATTAATTAGCCATAATGTAGCATATCCTATATGGTACGCTACAAAATGCTTGGCAGGGATGTAAACTCCTCTCCTACACAATATAGAACCTGGGTTGTTGATGGTCAGCCTGATTTTACAGGCCAGCATTATACTGGTCATAAATCAGGCCCAGAACCATTTGTAGATGTTTCTGCTTATACTATTTTTGATCCTAATGCAGTAGTAGACTTCAACTTACCTAATGCTTTAGATTGGCAGACTTCGTTAAGAACTATGCCTTCTGGACCTTATGATTCACATACTGCCATTATCGGTAATTTTGTTTATTTGTTTGGCGGCAAAGGTGATGCCAATATTTATCGAGCTACTTTAGATAATCCGGCCGATTGGCAAGCTACTGGCTCTTTTTTACCCACTGTATTATCTGGGGCTCAATTAGCTATTATTGGCGATAAGATTTACTTATTTGGTGGTAACAATGGAGAAGCTGCCGATACTATTTATTCAGCTTCAGTAAATGATCCGCTTACCTGGACTAACAATGGCTCTAGGCTTCCACGTAAATTATATGATTCTCAGTTAGGCATTGTAGACGGATACTTATATTTATTCGGCGGATATGAAATAAATAATGCTAGTAATGTTATTTTCAAAGCTTCAGTAGCTGATCCTTTGACTTGGGTAGATACTGGTGCTAGATTGCCTGATCCGTTATACGGCTCACAGCTAGCTATTGTTAACGGCTATATGTATTTGTTTGGAGGTTTATTCTTTCCAGATACTCCAACTAGTAAAATATATATTGCTTCTTTAAGTGATCCATTAACTTGGGGAACTTCTTATTATAGCTTACCTTATAGTACTTGTTATGCTCAGTTTTTTACTATTGGAACTGAAGGATATTTAGTTGGAGCCACCACTTCTAGTCAATATTTTACGCCTATTTTAAGGTGTCATCTTAACGATCCTCAGAAATGGGTGGATTCTCATAGACAAATACCAGGGGTAGTATCTCAATCTCAAGTAGCTATTATCTATGATAGAATTTGGTTATTTGGCGGTAACGGTAGTACAGTTATTTTTGCTAATAACTCTCAGCTTAAATATAAATTAGGTTCTGCGGCAGTAGTTAATTACGGCACAATTACTAGAACTCTATATAAGAATACTCCAAATAAGCTTGATTTATTTAAGGTAATTGGTTTTCCTCCATGGAAAACTGATTATGGCGCTTAATTTATAAACTTGCGTCGGGGTTGACTGCTTATTTTTGATGATTAAGTTGTCAGCATGAACGATTATATTACCGACTATAATTCTCCAGAAGAACGTCAAAAACGAATGGATCAAGAAGATCCAATTGTTATGTACTTGGTGGTACATGAGATAGGTATGTCTGCCGGTAAAATCGGTGCCCAATGTGGTCATGCTGTAGGCATGTTGCACATTAAACATTCTGAATTAGAAAGAGATTTTTGGCGTCAACATGAGCAAGATTTAGTTGAACCAGTTCAACCGCCTAATCTTAAAATTTGGGATGATTGGCTGCACAACTCTTTTCGTAAAGTAGTATTAACTGCTAATGATAAAAAGTGGACTAAGCTTAAAGATAAGTTAAAAGAACTTAACATGCAGCATGTCTTAGTTGTTGATTCTGGTTTGACTGAAATCCCTTATGGCAGTGAGACAGTTATTGGGTTATGGCCTATGTATAGAAGTCAATCGCCTCAAGTTATAAAGAAGTTGCAGGCCCTTAAATGAAACAAAGCTTCAAATTATCTGAGGTTAAGCCTCGTATTTTCTTTTTAGATTTTAAGAGGTCATACGATATGTGTATGACCTTTTTGAGATATCAAGAGTTTTATGAATCTCCCTCTCCTAAATTTAGGGGGCAGTTCTTTACTCTATTAGAGTATATGGATTGGTACTGTCATAAATATGGCGGTGGCGCATTCACTTACCCTAAAGATTGGGCCGGTTTCAATATACCAGGAGAGGTTGTTCCCAAGATATGGGATCATGGTATTTTGGATCGTAATATTTACGATCATAAGATGAAGATGGTTCATGAAAAGTGTTTGGAATCTTATCCTGATGGTAAATTCTATTTAATTGGAGCTGTAGGAACTAAGGGAGCTATGAAGCATGAAATTGCTCATGGCTTTTTCTATACTCGCCCAGACTATAAACAAGAAATGAGTAAATTGGTTAAGAGCCTAAAACCTTCTTTAAAGAAGAATATTAATAAGGTTCTTAAAGATATTGGATATACTCCCAAAGTTTATACAGACGAAACTCAAGCCTATCTTTCTACTGGAGTTCCTAAAGGCTTTAAGCTGTCTTTAAAGAAAGAAAGTTTGCCCTTTATTGAAGTATTCAATCGCTTTTATAAAGAGTAAGATATAATACGTATTCAATTTATGAGGAAACTATGTCTAACGATAATCTTGGCGATAGAATTTAGATAAATTGGCGCATGCAATCTTTGCATCTATATTTGGGTTTGCCATTTTTATTTGAACCATTTTTAAATGTATTATTGGATTGACAAAATTTGCAAGATGGATATTTTTTTGGCAAAAGTAAATTCATATTAGTTTGCCATATTTCAGATTTTCGTTCCATTCCAGTAGGAAATACAGGAGCTATGATTTGAACAAAATCATAAACACTTTTTTTATTTGTAAGCATTAAAAACCAGTGTGGAGATTTTCCAGAATTATCTTGATATAATTTAAAGTTCAATTTGAAAGTTTTATTAAGTTGTTTTTGTAAAAACTCTATCTCTGATTTCAAAAATCCATGAGTTGCTAATTTAACGGTGTAGTTCTTTTTTTCGACAACCATCGAACCATCGTCAGCAAACCATGTTGCAAGTGCAAGTGGAGTTAGTTTTAAATCGGTTGGAATTGATTTAGTACCATTTGAATACCAATTTTTGTGCCACTCAGTAAAGACTGTATGAACAGAAGTGTGAAGCATTGAGCGTAAATAAATCTTACCAGTACGTTTATCATTAACTTCACCGTCAGAACGTTTTGCCCCAAAATTAGAGAATACATTTACATGATGTTCAATATAAGAACTATCAGTTCGTGTTCTCGTAATTCTTAGAGATGCATTTTTACCACGCTTTGCTAATTCAAGACACCCGTCACCCAACATTAATCCCGTCAAAATCTCTTGCTGTATCATTGTTAACATAATATAATAACTAATTATTAGTATAGTAGGAAAGGCTTTTCACACATGTCAA
>Ga0065715_10001918_pt1 | contig 10389 bp, 9 predicted proteins | sample MisBulReplicate1_FD_59102 | JGI IMG/M metagenome (GOLD analysis project Ga0065715, IMG submission 59102) | Miscanthus rhizosphere microbial communities from Kellogg Biological Station, MSU, sample Bulk Soil Replicate 1 : eDNA_1 v2 (version 2) | ecosystem: Host-associated > Plants > Roots >...
GTGGGAACACGATAAAAGGTGATGCCTTCCATGGGCAGTCCGGTCAAAACGGATCGCGCTTCTGCTTCGTGCGCGCCGTTGCAAACGTTGATGCAGACCTGCTCGGATTCGATCAACCCTTCAACCATGGCGCGCAACGCAGGCAGCACCCGATCGAACGACTCCGGAAAACTAATCCCCTCGCGCCGCGGCCACGAAAGCCATGTTGCCGTGTGTGGCTCCCATTCCGCTGGCATGCGATAGCCGAGCGCGGCTGGAGTTTGTGAGCTCATCAAACCAACGTCGAACGCGGCATGTTCAACGTCCAATTCTCAACTCAGAATTTCCTGAGGGAAGTCGGCTCAAGCGGTCAGCGAGACCGCTCCTTTACGTACATATGCGAAGTCGCTGGTTTGTAAATCGCGCCGACGATTGCGCCTGCGATTGTGAATTGGATCACCGCGCCGGCGATCCAGCCGCAAAGAATTTTGAACGTTAATGGTTGGACCGCGAACGAGATTAAATGTGGCCCTGCGTACACTAATCCCACCAGAAGCCCGAGCAGCGCTCCGGCGCCTGCGCCTCCGGCAGGAACATAGCGAGCACACAGCAGCGTGAAAAAGAATGCCATGACGAACTGACCAAGCGAAAGCCACCCAAAGTAACTTTTCGCGTCGGCTTCCGGTCGCAAAAGCGTCGGCACTTCTCTATGCGCGTCGTGCATCAGCGTTGCGTACCAAACGAATCCGAACACGAAGAGGAAAACGAACGCCGCGATGAATGCGAAAAAGAATTTCTTCCAATTCATAACTTCTTTCTGTTGAGGTTTGCTGCGGCCCAACTAAACCCGCGTATTTCATGGCAAGAGCGCCGGCGAATGTCGACTTTAAACTTCCAGCCGAGCAATGACTGTCGACCGAGAGAAGCCGTTAAAACGGCTCGTTCCGATTTCGCGGATGAGAGCACCGGCCTGAAGGCCGGTGTTAATTAAACCACTAGTGGCCAGACGGTGACTGGCAGATTTGCGCGGCTATGCACTGGCGCGCTGTTCAATCGCAAATCGCAAATTGGCAATCGGTAATCAAAAATCAATTCACCCACCGGCCGTCATCAGAAACGAGGATCGGCAGTTCTTCCATCATGAATTGGGTTTTCCCGATGGCGCCAATCATGCGCGTCCCAGTCGCCGCGTACCACTTTTTGGACATTTCCTCGCCGGTGTGGCAGCCCCAGCTTTTAACGTAGGCGTGGCGGTCGAAAACCCGCCGATTGATTTTGGTCAGATCGTTTTCGTGCAGCCACGATTTACAGGCGCTTTCGATATTGTTGCTGTAATCGAACATGAAACACGCCCGGTTCGAATGCCCGAAATATTCGAAACCCGTGACCTTCATCTGATCTCGCGGCTGTCCGTTGTTCAAATAGTCAATGACTTCCTTGCCGGTGCTGAACCAAACGAGATTGATATCGAACTTGTCGCGGATGGTACCGATTAGACTGATCAGATCCTGATGCTCCTGCTTCGCGCGATCCTCGTAACCCTGCTTGTAGACAAGCCAGGTGATCTTCGTATCCGGCCCGAATTGGGTGCGCAACTGTTCGGTGCGCAGGCGCGCCGCGCGCACAAAGTTCGCCCACCAATGATCGTGCGGGAAAGCTTTGTATTTTTCCCATTGATACATCGACGGCCCACCAACCAGGATTACATATTCACCGCCGGCGGGCGGCGCGGCCCGCAGACCGACCGCGACCATCGACAAACAGCATACGAGTAGCAAACGTTTCATGATTTCCAGTGAGGATGACTATTTATGCAGACCACGAAATTCCGCAAGTGGTGGGGCGCGATCGCCGAGCGCGCCGCAATTTTCGCGGGCGCCCCGGCGGGGCGTCCCTACCAGTTTATATCCACCTCATCGCGCACCAGGTCTTCCAACGTTTGCCGCTTCCGAATCAGCGCGAACTTGTCACCACGAACGAGCACTTCTGCAGGCAGCGGACGCGAATTGTAGTTCGACGCCATCACCAATCCGTACGCGCCCGCACTCATAATCGCGAGCAACTCGCCTTCGCGCAGTTCGGGCATCTCGCGATCGAGCGCAAAAAAATCGCCTGACTCACAAACCGGCCCAACGATGTCGATTTTTTCTGTTTCGTTCTTACTCTTGCTCATGCACTTGCTCGTGCTCGTGCGATTCGGTGAATCGCCCCTACCTGCAGCGGTGCTCGGCTCAATGATCGGCACGATTTCGTGATAGCTCTGATATAGCGCCGGCCGAATGAGATCGTTCATTCCCGCATCGACAATGGCAAATTTTTTACTGCCGGTTTGCTTAATATAACGAACGCGCGTGACCAAAACGCCGGCGTTGCCTATAAGAAAACGGCCAGGCTCGATAAGAATCCGAATACCCAGGTCGCGCAACGGCGGCACAATTGCTTCAGCGTAATCGCGGACGCTGAAAGCGGAGGGTTCGCCGCCATGATCGCGCCACCATTTGCCTGCTCCGCTTTCCAGTGCGCGCCGGTAAATGATTCCCATGCCACCTCCGATGCTGAAAAACTTGATGGCATACTTGGATTTTAGTTCGCGCACTAATGGCGCCATTTTTTTGATTGCGGTCGCGAANGGCTTTGCCTCGGTNATTTGAGATCCGATGTGCATCTGCACNCCGACAATNTCGATGTTGCTCATTCTGGCGGCGCGTTCATAAACCGCCCCGACTTCATCGAGCGCGATGCCAAACTTGTTCTCGTGGGAACCAGTCGAGATGTACTGATGCGTGTGCGGATCGACATCGGGGTTGACGCGCAAGGCGATTGGAGCGCGGATTTTCTTCGCGCGGGCGAAGCGCTCGATCGTCTCCAGTTCGGCCCCACTCTCAACGTTGAAACTGTGAACGCCTCGCTCCAGCGCGTACTCGATTTCGTCACCTGATTTACCTACACCGGCGAATGTGCACTTAGCCGGATCGCCGCCCGCAGCGAGCACACGAAACAACTCGCCACCGGAAACAATGTCGAACCCGGCGCCCGTTTGTGTGAGCAACTTCAGGATCGCGCGATTTGAGTTTGCCTTTACCGCATAGCAAATCAGGTGATCCAGCGGGGCGAGCGCGGCGTTGAGTCTTGCATAGTGATCGAGAATTGTGCCGGCGCTGTAGATGTATGTCGGCGTGCCGAATTCCGTCGCAACGTGCGTTACGTCGACATCTTCGCAATACAGATGACTGTCGCGATAATGAAAAAGATGCACGCGCGAATGTAGCGACAACGAGCGGCGATTTCCAAATCGCAAGTCGCGCGTTTTTCTGGGTAGCGCACGCGTCTCGCGTGTCGGTTTCGGCGTCTCGGCGAAACAGGCTTTTGATGAACAACGCCGCGTTTGTGGTATCGAGTTTGAGCAAGTTCCCGATCGCGAGGACTCGCTCGCCGGCACTCGTCAAGGAGTGACAGCTTCCCATCCGTCAATAAACGACGGTGCCCAAGCCGTCGTTCCTTGCCAGGTTCTCGCGATCGCACGGACGATCGCCATCCCGCGAGACGCGTACGCTATCCAAGCACTCGCAGTGCAACATTGAGAACGGCGATTAGAGCAATCCCCAGCGCAAAGCTGGTCAAAACCAGCTTCTTTCCGTGCTTCAACATTTCTCCGACCACTGCGTGTGTGGCCAAATAGATAAATCCGCCGCCAACATGGGCCATGATTAACGCGAGCCACAAAACAGAGATGTTCGTCAGGAAAAAATAACCGATGAAGCCACCGAGGAGCGTTGTGGCTTCGACCGCTGCTACCCACCCAATCGCCGCCGCGCGTTGCAGTCCTGCGCCGATCAAAAGACTGCCGAGCGCGAGACCTTCCGGAACTTTGTGGATGCACAGAGCAGAGAACAGCGACCACTTTGCCGCACCGGTCGCAGGCGCTTCCCCTTGGATTCCCAAGGCCAAACCATCAGTCATACTGTGAATTGCCAACGCGACGATGAGCGCGTTAGCGATTTCGCTGAAATGTCGCGTGGCATCAGCATCGAAATGACTGGCCGCACAAGCAGGGCAAACATGATGGACGCGTTTGCTGATGAACAAGAAAAGCGCGTACCCGGTGATTAGCGCCAGCAACACCGCCCACCATGGGCATGCGCCAAAACTCTCCGGCAAGATTGCAAAGATTGTGACGCCCAGAAGCGTTCCGGCCGCGAAACTGATGAGCGCGCAAAGCGGCTTATGCTCAAGGCGCAATGACGCGCTGATCGATCCGCCGGCGACAGCGAAGATGTAAGCGGCGATGACCTGCCAGAGCGTGTTGGCCATTTAGGCGCTCGTGGCCGACGCGTGGTCTTCGGGGCAATGGTGTGTCTCGATTGTCACGTGGACGAGTTCGTGATGTCCGCGCAGCAGCGCTCGATACGAATCGCAGCTCTTCGGTTCATGCGCCACGATCGAAACCATCGCGGCAAATTTTCCGATGCCCACCTGCCAAACATGCAAATCGGTTACCGTCGAATCGCCATCGCTCTCCACCGCGCTGCGAATTTCGTCAGGCAAATCTGACGACTGCGGCGTACGATCGAGCAGAATCCCGCCAGTATCACGCAACAGCGTGTAAGACCACGAGAAAACCACGCCACTGCCGACAATCCCCACGACCGGATCAAGCCACCCCCAGCCGAAAAATTTGCCGCCCGTTAGGGCTGCGATCGCGAGGATAGAAGTGAACGCATCGGCCAGCACGTGCATGTATGCTGCGCGCAGATTTAAATCGTGATCATGTGCGCTGCCGCCGTCGTGTTCGTGGTGGCGATCGGCCAGTAGAACTGCGCAGCCCAGATTCACCAATAGCCCGAGGCAGGCGATTCCGATCGCCTCGTTGAAGTGTATTTCCAGTGGACTAAAGAGCCGGTGCACTGATTCGCCCGCCATCAGNAACGCCACAATCGCNAGCACGATCGCGCTGGTGAACCCGCCTAGCACCCCGATTTTTCCNGTGCCGAAACTGAAACGCGCATTGCCGGCTTGTGTTCGGGCGAAATAATACGCCGCGGCCGTTATGAGGAACGCGAGGACATGCGTGCTCATGTGCCAGCCATCGGCCAGCAAAGCCATTGAGTGCGACATGAGGCCGGCCACGATCTCGACGACCATCATCGCGGCAGTGATAACGATCACGACGCGCGTACGCCGTTCCGCGTGCGAAAAATCCGGCACGAAATCGTGTCGCTTACGGAAACGGGAATGATCAACCCGGTGCATCAGATGAAACTATCGCGATCGGAAAACTTCTCGTCAAAAATCGTAAGCGAGTGTTCCGTAGAAACCACGCACCTGACGGAATTGTGGTGCGTCCCACAGTGTTATTGTGAATCCTGCATTGCGCCGGAACGAGCTCGACAATGTTGCCACAACGCAACAAACGAAATCAAAATTAGTATCGCTCCAAATGTGCAGACGATCGCTGCGCCCGATGGCAGGTCCCAACAGAAGGAAAGGAACAGGCCAGCGATTCCACCGAGCCACGCGATGATCCATCCGATGAGCAACCGGCGACTGATCCTCGTCGCCAGATTGATTCCGCAAACCGCTGGGACAATCAGATAACTAAACACCAGCAAAACGCCGGCAATGCGAACGAAGCTTGTCACCACCAGACCGAAGACTGCGTAGAAGACAAAATCCCACCAGCGCACGCGCAGACCTTTATCGTAAGCCGCACCGCGATCGAAGGAAACCAGCAGAAAATTGCGCCGCAAAAAGAAATGGAAGACACCGACAGCGACAAAAAGACCGAAGCATTTCCAAACTTCATGTGGCGTTACGAGCAGAATATTTCCGACAAGCATGTTCTTGATTTCCTCGTCACCTTCCGCCGCGCGACTTAAGAGCAAGACCGCAGCCGCGGCCGCCACAACATAAGAAATTCCAATGACCGCTTCCTGCGGGATTTGGCTCGAACGTTTTCCGGTCACAGAAAAGATGGCTGCTCCGATCAAGGTAAATCCGAGCGCGATGCCGAAAGTGGCCCAGCCTTGAAGGTCAAGATGGAATAGAACGGCGACACAAATTCCAAGCGACGCCATTTGCGCCATGGCGATGTCGATGAAAATAATGCCGCGCTGCACAACGTGCAGGCCGAGATAAACCAGTAACCACGGCAAAAGAATGCAGGCCATGATCGGCCAGAACATTACTTCCCACATGGGTATGATAGGGATCCCGCAGTCGCGGGAAGCCGTGGCTGGTTGTTGACGATTACCCGGCGCGCCCGGCGGTCGCGCCCTACCAAAGAATGCATTTTCATTTCAGCGCTGCTGCGAGTCGCGAGACAAGGGTATCGATCAGCTTTACGTAGCTGTCCGTTCCCGGTAGACCACCGGGGAATTGTGAAAACTCTACAACTTTGGCGCCGGTCGCGCTCGCCACTTTTTCAGCGATTCGCCGATCGTGAAACGGCTCGACAATGATTGCTTTGATGTGCTGTGCTTTCATTTGGGCAATCACTTCGGCGAGATGTGACGGTGAAGGCGGAATTCCAGGCTTCGGCTCAAGAAAAATATCGATGTTCACACCAAAACGGTGAGCGAAGTATGGCCACGAATCGTGGTAGGCAACGACGTGTTGCCCGCGAAATGGCAGCATTGCGGTGCCCCATTCCTGCAACTTCGCATTGACGGCCGCCTCAAATCTTTTGTAGTTCGCTTCGTAAAATGCGGCGTTCGGCGGATCGAGAGCGGAAAACGATTGCGCAATATGCTGGGCGATCGCCTTCGCGATGATCGGATCCGCAGCAAAATGCGGATTGCCAAGCGCATGCACGTCACCCGCGGCTCGCGTGACGTTCGCCGGCACGTTCATGAGATGAATGCCCTCCGACGCCTGCACACGGCCCGGTTTGCCGATCTCGATTTTAGGATTCCTGGCGTTTTGGAGAAGCGGTGGTAACCACCCGAGTTCGAGCTCTGCGCCGCCGTCAATTAGTACATCGGCATTGCGCAATGAGACTACAAAGCTTGGTCGCGCATCGACAAAGTGTGGATCTTCAGTGGGTTTTGCCAGGACCGCTACGTTGACCTTATCGCCACCGATCTCGCGAGCGAGTGAGCCGAAATCCGGCAACGTCGCGACTACGTTCAGTTTGGCCTGCACCGCGAAAGCGCATGTGGTAATTGCAGACAATAAAAGAATTTTTTTCATGAGTTAAAACTTGTGGGCGCCGTGGGCGCCGAGGATGAATTCCCACTGCAAAAAGACCGACTCGACCTCTCGTGGGGAAAGGAAAAAGTTCTCCTCCGTGAAATCCTGGTTGTACTGCAAACGGATTTTTGAAAACTCAGTCGGATACCATGTCAGGTTAGCGCTGAGCCTCCAGCGTGATTGCCGGTCGAGGTCATCGGTATACATGGAATCCTGCATGTGGACGTAGTCGCCACGAACGCCAGCGACCCATCCTTTTTTAAATCCCCACAGCACCTGCGAGTATAGACCCCAGTCGTGAAATGTTTCCGCGACAGGAAAAGAATCATCGGCGCCATGGCCGGCTTGGAAACGGCGATACATGACTTCCGTTTGCCATTTTACAAAGGGAAAACCGCCTTCCGCATGCGAGCTTTTCCATTTGTAAAGAAGGTCTGCGCCGTAGATTTGAGTTCGCGAATTCGCGCCGGTTTCGTTGGAGCCGAAAGCTCCCGAAACTCCCCCCAACACCGTTTGGGTGTCGCTCAGGTTAAAAGAATTTTCAAAGCGCGGGAGCCAAACGAAATCCTGCAAGCCGCGCGCCTCGCGATCGGTTGTTTCCCGATCGAAAAACATTCCATTATCACCGGGGTTCCGGAATGAAAATCCCGTCTCACCGCGTCCGTTTTGCGATGCGAAGACCAACTGCGAATACCACGGCAAAGGCAGCGTCCAGGAAGCTTGTGCTCCGACGCCGCGCAATCCGTCGGGGCCCAAAAACAACCCGTTGACGAGAGGCGTGTCCGCGAAGTCCCAGGTGTGTGGGTGCGTCGGGTTCAGCCGGCCAAAGTCGGCGAAGAACTGTCCACCTTTCAATTGCAGATTGTAGGGGAGGCTGCTGGTTTGCAGGAAAGCTTCCTCGAGTTCGACCTCGGTTTGGTTATCGTTGTCCAACAGAAAAACCACGTTCGCAAATCCTTGGAAGTAGGGATCGACTGCGCCGTCAAACGCCAACTCGGTGTTCCGCGCATTGAAGCCGCGCTGTTGCGGGTCGTGGTCGCCGACCTCGATGTCATTGAGATTGGCGGCGCTGGAATAGGCCAACGCGAAGACACTGTCGAGTGAGATGTTCATGTAAGCTTTGCCGCCGCCGATAGTGATCGGCTGCGTTAACGATGCTCCACCTCCCGTGCTTGAGATTGTTTCCGGTGCCGATGTTACAACCGAGGTATCGGTTGTCGGAAAACTGCCGGGTAATGGGCTTACGCTCGCACCTGCAGCGGGCGACGCAGCTGGCGCTGTTGTCGATGCAACAACTGATGTGTCCTCGGTGGGAAAACGCGATGCCACGCTCGCGGCGGGAGAAGGCGAGGCCTCGGCACCCGCAATGGGAGAAGGCTCCGGATTTTGTGGAAGACCCGACTCGCCCGTGAGATTTGCCTTTTCCAATGCAGCTTGCTGATCTTTCACTTGTTGTTGCAATGCCTGGACGGTGTCGGTGAGGGATTGCACCTGCTGGCGCAATGCTTCGACGTCCGCCGCTGTAGCGGGCGACTTAGTTGAGGCTGGCGATGAACTGGGATCAGGCGTGGTCGTCTGCGCGAATCCGACCGCTACCGTGAACGCCATTAGCACGAATAAAATAATTCTTGTCATTCAAAACTCCTGATTCAAACCCTCGGCGAAATGCCGAATAAATTTTGCGTCTGCGCACGTTGATTCAGCGACGTGAGAGACGCGCTGAACGCCTCTGCCCGCAGGAAGCGGGAAGAATCAACGGATCAGGACTGCGCGGGTGGCGCGTGCGCGAAGATGTGCGCACTAAGAAAGAGTGACTTAACCCACGTCGGGGTTAGCGATGCCGCTGCGGTGAAACAATCGTGAAACTGTGGGGGATTGATGACTGGCGGCTGACCCGCATGGTGATAACTGCCAGACGCAACTAGTGTGATCGCGCAAATGTGGTCACTGCGATTCGCATCATCGTGAATGCATCCATGCAATCGCGGCGAGATGCTAACGAGAAGTGTCCAGGAAAACGCTGCAAATAGAACGGCCGCAACAAGAGCACGCAGGCGAGTTCTTGAACGGCCTGAACTGTTCATCGGCCTCGGAGCTTGTGACAATAGCCGCGCGCACGCAAGCATTTTCCGAGGCGCGCTCGCCAATCAAGCAGACGAAAGCTACGCGCTACATCCCGGACGATGTTCAGTAAAGTTCGCGGAGAGGCGCCACGAACAGCACGCGACGCGCGTGCGCTCCCCAGAAGCAGCTGTATCGAAACAAATGTTACTCTCCGGCTTTCGCATCCGGTGCAATTCTCGTTTGGAGCGCAACACCATGATTGGCCCGGAACGTTTTTGCTGCTGCGCGTGCGCGGACCTTTTCCGCCCATTTCGGGTTCTCGTAATATGGGTCCTGATCCGATGGAACGAGATTCCAACGGAGATGTCCAAAATGACGCCAGCACTCGAGAATCATGCCGTTCTCAAACGGCTGTCCTTTCGCCGTAACCACCAGGCAATTGTTCTCGCGGTACGTGTCCCGGTAAGTGTCAGCCCAGTGAAGTTCAAGCGTCTTAAGTTTCAGTGTGTCCAGAGCAAGAAGCAGGTCCTCGGTCCATTGGTAGCAATAGCCGCGTTTCCTCCAGCCGTGATAGACGAGGAAATTGTTAAAGATCGGAGTGCCAAACATCCGATACTCCTTTCTTAGCCGCGCCACCGTAGCATAGGCGAAATCTGCCAGGAGCTCCGCTTCGTTTGGATCAACTCGGCGTGAAAGCCTGGTGAGTTGATTCGCCAGTTCATCGGCCTCGGCAGACTCCTTTGCCGGTACTTCGAAGCGCGGCCGTTCCTGATCAGCGCTGACGACCACGTTCGAAATGACAAGCGTGGCAATCACGCCGACTGCAAGTCTCGTGTGCATTTACCAAATCCTACGCGGCAACAGCGTCTGTCGCGGGTATGAGGCGCAAACTGCCACCCAATTTTCGCAAAATTCCCACAAATGCTCGGTCGCCGAAGCTGCTTCGATCAAATTAATCTCCGCGATTCGACTTGCGATCACAAGAGAATGAAACTTGGCAGCAATGCGGCGAGGCGCTTTTTGATTCGCGGGCTTGCCGATTCAGCTTGCAAAGACGAACACTTTTTCAAATCGCCGCGGGGGTCTCGATGAAAACCAAGTCCACGAACAAACGGGTTCGCTTAATTCTCAATGGCAAAATAGCCGCGAATGATGCTC
>Ga0065715_10001547_pt1 | contig 10387 bp, 12 predicted proteins | sample MisBulReplicate1_FD_59102 | JGI IMG/M metagenome (GOLD analysis project Ga0065715, IMG submission 59102) | Miscanthus rhizosphere microbial communities from Kellogg Biological Station, MSU, sample Bulk Soil Replicate 1 : eDNA_1 v2 (version 2) | ecosystem: Host-associated > Plants > Roots >...
TCTCACAATCGGAAAGGAAGTCAGGGTGGGAATAAATCAGAACAAAGTGCATATGTTCACAAAAACTGGCAATAGAATAATGTGTGAGAATTAAACTTTAGCATTCCCTAGGCCTATTGACATTATTTTAAATTCACTTTGGCAAAACTGAATTTGTTTGACCGGCTATCTTCCTTGCGATTTTCTATTTCACTACCCCTGAACTAACGATAGTCGAAGTAATGGGCACCATTGCTGCGTTCTCAATCAGACGATCCTCAAATACTTTTTTGCATTCTCTGCCTGTGTTTTCCTTCATTGAGTCTAAACTGTCCACGGCCTCAGGTTGCCAATGACTTTTAATTAATTCCAAAAGTATCAATTGTACTTCATGAATCACATTTCCAAACAAAGTGAGAATATATTTCCTCTCTTCACGTTTAATCATACCTGCCTCTGTGAATTTGGAAATTCTCAAGTAATATTGTTTACGTGACATCTTTTGTTCATTCAAAAGATCCTCGATGGATATCCCTTTTGCTGCTATGGCATTAAACAGGCATAAGGATTTTTCATCACCAATTGCGGCTAATATTTCTAAGACCGATATTGATCTTACATTCTTCCTTTTCATACTGTTTTCGCATATCCAATTTTTTTAATTGACACTAAGTTATATGGTGACCCATACACATGAACGACGATTATATCAAATAATTCCTTGCAGAGACTAGTTTCATCACGGACTCTCATAGATCAGAACAAGAGCGAGCTGCACTATTAGGATTGTGTCGAGAAATCGCATAGATCACGATAAACTATATTGAATGTTTTTCATTAACCAAACCTCGATGATACTAGATATGTATTTGTTTTGGATTGTAGTATAAAGTTTAGGGGCATTATAGACAATATTACAGGCTTGTTAAGTAATTATTTTGATTATTTCCTAGACTCCAGTATTATTTTAAACGAATGCAAAATCAGTTGCGGCGGATTTCATTAAATTCGCTTATTTACAATTGTTTTAGCAAGGAAAATAAAGTTAGATCTTCGGGTCATTGACTGCTAGGCTTCAGACTTAAGTTACCCAACTCTTCATTTTTCATCCACATTTTGGACTGGTTATTCGCTCTCAAAAGTCATTATTAGGAATTTTTCAGAATCCGAGACATATTTAAAACTGCTAGTGTGGAAGGAGGTATCCACTGGCTGGATAGTATTCTCATTTTTGTCCCGTCACCGACATCTTGTTTGACAAACTCTTTAAACACCCTAAACATTATGTATTTTGTTAGGTTCTAATTAGAGTGGTTATGTATAAAAAAGCAAGATATTGGAGAAGATAGGATTGTATGGAAAAATTTCTTTGTGGTGTGTCTTAGATGAAGTGTTATTTTCCTGTAGTACAAGAGATTAGGGATTGATACAATTTGACATGTAAAGGCATTTGCGTTCGTCATAAGGCACTAAAGCCAATTGGAGTTGGTCGGTATGTTGTCGGGCATAAGCGATGTCAAGTATGTGAGATATTCATAAAGTGGGAAGGATTTTTTTGTCCCTGCTGCGGGTATAGGTTGAGAACAAGACCACGTAACTCGAGGTATAAATCTAGATTGATGGAAGCAATCAAACAACAAAATATACTCACTATTGAAAGGAAACTGTAGTGAACATATTTCTCACCTTCTCTGGTCTCATGCATTTGACCAGATGGTCCTGAGTTTATTTGCAGAGGATTTAGCATCGTTACTATTTGTAAAAACTTCCAAAGTAATTGTTCTATCATAATCAATATACTTTAGTGCTTTGACTGTTTCTACATGATCTATTAAACCTTCACCAATTGGAAGATGCTCATCACGCTTTCCATGATTATCATGCCAATGGACATGAATTATTTTTTCTTCAAACTTATTTATGTAATTAAATACTGACGTCATTCCTCCCGATGTAAAAGCATGGGGAATATCTAGATGAACAAATAATGAAGCGACATTATCGATAATATATTTAAATTCATCTATATTGTGTATCCCATTTGAAATTGGGACATTTTCCAACATTACCTTCACTTTTGACTTTTTAGCATACGTTACAATTTCTCTAAGACTTTTAATCAAGTTATTCAAGAGGGCCTGTCTTTTTCCTCCATAAAACATACCATTGAGATTTGCATGGAAATTAATGAGATCTATTCCTATCGATTTTGCTGTTCGAATTTCTCTAAGGGACTCAAGAATCCAAGCATGTCGAACATAGTCATAGTCTGAGCACAAATCTAGCCAATAGGCTGTGTGACAGATAGCTTTATGCCTGAAACTCTGAAGCAGTTTTGATATTTCATATTTCTTTTTGTTAATTACAGTGGGATTACCTTCGGGTCCTTCTATTCCTATCTCGACATAGTCAAAATTTAGATCATATATTTTACGTATTTCACTCAATATTTCATTCGATGGATTGGTGAGTAATCCGTAAGATGGCATAGGACAAGTCTACCATCTAGTTACGCAATATACCTTAAAAAATGTTGAAAAGCACCTAAATTCGTACTCGTCTGTGCTTTTCCTTTATGATTTGCAGTGTTGCAATTGTTCCTCGCATTTAGACTGCAGCTTACCGGTGATGTATTTCTTTGGAACGGGAAAAATGAAAAGGTGTCCATTGAATAATCAAATTAAAAACATTCGATTTGAGACTATAGATGAGGTCGTGGTCACGACACGCCATTATAAACTATGTTGCGGAGTACTTCCCGGATAATCATCAATCGAGGCGAGAGACGATCCTTCTTTCCATTTCCTAGCATGTTCACGATAATGAGATTAGGATGGGAAACGCATTTATCCCTAGGTAAAGGATCTTTGTGTTTATGTCTTGATTGCTGGCTGTAAGGTGATAACAGGTCGGCACTTCTCATCGAGTTTTTGATCAATTGTATTAAAAGATTAGAACTAACTTTGTTAGATAATAATAGATACAGAGTAAGTAACAAATGAAGGTCACCAATAAATACTCGATAAATTAGTGTGTTATGATTCGAATGAAATATAGAAGTAGAACTGATATAACCGGATTGATCTTGGAAGCGGCAAACGGCGGAGCGACGAAGACTAAAATCATGTATAAGGCATATCTCTCGTTCGCACAATTACGAGAATACCTCTCAATGCTATTGGAAAAAGGGCTAATTGATTACGTAGAAGGGCGAGCAATCTACAAAACAACTGAAAAAGGAATCAGACTCTTACAAATGTGTAATCAAATGAATGAAGAACTTGTAGTATTTGACAACATCAGATAGATGACAAAAAGAAGGTAGGTAATGTAGTTCCAGGCACCGTTGAATATGAAAATGTAGTTGTGATAGGTACTGCAGGAATTAAAACAATCAACTTCCATCTATTTTTGTAACTTTACTAATTTTATCTGGTCTAATTGGAATATTCAATAAGGAAATCACTATCGTTTTACCGTTGTGGACTAGGAGCGGGCCAGTACGAATCGAGACAAAAGTTCCTTGGAGCAGATATTAATTTAACATGAAATTGTGTTTATGGCATATAGCAGCGTGGAAGATGTTCCATGACCCTAATAGCTTTTTCCTTTCCCAAGATATTTGAGAACGAGGATTAGAAGTTTTTAAAAACATAAATTTAGTGGTTGGAGTACTTTCAAAATTAAGAAAAAATGTACAGAATACTGTCAAGCAAAAGATTTTACGGGTACTCAAATAGTCACATCTTTGCACGTAATGAAAATATTCAAAACCATCCTGAAAATAGTTTAATAGTTGACTTACAATAACTAATGATATCTAAGTAGTATCGCAAATTGTTTAGAAGGCAAATATTACTAAGTTTATTACCAAGTACGTAATTTGGTAAATAACAGTAGCAGAAAATTTGTAGTGGATTCACAGAACCAAATTCAGCATCTTGTTTTGGTACAGAATATGTTTTATTTGTTATTATGGACAGCATGACACCTTAGATAAGTGATATTCAGTATGGTGGATTCAACATGAATAAATCAAATGGAGTACTCTTTGCAATCTTGTCAGCAGTAGTCTTAATGACTATGGGGGTTACTGCAACACCCGTCCTCGCAGGAGGAAGTCATGACCATCATAACCACAATAACAGCAAGCATTGTGAAAAGAATGGCGATAATAACTGCAACACAGACAACGTAGATCAAGAAGTATACGCTAGGAATGAGTGTGAAATTGAAAATGAAAATGATGACCATAGCCATGATAACACAAATGAAAATACACTGTCGTGCGTTAATAACGTACAGAACATTAACAATGCCCTCTTAGGAATAGTACCATAATTAGCACACTAGAAAATAAAAGTCGTCAACAATTTTTATTTTTGTTTCAGACCAACTACTTTATGTGTTACTTGATAGTAGATAACATCGTGAGTTTTATTTTTATTTTGCGAAAATCATGAATCGNGTTACCTTACAAATCTCCAACGATTAAGGTTTAGCTTTCCTTCAAAAAGTTGGATAACAAATGAGATNCAGTCCTTGAAATCTGGGTATTATGACNCCAATGTAAAATGATCTATTCCTTGGCCTTACATTGTTTATTTGACTAGTTCTCTCAATTAACTCAAGTCTTCCAAGTTGGTGGATTGGCAGATCTTGATGACGATACTTTCTGTTTCCGAGCTCTTGAAAATCATGTAAGCACTCCCAAAAAAGTTCTGGTGAACCTTCTTTTGGCTATTTCAAGGGCCTTTTTCCCTCTCGGTGTAAGACTGTACGTAATGGTTTTGCCTTCCTTCACCTCGCTCAGAAATCTCGCGTCTCTAAGACTTTTAAGGGCAGGATAAATAGTTCCAGGACTTGGTTTTTCACCCCTCCTTTTTGCTAGCTCATTGGCTATTTCTTGGCCATGCATTGAATTTTTTGACAGTAAAAAGAGAATCAGAAATCCTAACAACCCTCTCATATCGCAGCATTCCTCTCCAAGTCCTCGCACATTAAATATTGGACATACGATATATATAAATACATCCATGTTTATATATCGTATAACCGATATGATAGAGATCGAAATGGAGGTGATTGTATGGGACGAGGATGTTGTGGAGTAGGAATTCAAGGAGCTAGGAACTTCCTAACAAAAGAAGAAAGAATTACTTTGCTTAAGGAATACAAAGATGATCTTGAGAAAGAAGTTCAAGGAATTGTCGAAAGAATTACAGAACTTGAAGAGTAGAGAAACTAATCTTTCTCTTATTTTTCTAACTAGAACTAGGTTTTGTTATGCTTCCAATTACCCAATAATGATCATATGAGTCAAGAGTCCTTTCAACCATAGTTATTTCGTTTAGTATCCACTCATCATATTATGCATAAGAACGCAAGACAGACATCGCCGGGACAATAATTTCGACTAAGACAGAATAACCATGGCTCGAAAAATATCGATCAATTTTGTATCGCTTGCAACTTATTATATGAAAGTTCTCTTAATCTTAAATTATAATATCTTCAATGAATGATCAATGAATGTCAAACATATTCTAATGTGAATTCAACACAACCTTTTATGATATCTAAATCGTTATTCCACCATGTTACGTTAGTTCAATGGCTCGGAGATCTCGTACTTCAATCTACTTGTCGACTAATGTTATGAAAATTCCTCGTTCGTCCATTTGTGGATTTATGATAATTGGAACTCGCAATGGATCGGGATCAACATAATTAATCTCGATAGTGCATCTACCAGGCTGAATATGTCTATTTAAAGACAACGCAATCTGAATTCCAGATTGCGTTGGAGAGATAATGGAAGGTATCCCTAGTTGTAACACAACTTCGCGGTATTGACTAGTATCAAGGAGTGTCTGATTTACCCTGTTGAATTCAATAGGATTCAAATAAAGCATCGCAGCTATCTCTAATTCTTTTGTTGACTCTGGCTGTATTGAAGTTCTAACCCTTTCAGATGGGACAGCCCAAGAAACCTTGTCTTTCCTATCATCTTTTGCGATGTACCCTTCACAAAATTCAGCAGGTAGCTTCCCGTTATTTTTTATCGCCACTCTATTTAGCAAGTATGGTATGTTGTAGCCTCTTCCGTCTGGATGAACTACTGGTGAATTTGTGTCTGCGATAAAACAATGAATTAAAATCGGATTGATCCCCCTGATATGGTTTAAGTCTAGCTTCGCCTTGCTAGACCTTTTTCCGACAATCTGAATAACCTTTGAACCAGCGTTGACTGCGAATCCAGCAGCGGTAACTGCAGCAGAGAATGGATTGAACATATGATGACATTAAAATCCGAGGACTAATTTTACCTTATCTATACTGAGGCTTCAAAAACCGTTGAAACGAATACGAGATCATTACTAGAATTGATCTAAGTATGTTAAAGGTTCTGATTTTTTCTACAGTTCTAATTCTTTTAGTATTTTTTCCTTTAGTAACAACAATATTACAGGCGTTTTTGCGTTATTCTAAAGTGAATAGAGTAAATTCTAGGCGAGGAGGCAGGTCTATCCGGCTCAACCAATAGTGAAAGTACTGATCTACAAACATCAAATACTGAAGCGAATGACATAACTGATATTGTGCATTGGGAGTTGCCATTGAATTTGAGCTGCAGTGGAAACAAGATTTGTAAATAGTACTAATAGCTTTAAATCCCAATAGCTTCGCTTCTAAATATTTATTACTTTGGTGAATGAATTTGGGGGCAAATTAACATTTGCAAAAGTTACTGGGTCAATTATCTTCGCAAGTATAGATAATCCTGTAACTATTCTTGGTCCTGGCTTGCTGAAATACGCATTTGCATTTACGGCATAAACTTCATTCCTTTGTACAGCCTCCAAGGAGTTCCATTTAGAAAGATTATCTAGTAACTTTGCCTCTTTTAAGGTTCTGTCTACGTCAAACCCACAGGGCATTAGAATTATTTTATCCGGATTAAATTCGACAATTTGCTCCAGGGAGATACGACGGGATGGTTGTCCTCTAGTGCTCAATCCGTTATGACCCCCTGCGATATCCACCATCTGTGGAATCCAATGTCCGGCACTGAAGAAAGGATCAATCCATTCTATGCAAACAATATTTGGGTCGTCTCTTTTTTTGGTATTTGCAAAATCATTGCTTTTGGTCCTTCTTTCTCCTACTCTCGTCTGTATATCACTTATTCTATTCATCAATGATTCTATTACTTTCGTGCCTTCATCCAATCTCCCAACCCTTCTTGCTACATCCATTATACTTGTCAAGATATCATCCAGATCATGAGGATCAAGAACCAGTACATCTGGATCATATCCTAATACAGATTTTGCACGATCTATTTCTTTGGTAAATGGTGCACATACTTCACAAACACCTTGGGCAATAATGAGATTTGGTCTTGATTCTTTCAATTCATTTTCATCTACAGTGTAAATATCTCCCCCCGTCTTCACTAATCCCACTATTGCATTATCGATTTCTCTGCTAGTCATATTGGCGGGATCAAATGCAGAGTTTATAACCCGCGGTTTGCTCCTAGCGTCATCAGGGTAGTTACACTCATGTGTTACTCCTGTTATTTGATCTCCTGCGCCAACCTCGTATAGTATTTCGGTGGAACTTGGTAAAAATGAAGCTATCCTATACCTTTTTTCTCCGCTCAACTTTGCGCCTAACGACACATGACAACTAAGAGAACTAGAATATTTTAAACATATTCTATGACGATAATCTAATCACATACGTATTTTCTACTGTTATGCCAATTTGTGTTCTGGAGATGATATTTATATTGATTTAATCGCGAATCAGGCACTTCAATCATGAATGATGGAAGACATCAACTATTGTTGTTTTCCAATAGTTTCTACACGAAGATCGACACATCAAGTAGAGCCAAGTATAATCGATCTATTACAAAGTTCAGCTGATTAAAATTCGTGGAAGGCTCGGCTTAGAATATCTCTAAAAACCAAAGCCTCCGCCGTCAAAGCCTCCGCCGTCAAAGCCTCCGCCGTCAAAGCCTCCGCCGTCAAAGCCTCCGCCGTCAGAACTCATATCGCCAGTATCTGTTGAATCGGATGTGCCACCAGCATCAGCCTGGTTGTCAGTTCCGGCAGTATCAGAAGCATCAGAACTGCTACCACTATTGTCTGCAACTGAGCTTTCGGATGGACTCATTGTCATTCCCATAAAGGATAACATTGAGGTGAAAAACAATACATTCATTAGCCCAGAAAATAACATGTAAGGCATCCACATTCTGTTCGAGTCCATATAAGTTTGGAGTTGCTGCTTGTCCCCACTCTCATACAATTGTTCCAATTTCTGCTTATTTTGTTTTAATTCTTCATGTTTAATACCTAGAAGACTCTTTCCCGTCTCAGTTATGGTTATTTTTAACTTTTTGCCTCCAAAAAAGCGCCTCTTCTCAATCATAGTTGCCAGACGTTGGACAACTAAATCGTTAACTATAGAGCTAACCTCATCTTTGTTTTTTCGTACGGCATTAGAGATCTTATCAATTGAATCAATACCTCGGGCTATTGCTTCAAGGACCATGAAATGTGAAGGACTTTCGTTTATTTTTGAGCTCGCGGACACACTAGATTATAGACAAAATCCTCATTTAAACATTCATAAGCTAATCTGGTGAAAAGGTTTAGGTTTATCTCACTATAGTCGAGTTCCAAATTTGGAACGAAACTACGGGCATGGAGTGCCTAATAATTACTAGTTTATGATAATAAGACATACTTTTTACTGATGCGAAAAAAACTATTACTAGTAATAATTGAAATATCCATCACTATGCAGCATAGGTATTGATAAACCATTTCGTGTTATCCGTCAGACATTTACATAATATACATTGTTCTAAATGTTAAGTGTTATCCCTCAGAGATTGATACTAGGATTGGACCCTTGTGATGTAAACCTTACTCTTAAAAGGTTTTTGTTCAACCCAAGTACACAATACACAATAAAAGTGTACCAGACAAGCATAGCAGATTAGCTATAGATCTTCCGATACCCATTCAAGCTGATAGAACAATCAGTTTAGTCCTGCCGACAAACATAGTAATCTTTCTGTTGCAACAGACTGATAAGCATTAAGAAAAGTCGCAATCATTCTTATTATTCTTATCGTTACCTTTACCTAAATACAAGCAAAAGATAAATATGACTAGCGCATGGAAAACAATTTTCAACAGAAGGATTTAGATCTTGAACCAATTTAATTTTCATTTTTTGCTTACTAAAACTTCCATACATGATTTTGACTAATGCCACGAATCATGCCCATTATTCTAATTTCTGGTAATGCGTAACGATTATATAATTATACGTATAGAACCATGGTATGAAAGATGCAAGACTACTCAAAATATTAGTGGAGGAGAGAGCAATGGTCAAGGTACTCAAAACCATAGGCCAAGGAAGGGAATACCCTACGAGAGAATTGTTGACAAAGTTAGGAGCGTATGGATACGGGCACAAATTACTTCTCAAGGCCCAGAAAAGAGGACTGGTAGACAGGAAGACTGTTAAAAACAAGGTCTTCAATAGACTAACAAGCGATGGAAAAAAGATTGTAATGCTTGCAAAGGAAATAGGCGTCTAACCAAATACCAATCAAATAGAGAAATAATTGGAGGCATTAAGCAATGCTTATGATAATTCCTCAATTTCTTAAAAAACAATCAACATGATTTGACTATACGATGTGGAATAAGGCACGAATAAGTCGATCTGAAATTATGTTTTGTCTACATTTAGTATCTGTTTAGGTAGCAATTTTATGGGTGGCACTTCAACTATCCAAGAACAGGAAGCCATTCTACCTCTAAGTCGCATTCGGCAATAACGTTCAAAAACTTTCATGCCAATCTAAAGTAGCCGTACGTTCAGCGTTGCTTGGCAGCACAGGACATGTTGATTACAACTAATATTTCGAGAAAAACCTATAGCGATCTGTCTAACGGCTAGAGTTCTCCTCGATTAACAATTTCACCTAAGATCTCAAGTCAATAGATATTGTACAAAAGCAGACCCCAATAGTACATTGTTTAATCATAACTATGTCTTTTTTTTTAGCAATGACATGATCGTGATCTCTCAGGGGATGCAAACATTTTTTGCAAAGTGGTTCATGGTACCAATTAATTTCAATCAATGACGGGATATCAAGTAATAAAGTTGCGCTGTGCTATTAGATGGTTTGTGTTCCATTCATCAATTTATCACTATCATGACATGCATCATGATAATTAAACTAAGCTATCAACTCAATATATCAAAAGATCGAGTGTAAAAAAGAAGCAAGAACCCCCGTTAATTGTAGTATAAGTTCGTGCGAGGAGAGAAAATGTAATTGGTCACTTCAGATTCGTTATACTAG
>Ga0065715_10003142_pt1 | contig 10361 bp, 8 predicted proteins | sample MisBulReplicate1_FD_59102 | JGI IMG/M metagenome (GOLD analysis project Ga0065715, IMG submission 59102) | Miscanthus rhizosphere microbial communities from Kellogg Biological Station, MSU, sample Bulk Soil Replicate 1 : eDNA_1 v2 (version 2) | ecosystem: Host-associated > Plants > Roots >...
GACAAAATCATGGAGGAGCACCGCGAGACCGTTGAGCTCATCGCGAAGCTACGGGCGATTCTTGCGGACGAAAGGGAAATTTACAAAATCATTGTCGAGGAACTGAAAGAAATCAAGAAGAATTATGGCGACGAGCGGCGCACAAAGATTGTCGACCGGAGCGAAGAAATCTCCATCGAAGATCTAATCGTCGACGAAGACATGGCGGTCACGATTTCACACGAGGGTTATATCAAACGCAATCCTGTGACCCTCTATCGGGCGCAGCGGCGGGGCGGCAAAGGGAAGATCGGCACGACCACCCGTGAAGAAGATTTCGTCGAATACATGTTCATCGCCTCGATGCATGCCTACATCCTGTTTTTTACCACGATCGGCAAGGTTTACTGGATCAAGGTGCATGAGTTGCCGCAGGCGAGCCGGGCTGCCCGAGGCCGGCCGATTGTCAATCTGCTTAATTTGGAGTCGGGCGAGAGGGTTTCGGCGTTTCTTCCGGTCCGGGAATTTCAGNAGGGGCGTTATATTGTTTTTGCCACAAAAAACGGNCTCATTAAAAAAACCGAACTCATGGCCTACGGTCATCCGCGGCCGTCNGGTATTCGAGCCATCGGACTCGAACAGGGAGACGAGGTTATCGGCGTTCGCCTCACCGATGGCCAGCAGGAACTCATTCTGTCGACCTCTGATGGCCAGTCGATTCGGTTCAAGGAGGAACAAGTCCGTCCCACCGGGCGCGGCACCTTCGGTGTTGTCGGCATGAAGCTCGACCCGAACGATAAGGTCGTCAGCATGGAGATTTTGAGCCTTGGCGCCGATATTCTGACGGTGGCGGAAGGCGGTTTCGGTAAACGGACGGAAATGGACGAGTACCGTCTACAATCGCGCGGTGGCAAAGGCATCATCACGATGAAAACGACGGAGAAGACCGGCCGCGTCATCGGCGTGCAACTCGTCGGTGCAGACGATCAGCTTATGCTGATTACCAACACCGGTAAGATCATTCGATTGCGCATCAATGACATTCGCGTGATCGGCCGGAATACNCAAGGCGTGCGCTTGATCGATCTTGACGAAGGAGAACGAGTGGTNTCGCTCGCGCGTCTGGCCGAAAAGGAAGAAGAGGACGTAGAGGAAGAGGCCGGTGAATGATTCTTCCTGTANNCGCACAATCCTCGGGAGCGGCAAGCTGCTTCNCCAATAGCGGCAGGCCAAATCGATTATGCCCAGTGAAATTGGAGTGGTGGGCGCCGGTGCATGGGGGACCGCATTGGCCAAGCTTCTTGCCGACAAAGGTCAAGAAATTACTCTTTGGTGCCATGGCGACGAGAGCTTTCGAGACATAGCCGAAAACCGAGAAAATCGCGCTTATCTTCCGGCGATCGCGCTTCCTGCGACGATCAAAGCCACACAATCCATTCGCGAAACGGTTTTGGGCAAGCGCCTGATTGTGATCGCGTTGCCATCGCACGTGGTGCGCGAGGTTCTTACCGATGCGGCCACAACAATTGATCGCCGCACGATGATTCTCTGCGGTACTAAAGGACTCGAAGAGGAGACGGCCAAAACCATGGGCGCGTTGCTGCTGGATCTATTCGGTTCGGGAGCGCAAGCCTATCTCGCATTCCTGTCTGGACCTACGTTTGCGGTCGAAGTAGCCCGAGAACTCCCCGCCGCCGTCACCGTAGCGGCTTTCGATTTAGTGGTTGCCAAGTCAATTCAAGAACTGCTCAGCACGCAATCTTTCCGCGTCTACACCTCGGCCGATGTTATCGGCGTCCAAATGGGCGGCGTAATAAAAAACGTGATCGCCATTGCCGCGGGAATTAGTGACGGGTTGAGCTTGGGGCAGAACGCGCGTGCGGCATTGATCACCCGTGGTCTTGCCGAGATGACTCGATTGGCAGTGAGAATGGGAGCCGACCCATTAACCCTCGCGGGATTACCCGGCCTTGGCGATTTGATTCTTACTTGTGCCGGCGATCTGAGCCGCAATCGATCCGTCGGCCTGCAGATCGCGCGCGGCAAGCAGTTAAACGAGATAACCACTGCAACGCGGACGATTGCCGAGGGCGTGCGCAATACCCGCACCGTATGCCTTCTGGCAGAGCGGCTGCAGGTGGATATGCCGATCGTAGAGCAAATGGCGCAGGTGCTCTATGGCGGAAAAGAGCCAGCGAGCGCCGTACGGGATCTCATGTTGCGCTCGCTCAAAGCCGAGGCAGGATAAAATTGACAACGCTCAGTGGGTATGGTTCATATAAACATTTGGCCGTTTAAGCGCCTAAGGGAGCATTCACTCTATGAAACGAACATACCAGCCGAGTAACATCAAGAGAAAACGGACGCACGGTTTTCTCGCGCGCATGGAAACACCCGGCGGTCGCAATGTCCTCAAACGGCGCCGAGCCAAAGGACGCAAACGGTTGACCGTTACTGTGCCGCCAAAACGGGCGCGGACGTAAGTCCGAGTGGGGTCGCTGACAAGGTCGCAGCGGTTCCCAAAAACGGCACGCCTGCGAAAACGAGCTGAGTTCGTCAATCTCTCCCGCCGTGGCGTCAAGCTGCAATCGGCAAATTTTGTTGTCGTCGTCTGGGCGAAAGGACAGCAGGAGAATCGCTTAGGAGTCACCGTTAGCGGTAAAGTCGGAAATGCGGTGACGCGAAATCGGATCAAGCGCTCGATCCGGGAGTATTTTCGGCGTCATCGTGCCGAACTGCCGATGGAAAGCGATATTCTCATCATTGCTCGCAGGGGCGCTGCCGAGCTTGAGGGCCATGGCGTGCGCGTTGAACTCGAGAAAATTTTCGCCGCTCAGCGGAAGCGGCAATTGCTGAATTTTATCAGATGAGCCGCACGGTTTTTTGCTGGCTGATTTTCGCATACCGAAACATTATCTCGCCATTGTTGCCGCGGGCCTGCCGATTTTACCCCAGTTGCTCGGTATATACGCAACAAGCCGTTCAACGATACGGAATCATCCAGGGAGTCGCTTACGGAATCAACCGCATCGCTCGCTGCCACCCATGGCATCCGGGCGGCTATGACCCAGTAAAGTAATTTTCATTTCCATGGACAAGCGCGCGCTCATCGGCATTGGTCTCTCGATACTCGTGTTGGTAGTTTACCAACAGGTGGTAACCTATTTTTACGGGCCGCCGCCGACGGTTTCCGCGCCGGAAATCGAAAAAAACAAACCGGAAACTGCCGAACCGCGACAAGACACCACGCCCATCGCTCCGAGTGTCGCTCCTGCCACACCGGAAACTCCTGTGGTTGCCGCTCCAGGCAAAGAAATTTCTGTGGAGACCGACAATTACATCGCAGTCTTCACCACCGCAGGTGCTCGACTGAAGAGTTTCAAATTCAAGAAGTATCGGAGCTCTGTCGATGAGAACAGTCCGCCTTTTGAAATAATCCGCAATGTTGCCGGTGTGCCGCTGCCGCTCGGGGTTCGCTGGCAGGCGACAGCGCCGGTGGACGACAGCGAGGTCATCTATTCAGTGCAGAGTGACGATCTGAAGTTATCAGGAGATAACAAGGGAAGCTTGGTTTTCCGAGGACAAACCAAGAACGGCGCAGCAGTCACAAAGTCTTTTACCTTTTTCGGCGCCACATACCCGATTGAGATGGAAGTTTCGGTCAAAGGCTCGGACGGGGCCGCGCCCAGCCCGGAAATTCTATTGGCCGATCAAAGCGACCACCCGGCGCCTAATCATGATGCACCTTTCGAGGGATTTATCGCGCTGGTAGACAACAAGATCAGGCGAGAACCACCGGCGGAAGCGGCCAAGGGACATGAGTTCACCGGCGATGTTTCCTGGGCGGGATTTGGCCACACCTATTTCCTGTTTGCCTTGCTGCCTGAAAACGGCGCGCAGCATAAGGTCTCGGTGCGCCAGATGGGTGCGGCTCTGATCGGCTCAATCGGTGGTCAAGCCGCGACCCAGCACTACACGCTGTTTATCGGCCCAAAGGAAATCGACACCTTAAAAGCGGTAGGCAAAGGCATCGAGCGCTCGATCGATTTCGGCATTTTCTGGTTTATCTCGATTCCTTTGCTGTACATCCTGCATTTTTTTCACCGGTTTACCGCGAGCTACGGTTTCGACATCATCATTTTGACGGTGCTGATCAAAGTCCTGATGGCGCCTTTGACGCACAAAAGTTACGTTTCGATGAAACAGATGCAAAAGCTTCAGCCGCAGATGGAGCGATTGAAGGAGCGCTACAACGAAGACAAGGAAAAACTGAATAAGGAGATAATGGAGCTCTATCGCCGGAACGGGGTGAATCCGCTTGGCGGATGCTTGCCAATGGTGCTGCAGCTACCAGTATTTTATGGTCTCTACAACTGTTTGGGGACGCCTATTGAACTTCGGCACGCACCCTTTATGTGGATCAAAGATCTTTCGCGGCCCGACTGGCAGTCGCTAGCTTTCTCAGTCCCGAGTTGGTGGCCTTCATTCTTGCCCGGCGGGATTCCGGTGTTGACCATTCTGATGGGCGCGAGCATGTTCTTGCAGCAGTGGATGACACCTACGGCGGGAGATCCCAATCAAAGGAAAATGATGATGTTGATGCCTTTGATGTTCACTTTCATGTTCGTGTCGTTTCCGGCGGGATTGACGGTTTACTGGCTGGTCAACAATCTGCTTACGATCGGTCAGCAGTATTGGATCAACCGCAGTGTCAAGTGAGATCGGTTCGTTGAGAGGCAGAATTTATGGATTTCGTGGAGACCGAAGGCGAGAACATAGACGACGCCATCGAAAACGCGCTCAAATTGCTCGGCGTCGGCCGCGATAAAATCACCGTTGATATCATCGCCGAAGGGCGCAAGGGAATCCTGGGCTTTGGTGCGCAGAAGGCGCGGGTCCGGGCTCAGCTGAGAACACCGCCGCCGCTCGGCCAGACGTCAGAGCCGGAAGTGGTGACGAGCGAGCCGGCGGTTTTTAGCGCCGAAGCGGCTGCTCTGGTGCAAAAGGCGGAAACGGCATTGCGGGAAATCTTACGTCTCATGGGTGTGCAAGCGACGATCGAAATAAAGACCGCAGGCGACGAGACCACACTGCAGGTCCATGCGGATAACAGCGGACTTCTGATCGGTCGCAAAGGTCAGACGCTGGAAGCGTTACAATACCTGTCGACCCGCATTGCCGGTGAACATTACGCCAGCGAGGGACCGCATATCGTTGTCGACATCGAGAAATACCGCGAGCGACGGCGCAAAATGCTCGAGGACATGGCTCTGCGCTTGGGTGAAAAAGCTAAACGCCAGCGTAAAACGGTAACCGTCGAGGCGCTNAGNGCGGCCGACCGTCGCATTATCCACGCCGCACTNCAAGACGATCCGTGGGTGTCGACCAAAAGCCTCGGCCAGGGTTCCTACCGGCGGCTGCTGATCATCCCCGAGGGAGACCGCAAGAAAAGGGATATGGCGGCTTCGCCGTCGCAGCAAAAGCAGCCCGAACGAGCGCAAACCAAAACCGAAGGAGAGCGGATCTCGGCGGAAGACGAAGACTCCTCTCAATAACGGCGGCGAAGACTCTCAAGCCGGCCCAGCCGTCCGTTTGTTGACCCCCCGACATCCGTTCTCTATAGTAGAACCGTGATTCATCGGCGAAGAACCAGACAAATTCAGCTCGGCAAGGTGAAAATCGGCGGCGATGCTCCCATCAGCGTCCAGTCGATGACCAAGACCGACACTCGCGATGTGCGCGCGACAGTGCAACAAATTTGGGATCTCGAGGCGGCGGGTTGTGAGATTGTCCGCTGCGCAGTGCCGGTGCGCGAAGCGGCAGAGCAGCTCGGTGAGATCAAGAGAAGAATTCGCATTCCACTGGTCGCCGACATTCATTTTAATTACAAACTCGCGCTGATCGCGATTGAGCAAGGCGTTGAAGGTCTGCGGCTCAATCCAGGGAATATCGGCGCCCGTAAGTATGTCGAAGAGGTTGTCAAAGCCGCGTCCGAGCGCAGGATACCCATTCGCATCGGCGTCAATGCCGGATCGCTGGAAAAGGACCTGCTGCAGCGCTACAACGGCCCCACGGCCGAGGGAATGGTCGAAAGTGGGCTTCGCCACATTCGAATTCTCGAAGATCTCGGCTACCAAGAAATCAAGATATCGCTTAAGGCTTCCGATCCGCTGATGATGATAGAAGCCTATCGGTTGCTTGCCGATCAGGTCGATTATCCGTTTCATCTTGGTGTAACGGAGGCCGGAACTCCGGGTGTCGGCACGATTAAATCCGCGATCGGTCTGGGAACGCTGCTGGCTGAAGGTATCGGCGACACGATCCGCGTGTCGCTGGCCGCTGATCCTGTAGAAGAAGTGCGAGTCGGGCGGGAAATTCTGAAGGCCCTCAAGCTTAAAGATGAAGGACTGACGTTCGTTGCCTGCCCATCGTGCGGCCGGGCGGATGTCAACCTCGTGGCGCTCGCCAAAGCGGTGGAAGAAAAAATGCTTCCCTACAGTAATCTGGATATTCATGTCGCGGTAATGGGCTGTGAAGTGAATGGGCCAGGCGAGGCGCGNGCGGCCGACCTCGGNGTGGCCGGGGGGAAGGGCATCGGTTTAATTTTTAAGAAGGGCGAAGTCATTCGCAANGTNCCNGAAGCGCAAATCGTCGACGCTCTGATGCAAGAGGTCGAAAAATTTGCCGCCGAGAAAAAAGCGGAACAGACCGCGACCGGCGCAGCGGAGGCCTAATTTTCTCTCCTCAAACTGTCCACTGATTTGTGCCCGCAAATCGATCTTTGTGAGGAAACTTTCAACCGCGAACAAGACGAAGGTCAAGAAGCTCAGACGTGTCGATAAGCAACCTTCCTGTCCATTGCGCGCATCTTTGAAAGTAGGACCGAAGAAAGATCTCTCACTTACGTTCGAGATGACAGGCATTGTCATCTCGGGCGGAACGCGGGGAATCTTTCCCCATTTTTCATTCTCTGTAAGCGAGCAAAATCTCATGACTCATTTCGTGCTGAGACGTTAATTCACTTATGCGCTGGAGCAAGACGCTCATACCCACGCTTAAGGAAGATCCGGCGGACGCTGAGGTGATCAGCCATAAGCTCCTTGTGCGCGCGGGCTTTATCCGCCAAATCAGCCGAGGCGTCTATGATTATTTGCCGCTGGCGCTCCGAGTCATCCGTAAAATCGAACAGATCGTCCGCGAGGAAATGAACCGAGCGGGCGCGCAGGAACTCTTGATGCCGATCTCGTCACCTGCCGAGCTTTGGCAGGAGAGCGGGCGCTGGGAGAAGTACGGCAAAGAGCTCATTCGTTTCAAAGATCGCAACGATCGCGATTTCTGCCTCGGTCCGACGCANGAAGAAATTGTCACGGATCTGGTGCGCCGCTCGGTGCGGTCCTACAGGGAATTGCCGTTCAATCTCTATCAGATCCAAACCAAGTTTCGCGACGAACCGCGACCGCGTTTCGGCTTGATGCGTGGCCGTGAGTTCATCATGAAAGACGCTTACAGTTTTCATCCGGACGTCGCCGACTGCCGCCGCGAATACGAAAACATGTTTCAGACCTACAAGCGTATTTTCAGCCGTTGTGGTTTGCGCTACCGGCCGGTCGAAGCGGATACGGGCGCAATCGGCGGCAGCCTCTCGCATGAGTTTCAAGTGCTCGCGGAGTCGGGCGAAGATGCAATCGTCAGTTGCAACACCTGCGAGTATGCCGCCAATGTCGAGAAGGCCGAAGTCAGAACGACGCGGCCGTCGGGACGCGATATTGGCGAGGACGAGCCCAAGTTGGAAAAAGTTTCGACGCCGGGAAAGAAGTCTGTTCTGGAGGTGTCGCAATTCCTCAAAATTCCGCCTGAACGGTTTATCAAAACCCTAGTCTATCAAACCGACGGCGGAGAACTCGTCGCTGTCCTGGTGCGCGGNGATTATGAGNTCAATGAGCTCAAGCTAAAAACATTATTGGCGGCGCNGGAAATCAGTCTTGCCGATGAAGCCGCGGTGGCGTCGGCGACGGGACTGGTCCCGGGATTTCTCGGCCCGATCGGTCTGAAGCTACATACGATAGCGGACTCATCGGTCCATGGCATGCGCGCGGCAGTCGTCGGCGCCAATGAGGCCAATGCCCATTTCATTCACGTCGATCAGGAACGAGATTTTACGCCATCGGCTTTCGCGGATCTGAGACTCGCCGTAGCCGGCGATCCCTGCCCGCGTTGCGAAGCGGGAATTCTCGAAGCGCATCGCGGCATCGAAGTCGGTCAAGTTTTTTATCTCGGCACCCAATACAGCGTTGCGATGGGCGCGACTTATCTCGATACCGAAGGTCGCGAACGGCCCATCGAGATGGGTTGCTACGGCATCGGCGTCAGCCGGCTGGTGGCCGCTGCCATCGAGCAGAACCATGATGCNAATGGCATAATTTGGCCATATTCAATTGCGCCGTTTCAAGTTCTACTCTTGNCAATCAATTACAAAGACAGCAGTATCCGCGAAGCTGCCGACACGCTGTATGCGAGCTTGCAGGAAATNGGCGTCGACGTTCTGCTCGACGACCGGGATGAGCGACCCGGCGTGAAATTCAAAGACGCCGACCTGGTGGGAATTCCATTGCGCCTGACGATTGGGCCCAAAACCTTGGACAAGGGCCGGATCGAGCTGCGGCGGCGGCGCGAAGGTCAAACCGAGGAGGTCGCTCTCGGCGAAGCGATAAACAAAATCAACTCGATCATTTCCCAAGCTATGCAGGTCTAGGATGGCATCCAAGCTCGAGCTGGTTCGTCGACGTGGATCCATGCGCGAGCGTTTGATTGTCGCTCTCGACCTCGATGACCTCGAACTGGCGACGGACTTGGTGCGATCGCTCGCCCAGGAAGTCGGCATGTTCAAGATCGGCAAACAACTATTCACGCATGCCGGTCCGCAGGCGGTGCGTCTGATTCAAGACCTCGGCGGCGAGATCTTCCTCGATTTAAAATTTCACGACATTCCCAATACCGTCGCTAAAGCTGCGATTGAAGCGACCCGCCTCGGCGTGAAGATGTTCAATGTGCACGCTTCGGGCAGCCTCGAAATGATGCGACTCACGGTCAAGGAAGTGGAGCGGGTGAGCCGACAGCAAAAGCTTCGCCGGCCGATTATGCTCGGCGTCACGGTCCTGACGAGCCTCGGACAAGACGATTTGCAGCGGCTTGGAGTCGAACACAAGATCGCCGACCAGGTCGTTCGATTAGCGCTTTTGACCAAGGAAGCGGGAATGGATGGAGTCGTCGCNTCTCCCCATGAAGTGGCCGACATTCGCCAGGCCTGCGGTCACCGCTTTGTGATCGTCACGCCTGGCATCAGACCCGCNGATAGCCAACATAATGATCAACAGCGTGTNATGACGCCCGCGGATGCGGTGCGCGCCGATGTCGATTATATTGTNGTGGGCCGACCGATTCTCGAAGCACAAAATCCAGTCATGGCCGCGCGTGGAATTGTCGCCGAAATGGAAGACGGGCTAAAATAGCCGCTCGTTTTCAGTTCAACGTTCGAGCTGACGCGACGGATGATGCGGCGGGCCGCGTTGAACTCTATTTTTTTCTGCTCCAGAGCCGATAAAAATGGTGTACTGGGCTCTGGCCCGCGCCAATCACGAAGCCAGCGCGAATGGCTCCCGTGATATATTCTTTGGCCAGTGACACTGCTGTTTCGAGTGCTTCGCCGCGGGCGAGGTAAGCGGCAATCGCGGCGGAAAATGTGCAGCCGGTGCCATGGGTATTTCTGCTGCGGATGCGCGCCGCCCGGAGCACCTGGAAACTTTTGCCATCGAAAAAGAGATCCAGCGCAGCTCCTTTGCGATGGCCGCCTTTGATCACGACTGTCCTTGCTCCCATGCCGGTGATTCGGCGCGCCGCGTCTTCGACAGCCTTAGGAGTACGGAGGTCCATCCCGGTGAGCTGTTCCGCTTCCGGCAAATTTGGCGTCAGCACGGTCGCGAGAGGAATGAGAAGGGCACGAAGTGTGGCGACGGCATTTCTTTTGATCAGCAAGTCTCCGGAAGTCGCCACCATCACGGGATCGACGACGACGCTCTTAAAGCGGTGCTGCTGGATCTTTGTCGCGACCGCTTCGATGATTGATGCATTGGCGAGCATGCCGGTCTTAACCGCATGGGCGCCGATATCCTCCATCACCGCATCGATCTGTCCCGCCACAATCTCGGGTTTCAGCGCCAGGACTTGGGTGACGCCGACCGTATTCTGCGCCGTAATTGCCGTAATCGCTGAAGTGCCATAGATGCCAAGGGCAGCGAATGTTTTCAGGTCGGCTTGGATGCCTGCGCCGGCGCCGGAATCGGAGCCGGCGATGGTGAGTGCTTTGCGAACCGCTTTCATTGGCA
>Ga0065715_10000531_pt1 | contig 10360 bp, 16 predicted proteins | sample MisBulReplicate1_FD_59102 | JGI IMG/M metagenome (GOLD analysis project Ga0065715, IMG submission 59102) | Miscanthus rhizosphere microbial communities from Kellogg Biological Station, MSU, sample Bulk Soil Replicate 1 : eDNA_1 v2 (version 2) | ecosystem: Host-associated > Plants > Roots >...
GTAATGCTATCCAATCTTGAACGCAAATACGATTACAGTGACGTACTGATTGTACCTAACGCCAGTCTTTTGGCCTCCCGGTCTCAGGTCAACCTGAGCCGGACGGTCAAGACCAAGTGGAGCGAGCAAGAAATTACAGGCGTTCCTATCATTGCTGCCAACATGGATACAGTTGGCACACTGGATATGTCGTCTGTGATGGCACAGCACAACTGTTTCACCGCATTACACAAGCATCATACCGAAGACCAGTACGCGGGTCATTTTTCCGGGGAGGACGAAAATCTCAAATCGTTCTATACCATGGGCACCAGCGAGAAGGACTTTTGGAAATTAGTCAATCTTCAAAATTTCACTGGTGATTGGATCAAAATGGTTTGCATTGATATTGCAAACGGACATTCCGACATCATCCTTGACGCAATCAGTCGAGTACGGCGAAGGTACGAGTCCATAGTAATTATGGCCGGGAATGTCGTGACCGCTGACCGTGCCCTTCAGCTGTTCGATGCTGGCGCTGACATCATCAAGGTCGGGATTGGCCCCGGAAGCGCCTGTACGACGCGTAAGCAGACCGGCGTTGGTTATCCGCAGCTATCGGCGGTATACGAGTGCGTCAACGCTCTGGATAAGGTTGGTGGGCTTGTGTGTGCTGACGGTGGTTGCACTGTGCCGGGTGACGTGAGCAAGGCTTTGATTGCCGGCGCGGATTTCGTCATGTTGGGCGGAATGCTGGCCGGTACCAATGAAAGCGGCGGGAACATACTGCTGCATCGCAAGGTGCCGAAGAAGTCAGTGAAAATCGTATGTTATGCTGACCGGGAAGGCTACCAATTCCAAGGCGCAATTTACTACGATTTGCCTTCGCTTCCAAAAGAAGCATGGAAGACTATCCCGCTGGACAGCCCGATGATGGAATTCTACGGGATGTCGTCGGACACCGCCATGAACAAGTATCAAGGTGGAGTCGCCGACTATCGCTCGTCCGAAGGCCGAACTGTGCTGATTCCATACAAGGGTAGTGTGGATTCTGTAATCACTGATATACTGGGTGGAATCCGAAGCACGATGACCTACATCGGCGTCAAGGAAATGGCAGACATTGCCCATGCCGCCAAGTTCGTACTAACCCAACACCAACTCAACACGGTTTTCCTGAAATGAACATCACTGCCGCCACGCTCATTAAAGTAGCCCATGCTCCGGGCCTTTGCACTTTGGAAGAAATCGATGCAGCTGTTGCATTCTTGACCGAATACAAAGCGTATCGTGACATGTACAAAGCTGCATATCACCATGACCCGGTCGGCTTAACGCTTGAATCTAAGCTGGACGACCTAGACTATTACAAGGACAGGGCATGAAAAAGGATTCCCTAGGTGACCGCATGAAGGGCTACGAGTCCATCACGCAGACCAAACTCATGAACCGCACCCCGGTCATCATCCGACTGGACGGAAAGGCGTTCCACACGTTCACTCGTGGCCTTGAGAAGCCATTCGATAGCAACCTCAACATCGCGATGGTCAAGACCATGCATGCTCTCTGTGAGAGCATTCAGGGCGCGGTCCTTGCATACACCCAGTCCGATGAAATCTCCATCCTGCTACAGGATTGGGCGACATTCGACACGGATGCATGGTATGACAACAAAATCCAGAAGATGGTCAGCGTTGCGGCAAGCATCGCGACGGCGACGTTCAATCATGTCTATACGCACCCGACGAAGCAAACGTTGGCCTTGTTCGACGCACGCATCTTCAACATTCCGTTCGAGGAAGTGACCAATTACTTCGTCTGGCGACAACAGGATGCGGTGCGTAACAGCATCAACTCGTTGGCACAAGCAAACTTCTCGCACAAGGAGCTACAAGGCTTGAACGTGAGCCAAGTGCAGGACAAGTTGATGCTTGAAAAGGGCATCAACTGGAATGACGTGGAAACGCGCTTCAAGCGTGGCGTGTGTACTGCTACGCTAGTAGAACTCGACTTGGTAAAGCGTGTGGTTAAAACGCAACTGTACGATGATTTCCAGATTCCGATTTTCACGCAGGACCGCAGCTACGTCGAAGCCGCGCTGAAGCTTCCGGAAGAAGTTGCCAAGACTGCCGCCCTGTTGTCGGAGCCGGACGAAGAATGATTGCCGTTGACCGCCAGCGCCAGAATCTTGTCGAGAGGATTGATAGTCTTGTCGGCGAGGCAGACGCGAAAGAAACTGCAATGAAATTCTTCCTGTTGGGAATGTCTTTTCATGCGGCATGGCTTACCGGTTCCGAAAAACGGGCCGGTGCCAAGCATTCACCATACGAAGACCGTGAATACGGCGCAGTGCGCTCAATCTTGACCGAATACGGTTGGGAAGATTTACTAGACGCCCCGGTTGATTGACCGGGCAGTCTGTGCTATTATTCTAATAAGTCAATAAGGAGACTATAATGAGTGGAGTTGTTTGTTTCAAGCTAGTCAACGGTGCAGAAATCGTCGGCAAGCTCAGTGAGGAAAAGACTCACCGAGATTTCATTGATATGTTCACGGATAATGTTCTCTATCTGGAAGATGCCGTGTTCGTTGGTGTGCATAAGATGGAAAACGGTAACCCCGGCCTCGCATTCGCACCGATTACTGGCATCGGCGCTAACCCGACAGAGGGTAAGGCTCCTATGCCGTTCGCTTTACACCGTTCGGCTATTCTAGGTCAGATTCCACTCGACCCGGAAATCGACAAGATGTACCGCGAATCAACAAGCGGAATTGTACTTCTACGTTAAGGAAAACTGGCCCCTCGGGGCCAGTTTCATAATCAGGGCAGATTAGACAATGCGAACATACCAATCGATCATGTACGGCGGCAACATGTTCAAGTCCGAGTTCTATCTCGGCGAATTGGACAATGCTGGAAAAATCATAGCATTCACCGATTTCATCTTGCAGCAACCTCTACCGCGCTTAACTGCTGGCCCCAATATGTTCTACCATGTTCAAGTGGAAGACAATGAAGGTGAACTAGACGTGCATGTGTTGGGTTGGTACATGGGACTCGCGAAGAATGACCCACTAGGGCATCACTCAATCGTCTCAATGATCGAACAGGGCATCATCGACCCTATCGAGACTGCCAACAAGCTGCTAGACGCTGTGAAGCGCATAGTGAAGCATTAAAGCCCCTTCCAGTGGATGATGTTGCCTTCCTGTACGTAGAAGATGTGTTCTAGGTCTGTAATCGCCTGAATGATGGCATTGACGTCCCATTCGGTTGGGTGCTTGTCATAGCAGAGGATGGTGGAGCCGCTGCGAGGGTCAATCTGGAACCAGAACTTGACCTTGTCCAGCAAGGTAGGGTTGCTCAAATCCTGTCGGCGGTATTCAACCATCGCTTTGCGGCACAGGAACGTGGTGATGTGGTCAGTAATAGCTTCCAGCTTGGCTAGAATCGCGTCGTCTGTAATTACTGATACTTGTGCTTGGGTGGCTCGGCTGGTTGTGATAGTTGACATGATTGAGTCCTACGTCGGTTAAACTGACACGCAAGTGTGCGTAGTCCGATTTGAGGATATTTATCAACTCTAGGTATTCCCAAGCGTACGTGAACTTCATACCGTAATCGCGCATCGGTTCGACATAGCAGAAAGACGGATATCGTGTAAACACATATGGTGTCTCGATATTGGATGTGGTAGTATTCAGGACAATTACATCATCGACGGAAGACTGGTATCCCTTAGTAAGCGAATACCAGAAATTCAGACTTCTCAAATTGAACTTACGTCTGTCCATGCTACTATTTATTATGCTATGAACACTAATAGACAAAACGAAGCTGCCATCATCGGAATCTGCTCAATCTGCACTCGCGGAATGGTGGATGGAATCAGTGCGGATGAACACCACTGGATTCCGCAGTCGAAGGGTGGAAAGAAGGGGCCGAAGTCGCTAATCCACCGTATGTGCCACAGTAAGATTCATTCTGTGTGGTCTGAAAAGGAATTGGCGAAGACCTACAACAACCCCGATATCATCAAGGCTGCGCCAGAGATGCAGGAATTCCTTGAATGGATTGCAAACAAGCGACCGGACTTCTACTTGAAGACAAAAATGCATAACCGCAGGCGATGATAAATACCTTCATCACCGGAATCCTCGCATGACATCTCTCTTCGAATCAATCCTACTTGCTGAAACCCAGAAGGCCGCTCACAAAGAGGTCGAGTATTCCATTACTGTAATCAACAAGATTTACAACGAATGGAAGAAGATCACCCGCCGCATCAACGCGGTTGACCTGATTACGACGTCAGCAAATAAGATTTCCGGGTTGAACCCGGAAGTGATCGAACACCTACACGGGCCAGCCAAAGAGAAGTTGGCCGTGATTCTGATGCGTTGCATGGACTTGCCACCGTGGCGTCCTGTATCGAGCAAGGAGAAGATTTACAAGAAACTCTTCCCTCTCATCCAGAAGATGGAGCGTGCCGTCCCAAACACCGGCACAGGGGCTGCATTGCGTGAAGTCATCATGACACGACTGAGCGCGGCCATATCCCATCAGGATACGACCGCGTCAGTGTTTGTGGCGTACGAGCCGAAGATTTCAGCGACCTACCTGAAGTATCTCCATGGCAGCAAGCTCCCAGAAAAGACATTCAGGATGGCAGCGCTGTCCCTACCCGAAGACTTTGAATCCCTCGTGGAGATTTTGACAATCAATCACGAGAAAGCGAAATCAAAGCTCAATGGTAAGGTCGCCGATAAACCCTAAGCCTTGGTCGGTGTCCGAATAGTCGCTATAACCACGCGGATTGGACACCACTCGCGTATTCCCCATCATGTAATCGACAGGGTAGTGCGAATGACCATGCACCCAGACTAGCGGCTCATACTCAAACATTAGCTCTTCCAAGCCGCAGTCGTTGTAGTACGCGTAGTCAAGCGCGCCAAGCCGCATTCCTCGCGGACGCGACATGAAGCTCGGGCCGTGATGGGTGAAAACTACCACCTTCTCACCAGCCAGCTTAGCAGCCTTCAATTCATCCTCGATGAACTTCCGGTGGTCCAAATGGACTCCGATAATGTCGCTCGCGCGAAGCTTACGACGATATGGCTCTGCGACCGTACCAGTGCGGATTACCTTGTAGTCATTCATCTTGGCTTCTGCCTCTAGAATGACCATCGGGTCACCACGCTTGAAATCCGTCCACAGCGCGGCACCGATGAACCGAACTCCATTGATTAACTTGGACTTGCGGTTCATGTAATGCACGTTCGGGAACTTCTGGCAAAGCGCCTCTAGCTTCGCGTCTGTACGCAGAAGGCTACCACCATTGTAGTACTCATGGTTGCCCGGAATGTACACGACATCGGTGTACCGGTGCGCTACGGCCTTCAGGAACGGGGTCAGCGTGGTGCTACCGCGCTTCGCAATTCCGATGTCACCCGCCAGCACAAGCACAGCCTTCCCATCGACTGCCGTTACCGGCAAATCGAAGACGGAGAACTCATTGTGGATATCAGAAACTGGCCGGATGAACATAAAAATATTCCTGTTAGGAAGGCGATACTACCATAAATATGTGTATAAGACAATCCGGAGAGCGTACATGCTTGATTTTACACCAAAATTTGGCCGATTAGAGAATCCAGACGAGCGGGATGCACTGTTCCCAGTGTCAGCCGTCCTACCAGAACCTAACCCATTCATCACCGAGAAATATTGGTGGGATGGTGGTTGGTGGGGTAATCAGGGCGAAAGCACGCATTGCGTCTGCTACAGCTGGATGCATTGGCTAGAAGACGGCCCAGTCGTTCAGGATGCAGTTATCGGTCCTCGCGCAAAGCCGATGTTCGTACCTGCTGCATTGTATCGCGAATTGCAGATTCGTGATCCTTGGCCGGGTACGAATTATCCCGGCACCAGTGTCAGAACTGGCGCTAAGGTACTTAACGAACTCGGTATTGTAAAGGAATACCGCTGGGCGACTAGCTCGGAAGAAGTCGCGCAAACGCTATTGAACCTTGGGCCAATGGTCGTTGGTACGAAGTGGACACACGACATGGCATTCCCGAAGGGTAATGGATACATTCGCCCAACCGGCTCTAACCTAGGCGGCCACGCGTACCTACTCAATGGCGTCGATTACACCAAGAAGATGTTCCGCATCAAGAATTCTTGGGGTAGAGATTGGGGCAAGCAAGGCTACGCGTTCATTTCCTTTGAGGATTTCGATTCTCTGCTCGGAATGGGCGGCGAAGCTGTAATCGCGTTCGAGAACAAAATCACCGCAGTACCAACCTTCGACAAGCTGTCGCCACCAACCTCAGCGTAATTATTTACCGATTTTCTTAAGGAAATCAATAAGATACGAGAAAATAGATTTTTTGGATTCGGACGGAGCGTGAGTAACCTCAACAACTGGGGTTTCAACGATTTCAACAGACACAGGTGGTCGGTCGCGGAATTCTCTCGCGGCGCGCATGATAATCATTGCCTCGACTCGGCTAACTCTCTTCTTCATCTTAGTCCCCTTAATCGAATTATATATCAATTGAGTACACCATTATGAGTAGACGTTACAGCAAAGCAGTACATGACCACTTTGCATTCGAGGAAGGATGCCGTGCTGAATCCTATTTAGACACCAAAGGTTATTGGACGATTGGTATCGGCCACATGCTCGGTAAAGATATTGCGTTTAAGGGGTTGCGGTGGAGCCAAGAAAAAATCATTACAGTATTTGAGAACGATCTAGACACTTCACTAGGTCATGCTCAAACAATCTTCCCGCAATTCGCTATTCTACCACCAAAGGTACAATTAGCAATATTGGATATGATTTTCAATCTTGGCGGTGCCGGCTTCAGACAGTTCAAGACTGTCATCCGTATGATTCACGCTCAGAAGTACCCAGAAGCCGCCGTAGCGGCCTTGGATAGCAAATGGGCAAGACAGGACGTCCCAAACAGGGCAAGGCGTGTAGCGAAGCTCCTGAGCAATGTGGATTAAGGCAGGAAGCCCATCCGAACCGACTTCTTAGGAGCAACATTACTTTCGCAGATGTCGTTGGTCTTGTAAATCTCGGCAACTGTCATCGTTGGATTCTTAGGCTCTGCGTCTTCGCCGTACAGGTGCTTGACCAGAGCCTTTGTTTTATCTTCGTCCAGCGGTCCGAAGTAATGGTTTGCAATCAAACGACCCGGACGCAGCAACGCTTCATCAATTTCAGCAATGTTCGCGTTGAAGGTACAAATGATCTGAATGCTGAGTGCGTCACCCATAATACCGTCAGACAGGTTCAGTAGATTCGAAATAGCCGGCGCGGTACCTTCACCTTCCAAACGCTTCTTCAAGATGTTTTCACTATCTTCGATGATGAGGATAGAATCCGGGTACTGGCGGATGAAATTGAAGAACGCTGGTGTTCCAAGCTGGTTCGCCATGTCAGGCGGGAGATAAATGATTCTCTTCGGAAGGGTAGCGATCAGGTGGCGCAGGTAGGTGGTCTTACCGGAGCCGGGGCATCCGTGGAGCAATGCAATACCGGTGGTACCGCCTTTCATCGAGAGTGTATTCTGGATATGTTCCGCTACATCCTTGAAATCGTCATTGTATTGCTTTTCAATGTCGAAATCGGCGAACTTGGCCTTATTGATATTGTATTCGATCAAGTCAAGCGCCTGTCCGTCATGGGTAATCATGTAGAACTTGTTGACTGGGGTGTCCGTAACACGCACATAGGAGCGTGCGATTCTTTCGTGGATCGCTTGGAATGTCTCGAACTCTTCGTCGGTACTTGCGTATACATCGACGCTGAAGGACGAACCGTAGGTCAGATAGAAGTGAAGCGACAATCTCGTACCTTCAACCAGCATCAATTCGTGACGGGTCGAGTAAGAGGAAAGGTCTGTGTCAGCCGTGATGTCGTCGTTGCATGCAAGCTCGAATAGGCGACGTCGTTCAATCTTGGCATTCGGGAACGCATTCTGAAGCTCAGCTAGGTACTTGTCGTAAATTTCAAGGTTCTTCGTCCGGTGCAGACGCATGTTAACCATGTGTAATGGTTGCGCCTTGAATAGCTTCACATATTCGTACATGTGATTGAATACGTTTGTATTACCACGCAGCGTGAACGTTGTACCAACATCAAACGAATTATCGTATTCAATATCTTGTGACTTCGGCATTTATTTTCTCTTATTGTTATGAGTTTGCGCGGAGGCCGTCAACAAACCAAGATGGTAAATCGGAATTATCTTCGAATATCTGTCTTGAATTTTCATGGAGTATATCACCGTTGATCGGTGTACCACAACTGTCCAAGCAGCCTAATCTGTAGAAACTGTCAAATGGATCATCTTCAGATGTATCAAAAAAGAAATCGAATACGTATTCATTACCCTTACTATTCCATAACATTGTCATGCGACGGTAGCCGTGCATACACGCAGGTATGTCAATCAATCTGAAGCTCAAATTGTGCTTCGCGAATAAATCCTTAACAGAATCAACAGCTTGCCTGAATTTTGCGTTGTAATTCTTTTCGATCAAGTCGAAGAAAATGTCGGCTCTGTTGATCGGATTTTCGAACTCTCTCGGTAAAAACCCACGCGTAGAGAGTTTGGCAATTTCAGCGTCGCTTCGTGGCGTGAAATCATCGAATACAATGAATTTCAGGTTCTTGACGTGCCTGTTGTATTCCGCTTCAATGTTTCTAGACAACATAATAAAAAAGCCCTCGACTGAGGGCTTAGTGTATTACTTGGGATTTAGTTATGTCAATAGCGAATTGATTCAGCTTAATGAGTTCTGCTCGTCAGCCTTCACCATACGAATCAACTTCTCGACGTCGAGATGTGGAGCGATTTCGGAGGCATCCATGTTGGCAAGATAGCCAGTGATGAACTGCGTGATGTGTTGTACCTTACCGCCTTCCAACTTGAAGAGGTCCATGTTGTCAGCGACGTGTGGGATAGCAACATCCTTCCACGACAGGTCTTCAAAGTATTCTGATAGGTCAGTGTGCGTGCCGTTCTCGCTACCATAGGAGTAGTCAAACGAATTGTCTTCGCTGGTCAACTCGGTATTCAGAGTGGCGATTACGGTGATGTATAGTTCACTTGGTAGATTGGCGTGGGTGTAGGTCACATACAACTCGTGACGGAATCCACCGCGATGGTATCCACCCTTAAGTTCAACTTCGCCGATTTCTAGGCTTTCGAGTGGNGGATTGGCCGCTGGGGCTGCTTCAGCCTCAACCAACGGTGCTGNTGGCGGATTGATAAGCGAATCAAGTAGCTTGTACGTTGTCATTGCGGNTTCCTATGATGGTTTCTACTATTTATACAGAATAGCTTGTAATAGGGNCATTCCCATCTTCCAGCCTTCGTCGGTCGGCACGAATCGAGCCAGTAGGCCATTCTCGTCGGTCTCAAGGAAGTGTGGGTCTAGCATTGTGAGCGACGCCAACGCTACCACGTCTTGGCGGAAGAGTAGAATCTTGTTACCTTCGTAGTTCGTACACCCGTGATATTCAATTAGAGCGAGGGTTAAGCCACCTTCACAGTGCGACTTTTTGATGGTGAACTCGAACGGGTTCGGGTCTGGTGCCAACGTCGGCGCTGCCTTGCGCCTACCCTTCTTGACTTCCTCTTTGATACTGTTGACTATTTGGCGCTCGACCGCCCGGTCAACCCTGACAACCTCGGTTTCGCCCTTACGGGTACAACCGGGACTCATGCAGTTGTGCGGGCGAGTTACATCATAGGAGGTGAAACGTTCCGGGTCACCTTTACGGGTACAGCCGGGACTCATACAGTTGTGTGGACGGTAGGAACCACCGCCACTTACACCAGCACCGCCGCTGGTGCGCCCTCTACTATTACCGCCACCGCCGCTAAACATTCGCATACCCATGGTGTTCTCCTTCGAATCCCGTATTGTACCGCATTACACATAAAAAGAAACCCGCCGAAGCGGGCCTCTTTCTTACTTGCCTAGAACTTCGTCAATGACGCCGTTCAGTTGTGCCTCATCGGCATCCATGTACCAGTCCTTCTTACGCTCGAAGTTCTCTTCCAGCTTAGCTAGGCTGATCTTGGTACGCTTGACGGTCATTTCCATGATTCGCTTCTGAAGACGCTGGGTCTCTGCGATATCCTCTTCCATTTCCTTCAGCTTACCCCATGCGCCGCTGCTTACCTGATGGTACATCAGTGTTGCATTACGCATTGCGAAACGCTTGTGACCGTGAATCGCCATCATGAAGCCGCAGGACATTGCTGCGCCAGTTACAATGGTATGAATCGGAGTCTTGGAGTTGTCCATGACGGAAAGCAAACCGAAGCACTGATAGACGTAGCCGCCGTAGCT
>Ga0065715_10000614_pt1 | contig 10329 bp, 7 predicted proteins | sample MisBulReplicate1_FD_59102 | JGI IMG/M metagenome (GOLD analysis project Ga0065715, IMG submission 59102) | Miscanthus rhizosphere microbial communities from Kellogg Biological Station, MSU, sample Bulk Soil Replicate 1 : eDNA_1 v2 (version 2) | ecosystem: Host-associated > Plants > Roots >...
AACGCACCATCGCCAAAAAAACAAACCGCGACTTGCTCGGTGCCGCGCATTTGGGCCGATAATGCGGCGCCGGTGGCAATACCCGTGCTGCCGCCGACAATTGCGTTGGCCCCCAGGTTACCGCTTTCTTGATCGGCGATATGCATCGATCCGCCTTTGCCGTGGCAATAACCAGCAGCCTTACCCAGAAGCTCTGCAAACATCTTGTCCAGTGTCGCGCCCTTGGCAATACAATGACCGTGGCCGCGGTGAGTACTGGTAATGTAGTCGGTTTGGCGCAGTGCTTCGCATACACCTACAGCGATCGCTTCTTCGCCGATGTAAAGATGAGCCAAGCCCGGCATCTTGGCACCGAGATAGAGCTGGTTGACCTCTTCCTCGAAGAGCCGGATTTTGACCATCTGACGATAGAAATGCAGCCAACGCTCGTCGCGGACGGAGACGGGCTTTGGCACGCGAGATTTCTTCTTGTTGGTTTGAACCATGGNACCTTACGTCTGAGAGTTGGACGGCCGGAGTTTTGGAGTATTGGGTTGTCCGGAACCACCACTCCAACATTCCATTACTTCAATTCACCCATTCTTCATCCCGGCCATACGAGCCAACGCTTCGAACAAAATCGCAAAATCTTTTTTCGCCAAACCCATGGCGCGGGTGGTGGTAAGCATTTCGTTGGTGATCGCCGTTGTCGGCAGTGGCACGTCGAGCTGCCGGCCCATTTCTAAGGCGAGCAACAAATCTTTTTGCATCATGTTAACGTCAAAGATCGCTTCATCGGGCATTTTCAATACGAACGGGCCGCGATATTTCACCATCGGGGAGGCCATAACGCTGTTGAGAAGCACTTCGACTGCGGTGTCACGCGTGATGCCGCTCTTTTCTGCCAGCAGTAAACCTTCGCTGAAGGCCAGCATCTGCACGGCCAGGCTCAAATTGGTGGCAATTTTCATGGCGGCCGCTAAGCCATGGCCGCCAACATAAGTCGCTTTTGGGCCAATGGCTTGGAGATACGGTAGGATCTTGTCAAAGACGGTTTTTTTGCCGCCCACCATAAATGACAGCTTGCCTTCATCCAAAGTAATCGAACTGCCCGACACCGGCGCATCGAGCATCTCGGCGGCCTTGCTTTCAACTTGTTGGGCCAGCTCGCGGATGGCGGCCGGACTGACTGTGCTCATCTCGACGTAGATTTTTCCGCTGCTCAATCCGGCGACGATCCCGTCTTTACCCTCGGTGACCGCTCGCAAGGCATGGTTGTTCGCGATCATGGAGAAGACGACGTCCGACGATTCCGTCACCGCACGCGGACTATCAGCCCACCTCATTCCAGCTTCGACGAGCGATTGCGCCTTTTCCTTGGTGCGATTATATCCGGTGACCGTATGACCAGCGGCAACAAGACGCCACGCCATCCGGCTCCCCATTACACCTAGGCCGACAAAACCCAATTTGGCCGTAACTGCCTCCTCTGGAAAACAGCCGATTGTTTACGCTACTTGTATAGCGATTTTCTCCGGCGCGGGCTAGAGCCGGTTGAATATACTTGTTGGTCCGTAGAACGTTAAAGGATGCTTAACGAATCGCCGAATCTAGAGCTCACGGTCAGGAAGCAATTCGGCTTGTTCAGTCGCCGCGACGAGGTCGAGCACTTCCATCAGCTTTTCGTATTTCGCGGGCTTGGTGAGATGCGCATCAAATCCCGATTCCTTACTTCGCTGCTGATCGAGGTGGTGTCCCCAGCCTGAAAGCGCGACCAAAAACATGCGCTTTCCCCAAGGCTGCTCGCGGATAATGCGCGCCGCTTCGTAGCCACCGAGCTTTGGCATCGAAATGTCGAGTACCACCACGTCTGGACGGAACTGAGCGGCGGCTTCGATCGCCTCAACTCCGTCCCGCGCGATCTGCACTACATTGCCATCCTGGCGCAAGAGCCGGGCAAGAATTTCGGCGGATTGGGGAAAATCGTCAGCCACCAAAATGCGCCTCCCTCCCCGGCTATCCGCCGTAGGGCCATCTTCATTAGGCGGTGCATCGTGCCCGAGCAGCGACAGTTCAGGCACGACGGTGAGATGAACTGTGAATTCGCTACCTCGGTTCAAGCCATCACTGCGGACTCCTACTTTTCCGCCATGCATCTCAACCAGCCGCTGCACCAGCGTTAAGCCGAGCCCGAGCCCACCTTCCGCCCGATTGAAGGAGCGATCGACTTGGTAGAATAAATCGAACAAGCGAGGAAGATTTTCGGCTGCGATGCCAATACCCGTATCCCTTACTCGCACCACCACTGAATCGCCGGCTTGTTCGACATTTAACCAGATGTGGCCGCCGTTCGGGCTGTACTTTGCCGCATTGTTCAATAGATTTGCGACGACTTGAGTGAGCCTCACACGGTCTGCGTCTACATAGATACATTGCTCCGACAGTGTGAGAGTAAGTTCATGATTCCGTTGCTCGATTATTGGCCGGCTCGCTTCCACAGCGGCATGGATGACTTCGATCAAATTGAGTCGCTCCTTTTGGAGCTCCAACTTATCGCGCGTAATTCGACTGACGTCGAACAGGTCATCGGTCAAATGCGTGAGATAATTCACCTGTCTTTCGATAATATCCTGTCCCCACCGTGGATCATCTTTGGGAGAGGCTGGCGTATTTTGCAGCGCGCTGACATTGCGGATCAGCGAAAGCGGGTTACGCAGCTCATGCGCCAATGTGGCCAAAAACTCGTCTTTGCGCCGATCTGCGTCACGTAGAGCGGCGTCGCTTTCGCGTAGAATCTTGTCAAGCCGCAACTTTTCTACCGCCAACAAGCACCGCTCAGCGACGATGTTAATGAGGGTGATTTCCCGTTCGCTCCATTCGTGAGGATCAGCGCTTGCGACCAGCAGAACAGCCAGAAGTCGGTCGTCGCGAACCACCGGCGCGAGCGCGCAGGCACGAATGCTCGCCGCTTGATAGCTGCCTAGATGCTCGGTCGCACGCCGGTCCTGTTCGATATCGGAGATCGCCACCACTCGGGCGGCGCTCACGGGTTCCCTGATCAGCATACTCAACGCATCGGCAAGGGAACTGCCGCTCAAAGATGGCAGGTGTCGATGATAGTCACGGCGCAGGGCTAGCCGACCGCCCTCTCCCGCGACCTCGAAGAAAGCGCAACGGCTCATCCTCAAGTGCTCGCCCAAAGCCACAGCCACAGACCAAAGAAGCTCGTCTCCATCGGCCGCAAAACGTATCGCTTCGCCAAGATCGAGTAGAAAAAGTGTATCCGACTCCGCTTCCTTGCGTCGAGTAATATCGCGCACTGCGACATTGACCCCGATCATCTCCCTGTAATTGTTCTGTACGGGGTAATAACTGTACAAGCTATAATTGAGTGGTTTCGAAGCGTTACGCGAGCTGCTCTGCAGTTCTTCATCGATGACGGGCTCACCGGTATCGAGGACGCGTTGGTAGTGCGCTTCCACTGTATCGGCGATCTCGGGAACCGCTTCACGGACAGTTTTTCCAACAAAAAACTCCGGTGAAGCCCCATAGAGTTCCGCTAGTGCATTGTTAACGGATACGTAGCGTAGATCTCGATCGACGAAACACAAGCCCACCGGCGCGGAGGCATAGACTGTATTGAGTTGGGCCAGCCGATCATTGGCTATCCGTTCATTCTCCCGCACGAATTTTTGCATACGGCGGTGCCGTGAGACTGACACTACCAAGGTCCAGAGCACCGCCAGTGCGACACCGTGGTTGAGGAGATTACCCGAATAGCGTGTTTGAGAAGTCACCAATGACGAAACGAGTTCGACGAAGATTAACGACGTGCAGAGCGTTGCGAGCACCAGTCGGTCACGACTTCGAGGCAGGGCGATGACCATAACCACACTGACAATGTAATAGACCGGCAGAACCAATCCATGCGGGGCCCAGGACGCAAACGCCGCAGTGAGAAACAAGGCTAAAGCGATCAAGAGCCGCAGCCAATGGAGGGTTTTCTGCGACGAAGGCTGTCGAGAAAGACTAGTTCGCGCTACGATTTTCAACGCGATTCGAGCCAGTTTGCTAGTCATTTATTTGCCGGACTGGGGAGAGTTTCATTCATGAAAATCGAACGGCCAGTGTATCAAACGTGCACACAATCGCACAAGAATAAACCCCGCTGTCGGGGATTTCGCCTCCAAAGCGAGCTTTCCAAGCATCAACTTCGACAATTTTTTCCGCTTGTTTCTCCTTTCGGAAGTATTTGTCTACGTCAATTTGCAATACCTTTACTTGACAAGCTGTGAGGCACGGTTGATAGATGGCAGAAACATCATTCAAGGGAGCACCGCATGGCGGAAAATGGATATTACCAAGATTTTCGCGCGCATCTACAAGCGCTTGAGCAACATGGCAAGCTGATTCGCATCACCCGCGAAATCAATAAAGACACCGAACTGATGCCGCTCGTACGCTGGCAATTCCGCGGCCTGGAGGAAGCGGAACGAAAGGCGTTTATCTTTGAAAAAGTCATTGACAGCACAGGCCGGCGCTACACGATGCCGGTCACGGTAGGTACATTGGCTGCAACCACCGAAATTTATGCGATCGGAATGATGTGCGATCCCGAGGAGATTCATGAGCGCTGGACGCGCGCACAATTGCATCCCATCGAGCCCGTGACTGTCATTCGCGCGCCGGCACAGGAAGTAATCTGGCAGGGACAGGATTTACTAAACGGACATGGCCTGGATATGATTCCCGTGCCCATTTCTACGCCAGGATTCGATAATGCGCCCTATCTGACCTCCGCTAACTGGATCACCAAAGATCTCGAAACTGGAATTTACAACATTGGCAACTACCGCAGTCAGATCAAAGCGCCGAATCGCGCCGGTGGTTTTTTTGTCACGCAACACATGGGACAGCACTGGCGAAAGTGCAAAGCCAAAGGTAAACGTCTTGAGGCCTGTATCGCGATCGGTGTGGTGCCGAGCATCGCCTACTCCGCGACCGCGAAAATCCCCTATGATTTTGACGAATACCGTTTGGCCGGCGGCTTGGCAGAAGCGCCGGTCGAAGTGGTCCAAGCAAAAACGGTCGATCTGCTCGTGCCGGCAACCGCCGAAATTATTATTGAAGGAACAATTCCCACCGATATCATCGAGCCCGAAGGCCCGTTTGGAGAATACCCAGGCTATATGGGACATCGCTCGGTGTCGCCTTTTTTGGAAGTCAGCTGTATCACGCACCGACGCGATGCCATTTATACAGCGCTCATGAGCCAGTTTCCGCCCAGCGAATCGAGTAAGATTAAGCACACCGGGACGGAAAAAATTATCTACAAATTTCTTCGCCACGACAGCGGCAACGCCGCTGTGCTCGACGTCGCGCTGCACGACGAAGTGAGCGGCAGCGGTCAGGCCTACTGCGTGATCAAAATGCGCCACGGCAGCAAAGCCGACGCCTGGCGAGCGCTCAACGCATCCGCGGGATTTACCGGCGCCTATGCAAAAATCTGCGTCGCGGTTGATGAGGACGTAGACATTCGCGACCCGGCGATGATCAACTGGGCCATCTGCTACAATATGAGACCCGACGAAGACGTGACCATCGCAAAAGGCAAACCGCCGGGCCTCGATCCTTCAACGTATTCGCCCGGCCGCGAGAGCGAAGACAAGCGACCTACCTGGACCTCATCGCTCCTGATCAATGCCGTCCGGCCCTGGCCGTATACACCGGTATCCTTGCCGAAAAGAGAATTCATGGAGCGCTCCAGAAAAATCTGGGAAGAGCTCGAGCTGCCGCCGCTCAAACCGCGCATGCCGTGGTATGGTTACAGTTTAGGAGTGTGGACGGAGGAGGACGAGAGCGAAGCCGCCATCGCGGTGAAAAGCGAGTATTTCGAAACTGGCAAAAAGCAAACCGGGCAGCGCAGGAAGACGACTTGAGACAAATTTTTAAAAAGCCCGGGTAGCCAGCGTTCAACTGAGCGGAGATACCGCTCATAGGGCTCGCCCAGACGGAGCAGCAATCGCTTTTCGTCGCGGCAAACCCGGATGTGAAACCAGTCGCGACCGCGACGGTGAGGATAGCTGCGAAAACGGACCGCAAAGTTAATGTGAGGCCGATCAGAAATAATATGCCCGAGGTACATCGGATTAGGCAAAACGAAGCTCCGTGGAGTTTCTGGTCGTCTTTTTTAGCTCAGCCGCGCTGCCTTCCCGTTACATTCAAACGCCCGGCAAGATGCGCTTCTCTCGTCAAAACTCCTAAAAGCTCAATCACTTCAGCGCTGCTCGATACCGCATAGCGTGCGAGGGTGGGTGCAATTCCCACTCGGATCGTTAAGGCTGAGGCGGGCATATTCTTGAAGAGATCTTCATCTGTCGTGTCATCGCCGATGCCGATAATAAAGTCGTAATCACTGTCATTAAGCCAATTTAATGCTGCGGTTCCTTTGTCGACTCCGGCGCGCCTGATTTCGACTACCTTACTCCCAAGCACGACCTGTAAATCCGTCTTTGCCGTGAGGTGAGTCATATGGTCGACTAGCTCCGGCGCGCGCAGTTCGGCTTGTTCGGGATCTGCCATACGAAAATGCCAGGCGACCGCATCTTCTTTTTCTTCGACAAAAGCTCCCGGCAATCGATCTGCGTATATCTCCAGAATCGGGAGCAAGTCGCGTTTCCAATCGGTGTTGAACGGCTTGGGATGCTGCCAATCTTGTCCAGCAAATTTGATCCATGCACCGTGCTCCGCGACCAAGCCGAGCGGTAAGGAGCCGAACCACTCCTGGAGAGTCTGTCGCTCCCGTCCGCTGGCAATCACCACATTGTTCTTTGGCTGCGCCGCGAGGGTTCTAAGCAGCTCGCGGACTTTTCGATCAGGCTTTGCCATAGCGGGGTGGCGTACCAGCGGCGTCAAGGTACCGTCATAGTCGAGGAACAACAGCCGCCGCTCACTCGATCGGTACTGATCCAAGATTTCGCGTGTGCCGTCGATGGATAAAAGTTTGGATTCAAGCGGCGTCTGAATCTCGCGCATGCCGACCAGAGAGCTCAAAAAATCGCGCGCCCAGCGCGTTACATCGTATCTTCGTAACCGCCGCTGCATGAGACGGTTGCGCGCTTGTTGCTCATCGGCGGGCGTTTCCAGCGCTTCCTTCAGCGCCGCGGCAATTTCCCTCCGGTCGTTTGGATTGACGATAATCGCTTCCGGAAGTTCTTTGGCGGCGCCCGCCATCTCGCTGAGAATCAGCATACCGACGCCATCACCCCTGGTTGCCACATATTCTTTGGCAACCAAGTTCATACCGTCGCGTAGCGGCGTGACGAGGCAAACGTCACCGACCGAATAAAGTGCCGCCAATGAGGTGAACGGCACCTGGCGATATTGATAGACGACCGGAGTCCAACCGACGCGACCGAATCGGCCATTGATTTTTCCGACGAGCTCTTCAATCTGGCGTTTCATCAGCTCGTATTGAACGACCCCGATCCGTGACGGCACGACAACCATCAGCAGCGCCACCTTGCTGTGGTACTCGGGATTCACTTCCAGAAATAATTCGAAGCCCTCCAGACGGTTCAAAATTCCTTTTGAATAGTCGAGCCGATCCACGGACAGGATCAGTCGCACACCGCTGAGCATCTCTTTGAGTTCGCGCGCCTCGCGGGCGATATCCTGATCCAGTGACGACGCAGCAAATTTTTGAACGTCAATCCCCATCGGGAATGTGTCGACGCGTGCAACATGATCCGCGGTCTCGATTTGCCCCATGTGATGCTCGTAACCGAGAATACGCAACGTGGATTGCAAAAAATGATGCGTATACTCGTAGGTGTGAAATCCGATCAGATCGGCGCCCAAAATCCCCTCGAGAATGCCGCGACGCCACTCTGCCGGCAGTAACCGAAATACCTCGAAAGATGGAAAAGGAATGTGGAGAAAAAAACCTACTGAGAGCTGAGAATGACGAGCTTTGAGCAAACGCGGCAAAAGCATGAGGTGGTAATCGTGTACCCAAACGATATCGTCAGGTCTCAGGACCGCCTTGAGAGCGTCGGCAAAAAGATTGTTGATCTGTTTGTACTCCTCCCAAAATCGCGGCTGGTAAACCGTGTACGAGGTAAAGTAGTGAAAGAGAGGCCAAATCGTCGCGTTACAAAAACCCAAATAGAACTGGTCCATCTGTTCGGCGCTGAGAAATATCGGGTAGGCGCAGCACCGCGAAAAGGATTCCTCGATGACTTGCTGCTGGAGCGAACTGTCGACGCTGCTCCCCGGCCAGCCAACCCAAAGATGTTCAAAGGGCAGCGCCGAAGCGTGCTCGCGTGATTCCTGAAAAGAAGCCAATCCGGTAACCAGTCCGCCGGCACTCGCCTGAAATTGCAGGACGCCGTCGCAGATCGTGAGGGTGAACGGCAGCCGATTAGATACGATCACCAGACGGCGTTCGTTCTGTTTACGCTGAGTTTCGATTTTTTCCTTTGCTAGCGGCATCGTACTTGTCGGCGGAACTAATGGTCGATTAGATCCTACTTTGGATCACGCTAACGTTGCTCAAACAGACTTTAGTGGCCGAGGACCTTTCAGCGCTGCCAGCAGTTACGCGGCGGCGAAGCTGTGAAAGATTCATCGCCTGACCATGATAGCACTTGAGCCGAACATGTCACACGTACCGGCGGGAGTTCAAACAGATTTGCCGTGCGATTTTAGCAATGTTGAAAATTGCTTGTGCAATTTGTTCAGCTTTGGCGGAATCGAGTACTGGCAATAGGGTTGATAAGGATTATTGGCGTAAAATTTTTGGTGGTAATCTTCCGCCGGGTAGAAATCAGTGAACGGCTCCAAACTCGTGACAATTGAATTTTTAAATGTCTTCGCCTCCTCTAATTCCTTTATGAAGCTCGCAGCCTCGGCTTTTTGTTGGTCGTCAGTAAAAAAGATTGCCGACCGATACTGAGTGCCCACGTCATTTCCCTGACGATTTAGAGTCGTGGGATCATGGGTGGCAAAGAACACCGTCATCAAGTCGCGGAATGAAATCTGAGCGGGGTCGAATTCTATCTTGATCGCCTCCGCGTGACCGGTTTTACCTGAGGAAACTTGTTCATAGGTCGGGCTCTTGGTCGTTCCCCCGGCATAACCGGAAACAACGGATTTCACCCCGCGGAGCTCATCGAATACCGCTTCGGTGCACCAGAAACAGCCGCCGCCGAACACCGCAACCGCGGTTTGCTGATTCGTCATTTGTCCTCCTGGTTGGTTTGATACTTGCCGTCGACGCCGATCGACGCCGGCTTAGTCCTGCTTGGCCCAGTTGATAATTGCCTGTCTATCGGTGGGCGATAACTTGGCGTTCGGATGGAGTGGCACATAATACCAAGGCGGCATTTCGCCGCTTTGGACCTCTTTGACGATTTCTTTTAATTTCCGTGCCCTGCGCTGGTCGTTGTACGTTGTCCAAGTAGAAAAATTGACTTCCCGTCGTCCTTCCTTGACGTCGTTTGCGAGCAAGAATGATAACGGCGCAATTTTCGAATACCACGGCCAGACAGTTTCATTAGAATGGCAATCATAACAAGCGCGGCGTAAGACCGCTTCAACATCGGCGGGCGCGCGAAATTTTCGCCGTTCGGCGGGATTGCTCTGCTCCACCGGAAGAAACTGCAGAATAATGAGGAGGACAATCAGTCCCGCGCCGATCCGTTTGAGCCATTTCTTCAAGGCGTGTACTCCACTGCATTGCGCCCTCTCGTCCGTTTCGATCCGCGCATCAACGATGCACTAACTATAATCCTCATTCCTGTCAATATTTTACCGCAGCACGAATTCTTGACTTCCACCTATGAACATGATTTTTCTCTATTTTCTGAGAGAGGATCAGGAGGATCATCATGGCAAAAATGTTAGTCGCCAGCGCGCCGGCCGATTCCGAGAGCGGNCAAACCACTGAGGTCCGCAATCCGGCCACTGGTGAAATGGTCGACACCGTACCCAAAGGGACGATCAACGATGTCCGGCAAGCGATCGATGTCGCGCAATCCGCGCTCAAAAAGTGGTCCACCATGGCTCCAGCCAAGCGCGGTGCGATTTTGCTGGCTGCTGGCCACACAATTCTTCAACACGAAAAAGAACTTGCCACACTTCTGACCAAAGAACAGGGCAAGCCGATGCGCGAGTCGATTTTGGAAATTCGCCGGTTCGTTCATACCTTGGATCATTACGGCGGCATGGCAAAGACGATGCGCACCAGCGCGGTATTGCTCGATACCGGTCGTCATGGGCTGGTTCTCCGTAAACCGCTGGGCGTATGCGGATCGATCGTGCCATGGAACTTTCCGGTCTCGCTGATGG